>Ga0134122_10003722_pt1 | contig 11334 bp, 13 predicted proteins | sample KB302_FD_96461 | JGI IMG/M metagenome (GOLD analysis project Ga0134122, IMG submission 96461) | Terrestrial soil microbial communities without Nitrogen fertilizer from Kellogg Biological Station, Michigan, USA - KB3-0-2 | ecosystem: Environmental > Terrestrial > Soil > Unclassified ...
CCGGTCATGCGCCCGCGTATGTCGGTCTTTTGAGCCTCGGTGAGTGTTCCCTTTTCCACCAGCCGAGCCAGATTTTTCTCGATTCCTTTGAATCCCTTGTCGACAATCTCCGGGCTAACCTCGCGTACCACGGTCGTGAATCCCGCCTGCGCGCACACTTGCGCGATGCCCGAACCCATCAGACCACACCCTACGACTCCCACTTTCTGAATCGCCATACTTTCCTCGTTTAAGAGATTGCCGGAACCACGAAGCAGCGCCAAACGGCCAGCCGAAAAGTCTAACCCCTTCTTCCCATCATTACTTCTTTACTTCATTACTTCTCTAATTCAAAGATTCCACCACCATCGCGATCCCCTGGCCGCCTCCAATACACGCGGTGGCCAATCCATATCGCAGCCCGTTGCGCCGGAGTTCATTCAAAATGGTAATGAGCAATCGGGTGCCGGAAGCTCCCAACGGATGCCCGAGAGCAATCGCTCCTCCATTCACATTCGTTTTGTCACGATTGAGTCCCAAAACTTTCTCCACCGCCAGATACTGCGCTGCAAATGCTTCGTTGACCTCCAGGCGATCCATCTGATCGAGCGAAAGTCCCGCCAACTTCAAGGCCTTTTGCGAAGACGGCACCGGACCAATGCCCATGATGCTGGGGTCCACTCCCGCCACGGCCCAGGATACGATGCGACCCACGGGCCTCAACCCGCGGTCCTTCGCGGTGCTCTCTCGCGTCACAACCACGGCCGCTGCGCCGTCGACAATTCCGCTGGCGTTACCAGCAGTCACAATGCCCTCTTTCTTGAACGAGGGCGGCAGCTTCTCCAGCGTTTCCATGGTTGTTTCCGGCCGCCGGTGATCGTCTTCGCTCACGGTCACGGTCTTTTTTCCCTGCTTCACGTCCACGGGTACGAGCTCCTCGCGAATCCGGCACGCCTTGTACGCCGCATCCGCCGCCTGCTGGCTACGCAGCGCGTAAGCGTCGGCATCCTTGCGCGTGATTCCTTGCTGCTCCGCGAGTTTTTCCGCCGTCAACGCCATCGGCAAGCCGCAGAACGAATCGGTCAGCCCGGCCATCAGCGTGTCTTCCAGCGCGCCGCCGCCCAGCCGCAAGCCGTTGCGCGCACCGCGAATGACAAAGGGCGCCTGGGTCATGTTTTCCATGCCGCCGGCCAGCACCATGGTGGCTTCGCCCAACAGAAGCCGCTGCGCTGCTTGCGCCACGGCCTCAATCCCCGACCCGCACAGCCGGTTCACCGTTACCGCCGGCGTCTCGACCTTCAGGCCCGCCTTGAGCCCCACGTGCCGCGCGCCGTAAAGCGCGTCCGCGCTCGTTTGCATCACATTACCAAAAATCGCGTGATCGAAATCTCCGGCATCCACACCTGCGCGCTTGATGGCCTCTTTGGAGGCCTGCGCCGCCAGGTCGATCGCCGACACCTCCGAAAACGCTCCGGTATAACGTGCCATCGGGGTCCGTGCTCCCGCCACAATCACTACATCCGTCGGAAACATTGCAACCTCTCCTTCTCCATCGTCACCAGTTTACCGTCTTGGCTCAAAACCACCAATCAGGCGACTCGCCATCATCATGGCCATGGCCCGCTCGGCAGAGAGCCAGCTTGATCTCGGCATTTGCGCTGTCCAGGGTTGCTTGGACAAAACTACTTCGCTGGTTCCTTCTTCTTATATACCCGCACCCAATCCACCAGCATACGCTGCGGGAATTCGGTGGTGGCATCCGGCGGCCCCGGCCAATCTCCGCCCACGGCCACATTCAGCAAAATAAAAAACGGATGATCGAACACCCACTTCTTCCCCGGCGGCAACTGCGACGGGCGAAAGGCCGCATACGGCCGCCCATCCATCGCAAACCGCACCTCGCCTGGCTCCCACTCCATGGCGTATTCATGAAAATCGTCCGCCAGCTTTACGCCACCCGGGAGATGCATGATCGACGTGAAATCCTGATCGCCCGAATAGCCCGGCCCATGCAGCGATCCGTGATTGGTGGAAGGCTCCCGACCAATGTTCTCCATCACATCGATCTCGCCGCACTGCGGCCAACCGCGTGACTCGATATCCTCGCCCAATAGCCAAAACGCCGGCCAGATTCCCCGCCCCCGCGGAATCTGGATTCGCGCCACGAATCGCCCATACGCCTGCGCAAATAGCCCCTGCGTCTTCAACCGCGCCGATGTGTAGGACCGCGTCAAATTATCCGCCCCGGTGTACTCCTCGCGCTGCGCGGTGATCACTAATTTCCCGGCGCGCACCACAGCATTCGCCGCCCGGTCGGTGTAGTACTCCAGCTCACGATTCCCCCACCCACCACCGCCGACATCAAATTTCCACTTCTTCGCGTCTGGCATAGATCCATCCGCGCCATCAAACTCATCGCTCCAAACCAAAGTCCAGTCTGCCTTGGTCGTTTCATCCAGCGGCGAAGCCGCGGCAGGTCGCTGTGCAAATCGTGGCATCGCCACGACCATCATCAATCCCACAAAACTGAACGTCGAGGTAACCGCCCAACGCAACGATTTCATGCCGCATATTGAGCCACATTCAAAAAGGCCAAGCAAACCCCAACGCAGGCATAGAGCTACCAACCCAAGATCCACCCTCGCAACCGAGGATGGGGTACCACTGCCGCTCACTACCCCAAATGTGATTGGCAAAATTCCCTAGCCTCCGGGCTACCTACCTTGTTTTAGCCGATTTTCGACGCCGAGTCTGTCAATCTCCCGAGCTCCCGTTCTATTCATTGCTTGCATACGTATCGCCAGAGGAACGACTTGGCACGGCGTTCAACCGATGTTGTAGAATGCCACATGGCCCTGGCCCTTCCTCCCAGCGAGCAGCTCAAGGATATCCGTAGGCGTCTGGGTATCACCACGCGTGACGTTGCCGAGTTCAGCCACCGCATCGCCGAGGCCGAAGGCAACACCGAATTCCACATCTCCAACGCCTGGCTGACGCAGATCGAAAATTCCGACTCCGTTCCCAGCGTTTTCAAGCTTTACAGCCTCAGTTCCATCTACCGCATCAAGTTCAGTGACCTGCTGCTGCTCTACGGCGTGGATCTGGCCAACCTTAGCAAGCACCAGATGACCGCGCCGATGCCCAACACGCACCTGACGCAGCTGGAAGTCTACGACGCGGAGAAAACCGTGTCGTTCCCGGTGCGCTTCGATCGCTCGTTCGACGTGGACAACACCAACTTGCTGTCGCGCATGGTGGAAGTGTGGGGCGAAGTGCCCATCGCGCTGATCCAGCATCTGGACATTCGTCACAGCCTCTACGGCTATATCGGCTTACAAGACAACACGTTATCGCCATTGCTGCGGCCGGGCTCGTTCGTGCAGATCGATCCGCACGTCCGCAAGGTGCAACCCTTAAAGTGGCGCACGGAATTCGACCGGCCCATCTATTTTGTGGAATTACGGGACGGGTACGCCTGCTCGTGGTGCGAAATGCAGGAAGGTTACTTGCTGCTGCTGCCGCATCCGCTTTCGTCGCGTAGCGTGCGCCGGCTCAATTACGGCACCGAAGCGGAAATCATCGGCCAGGTAACCGCCGTGGCCATGCGCCTCACCGAGGCTCCAGAGCCTGCTTCTGACGGTGCCGCCAGATTGCCAAGGCGAGTCTGACGTTCGAGAGAAAAAGCCGGGCCATGGCGGGATTCACATCCAGCGGAATGGCCACTCGATAGGGCTCCAGCTTCTGCCAGATTTGCAGCACATCGGCAGGACTTTCGTGCGAAGAATTCAGATATAGCTCCAGCTCTTCCACCAATTGTTCCAGCGAATACGCAGATAGGCGGTAAAAAATGTCGCGGTGCGCGATTCCCAGCGCCTTGCCGGCGGCGTCTGGACGAAAGCGTGCGGCAAGACCGTCGTGGTGATACGTCCCGGTGTTGTAGTCTCGGGTAGAGGCGAGATAAATCAGACGAGCGAGATCTCCCGGCAATTTTGCCAGTGATCGCTGCAACAGATCGTCGTAGGCAGCTTGTACGGGAACGAGTTTGCCGGCGACAGTCATCAAAGTTCAGATGAAACGAATTAGCCCATCGGGGCGGGGGATACCAGGGCTTCGTTCCTATTGTCAGACGTTACGCGGCTCCAGCGCGGGGAAGTTCGCGGGAACCAGCTGCAGTCTTGACGGTCTGGTGGACCGTGGCAAGCCGCTGCGAATGCGTCTCCGCGTAATCGGCAAGACGGCGAAGGCCCAAGGGTCCGACCGAGCCTACGGCCACGAAAAGGACGCCGCAAAGCAAGATCAGCTCGGAATAGAGCAGCAAGAGCTTGAACTCGGTTCCTGCATCCAAGTCGTGGCTTGTTCGGGAAACCTGCTTGTGTTCGCGCATCGTGCGTTGAATGGCCGCGGATGTCTGGCGCACCCACGCAAGGGCTACCTGCTTGCGCTCGCGCTGAAATAACTTCGCCAGCGCCGGTGAGTTGATAGCCAAGACGTAACGGGAATCGTCGTTCGAAAAAACCCTGGCTACAAATTGGCAGGGGCACGGGGGGTAATCCGCAGGATAGTCGAACAGGGGATAGTCCGATTCGAGGTTGGCGCCGCGAGCGGCGGAAAAACCGCGGACCATCAGCAACAATATCCCCAGGAGCGTGAAACTAGCCAAGATTGTAAGCGGGGCGCCCATCATGAGCGCACTGCCTTCACGAGGTCCCCACGCGCCGTCTGGAGCCGGCGCCGCGTCGCCGTAGCAGTTTGCTGGTAGGCATTCCTCGAGCCGCCATCACCTTCCGCGAAGTTGTCGGTGGGTGTGGGAACCCAATTCTCTGTATCTGAATATGACCAGAGGTGAATCAGCCAGACGGCCAGGGCTACCGGATAGCAAGCGGAATGGGCATACCACCAAAAATTATGTCCCTGTATGGGAACGAAAGTAAGACACACCGCGAGGACGCCGACAAAGAGCCCATAGCCCAGAAGGATGCCACGCAAGTTCTTGCGAAACGGTATTGCATATAGCAGGCAGACCCCTGCAAGGGCGGCCACGGCTACTGCTTGAACGGTTCGAAGGACCCGCTCGATCTCAAGCGTATTCGCTCGCAACCACCACCCAGGCTCGTCCGCGGCGGTCACCAACGCTTTCGCCAGAGCTAAGGCAAAGATGACAGCCAAGGCGTTTCGCGCCATCCTTGCGGTTCCCGGATATCGCAAAAGGCCCATGCGGAAAATTTCAAAGACCACGCCGCAGCCTATTACTACGCCGATGAATTCAGTTATCCAATAAACGTAGAGGTAGAGCCCGGGATTCCAGTGTCTGATCAGGTAGGAGGCGATATCTTCGAACAGCAAGACATATGCGACGTAACCGTAGAAAACCGGATAGTGTGACGCCAGGTTGGTTTGCAGCCCTCGAATAATTACGAGGAATGCCAGCACGATACTGCTCGACCAAATGAGATGGCTGAGCATACGTCTCCCGGTCAGGTCTCGTCAGTTGCCGGACCGAATAATAGCACAGAGAAAGAGGGAAAATGCGGACCATTTTTCCCCCTTCTCAACTGCGCCTAAGCAACGAGTTCAGCGAGTGACGGCGTAGGCAACGGACGGCCTCCGTCGGCAACGTGCTGAGCCGGCGGCGTGGGTAGCGGTCGACCTCCGTCAGCAACGAGCTGAGCCGGCGGCGTGGGCAGCGGTCGACCTCCGTCAGCAACGAACTGCGCTGGCGGCGTGGGCAGCGGTCGACCTCCATCGGCAAAGAATAGGTTGTTGGGTGGCGTCGGTAAGGGTCTGCCACCATCAGCAGTGAGGACGGCGGTGTGAAGTACCACACCAGCGAGCAAAATCGCCGTGCAAAGCGCAAACAGGGTCTTGGCCAAACGCATATGTCCTCCTGAGAGAAATTAGCGACGGACGCAGGGCGCCCGGAGCACTCCTAAAAGAGCGGGGCTAGCCTAAGAGAAGTTGGGAGGGAAAGAGAAAGGAAGGATGGGGTGGTTGGAATACCAACCAGAATAGAAACCACGATCGGGATACCGAGAAATTTAGGTGCGGTACATTGCAACGCAGGCGCCCGGAGTTTCCGCAAAAGGGGCGCCTGACGGACGGTCTAAGGGAAATGCGGCGCACCACCTCTCAGCAAGCTCTCCGCGGCAATTTTCTCAGCGACTCGAGGAAACGCAAAAAACATTGGTACTAACTAGTGTTCCAGCAAACCGTCCAGCCGCGTCGAGTTTGAAAAGACGACCGGATAAACGGACGCCCGATGCTCCGGAAAGGACGCGGGCGAGTATCCAAAACTAGGTTACGGAAATTGTAAGGCGGCGCGATCGGAGTAGCGAAGAAGTGGACACATTTTGCTTGCAATAACAAGCGAACGGAAAATTCCGGGATGGTGGGGTATCGACGGCGCGCACATTGCGACGACAAGTGGGGACCTTCCTCACATGTGGAACCCGACCAAAACGGAGTTATGAACCCATGACAATGCGTACTGGACAGCTTTGGGAATGCCTGAATGCCGCATGCGGATGCGAAATTCTAGTAGTAGCCAAGAGCGGAGTCAAAAGCAGGATTGAACCGCGCTGCTGCTGCGGAAGCATGATGCAAAAATCGTATGCGCAACAGATTCCCGGCGCGCGCAGCGGACACCATCGAGGAAATTTGCCGGGACGCCTAGAGGCATCCAGGGCGGACGGACCAGCGAACGCGACTCTGAGTAAAACTTCACAGCGTCTGTTCTTTCCAAAGTAACGCAGCGTTTGAGCTGAAATTCCGGGCGCGGGGTCACGGAATGGATAAGGTCACGGAAACGTCCGCCACAATACACCTGCATTGCCGTGCGGATTTCATCTTCGACAGCCGAGCGCGAAACCAAAAATCGCGACCGATCAAAGTGCTCAGTGAATGCATGTGCGACTTCCGGCGTCCCGACTGGGAGAGCCGGTGGAACGACTGGAGTTCAGGGCACAATCCCTATCTGAACTTGTTCTTGTGCGAGGAACACGCACGCAAGCTCGGATTGATGCGCTAAGCAAGCCTCTTACTCGTTTCTCACGACAATTCGCGGCTATTCCTGGTAGGCCCGGTACAGTTTCATATCCGATGGGCGCAAGTAAAGTACGAGTGTTATCGGATGGCGGCCGGAAGGCCAACTCGATAAGGTGCACCAACACGCTGGTGAAAGTGAAAAGCGAGCGGCCAAGTCTTGTGGGAATTGTTGTCCGGCAGCGCAGCGCCGGCTTCCGCGTCGCGTAGGAAATAACTACTCGGTAGGGAGCAGCGAAAAGACTCCAGCGGCAGTTGCGCAGCTGCAGGCGAATCCGCCAGGGCTACCCAAACCGGGCTGCGAGCGTCGAGTTTTCTGAAGATGCCATAACCCGGCCCCGTATCTAGGGCGCGCCTATCCCACGAGCGCCGAGAAGAACTGCACACAAAAAATCCGGATCGTGATTTTCGCTCACAGTAGGGCGCAGACTTCCACCGTTCTGTTCAATTTTGAACAGACGACATGCGCAGAGAGGGTAGAAATCAGTCGCTCAACTTAAGGAACAGTAAGCGCAGGGCCAAGCTATTTCGCTTGGAAACCAGTATTTGCCTGCGGGCGAAGGGCCCGCGCACAAGGATGAAATGAAATCTCGCCCGCGAACGGGTTCGGGAAACAGGGTTTTTTCGACGCGAAGCGTGCGTTCAAGAAAACAACGGAATACGGGGCCGCCGAGACGATCGTGGCGCAGGGCGAGGATTGCTCGGACATTACACTATGTGGAAAGCGGGCTGGTGAAGCTGGCGCTGGTATCCAAGCGCGGGAAGGGCGCGGCCCTGGGGACCCTTGGGCAAGGAGATTTCTTTGGAGAGGCATGCATCGGGCGCGATACGGTGTACAGCACCTCAGCGATTGCCCTCGTGCGAACGTGCATATCGGTCATGCCTGGGAGGGCCATGCGGACGCTGAAAGAGGATTCTGCGTTCGCGATGCAGTTCATGAATTGACGCGCAATCGCCGCATCGAGCAAAACTTGATCGATCATATGCTACATTTTAGCGAGAAGCGACTAGCGCGGACGCTGATCTCCCTGGCGCAATCCAGGAATAACGGCCAAATGGCGTCGATGCTGGAAAATATCGGACAGGACACGCTGGCGGACATGATTGGAACAACGCGCTCACGGGTGAATTTCTTTATGAACAAGTTCCGGAAATCAGGATACATCCACTACAGCTACGGATTGAAGGTCTACGATTCGCTCGCCAGCATACTACAGGATTAGATAGACGGTCAGGAGTTCCAGGCAACGCGACTGAGCTGCCGTTTTCGCGATTCCCATTCGCTGCCGGAGAGAATGCGAGGAGCGACTTCGATAAGACGCGGTGTCAGCTTGAAAACCGCAAGGGCGGTCCAACTTTTGCCTTCCCGGGTATGAAAGCCGCGTTGATTGAGCGACTCCGCCATGTGTGCGTAGGAAAGATCCTGCACAACCATTTCGGCGAGGTGGTTCAAAATTTGTCTCTCGGTGGGATTTTCCTGGAGGTGTAGGCAGTCGGAGGCAATGCGGGTTCCATAGGGGATTTCTTCCATAAGGCCGGAAGGTGCAGGGGCTTCGCCGGCAGTATCAGCGTCCACCTCGCGCTGCCACTCCACGGCCGCGATGCGCCAGCCGGCGGCTTCGTGATGCTTGACATACTCGTAAGTGGGCCAGGAGGTAAGAGCGTCGCGCACGGATTCGGTTTTCTTCATGGGGATATCTCCTCGGAGCTGAGTTTGTCCTTCGGGAGAGACACAAAGTCGCCGGCAGGAACACGGGCAATTCTCATTCCGCGGGATGGATTTAACAAAGTAGTTGATCCAGAAGGAGTTAGTTTGAGCGGAAACGGGCATTGGCGCCAGGTACTGTCCGCTCGTGGGATGAGATGTTGCAAGGACGGACACTACGTTGTCAGGGGCAAACAACTAACAGCGGAACGGTGGAGCGCTCTTGTGGCTAGTGAAGCAAGGCCAAGGGCCGTTTTACCCACAACCTCCGGAGGTAAAAAGCCCCTTTTTCTGAATGAACTACGGTGTCCCCGATAGCGAGCGAATTGAGGGGAAACCTTGACCGCACACAGCGGTGAGGTATGATGCCCCGCGTCGCTGGTCCCCGCACGACAATTCTCGCGCTGCAAGTCTGGAATCGGTTTGCTGATCGGGCTGGTGGTGTTCCATGGATATCTCAAAACGCACCGAAGATCGCACACCCATGAAGATCAGTGTTGATCTGGCCAGCCTGGATGTTCGCACGCCGGCACAGGAAGGGATCACGGAAAACGTTAGTGCGCGCGGGGCGCGCATCCTGACCAGCAAGCCCTGGAAGCCGAACGATCGCCTGAACGTTCGATCGCTGCTGGGGAATTTTCGTTCGCGTGCGCGGGTAGTGTACTGCGTGCCGGTGGACGCGGGCCAGTTTGCGATCGGGCTGCAGCTATTTGCGACCGCAGGCACGTGGAAGTCGCCGAACTGATAGGTGATGAGGCTGCTTCGGCGCGTCGCCATGGACAAAGGCAAAAGCGGCCGCCTTAAGCCGGCAAAATGCGGGGATCGAACGCGTGTCTGCAAATGCAAATTCGAGGAAGCCGATAGGGGTGTGGAACGATAGGGGCTAGCTTGCTTTCGCAAGACGGCGTGCGGTGCGAATGATACAATGGCCGCGGTGTACATTCAGAAATTTCACGTGGACGTGGTAATCGGCGGAGAACGGCGCGCTTGCCCGCTGGACTGGCTGGATCAATTCTGCATGCGGAATTTCACGAACTCAGCCGACTTCGACGATACGCTGCCGGTCGGCGACGGAAAAATCGAAGCGAGTTTTCGAGTTACCCCAGAGCGATTTGCACACGGCCTGGGGGCGTGGTTGACGCAACGCGGTAAAGGCGAAGGTAAAACGGTGCAAGTCGAAGTTACACCAACCTGAGAACGATTTCCTGACCGACGTAGTTCGCGAATTTGGGCGCGAAAGATTAGCCGGCAACATCCGCCCTTCAACTACGTGTTCTAATAGCCTGCCGCAGAGAAGTCTCCGAGTCCGCAAGAGATGCGCCCTGAAATCGCGTCACGCGGCAGGCTCGCGCTTCTCATTCCCCAGCACTTCCCGAATCTGCGGGAGCGCGGCCTGAGCGGCGGCTTCACCGACAGCCACAAGATCATTGGTGTGGGTGAAGTCATCCCACACGAACGGCTTCACGTCTGGCTCGATGATCACGTCAGCTTGCTGCCGCCAAGCCAAATCCGCGTGGCGTTGAATGATGGTGAACGAGCGACTGATCACGTCCGCGGCCGTGCGCGGCTGCTCGAGGCTGCCGGCCTCGAGATATACCGCGATGATGATGTCCGCGCCCAGGAGCAGAGCACCTTCGACAGGAACCGGAGAGGTGAGGAAGCCATCGACCAGAGTGCGATTCTCAAATTGAATCGGGACGAATAGTCCTGGATAAGCGCACGAGCCTCGGAGCGGCGGACAGATGGGACCACGCGTGTAGTAGACGGTGACCCCGGCATTGATGTCCGTTGCAGCGATGGCCAGCGGAGTTGTGAGTTCCTCGAAGGTGGTCGCCGGCGTGAATCGTGCGAGGTATTTCTCCATGCGCTGATTGGTTGCCAGGCCAAGCCAGGACGGCGTCCAGCGGCCGAAGTCGTGGAAGGTGGTGGTAGTGGCGATACGCTGCATTTCGTCCAGCGGCACACGGGCGCAATAACACGCGCCGATCAGCGCGCCAACGCTGGTGCCTGCGACTACATCGATGGGAATACCAGCATTTTTCAGGGCGCGCAGAACGCCAATGTGGGCGATACCGCGGGCAAAACCGCCAGCCAGCGCCAGACCCACACGGCGCGGAGCAGGAGCCGGCGTCTCCTCAACGCCTGCAAAAGAGCGCAGTTTATCCTTGGCAGTGCGCAGCCAATCGACGGCGTTGGCGACTTTGTCGTCCATGCTGATTTCATTCTAGTGCCAGTCTGGATTATGAGCATGTAGTTTGACCGTGGAATGGCGGTTTTGTAACCTGTCCAGCCGAGCAGCTGCTGCGGGAAGGCTTCTTCATGAAACGTCGCATCGACAAAGTGGCGGTGTTGGGTGCGGGAACAATGGGTTCCCGGATTGCAGCGCATCTGGCGAACGCCGGAGTTTCCTGCGTTTTGCTCGATATGGTTCTGCCAGACGCTACGCAAGACGCGAGTGCCGCGGTTCGCAACAAAATTGTCAGCGCAGGGCTGGAAGCGGCAAGGAAGGCAAAGCCGGCGGCGTTTTTCACCGCGCGGCTCGCGGAACGCGTGGCTATCGGAAATTTCGAGGACGATCTGGGGCGCTGCGCGGAAGCCGACTGGATCATCGA
>Ga0134122_10003723_pt1 | contig 11333 bp, 8 predicted proteins | sample KB302_FD_96461 | JGI IMG/M metagenome (GOLD analysis project Ga0134122, IMG submission 96461) | Terrestrial soil microbial communities without Nitrogen fertilizer from Kellogg Biological Station, Michigan, USA - KB3-0-2 | ecosystem: Environmental > Terrestrial > Soil > Unclassified ...
AACCCAGGCGGCGATGGTCTACCTGCGCCAGCATCCGGAACGCGTCCGCTACGTCGCCCTGCAGGGCGTGGTTCCTCTCGACACGCCGATGTGGCTCGAGTATCCCCGCTCCTCCCAGGAGGCGCTGGACCGGGTCTTCGCCGCTTGCGGCGGGGGGGGGGGTGGGCGGGGGGGCTGGCCGGGCGGGGGAGGGGAATTGGGCGGGCTTCTCAGGCGCCTCGCCGAGAAGCCGGTCAGGGTCAAGATGAGCCAGCCGGAGACCGGCCAGGAGGTGGAGGTCCCGATCGATGCCGAGATCCTGCGCGTCTTTGTCGTGCGCGAGTTGTATTCAGCCGAGAGAATCCACGACCTGCCCCTGCTGATCCACCTCGCGCATGCAGGCGACGATCAACCGCTCGCCCGCAGGTTGGCTCCCAGGGGAAAGAGCGAGATTCCGAAAGGCGTCTATCTCACGATCGTCTGCAACGAGGAGATGCATTTCGACGCCGCCGCGCTGTCGGCGGCAGCGGCCGGCACCTTCCTGGGTGAATTCCGTCTCGGCCGGGAGCTTCTCGCTTGCGAGCAGTGGGCTCGCGGCTGGCTGCCCGAGGACTATCGGGCGCCGGTCCGGTCCAATGTTCCTGCCTTGATCCTGACCGGAGCCCTGGATCATGCGACTCCGCCGCGCTATGGCGAAAGGTTGGCGGGCTCCCTCACCAACGCACGCCATCTCGTCCTGCCCGGCCGGGGACACAACGATACGGACCCGTGCGTCTCGGGGATGATCCAGGCTTTCGTCGCCGCCGGCGGCCTCAAGGATCTCGATACGAGCTGTCTCGCGAAATCAGAGGATCTCTCCTTCGCGCTGCGGGCGGACGAGTTGGCGAATTGAGGACTGCGGAAGCCCGCTACGGTGCTTTGGGCTTGACGGCCAGCACGCTCCCCTTGCACCGCAGCTCCATCGGCTGCTGCCGGTCGCGCAATCGACCGAGCCCGGGTGGAACCATTCGGCCGTCTGGATTCGTCACGGTGCCTGCCGGAAAAAGTCCCAAATCTCGTTCGCGGCGTGGAAGTCGCGGTTGGTATGGCCGAGCAGGCGCCAGCCGTACGTCGCGGGGTGGGGTACGGCGTGACCGCCGCCTTGAATCTCGATGAGCGTCACAGTGCGCTTGCCGGGGGCGGTCCAGCGTTGGCGTTCGGCGGTGCTGCCATCGTTCGGGTCGGTGTCGGGAAATTGCGTCCTTGCCGGAGGCCCGCCGAGCCCGTCGAGCTCGAGGAAGTAGTCGATGCTCGCCTGCGCGGAGAGGACGGGCCCGCGGTTGCCCCACACGCCGTAAAGCACGACGTCGCCGCCGCCCCATGGGTTGAAGGGGTCGGCGGTGCCGTTCATGAGGAGCATCGACACCGGCTCGCCCTTCGGCGTCATGGCCAGGTTCTCCGGCGCGGGTACGCTGGAGACGACGGCGGCATAGGCGCGCGCGAAATCCGGCGTTTGCAGCGCGAGACGAATCGTCATTCCGCCGCCGTTCGACACGCCGGTCACGTAGACGTGCGCACGGTCGGCATCGTGGTCCTTGACGAGGCGATCGACGAGCGCGTGCAGGAAGCCCACATCGTCGACGTTCTCGATCTTCGCGGCGAACGGCCCCTTCTTCTTGCAGTCGTTCCAGTGGCCCTTGTACCCCTGCGGATAGACCGCGATGAAACCATGCTTTTCCGCGAGCCGATCGAAGTCGTAGCCGTAGACCTGCCGCGCCTGCTCCGCCGTGCCCATCGAGCTGTGCAGCACGATCACCAGCGCCGGATGCGCCTGCGGCTTCGCGGGCACATACACGATCCACGTTCGCGTGCGCCCGCCGTGCTCCAGCGCGCCGCGCTCGACCTTGCCGGGCAATTGCGGCTCGGCCGGCAACTTGTGACGCAGCGCCCAAAACGCGAGACCCGCGAATACGATGAGCGGAAGAACGATGGCCCAGAACACGACCTTGAGACATCCGCGCATGATTCCTCCTTCGGTGGCCATGCGAGTAAAGCGCCGGCCTCGCCCGCCCGAGGTCTATATCATGCGGACGGACCGCGAATTGCCGGGCCCGGCCGTTCCCGACGGGCCTGGTACCATGCCGCGCAGCGTTTGCCGTAACAAAAGGAGGGCTCATGGGGAAAGGTCGCCTGGAGGCATTCAGCGACGGCGTGCTTGCCATCATCATCACCATCATGGTGCTGGAGTTGAAAGTGCCTCACGGCGAGTCCATCGCCGCCCTGGCGCCATTGGTACCCGTCTTTCTCAGCTACGTGCTCAGCTTTGTCTATCTGGGCATCTACTGGAACAACCACCACCACATGCTTCACGCCAGCAAGAAGGTGTCGGGGCGGGTGCTGTGGGCAAACCTGCATCTCCTGTTCTGGCTGTCGTTGCTGCCGTTTGCCACGGGCTGGATGGGTGAGAACCATTTCGCGCCACTGCCGTCGGCGCTCTACGGGGTGATCCTCCTCTGTGCTGCCATTGCATACTGGTTGCTTCAGCAGGCCATCATCGCCGTCGAGGGCGCCGGCTCCATGCTTGCCGTGGCGGTCGGCCGCGACTGGAAGGGCAAGTTGTCGCCCGTTCTGTATCTCGCAGCCATCGCATCAACAGCCTGGCTTCCCTGGATGGCCCAGGCATTCTATGTCCTGGCTGCCCTTCTCTGGGTCGTACCCGATCGGCGCATCGAGCATGTGCTCTCCCAGAGCGAAGTGCCGCCGGCGTAGCGCCGCCTCCGCTTCGATGTCGGCGATCATCTCGACGACGAGCTGCCTGCCGGCGGTCGTCGTTGAACCGATCTCCGCACTCGGCAGGACATACAGCCTGACGGAATACGAAGCCCTCGCTTTGGCTTATCATGGGTTGACAACTCTGAAGGGGAGAGACTGGAATCATGACGAATCGCCGCCTTTTCATACTTGCCCTCGCCCTGTTGCTGCCATCCTTGCCGGCGTCCGCCACCTGTGGCGGCGGCGGCGGCGGCGGCACCGGCGGCGTGGTGCCGGACCTGGGCGGCGGCGCGCCCAACTTCTACCGGGTCGCCTGGAAGGTGCTGACGCCGGGCAGCGAGAAGCCTCAGGCGCCGCTCGCCATCTACTGGTTCCCGACCTCGCCCGAGGAGGCGCGGGTCTCTCCTCTGCAGACCTCGCGGTCGCTCTCGCTCGCCGAGAGCCGCTGCATAGCGATGGCCATCGTCACCACCGACAACCAGGCGCTCCACACGGCGTTCAAAGCGCCGGCCGGCCAGCCGCTCGTCGTCCTCGCCAACCCCGACGGCAGCGACGTGGCGCGGGTGGCCGCCACCGACGGCAAGCTCGACGTCAAGGCCGTGGAGAAGCTCCTCTCGACGACGCTCGACGAGCGCGAGGCCAGCCTGAAGGCCCTCGTCGAAGGCGCCGATAAGAAGGCGGCGGCCGACCGCGACGGCGCCATCGCCGACTACCGGCAAGTCTGGGACCAGCGCTGCCTCTTTCCGAGCCTCGGCCGCAAGGCCGCCAAGGGATTGACCAAGCTGGGCCTCAAGCCCGACGAGGCGAGCCTTCTCCTCCTCGGTCCGGACGGCCTCGCCGATCCGGACGTGCAGGGGCGCAACGCCGAGGTCGTGGCCGCCTTGCGGCAGGGCCTCGACGCCGAGCTCGCGGCGCGCTATCGCGACGCCGAGCGGCTCTACACCAGGGCGACCGAGCTCGACCCGGCGGACGCCACGGCGCTGCGCTATCTGGGCGAGCTGTACCGCCACCAGACGGGCGAGTGGGACAAGGCGAAAACCGTCTTCGAGCGCGTGCTCGCCATGCCCGCGGACCCCATCGCCCGCGCCGTCGCCCTGCACGGCCTCGGCAAGATGACGATCCACGCCGGCCGCTACGCCGAAGGCCTCGCGATGTTCGAGAAGTCGCTCGCCGCCTATCCGCTGCCGATCACCTACCGCAACCTCGCCGTCTACTGGTTCTCCGAGCGGCAGGCCGAGAAGGCGACCGGCTACATGCGCCAGGCCCTGGCGCTCGACCCGGACGACCGCTACAACCAGATCTTCGCCGCCGTCTACCTCTCCGTAGCCGGCCACCAGGAGGAAGCCGCGAAGGTGGCCGCCGCCAACGCCGACGTGCTGGAGGCGAGCTACAACCTCGCGGCCATCTGGGCGCAGGCGGGCGACCGCAAGAAAGCCATGGAGATGCTGCGCCGGCACTTCTACGACTACGAGCGCTTCGACGCCGTGCGCGCCATGGAGATGCAGGAAGCGCGCGACGACTACATGTTCGCGAGCCTGCACCAGGATCCGGAGTTCGTCGAGCTGACCAAGCTGGCGACGCGGCACCACATGTAGCACCGACCGCGTCTCGTCTGTAGGGGCGGCCCTGCGTGGCCGCCCTGTTCACTCGATCCGGAACACCTCCCGTCGCCCGCCCTCGACGAGGTCCATGTAACCCTCCATGATCTCGCCGATCCGGGCGTCCCCGCGCTCGCGGCGGCCCATGTCGAAGTACTCGTCCAGGCTCTCCACCTCGGACTCGGCGACGACGGTCCAGTAGCTCGCCACCGCGTCCGTCATCACCCGCATGCCCTTCATACCGATCTCGGTCATGTAGGGCTCGAGCGCCTTGAACTTGGCGACGAGGTCCTTGGCTTTGCCGGGCTTGGCATTGAAGATGTCGCGTACCAGATACATCGCTCCCCCTTTCCGGCCCTCTCATGAGGACCTCTCGGAACCGTCTGATTCTACAGAATGACCCCCCTCGGCGGATGCGCTGATATCCTCCTGCCTCGAAGCGCGACGGAGGAGATGAGGCGATGCTGAAGCTGGTCCTGCTCCGCCATGGCGAGAGCACCTGGAACCTCGAAAACCGGTTCACCGGGTGGACGGACGTGGACCTCACGCCGAAGGGGACCGAGGAAGCGCACCAGGCCGCCCGCCTGCTCGCCGAAGGCGGCTACACGTTCGACGTGGCCTACACGTCGCTGCTCAAGCGGGCCATCCGCACGCTGTGGATCGTCATGGACGACATGGATCTCATGTGGCTGCCGGTCCACCGGAGCTGGCGGCTGAACGAGCGGCACTACGGCGCGCTCCAGGGGCTCGACAAGGCGGAAACCGCGGCGAAGTACGGCGACGGGCAGGTGCTGCTCTGGCGCCGCAGCTACGCCGACCCGCCGCCGCCTCTCACCCCGGACGATCCGCGCTACCCCGGCCGCGACCGCCGCTACGCCGATCTCTCGCCGGCAGAGCTGCCGCTCGCCGAGGCGCTCAAGGACACCGTGACGCGCTTCCTCCCCTACTGGCACGGCACGATCGTCCCCGACCTCGAGGCGGGCAAGCGGGTGCTCATCGCGGCGCACGGCAACAGCCTGCGGGCTCTGGTCAAACATCTGGACGGCGTCTCGGAGGAAGAGATCGTGGGGCTCAACATCCCCACCGGCATTCCGCTGGTCTACGAGCTGGACGGCGAGCTCAGGCCGCTCCGCCATTATTACCTGGGCGATCCCGAAGCGGCCCGTAAGGCCGCAGACGCCGTGGCGAAGCAGGCGCAGCGGGCGTAGAGGCCCTTGCGAGACCACGGAATCGACCGAGCACCTCGTCATAGGCCCGGCTTGCCACAGGCGCCGGCTCGATCAGCAATCTCAGCTTTCCGGCACAGGCGACGCAGCCCCTGAGGAGATGGGTGACGATCGTCCTGCCCTGGTGGCGCGATGCTCTACCGGAGGCGAAGCGCCTTAGCGCGTCTTCCGAGGGGTGATCCACTAGACATCCTCCCCGAGTGACCAGCAGGTCTCATAGTGCTCCCAACCATGAGTGACCGGGGAAGGACTTTCATTTCAGTCAGGTGCCTGCCACCAGGCCGCCATCCACCGAGAGCACCGTCCCATGGACGAAGCTCGCGGCGTCGGAGGCCAGCCAGAAGTAGGCCTCGGCGACCTCCTCGGGCTTGCCCATGCGGCCGAGCGGCGTGTGCGAAGCCACGCCCTCGAGCACCTTCTCTGGCATGGCCTGAACCATCTCGGTGGCGATGAAGCCGGGGGCCACGGCGTTGACGCGGATGTTGTACCTACCGAGCTCGCGTGCCCAGGTCTTCGTCATGTTGACGACGCCGGCCTTGGTGGCGGCGTAGTTGGTCTGGCCGTAGTTGCCATAGAGGCCCACCACCGAGGAGGCGCTGAGCACGGCGCCGCCGCCACCCTTGATCATGTGCGGCACCACGGCCCGGGTGCAGAGAAAGACCCCTTTGAGGTTGACCGCGACCACGGCGTCGAAATCCTGCTCGCTCATCGCGCCAATCTGCTCGCTGCCCCGCCACTTGACGAGCTGCGCGTCGCGCAGGATGCCGGCGTTGTTGATCAGGACGTCGATCCTCCCCCACCGCTCGGCCACGGCCGCCGCGGCCTCTTCAACAGCGGCGGCGTTGGTGACGTCGACCGTCTGGAACGAGCCCTCGCCGCCCGCGGCCGCCAGCTCGGCGATCAGGGCGTCGGGATCGTCGGCTCTGACGTCCCAGACGGCCACCCGCGCGCCGTCGCGGGCGAAGCGGCGGGCCGTGGCGCGGCCGATGCCCGCCGCGCCGCCGGTGACGATGACGACTCGCTGGCTCATAGAGTCTCCTGTTTACGCCTCGCGTGGAAGGCGCGTGGGCATGCCCTTCGAAGCCCTCACCTCCCCGGCCCTCCTCTCCCGGAGGGAGAGGAGGGAGAAAGAAAAATCGAGCACAGTTTCTTCTTTTTCGTTCCCCTCTCTCCCTCTGGGAGAGAGGGGCCAGGGGAGTGAGGGCTTCGCGCGCAGGAGGGCTCGACCGGCAAGGAACGAGCCCTACCGCTTCTCCGCCGGCGTGGCCACCTTCTCCAGCTTCCGGGGCGCGGTCTTGCCCGGCATGACGCCGTCGCCCATGCGCTGGCGGGCGGTAAGCTGGGCCGAGTAGTTGGCCTCCACCCGCTTGAGCTCGTCTTTCTTCAGGTGACACCGTTTGTACTTCTTGCCGCTGCCGCACCAGCAGAGGTCGTTGCGGCCAAGCTCGACCTGCGGCCCGGGAGGGCGGGGAGTGACCAATTTGCGAAACCAGCTTGCCAGGGACACAGCAGTCTCCAGTCTTGAAAGTAGCTTTCGAGAAAATCCGGAACCCGCGGAGCGGACTATCGGTCCCGCACCTGCACCAGGTCGACGACCTGCTTGACACCCGAGGTCCCTCGGGCCGCCTTCAGGGCGAGCGACTTGCGCTCCACGTCCGGCAGCGTGCCGCGCAGGCTGACCACCCCTTCGCTCGCTTCCACCTCGAGGTCCAGCGCGTAGCGGCCGATCTCTCCCAACAGGTTCTTGCCCACCCGCATTTCCAGGACGGCGTCGTCCACCTCCCGCTCGGTGTGGCCGACGGCTTTGCCCACCGCGGTGCTCTCGGGCTGCTCCTCGCGCGAGAAGAGGTGGTTGTCGACGCTGCTGACGCCGGGAACCGACTTGGCGACCTCCTCGGCCAGCTCCTGGGTCGAGCGCTTGTCCACCGCGCCGATCAGATCGATCCGCCCCCCTCGGGCCTCCACCGTCACCCCGAGACCATCCTCCCCGAGCTTCTCGAGCAGGGCCAGGCGGACCTCCTTCTCCAGCCGCGCGTCCGACACGTCCTGCTCCCGGATCGCCTCGTTCCCCGCCTGGGAGCGCTGGGTGGGAACGGTCGAGGCGCAGCCGCCGGCGAAGAGCGCCGCGAGCAGTGAGCAGGCCAGGAGGAGCTTGGAATCCAGGACTCGCATCGTGAAGAAAAGGGTACCATGGGAGACGCGCCGCAGGATCTCCTCGTCGCCAGCACGCCCGGCGCGGCGCCCTCCTCTACACATTTGGCTCCAACACCCGATCTGCTCCGGATCGGCACCTTACAACTGTATACTTAAGGAATTCCTCTCGCGCGGCTGTCTCTACTCCTCGCCGATGATCCGGAGTGAGGGACTCTCGCGCCGTCATCAGGAGGCTCAGATGGAATCTACCCCTTCGCCGCAATCCTCTGCGCCCTCGGCGGCCTCGCCATTGCCGCCTCCCCTCTTCCAGCCCGCTCAGGAAGTGCGCTTTGCGGTAGTGATGTACGGCGGCGTCTCGCTCGCCATCTACATCAACGGCGTGGCCCAGGAGCTCTTGCGCATGGTGCGCGCCACCGCCCCGGAGCGGCCGTTCCAGGCGATGGACCAGGCGATGGATGACAAGCCCGTCCGGGCTCTGCTCGGCGACGACGGCGAAGGACCCAAAGCGCTGAGAGGCTCGGAGAGGGTCTACCGGAAGCTGGGAAGGATGCTCTCGCTCGACGGGGCCGCCGAAGACCCCGGACCCGGCTCGCCGATCCTGACGCGCTTCGTAATCGACGTCATCTCGGGGACCTCCGCGGGCGGGATCAACGGCATCTTCCTCGCCAAGGCGCTGGCGCGCAACTTGTCGATCGGCTCCCTGCGGGACCTCTGGGTGCAGGAGGGAGATCTGGCGAAGCTGATCAACGACCGGCTCTCCTACGAGGACCTCGACGGGCTGGAGCTCAAGGAGCCTCCGGCCTCCCTGCTCAACAGCCGCCGTATGTACTACAAGCTGCTGCGCGCCCTGCAGAGCATGGACGACGGAGATCAACGGGCACTGCACCGCGGGTCCGACGAGCCCAGCCCCTTCGTCGACGAGCTCGACCTCTTCGTCACCACGACGGACATCCACGGCCTGGTGACGCCCATCCGCCTGGCCGACCGCACGGTCTTCGAACGCCGGCACAAGAAAGTCTTCCAGTTTCGCTACGGTACCGAGTACGCCCGGGGCGAGAAGGTCGACGACTTCGGCGCAGTGAACAACCCCTTTCTCGCCTTCGCGGCACGCTGCACCTCCTCCTTCCCCTTCGCCTTCGAGCCGATGTCTCTCGCCGACATCGACGAGGTTCTGACCAGCCCCTCCTTCGCCGGCCAGGGCTACGAGCCGGCGAAGAGCGCGCGGTGGCAGCGGTTCTACCCCGAGTACCTGCAGGTGCCGGGCAGCGCCGGACAAGACCCGCAGGCCAAGGAGAGGCGCGCCGCGGCCTTCCGGCAGACCGCCTTCGGCGACGGCGGCTACCTCGACAACAAGCCCTTCAGCTACGCGACGGAGACCTTGAAGCGGCGCCGCGCCGACTTCCCGGTCGACCGCAAGCTGATCTACGTCGAGCCCTCGCCGGAGCACCCGGAGCTGACGGCCGAGCCCTCGGGCAAGCCCGACGCCGTGCAGAACGTGCTCAAGGCGCTCATCCTTCCCCAGTACGAGACCATCCGTGAGGACATCGACCAGGTTCGCTCCTACAACCGGCTGATCGAGAGAATCCGGGTGGTGCTCGGCGGCCGTGAGAACGACGTGAGGATTCGCCGCAAGCGGCCGCCCAAGAAGCTCTCCGGCAAAACCTGGCAAGCGCAGGACATGAGCGGAATGATCAAGTCGTTCGGGATCGGCTACGGCTCCTACCATCGCCTCAAGGTGGCCTACGTGACGGACGAGCTCTCCCGCATGGTGGCCCGCCTCAGCGGCTTCGACGAGGAGTCCGACGACTGGCTGGCGATCCGCTATCTGGTCGGCGACTGGCGCGGCCGGAAGTACACGCTCTATCACCAGGACAGCCCGGAAAAAGCGACGGAGAACGAGTTTCTCTTCCAGTTCGATCTCTGGTGGCGATTGCGCCGGCTGAATTTCGTCCAGAACCGGATCGACGAGCTGTGCGGCGCCAATCTCGAGAAGCTGGGAACGAGAATCGGCGCGATCAGGGGCCTCCGCGGAAAGACGCCGAAGGCAAGCGAGCTCGACGACTTCCGCCGCACTCTGCTGCGCATCAAGTGCGGGCTCAACGCCGTCTATACCGACCTGCGAAAAACCGCCCGCGATCTGCGCACTCCGAGCGCCCAGCAGGAAGCCGCCCAAGCGCTGGCGCAATGCGGAATCGACGGTCGGCAGCTCCTCGCGATCCTTGACCGGCCTTCCGATGACGCGCGGCGGGCGGCGGCGCGCGAGATCCTGGATGCGACCGGCGCGAAGGAGCAGCTCGACGCTTTCGCCGCCGGGGTGCAGCGGGTGCTCAGCGCTTCCTTGCAGCAGTGCGCCCACGACTGCGAGCGAATTCTCCACCTGCGCGGAGCGGAAGAGAAAGACGGCGGCTCCGAGGATGTCTGGGACTACACCCAGACCATCGAGCTGGAGCTGCGGCAGGGAGGGGTGAAGGCCCGCAGCATCCTAGCCTACTTCTATTACAACTTCGAGCACTACGACATGATCGCTTTTCCCATCCTCTACGAGACGGGCGTCGCCGAAGCGGACGAGGTCGAGATCCTCCGCATCAGCCCGGAGGACGCCGCCGACCTCTACGACGAGCGCGACGGCACCCGCCGCTGCACCGAGAAGGAAGCGCAGGCGAGCGGCCAGGCTCGGACACGGGCCGGCCGGGGTAAGCCGAAGCTCGCCGGCGTCGCCCTCGGACACTTCGGGGCCTTCCTCTCCGAGCCGTGGAGGGTGAGCGACATCCTCTGGGGACGGCTGGACGGCGCCGAGCGGATCATCGGCAGCCTCCTCCCCGACGAAGCCGATCCGCGGCAGAAGAGGCTGCGGAGCGAGCTGATCCTCGAGGCGCAGCGCGAGATCCTCAAGGAGGAGCTGCAGCCGGCCCAGCGGCAGAGCCTGGGAGAGGTGGTGCGGGAGCTTCAGGAGCTCGCCGAGATCCGGAAGCGCAGCTCCCAACGGGCGAAACGGCCGGCGAAAATGCTCGCGCAGGAGCAGCAGGCGGCGGCGGACCTGGAGCGCTGGCTGGACGCCGTGGCCGCTCCTGGCCAGCAGACCCGCCTGCAGCGGATCGTGGCGTCCTTCCTCGAGGAAGACAGCCTGGCCGAGTCGTTCATCGAAAGCTCGCAGGGCAACCGGGCCCTGCCGCCGGAGCCTACGCTGCGCTCGGCGGCGCGGGTGACCGAAGTCGTAGGGAAGATGCTCGGGAAGCTCGCCGAGAGCTATCACGCCCCGAAGGCCTTGCAACGCTGGCCGGGCATGGTCGCCTGGTTCGGCCGTATCTTCTGGGGATTGATCGAGGCCGCCGTGCCGCAAGGCTTCTGGAACCTGGTCGTCCGCCACTGGCTGTACCTGCTCTATGGCTTCGAGCTCTTTCTGCTGGTGGCCGGCACACTCCTCGGGCAGGAGAGCGTCGTCCAGTTCGGCTGGACCTCCCTGGGGATCACGGGAGGCCTCCACCTGATCCTCTTCCTGCTCGGCAGCCTGATCGTGGGCGAGGGCGGCGGGATGCGCTGGCTGAAGCGCGTCGCGATCGCCGTCATCCTAGCCCTGACTCTCTTCGGGGGTTACGAAGCGTACGCGCGGCTGCAGGAAGTGTGG
>Ga0134122_10003726_pt1 | contig 11331 bp, 10 predicted proteins | sample KB302_FD_96461 | JGI IMG/M metagenome (GOLD analysis project Ga0134122, IMG submission 96461) | Terrestrial soil microbial communities without Nitrogen fertilizer from Kellogg Biological Station, Michigan, USA - KB3-0-2 | ecosystem: Environmental > Terrestrial > Soil > Unclassified ...
CGCTCTCAGCGCCGCCTTCCTGGTCGAGTTCCTGTCGGTCGGCGCGTGGCGGCCGCTCTCGAGCCTGACCGCACCCCCGCGGCGCGAGCCGCTGCACGTCCCGGGGACGGCGGCCGACCGGTGGGTCGGCGCGGCCTTCACCCACGTGCCGATGGTCCTGGCGCACGGCTACTCGCCCGAGGGCAAGGATGACCCGCGCGTGCAGCAGGCCGCCGCGCTGCTGGCACGCGCGGGCTTCGACGTGGCTGTGCCCACCATCCCGGGCCTCACGCGCGGCCGGCTGCGGCCCGAGGACGCTGAGCCGATCGCCGCCACGCTCGCCGCGCGGGCCACGTCCACCGTGATGATCAGCGTCAGCGTGGGCGCCGGCCCGGCGCTCCTGGCTGCCGCCCAGCCGGCGGTCCGCGAGCGCGTCCGCGTCATCCTGAACCTCGGCGGCTACGCCTCGGCCGCCGAGCTCGTGCGCTTCTTCCTTACCGGCGACTACCGCTGGGGCACGATCCGCGGACACGTGGACCACGATCCCGCGATCGTCCGTCAGTTCGTCGAGGCCAACGCCGACCTGCTCGACGCGCCCGCCAGCGAGGTCCTGGCGGCTCCCGCCCGGACCGTCGAGTTCCCCTCACCGCGCCTGGCCTCGATGCTGGAGCAGCTGTCGCCGGAGCGGGTCGCCCCTGAGATCCGTGCCCGGCTGGTGCTGGTTCACGGCACCCACGACCGCGCCGTCCCCTACACCGAGAGCCTGCGCCTGGCGGCGGCCCGCCCGGACGGGACCCGGGTCATTCTGGTAGGCGTCCTGGACCACGTGGAGGCCGCCAGCAGCCCCTCATGGCTGTCGGCCGCCCGGGAGATGGGGTCCCTGATTCTAGCGGTCTACAGCCTCTCCCGACCCTCCTGACCCCTGCCCGCTGCGGATAATTCTCGACCGCGGCCCCAGGCCGCAGCGGATATTTCGGGGCCAGGCTGCAGGCCTTGCATAGCAGTAACCAGCTAATAATTAACGACTCTATGTCGAATACGGCCTGGCCAGACCATTGCTCTGTCTCAGGACCACACGACCAAACGCCGTCCGTGTCTCAAGGGGGCTCTGTTTATGAACCGCACCGCGCTGATGATCCGAGGCTTCGCCTCTGCCGCCGTCCTGGCGCTCGTCCTGCCGACGCAGGCCCTGTCCCAGGAGGCCCCGAAGGCCGGCGTGGTGACCACGCTTCAGGGCACAGCGTCGGTGGCCCGCTCCACTCAGGAGCCCCGCCCGCTCAAGTTCCGGGACGACGTGTTCGTCCAGGACCGGATCACCACCGGTGACGACTCCATCGTCCGCATCCTGCTGGGCGGCAAGGCCGTCGTCACGGTGCGGGAGCGCTCGGTCCTGACCATCAGCGAAACGCCGACCACGGCCACCATCGAGGTCGGCAGCGGCAAGATCGCGGTGGCGGTGGCCAAGGAGCGGATGCGGGCGGGCGATTCGGTCGAGGTCAAGACGCCGAACGCCGTGGCCGGCATCCGCGGCACGATCCTCATCGCCGAGGTTGCGCAGGAATCCGCGAACCGGGCCAACACGCAGTTCACGCTGCTGACCGGCGTCGTCGACGTCTCTGGTCTCGACGCCGCCACGGGCCGCGCCACCGGGGCGCGGGTCACGATGCAGCCGCTGCAGACGCTCGGCGTGGCGGGCTTCACGCGGCCGAGCGCTCCGCGCAACATCTCGCGTGCGGACGCGCAGGCCGTCGCCAGCGCCTACAAGGTCAGCGTCCCGGCGCCGCCGGCGGCCGCCAACGCGCCGATGGTCGAGCGCCAGGTCGAGCAAGGTATCGCGGCCGCCGCCGCGCTCATTCCGGTAGACCCCAAGGCCAAGGCCGATCCGAAGGCCGACAAGGCCGCCGACGGTCCGGCTCAGGACGTCGCGGTCGACGACGGCAAGGGCGACAAGACGCGCAAGGACGACAGCGGCCAGTCGGCGAAGGACCGCAAGGCGTCCACGCCGAGTGGCAACAGCGGTGGCGCGCCTGCACCCACGAGCGGTCCGGCCCCGAGCGGTCCGGGTTCGAGTGGACCGGCTGCGAGCGGCCCGGCCCCGACCGCACCGGTGCCGACGGCCCCCGCCCCCACGCCCCCGCCGGTGGCGGCGAATCCCCCGGCGCCCGCGACGCCTCCGCCGGCGGTGCCTCCCGTGGCGAGCCTTCCGGGATCCGGCAGCAACAAGGGCGGCCTGCTCGACGACGTGGTCAAGAAACTGCCGAAGCTCCCGAAGCCCAAGCCGCGGTGAGCCGGACGGCCCGGCGCGATCGGCTCAGTACTGCCAGGTGAAGTAGATCGCGCCGAAGTTGCGACGGTACTGGAACACTTCGATGTTCGAGTTCGCGATCTTGCCGGTGTACTCGCCGGTCAGGAACAGCTGCTGGTCGGGCAGGAACCACGGCAGTGGCACTTCCACGCGGGCGATGTTCGTGAACTCGTGATCGGACCGCTCGACGGTCCCCGGCGCGGTCACCGGCAGCACCGTGTTGGCGTGCAGGTAGTTGCGATAGTGCATGTCGAAGTCGTAGCCCAGGCGGATGTTGTACCAGGGCAGCGTGTATTGCGCGCCCACCAGGAAGCGGTGGCCGACGTACGTGTAGTTCCGCCCGTCCGTGTCGTCGTAGTCGAACTGATACCCGCCCCGCACGTAGTGGCGATCGTTGCCGAAGCGGAGCATGTGCAGGAACCCGACGAGGTAGTTGGTCCCGCTCTGGGACTCGGCGTTCGGCAGTGAGTTGTTTTCCTTGTAGTTCTTGAAGTCGACGCGAAGCTGGCCGGTCGTGAGCTGGCGGTCGCTCTCCACCAGGACCCCGTAGGCCGTGACCGCGTTGCGCTCCAGCAGCCGCTGGTTGTCGAGGACCACGTGGTCGAACGTGTAGCTCACGCCGGCCAGCACCGGCATGTCGAACGCGAGCGCCCGTCGCACGATGTTGAGCGACCCGGCGTAGTCCTGCAGGTCGAAGTCCGGCAGTGAGTTGTTGTGGGTGCCGAAGAAGGAGAAGCCGGCGGTGCCGATCCAGCCGCCGGCGCGCAGCCAGTCGTAGTCCAGGCGCACCGACAGCAGCTCGCCGAAGGTGTTGCGCCTCCCCTCGCCCACGCCGACCGGGACGCTGGCCCCCGTGGCACTGGGTGCCGCCGGCGCGTTGTCGTCGTAGAACCCTCCGAACCGCACCTCGGCGCGGAACCGGCGATCCGTGTCGCGGGCCGGTCCCGGGTTGCTCTGCACGCGCTCGGCGGGGCCCGTGATCGGCAGCGCGGGACGGAGCTTGCCGAGCTGGGCGATCTCGGCCTCGGCCTGGCTCCCCAGCCCGAGCTTCTGGAGCGACAGCCCGGCGTAGATCCGGGTGAGGTCCGCGATGTCGGGATCGGAGGTCTGGCTGGCCCGGAACGCCCGGAGTGCCTCCTCGTACTTGTTCTTGCGATAGCGCAGGAAGCCGACGTAGTACCCGAGCGAGGGCAGCGTCGGGTCACGCGCGAAGACGCTCTCGAGCAGGGGCTCGGCGCGGTCGTACTGCTCGAGCGCGAAGTAGGCGAGCCCCAGCTGATAGGCGATCGAGGGGTCGTTCGGCGCGCCCTGATACGCCTGGGTCAGCGGGGGGATGGCGGCTTTCGGCTGCCGCTTGCCCAGGTAGGCGACGCCCGAGTAGTAGAGCGCCTCCACGTGGCCGGGCGACCGCGCGAGGGCCTGGCGCAGCAGGTCGAGCGCCTTGTCCCACTGCTTGTCGTCGATGGCCAGCACGGCCTCGGCCACGAAGACGTCGGCCTCGCTCACCTGGGCCGGCGCCGGGCGCCACGCGCCGAGGCAGGCGAGGACCAGCACGAGCCCGGCGACTGCCGTCCGGACTCCTGCTCCGGCGACGCTCACTGGGTCGCGCTCTTGCCTTCTATCCCGCCGGGGCGGTGGATGCCCCAGGCGGCGAGCTTGGCGAGCACCGTGTTGCGATGGACACCGAGCACTCGCGCGGCGCGGCTCACGTTCCAGTGCGCGCGCTCGAGAGTGCGCAGCACGTACTGCCGCTCGAACTGATCGCACGCCTCGCGCAGCGGCAGCGCATCCTGGGACAGGAGCGACACGGTCTCCGGCATGGCCACATCCAGCGGGACGTCCTGCAGCTGCACCACCGGCTCGCGGGCCAGCACCACCGCACGGTAGATGACGTTCTCCAGCTCGCGCACGTTTCCGGGCCAGCCGTAGCGCGAGAGGGCGTCGAGCGCGCCCACGGAGACGCCCCGCACGTCGCGGCGGCACTCGCGGGCGAAGCGACGGATGAAGTGCTCGACCAGCCGCGGGATGTCCTCCCGCCGCTCGCGCAGGGGCGGCAGGTGCAGCGGGACCACGTTGAGCCGGTAGTAGAGATCGTCGCGGAACGCGCGATCCCGCACCGCCTGGCGCAGGTCGACGTTGGCCGCGGCCAGCACACGCACGTCCACCGCGATCGGCCGGCTCCCGCCCAGACGCTCGATCTCGCGCTCCTGCAGCGCGCGCAGCAGCTTGGCCTGGAGATCGAGCCTCAGCGAGCCGATCTCGTCCAGGAACAGCGTGCCGCCGTGCGCCAGCTCGAACTTGCCCAGCCGGCGCGCGTGCGCGCTCGTGAAGGCGCCCTTCTCGTGGCCGAACAGCTCGGACTCCACCAGGGTGTCGGGGATCGCCGCCACGTTGACGGCCACGAAGGGCTGCGCGCTGCGGTCGCTCCGGCGGTGGATGGCCCGGGCCACCAGCTCCTTGCCGGTGCCGCTCTCGCCCGAGATCAGCACGGTGGCCGGCGTCGTGGCGATCTGGGTGATCAGCTGATAGATCTTCACCATCTCCGGATGGCGACCGATCAGTCCCTCGAAGCCGTCGGGGGCGGTGGCGCCGCTCGGGCTCAGCGCCGAGCGCAGTGCGAGCACCTCGCGCTCCAGCGCGCGCTTCTCCAGCGCCCGCTCGACGAGCATGACGATGGCGTCCACGTCGAACGGCTTGGTGATGTAGTCCCACGCCCCGCGCTTGAGCGCCTCCACGGCGGTCCGCAGGTCGTGGACGGCCGTCGCCAGCACCACGATCGTGGAGGGATCGGCGGCCTTCACCTTGGGCAGGACGTCGATACCGGGCTCGCCCGGCATCCGCTGGTCGAGCATGACCAGGTCGACCTCGCGGTGCTTCAAGATCTCGAGCGCGATGGCGCCGGTCTCGGCCTCCAGCACCTCACAGGTGCCGTCGAGGATCTCGCGGATGGAGGCCCGCACGCCCTCCTCGTCGTCCACCACCAGCACCGTGCCGCGGCGGCTGAGGGTCGGCGGCTCCAGAACGTCGGCGACCGTCACGGCTTGTCGCGCTCGAGAACGAGGTACTGCGTCTTGGCGTCGCTGCCGGGCCGGTGCACGCGAATCAGCACCGAGCGGCCCGGTGGCACCGCCGCCAGCGCCTTCTGCAGCGCGGGCGCGTCCTGGACCGGCTGGCGGTCGACTTCCAGGATGACGTCGCCTCGCCGCAAGCCCGCGCGATCGGCCGGCCCGCCCCCCGCCACGTCGGTGACGAGCAGCCCCTGCGTGAAGGGCAGGCTCATCCGCTCGGCCGCATCGGGCGCCAGCGCCTCCGCCTGCAGCCCGAAGCCTTCGGGCCCGGCCTCCATGGCGGCCACCGTGGTGTCTTCCGTCGGCATCTCGCCGACCTTGACGGTGATCTTGCTGGGCGCGCGGTCGCGGATCACCATCAGCGTGATGGTCTGGCCGGGGCTGACGTTGGCCACGCGGCGCTGCAGATCCGGCACCTCGTTGATCTTGGTGCCGCCCAGCTCGACGATGACGTCGCCCGCGCGCAGGCCGGCGCTCTCGGCCGGGCCGCCCTTCATCACGTCGGAGACCAGCACGCCTTCCTTCTCGCGCACGCCGAAGCTGCCCGACAGCTCGTCGGTGACGTCCTGGATGACGATGCCCAGCCACCCGCGCACCACGCGGCCCTTGGCGATGAGCTGACTCATCACGCCCTTGGCCTCGTTGATGGGGATCGAGAAGCCGATCCCCTGCCCGGCCGCCACGATCGCGGTGTTGATGCCGATCACGCGACCGTCCAGGCTCACCAGCGGCCCGCCCGAATTTCCCGGGTTGATCGAGGCGTCGGTCTGGATGAAGTTCTCGTACGTCGCCACGCCCACGCGGTTGCGCGCGGTGGCCGACACGATACCGGCGGTCACGGTGCGGTCCAGGCCGAACGGGTTGCCGATGGCGATGACCCACTGTCCGACGCGCAGCCGATCGGAGTCGCCGATCTCCGCCGCCGGCAGCGGCTTCGGCGCGTCGACCTTCAGGACCGCGATGTCGGTCTTGGGATCGCGCCCGACGAGAGTGGCCGTGAACTTCCGGGAGTCGGAGAGACGCACCGTAATGTCCTGAGCGTTCTCGATAACGTGGTTGTTCGTCAAGATGTATCCGGATGGATCCACGATCACGCCCGAGCCGGTCGAGCGGGCATCCTCGCGCGGGCGGCGCCGGAAATATCGATCGTAGAACTCGTCGCCGAAATACTCCCGGAAGCGCTGCTCCTCGGAGCCGGAGCTGCCACGCTTGGGCACGGTGCTCACGTTCACCACCGCCGGCGTCACGCGATCGGAGACCGAGCTGAAGGCCTCTTCCATCGCCTGCAGCACGGCGTGGGGATCGAGCTTGGCGGCGGGCGGCTTGGCCCCCGGCGGCTTGACGGACGGGGCCGGTGGCTTGGGCGCGGCCGGAGACTTCGGCGCTGCAGGCTGGGCCCACACCGGGAGCGCCACCGCGAGGACGAGGAGGAGTGCGAGAGCCGCCTTCATGAGGATCCGCCCCGCATTCTACCGCGGGCCTATCGCGAAGGGATCAGACGGAATTCCACGACGTCGAGCGTGTCCGGCGTCACCGGCGCCCCCACACCGCGCCGCAGGCCGGCCACCCACAGGATGCGTCCGTCGGATTCCAGAATCGGCACGCGAGGGCGCTCCCAGCGCGGGACCTTGGCGTCGATCAGAAACGACTTGAGCCGGCGCGCCCCACCGCCGAACGCCTCGAAGCGATCCCCGGGACGGCGCGCGCGCACGGTGATCGACGACGGCAGGTACGCGGCGTCGAACGCCACGCACTCGGGCGTACGCGGCAGTGCGTAGCCAACCGCCGGGACCACCTGCGCCTGCAGCACGCGCCCGATCTCGGGCAGCTCGAGGCGGCCCGGCACGAGAAGGGTGCGCGACGCCAGAGACGGCAGCGGGGCCGTCCCCACGCGCACGTGATCCCCGCTGACTTCCACCGTGACGCCGCCGAGCCTGAACGGGCGCCGCGGAGCTGCCGGCGCCAGGATGCGACGCAGCCCCCGGTGCGCCCAGGCGCGCAGTGGTGCGCGGCTGCCCAGCCGCGCGGCGGCCTGACGCAGCGTCTCGGCCGCCACCGGCGCCGGCAGCGCGCCGAGCGCCCCGCGCGGCAGCGTCAGCGCGCCCACCTCCACCGTGGCCAGACGCTGGAGCGCGTCGGCCGCCGTCCGCTCGAGCGCGTCCACCGTCTCTCGAGCCCGGCGCGCCACGCGCGACAGCGAGGGCACGACGTCGGTCGCGTACGCGGCCGTCAGCAGCGGCAGCAGCTCGTGGCGGATGCGATTGCGCAGAAACTTCGGATCGCGGTTGGTCTCGTCCTCGACCCAGTCGAGCCCGGCGGCCTCGAGCGCAGCGCGCAGCGTCTGCCGGCGTGTCTCGATCAGCGGACGGATCACCCGGCCCCGCCGCGGCGGAATGCCGGCCAGCCCACGCACGCCGGCGCCGCCGAGCAGGCGCATCAGCACGGTCTCGGCCTGATCGTCCGCGCTGTGGCCGGTCGCGATACGGTCGGCGCCGAGGCGATCGGCCCACGCCTCCAGCGCGGCGTAACGCGCCTCGCGCGCCGCCGCCTCCACCGAGCCGTCGCCGACCGTGACCCGCTCGACGTCCACCGGCACGCCGAGGCGGGCGCCCAGGGCCCGGACGAACTCCGCGTCGCGCGCCGAGTCCGCGCGCAGGCCGTGATCGACGTGGAGCACGTGCAGCCTCAGGCGGAATGTCGGGGCCAGCTCGCGCAGGACGTGCAGGAGCGCGACGGAGTCGCTCCCCCCGGAGACGGCAATCAGGACAGTTTCGCCGCCCGCGAGCATCGCGTGGCGGCGAATGGTGCGCTCGACCGTGTGGGCGAGGTCCACCCTAGCCTCCCTGCAGCCCCACCCAGACCTCGCCGTCCTCGAAGTGCTCCTTCTTCCACACCGGGACGGTGCGCTTGAGCGTGTCGATCGCGTAGCGGCACGCCTCGAAGGCGTCACCCCGGTGCGCGGCCGACACGGCGATGAGCACCGAGGACTCGCCGATCTCGAGCCGGCCGACGCGGTGCAGGATGACCACGCGCTTGACCTCCGCCCAGCGCGCGCGGATCGCCTGACCGATCTCGCGCAGCTTGGCCTCGGCCATCGCCGCGTGCGCCTCGTACTCGAGGAACTTCACGGGTCGCCCGCCGGTCTCGTTGCGCACGATGCCGGAGAAGATCACGACGCCCCCGGCGCCGGGATCGTCGACCAGCGCGGCGAGCGCGTCGGGCGAGAGCGAATGCTCGACGACCTTGAACACGTCCTCGCCCGCGCCGCCGCTCACCGGCGGAAACAGGCAGAGCTCGTCGTCGGCGCGGAGGTGATGCTCGGGCTCGACGTAGTCGTGACCGACGGCGAAGAGGGTGTAGGGCCGGTACTGCGCGAGCTGAGGGTGACGGTCGATGACGGCCGACCAGGCCGTCTCGACCGTCACGCCCTCCGGGAGGTCGAGGTCCAGGCGCTCCTGCCCGGCTGCTTCACGATACCGGGCGAAGAAGCGGACCCGGACGCGCACGCCAAGAATCTAGAAGCGGTGAGACTGACCGCAGCCGCAGCTGGACTTGACGTTCGGGTTGTTGATCTTGAAGCCCGAGCCCAGCATCTCGTTGTCGACGTAGTCGATCTCGGTGCCGGACAGATACGGCGCGCTGTGCTTGTCGATGTAGACCTTGATGCCCTGTGATTCGGCGATGTCGTCGTCCGCCGCCGGCTGGTCTTCCCAGCCAAGCTCGTACGACATGCCCGAGCACCCGCCGCCGACAATCCGGATTCGCAGACCCCACTCCGGCTTGCCCTCTTCCAGGCGGAGCTCGCCGACCTTCTTGGCGGCCGTCTCAGTCATCGTGACCATTACGCATCCTCCCGTTGAATCGTCGTTTTCCGACTCCCAAATGTTATCACAGGATGCCCTCGGCGGGCAGGAGGGTCAGCTCTTCGAGCGAGGCGTTGGGCGGCAGCGTCACCATCAGCAACGCGGCGCGCGCAACGTCCTCTGCCCGCAGCATTTTCTCGCGGGGCGGCGAGGCCCCCATGCTGTCCCAGATCGGCGTGTCCACCGCGCCCGGCGCGAGCACCCCCACCCGCACCCCGTGGGGCCGCATCTCCTCGGCCAGGACCCGGCTGAAGGCGTCCACCGCGGCCTTGGTCGCCGTGTAGACGGCGCTGCCGGGCAGCGCGCGCTTGGAGGCGATGGACGAGAGATTGAGGATCATGCCCGAGCGCTGGCGCAGCATGATGGGGAGCACGGCGTGGCAGCACACCATCACCGCGCGCAGGTTGAGCGCCAGCATCGTGTCCCAATCCGCGGGCTTGGAGCCCACCACGGGCCCGAAGGCCGCCGCCCCGGCGGAGGTCACGAGGATGTCCAGACGGCCGAGCTCGCCGGCCACGTTCTCGACCAGGGCCTCCACCGCGGCGTCCTGGGTCACGTCGGTGGGCAGCGCGAGCGCGCGTCCTCCAGCCTCCCGGACCTCGGCGGCGACGCTGGCCAGATCGGCCCGCGAGCGGGACACCAGGGCCACCGCGGCACCTTCCGCCGCGAAGGCCCGGGCGATGGCCCGGCCGATGCCGCGGCCGGCTCCGGTGATCAGCGCGGTCTTCCCCTCGAGCAGCTGGCTCATATCTGCAATCCCCGTCCGGCCTTGATCAGCTCCATGAACTCGGCTCGGGTCTCCGGCCGGTCGCGGAAGGCTCCGAGCATCGCCGAGGTCACGGCCTTGGAATTCTGCTTCTCCACCCCGCGCATCAGCATACAGAGGTGCACGGCTTCCATCACCACAGCAACTCCGCGCGGCTGCAGCACCTCGTTCAGGGTGTTGGCGATCTGCGTGGTGAGCCGCTCCTGCACTTGCAGTCGCCGCGCGTACATGTCGACCAGGCGCGGGATCTTCGACAGCCCCACGATCTTCCGGTGCGGCATGTAGGCGACGTGGACCTTGCCGATGAAGGGCAGGAGATGGTGCTCGCACATCGACGTGACGTCGATGTCCTTCACGATCACCATCTCGTCGTATTCCTCGACGAAGAGCGCGTCGTTCAGGATCTCGTGGACGTCCTTGCCGTAGCCGGACGTGAGATAGCGCAGCGCGGCCGCCACCCGCTCGGGCGTCTTCTCCAGCCCCTCGCGGTGCGGATCCTCGCCAAGCTCCTTCAGCATCTGCTCGACCAGCTGTGGCAGTGCGCGTTCCTCGGCCATCAGGCCGCCTCCCCGCCGCTGTACTCGAACTGGTTCTTCGCGGTCTCGTGCACCACCACGCGCCGGAGCAGCCCCGGCGGCAGTGCGGTGGCCAGCGCGGTCCAGAACGCGCGCGCCAGCCCTTCGCCGGTGGTGATCACTCCGGCCAGCGCGGGGGCGTCCTCGAGGCGATGGTGATCGACCTGCGCGAGCAGCCGGTCGTTGACCTCACGATCGAGCGCCATCAGGTCCACCGCGAAGCCGGTGCTCTCGTCGGGCACGCCGGCGACCGTGACCTCGAGATAGTAGTTGTGGCCGTGCGGGCGGGCGCACTGCCCGTACAGTGCCGCGTTGTCCGACGGCGACAGCGCGGGATTGCCCAGCTGATGCGCCGCGCTGAAGTGGTAGACCCGCGTGAGCTCGACGGTGCGCTTCATCTAGGCCCCATCATAGTCCACGAACAGCGTCGGGTCTTCCCACACCCGCACGCGCGCCAGCCGGTCGGGGCCGAGCTTGGGCGCCAGCAGCTCCCACACCGCGATCGCGATGTTCTCGGTCGTCGGGATCCGGTCGCGGAACAGCGCGTCGGCGTTCAGATCGGCGTGATCGAAGCGCTCGATCACGACCTCCTGGACGATCCACTTCAGCTCGCCCAGGTCGATGACCATGCCGGTCCGCTCGTCGATCGGGCCTCGCACGGTCACGTCCAGCGTGTAGTTGTGGCCGTGGGGCACCGTGAGGCGGCCGAACGTCTGCTCGTTGCGGTCGGCCGACCACGCGGCCACGTGATAGCGGTGGCCGGCCGAGAAGGTGA
>Ga0134122_10003727_pt1 | contig 11330 bp, 10 predicted proteins | sample KB302_FD_96461 | JGI IMG/M metagenome (GOLD analysis project Ga0134122, IMG submission 96461) | Terrestrial soil microbial communities without Nitrogen fertilizer from Kellogg Biological Station, Michigan, USA - KB3-0-2 | ecosystem: Environmental > Terrestrial > Soil > Unclassified ...
CGGCTCCGCCGGGCCCGCGATCACCAGATCCTTCGAGTCCGGGTGGACGAAGACGTACTGAAGCCGGGTCAGGCCGCCGAGATGTCGAAGTTCCGGCGGCAGCGGCTTGCCGCTGTCCAGGATCCGGCGCGCCTCCGAGAAGAGGCGGGGGAGCGACACGTAGAGGAACTTCCCGTCCTTCTGGACGGACTTCGCGTTCTTCCAGAGCTCGGCGAGCCGGGGGTCGGAATCGGTCGTGCGGCTGCGCAGCACGCCCTTGGCGTCGACGTGCACGCCCTGCGGATCGTAGGCGGCCGCCGCCTGCGACCAGACCGGCGCCGCCGCGGCCAGCAGAAACCCGAAAACCGCGCAACGCATCGACATCAATACTATTGAAGACACGCGTCCGGGACGAAATCCAGCATCGATAAATGCTTGACGGTCTCCGCCAGGCAGATTGAAATAGTGTAATATTATTCGACGCGCGCGACGCGCGGAGCCGGGGTAGAGGGCGAACGAACGATGGCGGGGGTCGTCTCGATCTTCAAGGCGCTGTCCAATCCGAACCGGCTCATCGTCTATCAAATCATCTGCCGGAAGGGCGCCAAGGGGCCGGGCATCACCATCGAGCAGATCTGCGCCGCCGCGAAGATGAAGCAGCCCGCCGTCTCCCATCACGTGGCGCGGCTCGCCGCGGCGGGACTGGTGGACCGCAAGAAATCGCAATGGTGGGTCCACTGCAGCCCCTCCGCCTCGGCGCTCGAGCAGATGCGCCGCTTCTCGAAGGATCCCGCGGACTTCCCCGACGGGGAATAGCGGTCAATAGCGGACGTCGAAGCGCTGGAACTCGTCCCCCACCTCTTCCCAGGAGACCGCCACTTTCTCCACCTTCGCGGCGGGCGGCCCCGTGTGGCACCAGCGGAGGAGCTCCCCGACCTTGTCCTTCGAGCCCTGGGCCAGCGCCTCGACGCGGCCGTCCTCCAGATTCTTCACCCAGCCCACGATGCCGCGCTTCTGCGCCTGCTCCTGGGTCGACGCGCGGTAGGACACGCCCTGCACGGTCCCCGAGATGAAGAGGCGGACGCGGACGGTACACGAGCAGGCCCAGCGCGCGACCGCCGCGGCGCCGCCGATCAGGAACTCTCGCCGGTCCATGGATCCTTCCATCGTACCCGGTCGGGGGATATGATTCCTCCTCCATCATGAAGAAGCGCCCGCCGCTCCTCGACTTCGACAACGTGCAGATGCTCCGCGGCGGAAAGCCGGTCCTCAACGGCCTCAGCTTCCGCATCGACGTCGGGGAGAACGTCGCCGTCCTGGGCCCGAACGGCTCCGGCAAATCCTCGCTGCTCAAGCTGCTGACCCGCGAGCTCTACCCCGTCTCCCGCGACACCACCTACCGGATGCGGATCCTCGGGAAGGACCGCTGGGAGCTCTTCGACCTCCGCCGCCACCTGGGCATCGTCTCGATGGACCTCCAGCACGATTTCGCCCGCGAATGCTCCGGCTGGGAGGCGGTGGTCTCGGGCTTCTTCAGCTCCGTGGGCCTCTGGTCCAACCACAAGGTCACGCCCGCGATGGAGCGCCGCGCCTGGCGCGTGCTGGAGCGGCTGGAAGTCGCCCCGCTCGCCGACCGGCTGATGACCGAGATGTCCTCCGGCGAGGCGCGGCGGATGCTCCTCGGGCGGGCGCTCATCCACGAGCCCGACGCCCTGGTCCTCGACGAGCCGACGACGAGCCTCGACCTCCGCCTCGTGCGGGAGTTCCGCGACGCGATGCGCAAGCTCGCCCGCGGCGGCACTTCGATCATCCTCGTCACCCACGCGATCGAGGAGGTGATCCCCGAGATCCGCCGCGTGATCCTGCTCCGCGACGGCCGCGTCTTCAAGGACGGGCCGAAGAAGGAGGTGCTCACCTCCGCCAACCTGTCCGAGCTCTACCGGATGCCGGTCCGCCTGGACGAGGAGAACGGCTACTATCATGTCCGCTGAGGGTGTCCCATCGACATGAGGATCAGCGTGGCGCTTCTCGCGCTGCTTGCCCTCGGCCCGGCGGCCCCCGCCGCCGCCCAGGACATCGATCAGGCGAAGGTCGACGAGGCGATCCAGAAGGGCGCGGACTTCCTCCTCAAGAAGTACGCCAAGGGCTTCAACGAGAACGCGTGGAACTCCTCGCTGGAGCTCGTCATGCTCAGCCTGAGCCACGCGAAGGTTCCCGTGGAGGACGAGGTCTTCGAGAAGGGCCTCAAGTGCCTCGAGTCCACAAAGCTCCAGTACACCTACCGCGTCGCCGCGCTGGCGATGGCGCTGCAGCGGATCGACCCCAAGAAGTACCAGGAGAAGATCGCCCACTGCGCCCAGTGGCTCGTGGACACGCAGCTCCCCGAGGGCGAATGGGGCTATCCGGACACGCTCAAGGCGGCGGACGAGCTGCCCAAGGCCGTCGAAGTCGACGCGCCGAAGCCCCCCAAGGCCGACAAGAAGGACGACAAGCCGGCGTCCACCCGGAGCGAGATCGTGATCAGGCGCAACCCGACCACGCGGACGCTCAACCTGAAGGCGCGGGGCGACATCTCGAACGCCCAGTTCGCCGTGCTCGGCCTCAAGGCCTGCTCCGACGCCGGCATCGAGATCCCCAAGGCGACCTGGGAAGCAGCGCTGCGCTACTTCCTCACGACGCAGAACCAGGACGGCGGCTGGGGCTACTACTTCAACGGCATGAAGGACAAGAGCTACGCGTCGATGACCTCCGCGGGCGTCTGCAGCGTGGCGATCTGCCGGGCCGGCCTGCGCCAGCGCGAGCCGCTCAAGGACAAGTCGGTCCAGGCGGGCCTGCTCTGGCTCGGCCAGAACTTCAAGGCCGACGACAACGCCAACGCCACCAAGAGCCACGTCGCCGATCCCACCCGCTGGCTCTACTACTATCTGTACTCCATCGAGCGGGCGGGCCGGATCGCCGGCGTCGACGAGATCGGCAAGCAGAAGTGGTACCCGGTCGGCGCGAAGTACCTGCTCCAGCAGCAGAAGGCCGACGGCAGCTGGTGGACCGGCATCCCGGGCGAACAGTGGAAGCAGGCGGGCGACATCGAGACCGCCGACACCTGCTTCGCGATCCTCTTCCTCACCAAGGCCACTCCCCCGCTGACCATCAGCGAAGACACCCGCAAGAAGTAGGCCTCTCTCCCGATCAACACCAAGGCAAAAGAACACAAAGAGGATCCGCTTTGTGTCTCCGTGTCTTTGTGTTTATCTTCCCAGCTCGGCCTCGACGGACTTGCGCCGCGGCCAGCGGCGCGGGGCGACCTTGAGCGCCGATTCCAGGTTGCGCCGGACCCCCGCGTGATCGCCGCGCAGGCGCCATACTTCGGCGCGGCCGCACCATGCGTCGGCGTTCTTCGGATCGAGCTCCAGCACCTGCGAGAAGTCGCGGTAGGCCTCGTCGATGCGGCGCAGCGACAACAGCGCCGATCCGCGCTTCTGCACGACGGCGGCGTTCGCCGGATCGCGCGCCAGCGACGCGGTCCAGTCCGCGACGGCGCCTTCCAGGTCGCCGAGCTCACGGCACACGTTGGCCCGGCTGTGGTAGGCGTGGGCGCTGTCGGGACGGATCCGGATCGCATCGGTGTAGGCCGACCAGGCGCCCTGCAGGTCGTTCCGGCGCTCGAGGCAGACCCCGCGGTTGTGGGCGGCGTCGAAGTTGGCGCGGTCGATCTGCAGCGCGCGGTCGTAGTCCTGGATCGCCTCGTCCAGCCGGCCCAGCTCGAGGCGCATCAGTCCCCGGTAGCTGAGGGCGAGGGCGCTCGTCGGGCACATCCGCAGGGCCTCGTCGAGGTCCCGGAGCGCGCCCTTCCAGTCGCGGCGCAGCCGCCGGGCGACGGCGCGGCAGTAGTAGTTGCGGAAATCCTGGGGCGCCAGGCGCGCCGCGCGCTTGAAATCGAGGGTCGCCCGCCAGAGCTGGCCGCGGTCGCGGCGGATGTGGGCCCGCACGTGGATCGCCTCCGCGTGCCGGCGGTCGAGCCGCAGGGCCTCGCGGACGTCGCTCATCGCGCCGTCGAGGTCGCCCGATTCCTGCCGCTGCCGCGCCCGCGAGGCGTACTCGTTCGCGTCCATGAAAGGAACATAAGCGTCCGCCGGCGGAGGTTACGGCAGATCGCCTAGCGGTCGGTCGCCGTGCGCTCCGCGGAGCGCTCCACCGCTTCGGGGATCGGCAGGTCGACGGGCACGCCGAAGAGGAAGGCGCGGATGTACCGGGCGGTCGCGCCCGTGAGCTTGATCGACGTGTCGGCGACGAGCAGCACGGGATAGAAGACGATCGTCGCCGCGGGATGCCACTGCGAAGGCCCGCGCGCGGAAACCTGCAGCGTCTCCCGAAGGCGTTGATCGCCGGTGGGATCGTCCTGGGCCGTCGTTCCCCGCGACGCGGTCGCTTTGCAGCCCGCCACGAGCAGGAGCAGCGGGAGCAGGATCCCTCTCCAACGTGCCATGAGGTCCAGGATACCTCCGTCAGGCCGCGATCGGAAGCTCGATCCAGAAGCGGCTCCCCCGGCCGGGCTCCGACTCCACCCCGGACTTCCCGCCCATCCGCTCCATCCCTCTGCGGACGATGGCCAGCCCGACGCCCGTCCCCGGGTAGGCTTCCATCGGATTGAGCCGCTGGAAGAGTCCGAACACCTTGTCCTGGTAGTCGGGGTGGATCCCGATGCCGTTGTCCTCGATCCAGATCCGCAAGGACCCGTTCCGCCGCTCCGCGTGGATGCGGACCTCCGGATCGACGCCGCTGGAGACGAACTTGACGGCGTTCGAGACCAGGTTCTCGATCACCTGGCAGAGCATCCCCGCGTGGCCCTGCACCCGGGGGAAGGAGGTCGGCACGCTCACGCGGGCCCGGCGCTCCCGGATCTCCTTGGACATCTGCGCCAGGACCGTCCCCGTCACCTCGCCGGGATCCACCGGCTGGAGCGGGACCTCTTCGCGGCTGAGCCGGCTGTAGGCCAGGATGTCGGTGATGAGCGCGTCCATGCGCTTCCCCGCCTCGACGATCCTCGCTGCGAAATCGCGCCCTTCCGGATCGAGCCGGGCGGCGTGATCCTGCAGCAGCGCCTCGCTGAAGCCCGTCATGGCGCGCAGCGGGCCCCGGAGATCGTGGGCGACGCTGTAGGAGAACGTGTTGAGCTCCCGGAGCGCCTCCTCGAGCTTCGCCGTCCGCTCCTCCACCCGCCGTTCGAGCTCCTCGTTCAGCTTCCGCACCTGCTCCTCGGCCCGCTTGCGCTCGGTGACGTCCCGCATCACGGAGAGATGCATCCCCGGAAGGATGTCGGCCACCGATCGGAACTCGACGTCGACGAAGATCCCGTCCTTCCGCCGGATCCGGTATTCCCCGGCCATCTTCCCGCGGAGCAGGAACTCCCGCCACATCCTCAGGCCCGAGTCCTGGGCCGGGCTCGGCGTCAGGTCCCGGACCTTCAGGCGGGTCAGCTCGCCCTGCGAATACCCGGTCAGCGCGCAGGCCGCCGGGTTGGCGTCGATGAACCTCGACTCCCCGTCGGCCAGGAGCATGGCGTCCTGGGCGTTCTCGAAAAGCGCCTGGAGCTCCTCCCGGGCCCGCTTCCGCTCGGCGACCACCGAGGCCATGACCATCGACGTGATCGCGGTGACGCTGATGAAGGCCTGCAGCAGGAAGAGGGACTGGTGCGGGTCGGGTCGCACGAAGGGACCCCGACCCCCGATGTTCCCCCAGAGCGTCAGCGCGGAGACGACGAAGACGATGAGCGCGGACACGTATTGCGGAAATCGCAGCGCGGCCCAGACGACGCAGGGGAGCACCATGAAGGAAAGAGGATAGGAGCCGCGCATGAAGCCGAACCAGTCCCCGAAGATGATCCCGCCCACCAGGATTCCGAAGAGGAGCAGGAGCCCCGCTTCCAGCCAGCGCCAGGAGGGCCGCCGGACCTGGACCAGGGTCGGCCAGCCCAGCAGCAGGGGAACCAGCACGAGGTCGCTCACCGCGTCGCCCAGCCACCAGGTCAGGGAGATCGGGCCGGTCTGCTCCCAGGTCGCCAGCCCTCCCAGCGCCAGGCAGGTCGTGCCGACGGCGGCGCTCAGGGTCGACGCCAGCAGCGCGCCCAGGAGGACGAAGCGGAACACGTCGCCCGACCGCTTGAAGAAGTGGCGGCCGCCGGCGAAGCGTCGGACCAGGAAGCTTCCCAGGAGCGCCTCGAGGGTGTTGCCCACCGCGATGCCCAGGGAGGTGGGGACGTCGCCCGTGGTGCCGAGGTTGACGAGGAAGGCTCCGACGAAGACCCCCGGCCAGAGACGGGAGCCCAGGAGGATCAGGCAGGAGAGCGCGATGCCCGAGGGCGGCCAGACGAGCGTCGCGCTCGGATGAAGCGAGGCGAGACGCAGGCCCAGCGAGCCGCCCAGCACATAGACGGCGGCCAGGGCTCCGTTCAGCGCCAGCGCCTGCAACAGCCGGAGGACCCGTCGCGTCCGCCATCCCGCGGCGAGACGGGGTCCCGGCGATCGTTCCAGCGCCAGCTTTTCCGATCGGATGGTCACTCCCTCTCCAGGCCCGGAGTCAGGTCATCCGGGCGATGAGATCCTCGAGCTCCCTCCGCATCACGGCCGCGGGAGCCTGATGGCGCGCCCCATGGCCCGGAAGGATCCATTCGAACGACGAGTCCAGGAGCCGCTGCATCGAGCGGCGCTGCTCGCTCCAGGAATGCCAGCAGTAGCGGCGCGACGCGTGGAGGCGTCCCGCCTCCGGATCCCACCACAGGTGGTCGCCCGTGAAAAGGAACTTGTCCCGGTGGAGCAGCGCCTGGTGCCCCGCCGTGTGCCCCGGCGTGGGGATGATCCGGAGGTCGTCGTCGAGCCGCACGGGCTCCACCCCCTCGATCCGGCGTTCCACCTCGAACCCGGCATCGTCCTCATGCATGATCCGATCGCAGCCGAAATGGTCCCGGAACTTCCGATGATCGGCCACGTCGTCCTGGTGCGTGAGGAACATCCAGCGAACGCCGCCCAGCGACTCGAGGCGCCGGACCAGCGGCGCGGTGAAGCGCGGCGAATCCACCAGGACGTTCCCCCCGGGGCGAACGAGGAGATAACTCGATGCGCCGAAGGATGCTTCGGAGGCGAAGCCGCAGAAATGGACGTTCTCGTCGATGCGCTCGGGGAAGGCCGCCAGCGCGGCCTTCAGGTCGCGCTTCTCCAGGGTCCCGATCGACCCGGTCGGACAGGTGACCAGCGCCATCTCCGCTCGAAGGAATTCCGCGGGGGTGGAAGGCTGGCGGCGGACGACGGAGGAGTCCCCGTCCTCCTGGAAGACCTGCGGAGCGATCTGTCGGCAGAGGTCGCAGTCGATGCACGACGAGTCCACGTAGAACTCGCCGGGCAGGTTCCCCTGCAGCTTTTTTCGAAGCTCCGCCATCGGTCACCCTAGTAACGCGGAAGCCCGCCCCGAACGTCCGGCATCAGCGTTCGCCGGGTTCCCCGCCCCTCCGGCTCCCGCTCGAGGGATTCCCTTTTTCCTAGAGCCAGGGGATCGGCGCCTGCTTCAGCTTCTTCGGGCCCACCAGGCAGGGCGTCTGGTCGTAGCCGAGGTCCTTCAGCGACGAGGTCACGCCCCGGACGAGCCGGTCGAAGGTGATCGACTTCTTCTGCGCGCGCAGCTGGCGGAGGCGCTCCGTGAGCGTGTAGGTGAAGGCGCCGTAGGAGGTCACGCCGTCGCGGTACTCGTAGGAGAACTGCTCCTCCTGGCAGGCTTCGAGGAGCAGCGGCATGTAGGGGCCGAAGTGGCCCGCCTCCTTGCGCTCGCGGTCGTAGGCGCGGTCGTTTCGCAGGCGCAGCGGGGCGGCGCGGCCCAGGCGGCGCGTGGAGCCGTCGATCCCCGTGAATTCCGTCCGCTCCGCGCCCGACTTCAGCCCGGGGAGGAGATCCTCCAGCTTGCGCTGCTCCCACATCTGCTGCTTCCGGTTCCACTCGAGCATCCGGTGGCGGATGTCGTCGGGAGGCTCGATGCCGCGCACCTTCATGCCCCCCGCGCGGGTCATGCCGCCGGAGTGGCAGCAGTCCAGGATCGCCACGAAGCGGCTTCCGTAGGGCAGCTGGCTGTAGAGATCGTAGAACTGGTCGTCGGTGACCGCGTGGTCGCGGACCCAGTTGAAGTCGACCGGCACCAGGCACTCGTCCTGGTGATCGACGGCGTCCCCCTGCCCGTAGGCCGGGATCTGGGCGCCGTGCCCGCTGTAGTAGAAGACCCGCTCGTCGCCGTCCTTCACCCCATCGAGCAGCCAGTGCAGCCGGTCGAGGATCGTCGCCGCCGTGGCGCGCTCGTTGAGCACCACGCGGATGTCGCCGGGCTTGAAGCCGCTCTCCTGGAGGGTGGCGCTGACGCGGAACACGTCGTTCACGCAGCCTTCGAGCCGGTTCGCCGGGTCGGGATAGTCGTTGATGCCGACCAGGAGCGCGCGGCGGGGAACGCGGGGCTTGGCGGGGGCCGAGAGCGCCCGCACGCCCGGCAGGGTCCGGGCCGACGCGATCTCGCGCCACACGTCGCTCACCGTGTTGGGATGGGTGAGATAGAGCAGCGGGTTGTGGTCCAGCATCCCCGGCTCGTCGAACTCCGTGGAGATCTGGACGAAGTTCGGCGCGTCGAGGCCGATCGGCGAGGTGAAGGCGGCGTCCTCGGTGTTGTACAGGTGGTACCACTCGCGCGCCTTCTTGAGCGGCACGATCCGACCGCCGAGCGTCGACCGCACGAAGGGATTCCCGATCTGCGAGCCGAAGGTCACCAGGCGGCGGCCCGCGATCGCCGTCCTCCCGGTGCCCCGCACGAAGGTGTCGTAGCAGAGCAGCGTGCCCAGGCTGTGGGCGCAGATGACGTCGGGCTGGAAGTCCCGGACGCTCTTCAGCACCGCCTTCCGGGTCTGGGCGCGGAGCTTCTGGTTCTCGGCCCACTGCACGACCATGCCCGCCGTCCAGCGCACGCTGGACGAGACGTCCTCCACGAAGCCGCGGCGCCGCGAGAAGAGGCTCGTGATCGCGTCGCCGATCGAGTGGACGACGCCGCTCGCGCCCAGCTTGACGACCGCCTCGGCGACGTCCATCGCGCTGATCGGATACCTCGCGAAGATGTCGTCGTGGAGCAGGAAGGAGAACTCGCACTCGATGTCCGGCGACCAGCGGCGCAGCCCGCCCTCGATCGCGCTCTTCCACTCCTCCTCCCAGGCCAGGTTGGAATGATGGTCGCCGATGCCGTGGACGCAGAGGATCTTCAGCTTGGCCATGTTTCCCTCGCTTCGCAGACTCGAACGTGCTATCAAATCCGGAACCCGCGCCCCCGGTCGTGAAGGGATGTGGACCCGAAGTCTAGCGGCCGGACTGCCGCCCTGTCAAAGAACCGAGAGGGACCCGACCATGAGAATCCGACTTCTGCCGCGCGTCGCCGTTCTTCTTTGCATCGTCAGCTGCGCCGCCGCGCAACAGGACGACGCGAAGCTCGCGACCCTCAAGTCGGAGTTCCAGAGCTACGTCGACCGCCACCAGACGGCGGGCACCGTCACGCTCGTCGCGCGCAAGGGCAAGGTGCTCAGCCTCGAGGCCGTGGGCTGGCAGGACCTGGAAGCCCAGACCCCGATGAAGCCCGACTCGATCTTCCAGATCGCGTCGATGACGAAGCCCGTGACCGCGCTGGGGATCGCGATGCTCGAGGAGGAGGGCAAGCTGTCGATCGAGGACGCGGTCGAGAAGCATCTCCCCGAATTCCGCGGCCAGCAGCTCATCCAGAAGAAGGAAGGGTCGACGATCACGCTCGGCAAGCCGGCCCGGCCGATCACGATCAAGGACCTGCTCACCCACACGTCGGGCCTGCGGGGCGGCACGCCTCCCGGCTTCGGCGACCTCTACTCGAAGCGGAACCGCAGCCTCGCCGAGGCGACGATCGCGGTCTCCCAGTGGCCGCTGGAGTTCGAGCCGGGATCGAAGTGGGCCTACTGCAACACGGGCATCGACACGCTCGGGCGGATCATCGAGGTCTGCTCCGGGAAGTCCTACGAGAGCTTCCTCGAGGAGCGCCTCTTCAAGCCGCTCGGCATGAAGGACACCTTCTTCTATCCGGACCCGGAGCAGAAGAAGCGCGTCGCCACGCTCTACAAGAAGGACAAGGACAAGCTCGCGCGGTCGGAGAATTTCCTGGGCGACGCGGTCGGCGGAAAGTTCCCGCTCCCCGCGGGCGGCATGTTCAGCACGGCGCCGGACATGCTGAAGTTCTACCAGATGATGCTGAACAAGGGCGCGGCGGACGGAAAGCGCTACCTGTCCGAGGCGGGCGTCGAAAGGATGACGCGCAACCACACCGGGGAGCTCCGCGCGGGCTTCACCGACGGCATCGTGATGGGGCTGGGCTGGCAGATCGTCGGCTCGCCCGTCGGGGTCACCGAGATGCTGTCGCCCGGCACCTTCGGCCACGGCGGCGCCTTCGGCACGCAGGGATGGATCGATCCCAAGAAGGAGATGATCTTCATCCTCATGGTCCAGCGCTCGGGCTTCCCCAACGGGGACGCGTCGGACCTGCGCAAGTCGCTGCAGACGATCGCCGTCGCCGCGATCAAGGAGTGACGGGCGCCGGAGCCGCCTTCTCCCGCGGCCCGTTCAGGGTGCGCCCGATGAACGTATAGCGGACCAGCGCCTGGTAGCTTCCCAGGCAGGCCGCGATCGTCACCGTCATCACCATCCCGTATTTCAGCGCGCCCGGCCAGGGCAGCTCGGCGACCAGGATCTGCAAAGCGACCACGATGGGGAGATGGACCAGGTAGCACCAGTAGGAGGCGTCCGACAGGTACGCGACCCAGGCCCGCGGCTGATCGCCCCAGCGGACGAAGGCGCCGATGAAGAGGAGCACCAGCGACCAGCTGAACAGCGCGCCCAGGTAGAGGGCGGCGACCCGTTCCCCCAGCGACCAGGGGGCGCCTCCCCGGATCAGCCGATCTCCCAGGATCCCCAGCGGAGCGAGCACCGCCAGCGCCACGACGACCGGAACCCAGAGCTTCCGGCCGATCTCGACGACCAGGTCGGCCTGGCGATGGAGCAGCCAGCCGAAGCCGGAGAAGACCGCATAGTAGGCCAGGATCCGCAGCTGCGGGATGAAATCGACGGGCGTATCCGCCGTCGGCGTGACCATCGGGATCAGGGTCAGCGCCGTGGGAAGCGCCATCACGAAAAGGACCAGGCGGCTGCGAACGAGGATCCGCAGGACGGCGTCGACGCGGCGCCTCGAGCCGTCGAGGGGCAAGCGCCGCGCGAGGGGCACGACGATCATCATCAGCGCGACGATCATCATCAGGTAATAGAGAA
>Ga0134122_10003728_pt1 | contig 11328 bp, 4 predicted proteins | sample KB302_FD_96461 | JGI IMG/M metagenome (GOLD analysis project Ga0134122, IMG submission 96461) | Terrestrial soil microbial communities without Nitrogen fertilizer from Kellogg Biological Station, Michigan, USA - KB3-0-2 | ecosystem: Environmental > Terrestrial > Soil > Unclassified ...
GACCCGAGCCAGTCGTGTTGCCAGGCTGCGAAGTCGGCGTATTGAATCGGAAGTGGAGGCAGTGTCACTTTCTTTGCATCAGAGGTGGCATCGTAGAAAAACGCGAGCTCGCGGTAGAAAATCGCCAGCGAGGAGCCGTCGGCGATGATGTGGTGGAAATTTAGGATCAAGACATAATCGTCAGCTGCTAGCTTGACAAGTGCTGCGCGCAGTAGCGGAGCAGTGCTGAGATTGTAGAGCTGACGCGCATCGGCGTGGAACAGGCGATTGGCCTCGGCTTCTGCTTGGTCCTGGGATAGGTTGGATAGATCGTTCACTGGTAGCGGCATCCGCAAATCCGGTGCACTTTCCTGGAACGGCTGCCCATCAATTTCTTTGAAACAACTTCGAAGAATCTCGTGACGGGCGGTCAGATCGTTTAGTGCTTGCTCTAACGCGGAACTGTCGAGATCACCTCGAATCCGAAAGGCCGCGGGTATGTTGTACGCCGACAGATTCGGATCGACCTTCTGCAGATACCAAAGCCGCCGTTGTGAAAATGACAATGGTAGCGCTTGATGCCGATTGGCGCGCACGATCGGCATGATACTTGTGCCCGCGCTGCTACGGCGAAGCTTATCGATGTACTCTGCCAGACCGGCGACTGTCGGCAGTTCGAATAGTTTGCGCAGCGGAAAATCCACTTGAAAGTTGTTTTGCAAACGCGCAACAACGCGCGTCGCGAGTAACGAATGGCCTCCCAGCTCGAAGAAATTGTCACAAACGCCGATGCGATCGCGCTTGAGCAGCTCGCGCCAAATTTGCGCTACTAACTCTTCGGTTTCCGTACGAGGTTCAACAAAAGCCGGATCAAGTTGTGATCGCTCGCCATCTGGCGACGGCAATGCATCGCGATCAATTTTGCCGTTGGGCATGAGGGGAAGAACGTCTAAAAACATGAAGATTGAGGGAATCATGAATTCAGGCACTCTCTCCTGTAGGAATCCTCGTAATTCGGCAACGGTCGGTGTCGGCTCGTTACTGACGACGACATAAGCGACAAGGGATTTTGGATTTTCGATTTCGGATTTTGGATTGTCGGAATTGCTCGCAACTTCATCGAAAGGAACAACGGCGGCGTGTTTTACCGCCGCGTGTTGCATCAGCACGGATTCAATTTCGCCGAGCTCGATCCTATGGCCTCGGATCTTGACCTGATTATCGGACCGGCCGAGGAATTCGATATTGCCGTCGGCCCGATACCCTGCTAAGTCGCCGGTGCGATAGAGCCGCGAGTGAGGATCGTCGGTAAACCAATTTTGTAGAAATTTTTGCGTCGTCAGCTCGGACCGATTCAAATAGCCGCGCGCGAGTCCGTCGCCTCCAATGTAAATCTCACCGGGAACGCCGATGGGGACGGGCTGCAAATTAGGATGGAGGACGTAGACCTGGGTGTTAGCGATTGGCCGGCCGATTGAGATTGATTTTTCATTTGCCGTGACTCTCGCCATTGTTGACCAGATAGTTGCTTCCGTCGGTCCGTATAAATTCCAGACCGAATCTGTACCATTCAAAAATCGATCGGCTAACCCGCGCGTTAGAGCTTCGCCACCGCTCAGAATTGTGAAGCCGACGGGACATTGCCAGCCAGTTTCCAACAGAAGCTGCCACATCGACGGGGTTGCCTGCATCACGTTGGCTTGGGATGTTTTGAGCCGAGCAATTAGTCTGGTCGCGTCGCCGCTCTCCTCAAAATTTGCGAGAACAAGCTTAGCGCCCGTCATCAGCGGTGAAAAAAGTTCGAGGGCTGCAATGTCAAAAGAAATCGTTGTGACGGAAAGCCAGCGATGTTTCGGCATCAGGTCAATCTGCCTTGCAACTGCGTTTAGGCAATTGACTACGGAGCGGTGTTCGATTTGAACACCTTTGGGTCTACCGGTCGATCCGGAGGTGTAAATGACATAGGCGAGATTTTGAGACCCAATGTTGGGCGATGGATTATCACTGCTTTGCTGCGCAATTGTTGGCCTGTCACGGTCGAGGCAAATGATGTGCAGTCCAGGCTTGAAGATTGAAGCGCGAGTGTTGTCACCTTGGATTGTCCATTCTCGATCATCAATGAGCTTCTGTTCTGTGACTAGAAATGAGACCTGGCAATCTTCGAGCATGAAGCGCAGCCGCTCTTTTGGATAAGCCGGATCTAACGGCACATAAACCCCGCCGGCCTTCAAAATCCCCAACAAGCCGACCACCATCTCGACCGATCGGTCGACACAGATGCCGACTAACTTTTCCGGGCCGATCCCTAGAGTTATTAAGTAATGCGCCAGCTGGTTTGCTCGCCGATTGAGTTCTCGGTAGGTGATCTGCTGATCTTCAAATTCTAACGCGATGGCGTCCGGCGTACGCTCCACTTGTTCTTCGAACAATTGGTGGATGCACTTGTCTTTCGGATAATCGGCTGCAGTGTCATTCCATTCCATCAGAAGCTGATGCCGCTCGGCTTCGGTGAGAATCGGCAGCGTAGCAATGGATTGATCGGGATCGGAGACGATCGCTTCTAAGAGCGTCCGATAGTGACCAACCATTTTTTCGATCCGGTCCCGATTAAAGAGGTCCGTGCTGTATTCGATGTAACCGCTGATGCCATGTTCCCTTTCGACGAGAGAGTAGGTCAGGTCGACTTTCGTCATTGCGCTGTCTATTTCGAGAGGTTCACATCGAAGTTTTGGCAGTTCAACCTTTGAAAGACCTCTATTTTGGAAAGCAAACATGACCTGAAAAATGGGATTTTGCGCTAAGTCGCGTTCAGGTTGTAATTCCTCTACTAACTTTTCGAAGGGAAATTCCTGGTGTGCGATAGCGCCAACACAGCTCTGTCGGACAGTGAGAAGTGTGTCGCGAAAACTCGCTTTGCCCCAACAATTTGTGCGCAACACAAGAGTGTTGATGAACGATCCGATCAACTGCTCAACCTCGGGCATTCCTCGGTTAAGCACGGGCGAGCCAACAACCAAATCTGTTTGGCCCGTATAGCGGTAAAGTAGAGTTTTAAACGCGGAGAGCAGTGTCACAAAAAGAGTGACCTCATTCTCTCGACTGAACGCTTGAAGCTTGTCCTGAAGCGTCTCAGAGATAAAAATGGGCAGTCTTGATCCGTCGAAGGTTTGCAATGGCGGTCTGGGCCCATCCATGGGCAGGTTCAATGCTGGAATAGTGCCAGCCAGTCTGTCAGTCCAATATTTACGCTGTGACTGGGCGGCTTCTTCTGAAGCGCGCTGGCGCTGCCATCTGGCAAAGTCTCCATACTGGATGGGTAAAAGGGGCAACTCCGGTTCCAGGCCGTTGACTTTGGCAGTGTAGGAATTCCATAGCTCGCGCAAGAAAATCATTACGGAATGATTATCAGCAGCGATCTGATGCAATGTCAGGAGTAACAGATATTCCGTGGTATCTATTCGAAATATTCGAACGCGAATTGGCAATTCTTTAGCGAGATCGATCGGCCGCATCCATTCTTCGTGAGCCAACTGTTCAATAGTAGTGAATAAGGAAGCGTTTGGGATATGGCCCAAATCTGCGATCGGAATTTCGCCATAAGCATGGCGCGAAATTCGGGGAATTGGGATTCCTTCTGGAGCGGGATAGGTGGTGCGCAGAATTTCGTGACGGCTCACGACTAAGTTGATGCTTTGAACCAGTAACTCTACGTTGAGTTCACCTGTAAGCAGAATGGCCTTGCACCCGTTGTATATCGGATGGGCGCGTTCGAATTGATTTAAGAACCAAAATCGCTCTTGGGTGAACGAAAGCGGGGGAGCGTCAGTATGGTTGCTGGACGGTGTGGGATACTCGGGCGACTGCTGTATTCCCGCGTTTTCTAAAAGATAGGCAAGAAGCTCATCTCTTTGGTTCAACGCACTAATCTTTTCTGAGGTTCGAGAGTCTCTCTTGGTGCTGTCTCCTTCGGCGCTCGTCGATTACCATTCTTTCGACTTCATCAGAAGACATCGAGTCGACTTGCAAATATAAAGTCGCAACCCTTTGAACCAATTCTACGCTAGCAGCTTTTTGCAAGAGTAAATTGGCCATTTTCGCCACAGTGCAAGCATCATAAAACTCAGCCAGCGTAATGTGCCAGGGAAAAATGCGTCCAATTATTGAAACGATCTTGCTCGCCGTAATTGAATCCCCACCGACCTCAAAGAAAGGGTCATCTATGCCGATATTCGAAATTCCCAACGCGTTCGACCAAATTTTAGCGAGCGCCACTTCTACCGGTGTCGCTGGAGAGGAGCGCGACACGACTCCGGGTTGGTTCAGGTGTGTTAGAGGTAAGTTTTGACGATCGATTTTGCCATTTGGATTGAGCGGCAAGTTGTCTAGGATGACGAATTTGCTGGGCACCATGAACTCGGGGAGAGTTTGTCTCAATTTGTCGCGTAGGGCGCTGACGGTAAGGCGGTTTGCAGTACCGAATGAAATATAGGCAACTAATTGATCATCTCCTACGCCGTTTTTGTGAGCTGTTACAGCGGCCTGTCTCAGTCCCGCAAGCTGGAGTAATGCCGATTCAACTTCCTCTGTTTGTATTCTGTAGCCGCGAATTTTCACTTGAAAATCTTTCCGACCTAAATATTGGAGGCATCCATCTGATCGTAGCAGCCCGATGTCTCCCGTGCAGAAAATCTTTCGGCTAATCTTTTCGGGGTCGTTGACGAATGCTGCGGCCGTCAACGCAGAGTTATTCCAGTATCCGGGAAAAATAAAGTCGCTCCGAACGGCAATTTCGCCCACCTCGTTCGTGCCGACGCGGTTGCCGCAATCATCGAGAATCAACACGTCCATATCCTGAACCGCATAACCGACCGGCAATACATCCTCCGAAATCTGGGAATCTTTGCCGATAAACTGAAGTCTGTAGGTGTTTGTTTCAGTGCTCGACAAAACGTGGAGCAATACGGCTTCGGGAAAATGGCGCTTGAACAGTTCTACATCGTTTCGGTACACGAGACCGCTGCCCAACCGTATCAGGCGTAAGTCGGGAAATTCTTCGGCGCCCGTCAGTTGTTGTGCGAAATGACGAAAAACGGTTCCACTGGCATGAAAAACTGTGATTTTCTCGCGCTGGAGCCAGCCAACCATCGCTGCTAAACTGACCTCCCTCAAATCGACCGGTAATATTGCAGCTCCGCTCAGCAACGCCAAATAGAGATTGCTAAGTGCACCAGCGCTGCTCGGCGGTCGCACCAGAGTAATGCGATCCTCGATTGAGATATGCGATGGGTTTCCGAGTCGCATGACGTAATGAAGCATGTTGCGATGGACATCCATCACTCCCTTAGGGGTCCCGGTGGTTCCGGAGGTATAGAGAATCTGTGAAACTGCACCAGGTGATATTGCTAATCCCGGATTGGTGTCGCTCCCACCGGATGTCAAAGAGTTGATGCCAATCAGATTTTGCCGTGAATTGACCCATCGCTTCGCGAGGCTCAGACCGTCCTTCCCGGTCAAGACGATCTTCGTGCCTGTATCTTTCAGAATGAACTTTGCCCAACTTGGTGAAAACGAAACGTCGAGCGGAACGTAAATTTTGCCGGCTTTAGCGATGCCCAAAATGGCGGCGACTGTTTCGAGGTCATTTTTTACTAGCAGAGCAATCGGCTCTTTGCTGGCGCATGAGAACGATCGTAGCGCGTGAGCGATGCGATTAGACAGCTTATTCAACATGTCGTAGGTGAGGGTTTGATCACGGACCTTAACGGCGATACGCGATGGCCAACGGTCAACAATCTGTTCAAACCGGCTGGGGATCGATTGCTCGATTTCGTTTCTGATGAATTGTGTGAAAGCACCGCTAGGGCTAATACTCAGCTGAGCAAATCCTGCGAAGCTGAATGATTTATCAGGTTCTAAGACCATCGTACTTCGGTCGTACCCTACTGAAGCAATGAGCTATTTGCTTGGTCGGCTGCATGTGCCCAAGAAAGCATTTCCATGCTGTGGTACAGGCCGAGCGCCAGAGATAGCTCCGCTCTAGCTTTTTCGATCTGATTTTCACGACAATGTAATTGTCCGAGGCTCAAATGAACATGGGCTTCCAGCGGACGCATGGCCAAATCCATTACCAAGGCCAAACTGGCACTGTAATGCGAAAGAGCTTCGCCCGGATTTCTCGGGCCTTCTTGACTTACATCGCCCAATAGCTTGTGTGCCCATGCTTGATATCCTCGCTCGCCACTATCGGTGGCCAAAACCAATGCACGTTGACCGTGCTGTCGCGCTGCATCAGTTCGACCTTCGAGCAAACTCGCATGCCCTAACCATGTGAGTCTTAATGCCCATCCCGCCTTCCGACCAATTACCTCCGATTGCCGATCGGCCTTTTCCATCAATGCAATCGCGTCGGCAACTCGTCCCGTAAGCGCATAGACGTAACCCAGGTGCGAGTTAACCTGAGTTGTTAGCACACGAATTTCATTGGATTCACAGATTATTTGACTTTGCTCCAACGCATTGATTGCGAGCTCGAAATCGCCTTTAAGGAGGAATAGAAGCCCCAGACTACAGTATGCGTAACCTAAGCTATATGCGTGGTCGCATTCCTGGGCAATTCGAACTCCGGTTTCGGCGACGAAAATCCCCTCTTTAAAATTACCTAATTGTGCTAGGCATTGCGCTAACCAACTGCGACAGATTACGGAGATAACTGTAGCAGTGCCAAACCGCTCGTATTTTAACCGTTGATCGCTCACCGTTGAGAGAGCTCGATTGAGCATCGTGATCGATTGATCGTATTGCCCACTGTGATGGAAGGCTACCGCCATGTAGTATTGAGTCACGGTATTCAGTTCAACATCGTCTCGATTAATTTGCAGAGCGCGCGTTCCAGACTCAATTGAGCGGTGGTGATCGGCGATGACCCCATAATATCCAACTAAGAAATTGAGTACTCGGCCGAGCCGTTTGTGATCGCCTATTTTCTCTGCGATCGCCTCGGCTTTTCGCAGATTGTCGTGAAGTTCGTCGAATTGGCCAAGGAGAAATAGCGGATTCCGAAGTTCCAAGCGGATATCTATCGCATGGCATAAGGCGTCAATATCCTGCGGCAGATGTTGTAACGCACCGAGCGAGCTGTAGTAATACGCGGCTGCTGCTTGGTTGGCAGAGCGTGTAGCGGCTTTGCTTGCCACTTGCCCCAAATAATTCATCGCCTTTTCCCAAAGCTCACCCTCGAGTGCGTGGTGTGCAAGTTTTTCGAGATGGTCGTGCGAAGCACTCTCCTGCTTAATCTGTTCCAACGCAGTTAGCACCTGCGAATGCAGCAGTCTGCGACGCTCGTGCAACAGTCCGCGATAAGCGACCTCGTTAATCAGTGCGTGCTTGAATGTATATTCTAGGTCCGGGAAGAGCGTGGTTTCGTAGAGAAATTCCGCGGACTGAAGATGGCTAAGAGATGTCTGCAAGGTTTCCTCGGAGAGCTCCGTGACCGCACGCAAGAGTGTAAAAGGAAAGTTAACACCAATCACAGCGGCCGTTTGGAGCAAGTGTTTCTCATCAATTGGCAACCGGTCAATGCGATCGGCCACCACGTTCTGCACGGTGCTTGGAATAGCGAGATTATCGACCTGCAGCGCCGGTCGGTATGCGCCCTTTTCACCGGTCAAGACGCCGGTTTCCACCAGCGATCGCACGCTTTCCTCAGCAAAGAACGGATTTCCTTCAGTGCGTTCGATCAATAGCCGTTTGAGCGGAATTAGATCCGGGTTCTTGCCCAGCAACGTGGACAACAATTCTTCAGCGCTGGTCGACTGAAGCGGCTCCACCCGGAGTTGAGCGTAATAGCTTTTTTCCGACCAGTCGTTGCTGTAGCCGGGGCGGTAGTTGACTAGGAGCATGACGGGCGCCATTGAGATGCTGTCAACAAGAAGGTTCAGAAACGCCTGTGTCTCATGGTCGATCCAGTGGAGGTCTTCAAAAACCAACAGCAGAGTTTGCCTCCTGCTCTCCCGGACACAAACGCGTTTTAGGGCATCTAGCGTATAACGGCGGCGCTGCTGCGGTTCCATCGAACAAAAACGTTTGATTAGATCCACAAGATCTGACGGATATGTTGTCTGGTTAAGGTCCTGTTCCGGGCTAATTGGGTCGTCTGGTAAGACGCCAAGTAGCGACAGAATCGGTGGGATTGCGTCTTTTAGGCCGCTGTCCAGTTCTAAAACCTGCGTTACCACCTTGTCTTTGGTCTGCCCACTGTCTTCACCCTGGGCGATATTGAAATAACGATGCAACATCTCTACAAGCGGAAAATAGGGCGTGGCAGTTCCGTAAGAAACCGAGCTGCCCTCGAGCACGAGCCAGTCTGCAGGTAGCTGGTGGCGAGTAAATTCGTGGACTAAGCGCGACTTTCCTATGCCCGCTTCGCCGATCATGGCTAATATTTGCCCGCGACCTGCGCTTACCCGGTCAGCAAGTTTTCTGAATAAGTCGACTTCAGTGCTGCGTCCCACCAGAGGTGTCAAACCACGCGCGGCGCCTGCTTGCACACGTGTGCGCGCGGCGGTTGCGGCTGTAAGTAAATAAGTATCCACCGGCTGCGAAACACCTTTAACTTGAATGGGACCGAGAGACCGTACTTGAACAAATCCTTCGACCTGTCGGAGAGTACTTAGCGATATCAGAGCCTCACTCGGGCCTGCTAGCTCCTGCATCCGGGCTGCCAAATGTGTGGTATGGCCCAGAGCCGAGTAGTCGATATTGAGATCGTTGTCGATGGACCGCACCACGACTTCACCGGAATGAATACCAACTCCGATGTGCAACCCAGATTCTTCCGTCTGGCTAAGCCTCTGACGATAGCGACGCATCTCATCTTGCATTGCCAGCGCGGCATAGCACGCGCGCAGCGCGTGGTCCTCGTGCGCTAAAGGTGCACCGAACAGCGCCATGATGCCATCGCCCAGAACCTGGTTAACGGTCCCCTCGTATTTATGAACCGCATCCATCATGATGCGAAGAACTGGATCAATAATTCTCTGTCCCGCCTCGGGATCGACGCCTTCCAACAGTTTGGTAGAACCTCTAATATCCGCGAACAAAACAGTCACTTGTTTGCGCTCGCCTTCCAGTAAATGGCGGGTGGCCAGAATTTTCTCAGCGAGATGTTTTGGAACTTGGCTTTCGGAGGAGATCGTTGCGGGAGCTGTGTTCGTGTAAATTGGGGCGGAGGGATTGATTGTCTGACCGCAGTTGCCGCAATATCTGGCGCTGCGGCGGTTAGCCTCGCCGCAGTGCGGGCAAGCAAACTCAAGCCGGGCGCCGCATTCGTCGCAGAAGCGCGCTTCAGATCGATTCTCGGTTTGACATTGTGGACAGATCATTGTGCTACATTGTTGGATAAATGATCGGTTAAACAATCACCCAGTCACTCATACCCGTCAGGATTTGTGAAGGATATTTTTTAATTTTATCTTTAAATCGGCTGGAGTTTGTAAAACCTGAGTTACGAGAGAAGCTGTTTTCATGCCCGGTAACGGGCGAATCTCGATTTTCGCTTTTTCGGCATCCTTCAAGAAATCCGAGTCTCTGAATGTTTCCGTAAAAGCTGATTCCATAGCCTGAGCGCGTTTCTCATCCACATCTGGTGGCATGAGATAGAGTTTTGCAAAAGCGCTTGGAGCCGAAATGCCCAATCGGAGCAACTGCCGTTGTTCTTCCGTCCTTGAGATTGCTGCAATCGTGGGAATATTATTCTTGGGGAGATCAGGCAAACCCGCATCGGTCAGCTGAGCAAGGATCAACCACTCTCCATTGTTAATCAGCTCCAGCGCGGCGATCCTTGCTGAAGTCCACGTATTGAAGAACCCATCGATCTCGCCACTCTCCATTGCCAAGCGAATATCAGACGTACCTTTGTATCCCGAGACTACTTTAACGTTGGCACCCATCACGTCTCGTATTATTACAGCGGCATGTTCAATGGTGTTGTTTGGGACACCACCAATTGTTACTTGCTTTTGGTTTGCGCTAAGCAGTTGCTCAAATTTGGTTACTCCCATTCGCCGATGTACGAGCAGCAAGTAGGTTTCGGGTATGGGAACGGCGAGGTAGCGAAATCTCGCCATGTCGAACCGCACTGCGGAATTACCAAAGAGCTGCTCTAAGATAATTGGTCCTGATATGTTTCCAATGCTAGTCCCGTCTTTCGGTGCGACATTAAACATGTGGTTTGCGGCGACAATGCTGCCCGCTCCGGCCATGTTGTCGACCACAACTGTTGGGTTTCCTCGGATGTGTTTCCCTAGATGCCGACCGATAACTCGTGAATAAGCATCGTAGCCGCCCCCAGGTGGATAGCCGACGATGATCCGGACGGTTTTACCGGTGTAAAAGGCGGCAACGTCATCTTCACCCGCCGTCGAGGGCGCGCCTATTGCCGAAGACGCAGACGAACCGAAGGCGATCAATACCAAGACCGCAATACAAAAAGATATGAATTTCTGCATTGAGCATTTACAAATTTGTTGATCTGAACGCAATGACTGATGCAAAAAGAAAGCTGTTCCTGCATATATTCCGGAGAGCATTTTAAATCAAGCCTGGTCGGCTAATCTGAAAAAGCCAAAGAGATCTTGGAAACTGAACCGCAAGCTCATATAAAATTCGGTAGCTCTTGTCAGGCTAATTTTTGTCACATAAGATCGCGCGTGAATTGAGCAGAGAGAGCTTGCGATGATTTTCGATGGCAAAATCGATCTGGACGTTTCTGTGCAAAAAGCCTGGGATTTCTTGATCGACATCAACAAATTTTCCACTTGCTTGCCTGGTATCGATCAGGTCAACCAGATCGATGACAAGACCTTTGAAGGGATCATATCGGCTGCGGTGGGGCCGATCTCGGGGAAATTCAACTTTCGGTCGAGCATTCTTGAAAGTCGGCCGCCGGAACAGATGGTTGTTCGAACCGAAGGCATGGACTCAGTGACGAAAAGCACCGTCAACGCCGATATGACCGTCGATCTGCGCTCGATTTCGCAAGCGAAAACCGAAATGGACTACAAAGCAGATGTGAAAATCAAGGGCCGGCTCGGGATTCTCGGCGATATGGTGCTGAGGGCGACAGCGACGTTGATTTTGCAGGAATTTACCAGGCGTTTGCACAAAGGCCTTGCCGAGCAAGCGTGAGTGCGGTCTGTTGAAAAGGGCTCATCTGCTTCGTTGCGGTTGACTGATTTCGCATCGACGTACGGCAAGAGTACGCCTTCGTTCATCAGTCTTCGCGGCGCCTCGCATCTGAGATCCTTTTGAACAGCCTGAAAACTTGAATTTTGTTCACAAGGGGAGAAAGAA
>Ga0134122_10003731_pt1 | contig 11326 bp, 10 predicted proteins | sample KB302_FD_96461 | JGI IMG/M metagenome (GOLD analysis project Ga0134122, IMG submission 96461) | Terrestrial soil microbial communities without Nitrogen fertilizer from Kellogg Biological Station, Michigan, USA - KB3-0-2 | ecosystem: Environmental > Terrestrial > Soil > Unclassified ...
CCGCTCCGTGCGGCCGGGGAAGGCCCACCAGGAGGCGCAGTACGCGAGAAAGGAGGGATGAGGTCGCTGCGCGGGGGCGCCGGTTTTTCTCCCCGGAGAGCCGGCTCCGGAGGAGCCGCAGCGCGGAGGAGCCAGGGGCCGCCGTTTTGAGCTCCTACAGCCTCCGGCGTCGCGGTCTACCGCGGCCAGAGGCCGCCGACGACGTCGACCAGCGAGTGGGCGATCGCGCCCGGCACGATGCTCCGCCGCCAGGCAGCGAGGGCGCCGAAGGCGAGCCCGTAGACGACGGTCACCAGCGCCGAGCGCCACCCCTGGTAGAGGTGAGCGACGCCGAAGACCAGCGCCTGCAGCATGATCGCCAGCGGCAGCTTGCCGTAGAGGGCCCAGAGCTGCGGCTGCAGATAGCCACGGAAGACGAGCTCCTCGCATGCCCCCGCGACGATCGCGACCGCGACCCAGAGGAGCGACTCCAGCACTCCTTTGGGAAGCAGGAACGCCGAGTTGACGGGGCTCGGCCGGAGCAGTGCGTGGAGCGCCAGCGAGCAGCCGCGCAATACGAGCACGAAGAGGATCGCCAGGCCGCCGTCACGCATCCCGTCCAGCGGCGAACGCCAACGCCGGCCGATGAGGTCGGCCACGCGGCGGCCACCAGGGCGGATGCCGAGGGCTACGAACCAGACGAAGCCGAGTTGAAGGGCTATGGCCGAGACATAGAGGGGAACACGGGAGCCCGGCGGCGCGACCGGCGAGCTGCCGGCCCCCGAAGTGTAGACGCGCAGTAGCCCGGCCACCGCGATACCGCCCACGATCAGCAGCAGGCGCGCCGTGTGGCGGCGCGACGCCAGCGGCTCGGGTGCTGCATTGGCGGATCCAGGTGACGCGGTCGCCAGCGGGGGTGAGGAAGTCGCCTTGTCGTTCATGACCGGTCACCTGCTGCGACCGCATCCCCCGGCGGCAGATCGCCGGCCGCTTTTCCTCGGGACGCGCGCTCGTCCATCAGTTCGAGGAACACCTCCAGCGCCGCCGAGGTGCGACGCAGATCGCGGGTGGCTAGGTACTCGAGCATCAGGCCGTCGATGACTGCCGCGCAGAGCGTCGCCACTGGCGCGCTTCTCGCTGCCGGCGGCAGAGCTTCTTGGATGGCAGTCAGCCAGCTCCCCGACGTGTCGGCGAGGTAGCGCGCGTAGCGCGCCGGATTCTGGATGGCCAGGACCTGGACCTCGAAAAGCAGGCGCAGGTAGGGGAGCCGCCGGCGACTGGTCGCCGACTTCCAGAAGGCCCGCATGGGATGGCCGGCTTCGGGGTCGGTGGCCATCCGCCCGAACGACGCCTGGAGCCCGGCCCGCACCTCGTCCATCACTGCCGCGATCAACCCTTCTTTCGAGCCGAAGTGGTAAACGAGCAGGCGCGCGCTGGTGCCGACCGCCTCGGCCAGCGGGCGCAGGGAGAGGTTGGCCACACCATGCGCCAGCAGGTAGCGCAGACACTTTCGCAGGAGCTCGTCGCGTGGTTTCATGTAGCGAGTGTTACATGTAACGACCGTTACAGTCAAGGACAGTGCCTCAGATAGGCGACACCCTCCGGACCGCGTCCCCCCTCTCCGGCCACGGAGAGGGGACAGGGGTGAGGTCTCGAAGGGCATGCCGCCGGCCCTTCACCGGCCGCGTGCCGACGGCGAGACGCTGGTGCTAGACTCTGAAGCTAAAGCTAACTCGCTACGGTTCAAGCTCGTTACGCCTGGCTCGCGCGACGGGCAAGAAAGGGCCAACATGTTCAACCTCGGCGCTCTCGACGTGGTCATTGCCCTGGTGGTAGTCCTGATCGTTCTCAGCCTGGTCGTGCAATCCCTCCAGCAGCTCGTCAAGAAGGTCTTGAAGCTCAAGTCGAGGACCATCCAGAGATCGCTGGAGGACTTGCTCGACAAGGTGGTAACGCCGATCGGCGCGATGGAAGCCGGTGGCGCGGTGACGGCCAGCAACCCTCCGACGAAGAAGATTGCCGGCTTGGGCGCCGCGTTCCGGAAGCTCTTCGGCGGGCCGGCCGGTAAAGCCGCAGCGAGGGGCACGATCGCCGCCGAAGTCATCGATGAGCTCAAGTCGCTCGGGCGCCGGTCGCTGTTCAACAATCCCATGCTCGATTCGATCGCGAAAGAGGATGTGGTGAAGGTCCTGGCCAAGATCGGAGCGGCGAAGCTGTATCCGGCTTATCAGCCGAAATTTCAGCAGGTCACGGACGTGCTCGACGCGACGCTTCAGGCCCTCGAGGAGAGCGGGACTGCGGTCCTGCCGGGGAGCGCGAGCGCCAAGATCGCAGCACTGCAGGAGTCGCTCATTCCTCTGGTGTATGACCTGACCGCCCTCTCCGAAGGGAGGGAGGTCAAAGCCTCGGCGGTCCTGGGCGACCTGCTCAACGTCCGGCGCGTCCGTTTGAACGATCTTTTCGCACTGCTCGGAGAGGTGCAGGACCGGGTGCAGGTGGAGCTCGCGGCGGCCCAAGCGGCGGGGCAGGACACCGCCGGACTACAGACCGTGGCAAATGCGTTGCGAAAAGCCGCGGACAGTTTGAAGCAACTGGGGGAGAGGATTGAGGACGCCATCGCGCCGCTCGCCACCAAGGTGAGCCAGATCGACCTCTGGTACGACACCGTGATGCAGGGCTTCAACGAGCGATACACCCGTCACATGAAGTCCGTGGCCGTAGGGATCGCCGCCCTGACCGTCATCGGTCTCAATGCCAACTTCTTCACCATGTATCAGGCGATCGTGAGCGACCCGCAGCTGCGGGGAAGGGTGGTGGAGGCCGGAGAGCAGCTTAATAAGAACCAGCAGAGGCAGGATCCGAACGATACCCAGCCGCAAGGACAGGATTCGCAGGGAACGTCGAAGGAGGAGTTACAGAAATCAAGCCAGGAGGTCGTGCAGCGGATCCAGGCTTTCGAGGCCCTCGGCTTTCACGTGCTGGATCGCAGTGAAATAATCGATTTCTGGAGTCAGGAGGCGCCCTGGGGGCCGCGGAGAGCGGATGGAAAGACGCCTTCGTGGGATGACTGGCTCGGGACCGGCCTGAGCACGCTCCTGGGGTGGTTGATCACGATCCTGCTGCTCAGCGCTGGCGCTCCATTCTGGGAAGACGTCCTGGAATCGCTCTTCGGTCTCAAGGGCCTGATGCGTCAGAAGACGGCGACCAAGAACGTGGAGGAGGGATCGGGAGGCCAACCGAAGCCTTGAGGAACGCGGACCGTGCTGTATTGACGGTTGTTGCCCGAGGTCACTAGAATCCGAGGCATTCCAAGGTCGCGATAGGAGGGGCTTCTGAGCACTCCACTGCTGCACTCCCGATTGGCCTGTCTCGCCTCGGTCCTTCTGCTCCTCGCCTGCGCCGGCTGCAAGCCCGGCAAGGAGCGCAACCCGAGCGGTCTCTTCGTCGTGACCCAAGGGGGCCGGGCGGGATACATCAATCGCGAGGGGAAGCTTGTCATCCCGGTCCAATTCGACAAGGCCTACGGCTTCACCGAAGGGCTCGCGGTGGTCGTGCTCGGCGGCCGGGCCGGTTTCATCGACGAGAAGGGCAAGTATGCCGTCAATCCGCAGTACGACGACGCCTTCAGCTTCTACGAAGGGCTCGCGGCCGTTAAGTCGGATGGGCGCCTGGGCTATATCGACCGGAAAGGCGAGATGGTCATAGCGCCGCTCTACGAGGAGGTCGGCGACTTCTCCGGCGGCCTCGCGCGAGTGGTCCTCGGTGGCCGGTCGGGCTACATCGACAGGAAGGGCAAGCTGGTCATCAGTCCGCAGTTCGACGCCGCTCGCAAGTTCTCGGAGGGCCTGGCCCTCGTGCAGGTCGGAGGACTCTGGGGCTATATCAAACCGGACGGCCAGATCGTCATCAGCCCGCAGTTCGATGAAGCCTACGACTTCTCGGAGGGCCTGGCGCTGGTCAAGGTCGCCGGCAAGTTTGGTTTCATCGACAAGGCTGGCAAGATCGTGATCGAGCCGCGGTTCGACAACGGTTACAGCTTCTCCGAAGGCCTGGCGACGGTCGGCGTCGACAATCGGGGGGGCTACATCGACAAGGCTGGCAAGTTCGCGATCAATCCCCAGTTCGAATCGGTCGCTCCGTTTGCTGAGGGGATGGCTCGGGTCAAGCTGGGCGGCCGGTGGGGCTACATCGACAAAGCGGGGAAGATCGTCATCAATCCGCAGTTCGAGGAGGCCTTCGACTTCAACGGCGGCCTCGCCGAGGTAGCGGCCGGCGGCGCCCGCGGCTACATCGACCGCTCCGGTAAGCTCGTCTGGAACCCGTCGAGCTAGGCTAGGTCACCTCGCCAGCAGAAGCTTCACCTTGGGGGCCAGCGCTCTGCCCACCGCCGCGTGGCCGGCGGCGTTCCAGTGTTCATCCCGGGTGAAGCGCAGGCGAGGCCAGTCGGCGCCGGGGAGGAGCTCATCGGCTGCCAGGTAAGGAGCTCCCAGTTGGCGCAGCCGCGCCTGTAGAAGGATGCGGTCGTGCCGGAATTCCTCTCCCCGGTCGTCGATGAGCACGGCGAGAAAGCGGGCTCCGAAGCTGGTTGTGAAGTGACAGGCCTCGGCAAGATTGCGAGCGGTGGGCTCGAGCTCCGCGAGCGTTGCGGGCGCCTCCTTCTTGGGGCCGTGGAGAAGGGCCTTGGCGCCGCGGGCGAGGGCGGGGAGGGCGAGGCGCATCAGAGCGGAGTAGCGCTCGGCGTAGGCGGTGGCGGGACCGAGCACCGGCAGGCGCGTCTCTTTCAGGTAGAGGTTGCCGTCTAGCAGGACGAGGCGGTCGACGTAGCCCCGGCCGACGATGTAGCCGTCCTTGTAGACGAACGGGGCGGCGCAGCGCTGGCGGTCCCAGAAGGGCGAGAGGGTCATCACCACCAGAGCCGGACGCAGCGCCGGGACGAGCTGGTGCAGGCGGCCGATCATCTGCCGGCTGCTGAAGCCAGGCACGCCGGCGTTGTAGGTCCGCACGCCCGTCTGCCGCTCCAGCATGGCGGAAAAGGTCCGGTCCACCGGTACTCCTTCGCCGAAGGTCATCGAGTCGCCCACGGCGAGCATGGCAGGGGAGGGCGGCGCCGCATGGGGGTGATCGCGCAACCCGCGGCTGTCGATGGCGGCGGGAACGTCGAACTCGTCGCCGGGCGCGATCTCGCGGCCGCGGAAGCCGGGGCGGAGGGTGTAGCCGCTCTCCGCGTCCGGCTGGAAGAGGAAGCGCTGGTGGTTGCCGCCGGCGAACCAGGCGGAGCCCCGGCCGGCCGCGCCGACGCCGAGCAGGCGCAGCGCGGCCTCGGCAAAGAGCAGGGTGATGAGGATCGAGAAGGCCGAGAGGGCGAGCTTTTTCTTCATGGGTCCCGCCGCGAGGCCTCGTGCGCGATCGGCTCGATGAGAAACGAAATTCCGCCGGCTCCATCTTCAGCCGCCAGCCCGAGCTGATACAGGTACACCGGCTCCCGCGTCCACCACATCCGGTGCACGGCGCGAGGGCGCGGGAAGTGGAGGAGCCGGACGGACCCGCCGCGGCGCCAGGGCAGGCTCGTCACGCTCTCGGCGCCGGAGATCTCGATCCGCGCCGGCGCCGGCGGCAGGAGGAGCAGCCGCACGCCGTCGAGCGGTCGCGGGCTTCCCAGCAGGAGCTGGCCGCGGCCGAGGGAATCGAGGTGGATTCGCTCGCCATTCCCCTCAGCGCGGAGGCTCGCCGTCAACGGCTTGATCCACAAGCCGTGGTGGACGAAGTCCTCGCGGCCGGAGGGCTTGAGGTGCGACTGGGTCGTCTCGTAGGGGAGCGCCCGCCGCGCGAAGTCCGAGACATACCAGTAACCCCCCTGCTCATCCAGGAAAAAGGCCCGCGGATGCGTCCACAGGGGCCAGAGGAACGGCGCGGCGAGGGCCGCCGCCAGGATGGCCCAGGAAGCGCGGGCCGGCCTGCCGGCGCTGAACCAGAAGGCCGGATAGAGCGGAAGGAAGTAGCGGTTGGCGATGGCGCCGCCACCGCCATAGAAGTTGAACGGCCGGGTGAGCAGGAAGCAGGCGGTCCCGAAGACGGCGGCGGCGATCAGCGTCCCGCGCCCCTCGCCACGCCGGAAGGCGGCCAGGCCGAGGAGAAGCGGCAGGAAATACGGCAGGAGCCCTACGTGCCGGCCTGCCAGCAGGTAAAGGACGTTCCACGCCGACTGGCGGAGATCGAGCTCGTCCGCCGGCTTCCAGGAGCGGCTGCCGTGCGCGGCGATCTGGGCCTGCCAGCTCGCCGCCGGGAGCTGGACCTCCGGAAAGCCGGTATGGGAATCGAAGCTCTGGCGCTCGCCGCCGTAGGGCGTCCAGGCGTCGGCTTCCGCCAGGTTGGTGAAGAGGGATGCCGCGAGCAGGACGCCGGCCGCGAGGACGAAGGCGGACAGGGCCGGCCTTCGTTGCCGGAGCGGGACCGCGAAGGCGAGCGGTACCAGCAGGACGCCGTAGAACGGCCGCGACAGCACGATCAGCGAGAGCAGCCCTCCCACCGCCAGCCAGCGGAGCGTCCCCCGCAGCCGGGTCTCCTGCCGCTCGCCCTCGCCGGGCGCGCCGTAGGTCAGGGCCAGGGCGAGGACCGTGAGGCACATCAGGAAGAGGTCGGAGTGCGCCCAGAACACGTAGGCGAAGGCGACGGAAGCGAAGATCCAGACGGCGATCCAGAGAGGAGCGGCGGATCCGAGGCGCCGCTCCAGGGTTCGCGCCGCCGCCACCGCGGCGAGGGCGAGGAGCAGGGCGTTGGCGACGGCGGCACCGCGGGTCGGGGAGAGGCGCAGGAAGGGCGCGATCCACGCGGCGTAGGGGGCCGGCTTGCCGTAGGTGAGGGTCCGCCCGCCGTCGCCGCTCTGCAGGATCAACCCTTCGGGCGGAGTGGCCCACTGCTCGACGAAGCGGTCGTAGTCGCGCCGCGAGTAGCGCAGGTCGTGGTCCCAGGCCAGGCTCTGGGCCTGCATGAGGTACGTGGCTTCGTCGCCGACCAGCCCCGGCCAGCTCCGCCGGTCGAAGGTGACGGCCCCCGCCAGCGTCGCCGCCAGGAGCAGGCCGAGCACGGCCCGGCTCCCGAAGCGCTGCATGGCGGGGGATTATAGGCGTTACAATACCCCCCCGATGGCCAGTCAGCCGATCCCCATCCGTCCGGCCGTGGAGCCTTCGCCCGAGCCCGCGGAGCTGGACGTGAGCGTGCTCATCCCCGTCATCGACGAAGCGGCGACGGTGGAGGAGCTGGCACAGCGGGTGGCGGCGGTGCTGGAGCGCGAGGGGCGCAGCTTCGAGATCATCTTCATCGACGACGGCTCGCGGGACGGCACTCCGGCGCGGGTCCGCGAGGCTCGGGCGTGCGATCCCCGGGTGAAGCTGGTGCGGCTGCGGCGCAACTTCGGCAAGGCCGCGGCCCTGAGCGCCGGCTTCGACCACTCCATCGGGCGCATCATCGTCACCATGGACGGCGACCTCCAGGACGATCCGGACGAGATCCCCCGCTTCCTCTCTACGCTCGAAGAGAAGGACCTCGACCTCGTTTCCGGCTGGAAGCGGCGGCGGCAGGACCCGGTGAGCAAGACGTTGCCCTCACGCCTCTTCAACTGGGTGACGCGGCAGCTCGCCCAGGTGGACATCCATGACTTCAACTGCGGCTTCAAGGCCTACCGCCGGGAGGTGCTGGCGGAGATCGCGGTCTACGGCGAGCTCCACCGCTACATCCCGGTGCTCGCCAGCCGCCGCGGCTTCTCGGTCGGCGAGATCCAGGTGAACCACCATCCGCGCCGCCACGGCGCCAGCAAGTACGGCTGGGACCGCTTCTACAAAGGGCTCCTCGACCTCATCACCGTGCTCTTCATCACCCGCTACACGCGGCGGCCTCTGCACCTGTTCGGCGCCTTCGGGTTGCTCTTCCTGGCCGGCGGCTTCGGCATCAACGCCTATCTCGCCTGGATCTGGTTCGGCGGCCAGAACCTCTCCAACCGGCCGCTGCTGCTGCTCGGCATCCTGCTGATGCTGCTCGGCATCCAGGTGCTGACCACCGGCCTGATCGGCGAGATGATCACCTTCAAGAACTTCCGCCGCCGCGACAGCTATTCGATCAAGGAATGGCTGGAGTGAAGGGCGACGCCGGCCTCGATCTCCTCTTCCTCACCCAGACCTACCCCCGCTTCGAGGGCGACACGGCCGGGCCGTTCATCCGCGACCTGGCGCGAGGCCTGGTGCGCGGCGGCGACCGGGTCACCGTGCTGGTCCCTCACGCCGCGGGGGTGGCTCCCCGCCGGGACGACGGCGGCGTCGAGGTCGTCAGCTTCCGCTACGCGCCGGAGCGGCACGAGGTCCTCGGCTACGGCCGCACTCTGGAGGCCGACGAACGGGTAAAGGGCCGGGCGGTACTGGCGGCGCCGCTCTACCTCCTCGCGGGGTGCCAGGCGATTCGCCGGCAATTGATTTCTCAAAAAAGCGGGCAGCGCCGGTTCGACTTCGTGCACGCCCATTGGATCGTGCCCAACGGCATCGTGGCGGCCGCCGCCGGCGGGGAGACGCCTCTCGCCATCGGGCTCCACGGCAGCGACGTCTTCCTGGCCGAGAAGCGGGGCGTCCGCCGGCTCGCCCGCTGGGCCCTCGTCCGCTCGCGCCTGCTCACCGGCTGCTCGCCCGAGCTGGTCGATCGCGTGCGGACGCTGGGTACCGCGGGGCGCCCGCCGGTCGTCCGGGTGATTCCCTACGGGGTGGACGTCGCGGCTTTCTCGCCGGCGCCGGAGCGGCGGTCCCTCTGGCGCCGCCGCCTGGACGTGCCGGACGATGCCCCGCTTCTCCTGGGCGTGGGCCGCATGGCGACCAAGAAGGGCTTCCAGGTGCTGATCGAGATCCTGCCTGCGCTGCTGGGGGAGTCTCCGGACCTGCGGGTGGTGCTGGCGGGAGGCGGCGACCTGCTCGACCGGTTCCGCGAGACGGTACGCCCTTGGACGGACCGGGTTTACTTCCCCGGCCCGGTGCTGCGCGATACCTTGCCGGATCTCTACCGCGCGGCGGACCTCTTCGTGCTCCCGGCCGTCCACGACGCCAACGGGAACGTGGACGGCCTGCCCAATGTCATCCTGGAGGCGATGGCGAGCGGCCTGCCGGTGGTGGCGTCCGGCATCTCGGGAATCCCCCTGGCCGTGGAGGACGGCACGACCGGTCTCCTGGTGCCGGAAGGGAATCGGGAGGCGCTGCTCGGCGCTCTCCGGCGGCTGCTCGCAGACCCCGCCGCGGCGCGGGCGATGGGAGAGCGGGGGAGGCGGAAGGCCGCCTCCGAGCTCACCTGGGACGCGGTGGCCGCGAGGTATCGGAAGGGGTATGTGGCGGCGCTGGAATCGGGTCCAGCCGGAATGCCGGCTCGACCTCACCCCCTGGCCTCATAAACTCTTTCAACGCTCCCCTTTCACCCTTGCCCCGTGCCACTTTGATTCCATATACTTCAGGCACTTCTTCAGCCCATGGCTGCGGACGACTTTTTTTTGGCACGACCATGCCCAAGAAAGCTCTTCGCCCCGGCATCACCAAGGCCGATCTCATCGACGTTGTCTACGACCGCCACGGCGGTCTGACCAAGGACGAGGCGGCCGACATCGTGGACGCCATCTTCCGCACGGTGAAGGTCTCGCTGGCGGATGGCCGGCCGGTGCGGATCAAGAATTTCGGCACCTTTGAGGTCACCCGGCGGCCGGGCCGCATGGGGGTCAACCCGGTCAGCGGTGAGCGGATGTTCATCCGGCCGCACAATGGGTTGAGCTTCAAGCCGGCGCGGCGCCTGCGTGACGTCATGGTCAAGCCCGAGTAAGCCCGGATGGTGCCGAAGGCGCGCCTCCAGAAGCGGCTCTACTACAAGATCGGCGAGGCCTGCAAAGCCCTCGGCATCCAGCCTTACGTGCTGCGCTACTGGGAGACCGAGTTCCCGGCGCTCACGCCCAGCAAGAGCCGCTCCGGACAGCGCGTCTACAGCGAGAAGGAGTTGGAGATCATCCGGCGGATCAAGGAGCTCCTCTACGACGAGGGCTACACGATCGCCGGCGCCAAGAAGAAGCTCGAGACGGAGCTGGCGGCCGGCACTCTGGGCGAGACGAGAGAGATGGCATCCGAAGAGACCCAGGCCGAAACGCCCCTGCCTCCCGCTCCGCGCCGGAAGCCTCCGCCGCCCTCCGAGGCGCCGCAGCCCGCGCTTGACACCGGCCGCACCGAACGGGTAGAAAGGCTCCTCTCGGGGATCGAGGACGCCCTTCAGGAAGCCCGTGAGCTTCTCGCGCTTCTCGGGCCGAAGTCGCCCTGAGACACCGCTTTTCCGGTCGGGACGTGGCGCAGTCTGGTAGCGTACCTGAATGGGGTTCAGGGGGTCCGGGGTTCAAATCCCCGCGTCCCGACCAACCTTATCTCCCTGTAATTTCAAGAGCTCACACCAGCCCTAGGGCTCTTGGCAAGACCCCTCAAAACAGGGGGTTTGTACAAAACTTGTACTACGAGCGGCGCCCCCGGGTGACTCGTTGGGCTGTCATGGTCTGACGGCCCTTGCGCCGCCACTCCCGGGGCCGAGTTCAGACCTCCTTGCAGCTGGCGTTCCCGCAATCATCGCGACATCGCAGTCCATCGACGATGACGTAGCAACAGAATTCTCGAGCCGCTTCTAAGGCTCTTGCCTCTGGTGCTCCGATCTTGACCGCCTTCGTTGAGGCGACAGCAGCAGCTCAGACCCTGAGTGAAGACCTTCCGCAGGAGAGATGGCACAGTTCTTGCTTAAGAGAGAATGGGCTCTCAGCGGAGAGCGGGGACGCTTGAATCAGGAAGGTGGCGTCCCAATGGGTAGCGTGAGGGGAGACACTATGGATCTTCCTCGTACTGGAGAAGCACAGCGGCGCCGTTTGCGGCGGAACATCTTCATCGTGGCGGGCATCGCGGTGGTCTCGCTGGTCACGATCGGGCTGATCCGCCTGGAGCCGGCGGCGCCTACGGTCGAGAAAGAGACGGTCCTGGTCGACACCGTCAAGCGTGGGCTCATGCTGCGTCAGGTGCGGGGTCCGGGCACGCTGGTGCCGGAGGACGTGCGCTGGATCTCGGCGCCGGTCGAGGGCAGGGTCGAGCGGATCCCCGCCCTGCCCGGCGTCGAGGTCGCCGCCGACACGGTGCTGCTGGAGATGAGCGATCCGCAGATCCAGCAGAGCGCGCTGGAGGCCGAGGCGCAGCTCAAGGCGGCGCAAGCGGACTACGACGATCTGAAAGCGCAGCTCGAGAACCAGCTGTTGAGCCAGCAGGCCCAGCTCGCCACGGCGGAGTCGCAGAGCTCGCAGGCGAACCTGCAG
>Ga0134122_10003732_pt1 | contig 11325 bp, 12 predicted proteins | sample KB302_FD_96461 | JGI IMG/M metagenome (GOLD analysis project Ga0134122, IMG submission 96461) | Terrestrial soil microbial communities without Nitrogen fertilizer from Kellogg Biological Station, Michigan, USA - KB3-0-2 | ecosystem: Environmental > Terrestrial > Soil > Unclassified ...
CACCGAGGAAGGTGTCGCCGTTGGTCGACTTCACCTCGAACACGCCGTCGCCGATCTCGAGGATCGAGACGTCGAACGTGCCGCCGCCGAGGTCGTAAACGGCGATCGTCTTGCCCTCTTCCTTCTCGAGCCCGTAGGCGAGCGCAGCCGCGGTCGGCTCGTTGATGATGCGCAGCACTTCGAGGCCCGCGATCTGGCCGGCGTCCTTGGTCGCCTGCCGCTGGGCGTCGTTGAAGTAGGCCGGAACCGTGATCACCGCCTGGGTGACGGTCTCGCCGAGATAGGCCTCGGCGGTTTCCTTCATCTTCTGGAGGATGAAGGCCGAAATCTGCGACGGCGAATAGTCGCTGCCGCCGGCCTGGACCCAGGCGTCGCCGTTCGATCCCTTGACGATCTTGTAGGGGACCAGCTCGGTGTCTTTCTTGGTGATTGGATCGTCGAAGCGGCGGCCGATCAGGCGCTTGACCGCGAAAATCGTATTGTCGGGGTTGGTGACCGCCTGGCGCTTGGCCGGCTGACCGATCAGCCGCTCGCCATCCTTGGTGAAGGCGACGGTCGATGGCGTGGTGCGCGCGCCTTCGCTGTTCTCGATCACCTTCGGCTTGCCACCCTCCATGACGGCGACGCAGCTGTTGGTAGTGCCCAAGTCGATCCCGATGACCTTGGCCATGCCTTTTCCTTCTCTAATGCCCCTCGTCGACTGCCCCCTCAGGCAGCCGCTATGGTTGAATTTCGAGGGCGATATAGGTGGCGTTCAGGCGACGACAAGACATTCCGGGCAAAGCGCAGGGTTACTGATTTCTTTACCGTTTCCGGTGCAGGCCGCGAGCGTGGAGAGCTTGGCGACCGGAATGTGGCTGAGCCGCGAACGCGTGACCCGCATCGCGGCGATCTGCGGCATCGTCTCCGCGCTGTGCATCATCGCCCTGCTCGCGACCGCCCACGGCACGCTCGATTACAAGGGTCGGCCGCTCGGAACCGACTTCTCCAACGTGTGGACGGCCGGGAAAATGACGCTCGACGGGTCGGCCGCGAAAGTGTGGTCGTGGCCCGACCATTTCGCGGTTCAGCGGGCGGTCCATCACAAGGCCGACGTCGACCTGTTCGGCTGGCATTACCCGCCGCCGTTCCTGCTGGTCGCCGCGCTGCTCGCGACCATGCCCTATGTGTGGGCGCTGGTCGCCTGGCAGGTGGCGACGCTGGCGCCCTTCACCTGGATGATGACGCGCCTCGTGACGCGGCGCGAGACAATGCTGCTGACGCTCGCCGCTCCGGTAACCCTGATCTGCCTCACCCACGGCCACAACGGCTTTTTGACCGCCCTGCTGCTTGGCGGCGGCCTGATGTTGCTCGACAGGAGGCCGTTCGCGGCCGGGCTGCTGTTCGGCTGCCTGATCTACAAGCCGCAGTTCGCACTGATCCTTCCGGTCCTGCTGCTCGCCGGCCGGCACTGGCGCGCAATCGGCGGAGCGATGCTGTCGGCTGCATTGCTGGTCGGCCTGACGCTGGCGATCTGGGGCTGGCCGGTGTGGCAGGCGTTCCTCGCCAGCCTGCCGCTGACCCAGCATGTCGTGATCGAGCAGGGCTCGACCGGTTTCCACAAGATCATGAGCCCGTTCGCCGCCGTCCGCCTGTGGGACGGAAGCATCGGCCTCGCATATTCGGTCCAGCTCGCCGTCACCGCCGCAGCGATGGCCGCCGTGGCCTGGTTCGCATGGAGCAAGGAGCGGCCCGAGCTGCGCAACGCCTTAGTCTGCGCGGCGGTGGTCCTGTCGACGCCCTACGTGCTCGACTATGACCTGGTCGTCCTGCTCCCGGCGCTCGGCTGGCTGTGGCTCGACGGCAAGGCGCGCGGCTTCCTGCGTTGGGACGCGAGCCTCATGGCTTTGGCCTGGTTCACCCCGCTCATCGGGCGCGGCGTCGCGCAATGGACGCTCGTCCCCCTTGGGCTGATCAGCGTGCTCGCGCTCGCGTCGATCGCGCTCCGCCGAGCGCTCAATACATCCCGCCATTCACGTGCAGCGTTTGCCCAGTGACATAGCCGGCCTCACGGCTCGCCAGATACACGCAGGCCGCGCCGATATCGTCGCCCGACCCCATCGCCCCCACGGGGATGCGCGCCAGGATGCTCGCGCGCTGCTGCTCGTTTAGCGCGTCGGTCATGGCCGACGTCATGAAGCCGGGCGCGATCGCGTTGACGGTGATCCCGCGGCTGGCGAGCTCCTGGGCGATCGCCTTGGTCATTCCGATCAGCCCCGCCTTGGACGCGACGTAATTGGCCTGGCCGGGGTTGCCGGTCGCCCCGACCACGGAAGTGATCGAGATGATCCGGCCGAAGCGCGCCTTCATCATCGGCCGCGCCGCCGCACGCATCAGGCGGAACGCGGCCTCGAGGTTGATCCGGATGACCTCCTCGAACTCCTCGTCCTTCATCCGCATCAGCAGATTGTCGCGGGTCACGCCGGCGTTGTTGATCAGGATGTCGAGCGTGCCGCCGAGTGCTTCGATCGCCTGCGGCACGAGCTGGTCGACCGCCGCGCCGTCCGACAGGTTGCACGGCAGCGCGACATGATCGCCGCCGAGCGTCGCGCGGAACGCCTCAAGCTTGTCGACATTGCTCCCCGACACCGCCAGCCGCGCCCCCTGCCCCGCCAGCGCCTTGGCGATCGCGCTGCCGAGCCCGCCCGAGGCGCCCGTCACCAGCGCGGTCATTCCTGTAAGATCAAACATTCGTTCTCCCCGTCATCCTGAATTTGTTTCAGCATCCATTTCTCCACCCGCACCGCACGTCATCGACATGGATCCTGAAACAAGTTCAGGATGACGGTTCAGGCAATTTCCTTCGCCACCGCCTCGATGTCCTCGATCGTCACCACGCTCGTCACGTTCGCGTCGGGCGCGATGCGCTTGACCATTCCGCCGAGCACCTTGCCGCCGAGCTCGACGAACTCGTCGACACCGGCGTCGAACAGGTTGGCGACGCTTTCGCGCCACCGGACCATGCCGGTGACCTGCTCGACCAGCTGGCTGCGGATCGTGTCGGGGTCGGTCGCCGGCTGCGCGGTCACATTGGCGTAGAGCGGCACCGCGGGCGCTTCGAGCACGACATAGCTTAGCGCATCGGCCATTGCCTCGGCCGCGGGCTGCATCAGCGGGCAGTGGAACGGCGCCGACACCGGCAGCGGCAGCGCGCGCTTGGCGCCCATCTCCCTGGCGAGCTCGATCGCACGGTCGATCGCGCCCTTGTGGCCCGAGATCACGACCTGGGTCGGGTCGTTGTCGTTGGCGACGGTGCACACCTCGCCCTGGGCGGCCGCCTCGGCGATCTTCTGCGCCAGCGCCAGGTCGGCGCCGAGCAAGGCCGCCATCGCCCCCTGCCCGACCGGCACCGCCTGCTGCATCGCCCGGCCGCGCAGCTTCAGCAGCTTGGCCGTGGTGGCGAGGTCGAACGATCCCGCCGCACACAGCGCCGAATATTCGCCGAGGCTGTGCCCGGCGACAAAATCGACCACGTCGGCAAGCTTCACGCCGAGCGTCCGCAGCACCGCGATAGAATGGGCCATGATCGCCGGCTGGGCGTTTTCCGTCAGCTTGAGCTCGTCCTCCGGCCCCTCGCGCATCAGCCGGAACAGATTCTGGCCCAGCGCCTCGTCGACCTCGGCGAATGCGTCCGCGGCCGGGCGGCTCGCCCCGGCGAGCGCCGCGCCCATGCCGACCGCCTGGCTGCCCTGCCCCGGAAAAAGGAATGCGCGCATGCTCGCCCCTGCTATGGACCGTCGGGGCGACTAGGCCGACCAACGGCGATTGCCAAGGCTGGAAGGGGAAGGATGAGCGACACGCGCGAAGCCCGGCTGCTCGGGCCGTGGCTGACCCTGGGACTGGTCGTCGGCGGGGTCATCGGTTCGGGCGTGTTCCTCCTGCCGGTGTCGCTTGCGCCCTTGGGTGCGAGCGTTCCGATCGGCTGGCTGATCAGCGGGATCGGCGTCATGGCCATGGCCTATTGCGCCTCGCGCATCGTCAGCCCCGACGGCGGTGGGCTCCAGACCTATGTCGAGAATGAGCTCGGGCCGGTCGTCGGCTTCCTGGTCACCTGGATGGTGTGGAACTCGTCGTGGATCGGGGTTCCGGCGATGGCACTCGCCTCGGCGGCGGCGCTGGCGCGGATTTTCCCGGGCCTGGAACCTTACGTCATTCACCTGTCGCTCTGCTTCATGGTCGTGGTGACACTCGTCAACCTGCGCGGCATCAAGGCGGCCGGCGAGCTCAACTTCGTCACGGTGCTGATCAAGATCCTGCCGCTCGTCGCGGTCGTCGTCATCGCCGCCATGCTCGGGGCGAGCGGAGCGCCGCTCCAGCGGATCGACGTTCCGCCGCCGTCGCTGTCCAACATCGCGACCGCTTCGGCGTTATGCCTGTTCGCCCTCACCGGGTTCGAGTTCGCCGTATCGCCGGTCGGCAAGATTCGCGATCCCGAACGCAATTTGCCGCGCGCCCTGGTCATCGGCTTGGCGACGATCGCGATTGCCTATCTCGTCGCTACGCTTTCGCTCAGCCTGATCCTGCCCAATTCGGCCATCGCCAAGGCGATCGCCCCCTTCCCCGATGCGATCGGACTCTATTGGGGGGAAGGGGCCGCGAAATTGGCGGCGCTGGCCATCGCGATCAGCGCGTTCGGCACGCTCAACGTCGCGCTGCTCGGCTGCGGCGAGATGTTCTATTCGATGGCTCTGCGCGGCGACGTGCCGCGTCTGTTCAGCGCGACCAACCGGTTCAATGCCCCCTACGCGGCGCAGCTGCTCAATGCCGGCCTCGGCTGCGTCCTGCTCGCCCTGAACGCGAGAGCGGGAACCGCGCAGCTCTTCGCCTTCATTTCGGTGCTCGCGGCCGACGCGGTTCTCTACCTCTATTCCGCCGCCGCGATCGCGGCGGCGATCAAGGACCGCAAGCCGCTGACGACCGTCGCCTGCGCCATCGGCCTCGCCTTCGTCCTGTTCGCCTTCTACGGCTCGGGCCGGGAGTCCTTCCTGCTCTCGCTCGGCCTGCTCGTGGCGGGCGGCGTCGTGTTCGTGATCAGGAAGCCGTGGACTGGCCCGCCGCGGGAGGCGGCGGCCCGTCCGCGTTCGTAGGCGTTCGCTTTTCCGCCGGGGAGGCATAGCAATGACCGAGACCGACGACAGCAAGATGGGATTCTGGATGACGTCGGCGCTGGTCGTCGGGACGATCATCGGCGGTGCGATCTTCATGATTCCGGTCAGCCTCGCCCCGCTCGGCGCCAACGCGCCGATCAGCTGGGTGATCAGCGGCCTGGGCGCGATGGGCATCGTCTTCGGGCTCGCCCGGATCTCGCGGTTCGGCGGCGAGGGAATTCAGGCCAATATCGAGCGGGAGTTCGGCCCGACCAGCGGCTTCCTCGCGACCTGGTCGTTCTGGGTTTCCAACTGGGTCGCCATGGCCTCGGTCGCGGTCGCGACCGCCTCGGCGCTGTCGTTCATCGGTGGCAGCCCCGACCTGGTCGTACCCGTCGCGATCGGCAGCGTCGTGGTCGTCACGGCGGTCAACGCCATCGGGGTGCGGGCCGCGGGCGGCCTGTCGATCGTCACGGTCGCGATCAAGATCCTGCCCCTGCTGGCGGTCATCTGGCTGTTCGCGGAACGCGGCGCCGGCGGCCGCGTCTACGAACCGTTCGCACCGGTGCCGGTCAACTTTGCCAATCTCGCCAGCGCCACCGCGCTGACCTTCTTCGCGCTGACCGGGTTCGAAGCCGCGACCGCGCCGGTGTGCAAGATCCGCGACGCGTCGCGCACGATCCCGCGCGCGCTGTTAGGCGGAACCGCGTTCGTCGCCCTGCTCTATCTGGTTGCCGGAACCGGCATCCAGATGCTGTTGCCGGCAAGCGTGGTCGCCGCCTCCCCGGCGCCGTTCGCGGACGCGCTGGTCGGCGAATGGGGGCGCGGTGCTGCATCCTTTGCTGCTTTGGCCATCGCGATCAGCGCGTTCGGCTGTCTCAATTGCCTGACGCTCGGCACTGGCGAGCTCGGCTATTCGATGGCGCTCCGCGGCGATTTGCCGGCGGCGATGGCGCGCACGCGCGGAGCGAACACGCCGATCGTCGCGCAAATCGTCGGGTCCGTGCTGGCTGCGCTACTGATCCTGGCCAACAGCAGCCGCGCCACCGCCAGCCTCTATACGTTCATCATCCTGCTTTCGACGGCGGCGGTGATCGTCGTCTATCTCGCCGGCGTGCTGGCCGCCTGGAAGTCGAGCTCGTCCATCCGGGCTCGGTCGATCCTCGTCGTCGCGCTGCTGTTCATCGCCTTCGCGGTCTACGGAACCGGGATGGAAGCCGACCTGTGGTGCCTGGCGCTGCTGGCGACGGGGCTTGCGATCCGCTTCGTTATGCGGCGCTTGAATTCGCGAGCCGGCTCCAGCCGGCCGGCGGCGGCGAGTCCAGACGGGCTTCCGGAATCATCCGCCTGAGCTTCCTCGAGAAGCTCCGCAGGCACACCTCGCTCGTCCCCAGCGGCCCGGCCCGGTAGGCCGGCTGCTGCATGCCGAGCTGGACCCGCTTGATCAGCGCCGTGTCCTCGGCGTTGACGCGGCGGTTGATGCGCCAGTTGAGGTAGCGCGCCGCCTTCATCTCGCGGCGGTCGTCGGGCAGCGCATAGCTGATCTCTCGGATCAGGCTTTCGGTCGCGCTGACCGGCAGGAACTGCATGAAGTCGACCTGGTCGGCGTACATTTCGAACGCGACGTTGGGGAACAGCTTCAGATAGAGCCATTTGCGGCGATGGCTCGGCGGCAAATGAGCGACCTCCGGCAGAAAGCACTGATAGGCGCGCTCGGACGGGTTGGCCGACTCCTGCTCGACGAGGTCGCCCTCCATCCGGTCGACATGCTCCTGGGCCTCGATCCGGTAGCTGCGGCTGAACAGGCGGGTGAGGCCGGGGTGGCCGACCGGGATATGGAGATGGTCGGAATAATTGTCGGCGATCGTCTTCCAGTTGAGCGGCCGCGGGCGCAGCGTGACCCGGCCGAGCACGCGCAGGTCCTCGAACCGGTACATCGCCACTTCATCGTCGTAGGGCGCCATCATCTCGGCCACCGACGGAGCGCCAGGCTCGAGCGTCACGAACAGGAAGCCGCGCCATTGCTCGAGCGCGACCGGGAACAGCCCGTAGTCTTCGGTTCGCAGGCCGGGATATTCGTTGCGGTGCATGACCCCGACCAGCCGTCCGTCGCGGGCGTAGCTCCACGCATGGTAGGGGCAGGTCAGCACCTTGGCGCAGCCGCCGGTGCCGTCGACCAGCCGCGAGCCGCGGTGACGGCAGACATTGGCGAACGCGCGCACTTCTCCGTCGTCGCCGCGGATGACGATCACGCTTTCGCCGAGATATTCGAGGCTGCGCCATTCGCCTGGCTCGGCGATCTCGCTTTCGTGGCACACCACCTGCGGCGCCGCGCGCAGGAACGCCGCTTTCTCCGCCTCGAAAAACTCCGGGTCATGGTAGAGCCAGCCCGGCAGGCTCATGTCGTCGAGCGGGTCGGCCCCCGGCTGGACGGATTTGAGGTGCGTCGCCATGCCCGGCGTCTGCCACGGAGGCGGCTCTGCAGGCAATCGAAATGCGGTCAGGCGGCCTTGTCGCAGAGCGCGTCGATGACCTGCTCGTGCAGGCCTCCGCCCGCGGCGCCGGGGAGCTCGGCCTCGGCGACCTGCGTGGCGACGTCGGCGCCGCGCTCGAGCAGCAGGTGGACCGGGCAGCGCTCGGCGATGGCGAGCAGCTTGGCGCGCTGCTCGTCGCTGACGTTCTCGAAATGGATCGTCCGCACGAACTGGTCGCGCGCGTCCGGCGATTCCTTGCGATGCGCGACGCGGACGCTCAAGCCTTCGACCACCCAGCCCTTGCGCGCCGCATAGAGCCGCATGGTCATCAGCGTGCAGGCACCGAGCGCGGCGCCGAGCATGTCGAACGGGCTCGGCCCCGACGACACGCCGCCATAGTCGACCGGCTCGTCCATCAGGAAGTGATGCTCGCCGGTCTCGACCCGGACCTGGAACTTGCCCACGCCCGTGGCCCGCGCCACCACCGCGTCTTCAGTGTCGACCATGACCGTTCTCCGCTGCCCCGCGACCTCTCCGCATCTTGCCGCGCTGTGACAAGCGCTTTTGCATCGCCTTGCTTTTTCGGCGCTGTTTCGCCATAGGCGCCTTCGCTGGCGCGGGGCTTGGCTCTCGCGCCTGTACTTTTTGAACGACAGCCGGAGGGGCGTGCCATTGGGGCCGTCAGCGATCGGCCAAAAGAGAGAAGTCGAACATGCCGCTCTACGAGCATGTTTTCCTCGCGCGTCAGGATCTCGCCCAGGCCCAGGTCGATGCGCTCGCGGAAAACGCCACCAAGATCGTCGAAGACAATGGCGGGAAGGTCGTCAAGACCGAGACCTGGGGCCTGCGCTCCCTCGCCTATCGCATCGCCAAGAACCGCAAGGCGCATTACGTCGCCCTCGACCTCGACGCCCCGGCCGCGGCCGTCGCCGAGCTCGAGCGCCAGTCGAACATCAACGAGGACATCATCCGTTTCCTCACCATCCGCGTCGATGAGCATGAGAGCGGTCCGTCGGCGATGATGCGCCGCGGCGACAAGGAGCGTGAGCGGCGCTCCGATCGCGGCGATCGCGACGACCGCCCGAGCTTCCGCGCCCGTGAAGAGGAGGTCGAATAATGGCCCGCGCATTCTTCCGCCGCCGCAAGAGCTGCCCCTTCTCCGGCAAGGACGCTCCGCGGATCGATTACAAGGACGTCCGCCTGCTCCAGGGCTTTGTCTCGGAGCGCGGCAAGATCGTCCCGTCGCGGATCACCGCGGTGTCCTCCAAGAAGCAGCGTGAGCTCGCGCGCGCCATCAAGCGCTCGCGCCATCTCGGCCTGCTTCCCTACATCGTGAAATAAGGAGCTCAGGAGATGGAAGTCATCCTGCTTGAGCGCGTCGAGAAATTGGGCGCCATCGGCGACGTGGTGAAGGTCAAGAACGGCTTCGCCCGCAATTACCTGCTGCCGAACAAGAAAGCGCTCCGCGCCAACGATGCCAACCGCAAGCTGTTCGAGGCGAACCGCGCGCGGATCGAGGAAGAGAATGCCCACAAGCGCAGCGATGCCGAGACGGCGTCGAAGGGCGTCGAGGGCAAGAGCGTCAAGCTGATCCGCCAGGCGTCGAACGTCGGCCACCTCTACGGGTCGGTCAGCGCGCGCGACATCGCCGAGGCGCTGGAAGGCGTCGGCGCGAAGGTGACCAAGAGCCAGATCGTGCTCGACCGCCCGATCAAGGCGATCGGCGTGCACGAAGTGAAGGTCGCCCTCCACCCCGAGGTTGCGGTGACGGTCAAGGTCAACGTCGCCCGCTCGCCCGAGGAGGCCGACCTCCAGGCCCAGGGCATCGACGTCCTCCAGCAGATGTTCGAGGAAGACGCCGCTCCGCTGGCTGCCGAAGAGCTTGCTCCGGCGACCGAAACGGAAGAGGCTGCAAGCGCGACTCCGGAGACGGCGGAAGCCGAGCCGGCGGAAGCCGGGGAAGACGAGCAGCCCGAGGGCTGAGCGTCCCTCGCTACGCGAGAAAGAGGCCGCTGGTTCCACCGGACCGGCGGCCTTTTTCGTTTTGCGCCAAGCGGTTCGTCGCAAAGCTCGGTGACCGGGCGGAACGCTGCCGCCGCCCTCCTTGTTTAGCCGATCAGAGCATCGCGGGGCCGAGTGAGGAGTATTTCGCCATGGCTGAAGAACGGGACGAGGATCAATTCGACAACGAGGGCAAGAGCGGCCAGCAGCCCACCGGTCAGCAGGGCCAGCAGACGACCGGTCAGCAAGGTCAGCAGGGTGAGTTCGGGCAGCGGCAGGGCGAGCAGGCCGGCGGCCTCGGCTCGGAGCAGGCGATGAGCGGTCAGAAACCGTTCGATCAGGGCGGCGAAGGCAGCTTCGGCGGCCAGAGCACGAGCGGCGACAACCGCCGGGACAGCGACACGCTGACCAGCGATCGCGACGACGACCAGCGCTCGACCGGCCAATCGACTGACAAGCCTTCGGACGAGGGCTTCATCGGCTCGCAGTCCGGATCCGAAGTGACCGGCGGCCAGGACTTCGCCAAGCAGGGCCGCGGCGCACTCGACAAAGAGGACGCCAACGAAGACGACAGCGGCTCGTCCGGAAGCACCTCCGGCGGCAGCGGCATCTGACGCTTCCGCCCGATAAAGGCGCCGCTCTCCCTCGGGAGTGCGGCGCCTTTTTCACGCATCCTGCGTCGCGAAGAACGCCGTTTCGCGCTCGATCCACTGCGCGAAGCTCGGCCGCGACAGGATCGATTCGACATAGGCGCGGACTCGCCCGTGCCGTTCGGGGCAGATTTCGCAACAGAGGTGCGCAAGGTTGGCGAACGGGCTCGCCACCGCAAGGTCGGCCAGGGTGATGCTGTTGCCGACGAGATAGCCACCCGGATCGGGCACGGTCCGTTCGAGATAATCGAGGATCGGCGGCAACTCCTCCGTTTCGGCGCGGTCGGCCGCCGCGAGATCGCCGGGCCGGCCGATAAAGCGCGGAGCGACGATCCGGTTGAAAAACATCTTTGCGCCGCAAGAGGTGAGAATCGTGTCGGCGAATTCCTCGAACCAAATGGTCTTGCCGCGAAGCTCCGCGTCGGCCGGGATTAGCGCCGGCTCGGGATACTTCGCCTCCAGATAGTGCACGATCGCGCTCGAATCGGCGAGCCTGTATCCGCCGTCGCGCAGTGCGGGCATTTTCCCGAACGGGCTCGCCGCGCGAAAATCGGGATTGGGATCGCCCGGCCCGACCCGCTGAACGTCGAGATCGATGCCCTTCTCGGCGGCATAAGCGAGGACCTTGCGCACGAACGGCGAAAGCGACGAACCGTAGAGAATCATGGGCCGGCCTCCCTCACGGAAGCCGGTAATAATCGGCAACCCGGTCAAGGGCGAGGGTCAGCACCAGCTTGCCGGCCCGCGCCGGCCAGCCCAGCGCCGTCTCGGCGTCGCGCATCCCCTCCCCGGCGCAGACCACGCGCCACAGGATGTCGGCGAGGCCCGGCCCGGCGGCGGCGATGGCGGCGTCGAACCGCCGGCGGGCGTCGAGCTGCGCGCCGCCGAGATCGGGCTCGGGCCCCGCGCCGCCCCGCCTCGAGGCGACGGGGGCCGCGCTCCACGCCATGGTCACCCGCGGCTGGAACTGCGCCCGCTCCCAGTCGCCGCGCAGCCGTTCTCCGGCATCGAACTGACGCTGCGTCAGCAGACCGCGCGCCAGCAGCCAGCCCAAGGGGGATTCGACCGCATTGA
>Ga0134122_10003734_pt1 | contig 11323 bp, 10 predicted proteins | sample KB302_FD_96461 | JGI IMG/M metagenome (GOLD analysis project Ga0134122, IMG submission 96461) | Terrestrial soil microbial communities without Nitrogen fertilizer from Kellogg Biological Station, Michigan, USA - KB3-0-2 | ecosystem: Environmental > Terrestrial > Soil > Unclassified ...
CGTGTCCGCCGAACCCCGCACTTGATGCGGGGGAAGGCGGAAGCAGCCCACGTGCCGACGGATGGGGGGCTCTCGACGGACAGGGCTCGCAATCCGGCGCAGCTACCAGGCTCCGTGCGCGACCGTGCGTGATTCAAATTTTGCTATGATTATCACATTGCAAAGCACAATGCAATGAGTTATACACTCAACGTCGGCTCTTTGACATTGTCAAACGGAACTTCTCCGTGGCGCGCGTTCCCCCGCGCGAACGCGCCGACCACTCTTGAGTGAGCAATCCGCAGGCGGTGCAGCTCTTTCGTTCGGAACAATCTTCATACGGATGACGCTGCCTGGCAACTACCGTCTTCCTTTCCGCGCCCTATGATTTCAATCAATGTTTTTTTTAAATCAGAGCAGGGCAAGAACCCAGGCGCAAGCTCGGTTTTCTTGCGAAGTGAAATCATAGGAAATCAAAGAGCCCGCAGGGTCCCGGCGACCCACGCGGACGTGTTTGAATATTCAAACGGGAATATCAAAAATTCCCCAATGCATTCATTTTTTCCGATTGCAAACCAAACGCTTGCAGGCGGCAGACCCCCGAAAAAATTGCCTGAAGGGCATCGCCCGGCCCGGTAGAGCCTGCCCTCCGGCCGCGCGTTCGCCCGGCCCGAAGGGTCCGGGCGACCCATGTTTGATAAATAATCAAACAGGCAATCAAACAGCGCGATCGAAAACAGAGCCGCATACCAGAGATCGACCGTAGCCCGCGATGTAGCGCTCGACTGGTCGCAGGCCCAACTTGAAAAACAATCAAGATTAAAAAAAACAAGATTCCGCGGAAAGGCTGGAAATAATTCAAGTTCGAAAATCAAGAAATCAAGTCTGCCCTCGGGCCGCTAGAACCGCGCGACCCTTTCCCGATCCATCACGACGGGAATCGCCGCTTCGTTCTCGGCATAGTGGTCCACCGCGCGCACGCCGCGATACGACGACGGGTCGACGCCCTTCGGCTGACCGCCGGCTTCGACGACGCGGCAGGCTTCGAGCAACATCCTTCGCATCGTCACGATGGCGCGGTCGGTCGAGCCGAGATGCTCTTTCGAACGATCCACGATCCTGCCCATGCCTTCCTGCACCGCGACGTCCTGCGTGTTGATGCCCTTGATGCCGGTGAAGGTTTGCGTTTTCTGCACGCCCCGGTCGATCAGATAGTCGTTGGCGGTGTTGCGCTTGAGCCGGAGATCGGGCAGCACCTCGCCCGGCGCGCGGCCGTAATCCTCCTCCGCGTCCGCCGCGAACTGATCGTCCAGCGGAATCTTCGGATCGGCCGAATAGGAAAAGTTGATCACCGAGACGGTGACGTCGTCGATCGGGACCCAGAAGTGCCCGTTCATCAGCGGTACCCGCGGTGTCCGCTTTTCGTGACGCACCGGAACCGTGCGGCCGCGGATCTGCGTCACCGGCATGACGTATTGATAGACGCGCACCCAATAGCGGTCCTTGAGATTCCGGATGCCGGAATATTCGAAGCCGTAATCGGTCGGACGGACGTCGAGCTTGGGCGTGGTGCGCTCGAAATCGTCGAGCCAGCTCAAATCGCCGATCGTCATGTTGTGCAGGATGGTCGCGTGCGAAGAATCGAGCCCGCCTTCGAGCGCCTGAAGATAATTGCAGTCCTGCACCGAGCGCGTGGCGTAACGATGCGTCGCGGGCGCGCGGATCAATTCGAAATCCGGCCGCGCCGGCGCGGGCGCCGGTCCCATATAGGCCCAGACAAGACCGCCGCCCTCCCACGTCGGATAGGCGGTGAGCGCGATCTTGTCCTTGTACGTGCTTGTCTTCGGCTCGGTCGGCAAATCGACGCATTTGCCGAAGCGGTCGTATTTCCAGCCGTGATAGACGCAGCGGAGCCCGCATTTTTCGTTGCGGCCTAAAAACAGCGGCGCTCGGCGATGCGCGCAATAGGCGTCGAGCAATCCGATCGCACCAGTCGTGTCACGAAACGCGATCAGATCTTCGCCGAGCAGCCGTACCCGCACCGGCGGTCCGTCGGCTTCCGCTAGCTCGGACGACAACAAAGCCGGCAGCCAATAGCGGCGGAACACGTTCCCCATCGGCGTTCCGGGGCCTACTCGCGTAAGCCGCTCATTGTCCTCTTTGGAAAGCATGCCGTTTCCCTCTCACTCGGCCGCGTTTTCTTTCGCAGCCAGCGGCCGGCGAAAGACGCCAAGTGTTACTCCCGCAAGCGAGGCAATTAGCGCCGGCACCACCGCCATATAAAAGATGTGCTGGGTCGAAACACCCATGCCGATGAAAATTCCCGCTAACCCCGGGCCCACGATCGAGCCGACGCGGCCGATGCCCGTAGCCCAGCCGACTCCGGTCGAGCGGATCTGCGTCGGATAGGAAATCGCCGCCAGCGCGTTCGCGGCGCTCTGGCCGCCGATGATGCCGAACCCGGCGGCAAGCGTCGCCAAACCGAGCAGGAGCAGGTTGGCCTCTGCCAAGCCGATACAGGCAATGGCGACAGCGCCGATGAAATACGCCGATGAGATCGCGACGCTCGGTCCGAGCCGGTCGACGATCCAGCCGAAGACGGAGCCGAAAGCGCCGCCGGCCTGGAACATCGTGCCGATCAGAATCGCCGTGCCGACTTCAATGCCCAAAGCGGTGATGTGCACGGTGAGCCAGCTCGCGACCAGATACAGATTGAGCAGGCTCATGAAGTAGATGATCCAGATGAGGATCGTCGTGCGCGCGCGGCCGTCATGGAATAGCGCAAGCACGGAAATGCCGGACGCAGAGCGCTCTTCGACCACAAGGCGCGTGTTTGCGTCGATCGCGACCGACGGATCGATGCGGCCGATGAGCTGCGCGACAGCGGCGCGGGAGTTCTCTCTGAGCACGAGAAAACGGATCGACTCCGGCAGAGCGACGAGCAGCAGCGGAACGAGCAGCAGAGAAATTAATCCGCCGACGACGAGCACCGATTGCCAGCCGTAGGCCGGGATGAGCGCGGCCGCGACCAGCCCGACCACGACCGAGCCGACGATGAAGCCGATCAGCGTGATCGCCACCATGGTGCTTCGCATGCGCTGCGGCGAATATTCGGCCGTCAGGGAAATCGCGTTGGCCATCGCGCCGCCGACGCCGAGCCCAGTCAAGAATCGCAACGCGTCGAGAACTGCGATCGAAGGACTCACCGCGCTCAAGAGGCTGCCCAGGCCGAACAGCGCCACGCAGGCGATCAGGATCGGACGCCGGCCGACTTTATCGGCGAGTGGCGCGACCATGAGGCCGCCGAACATGAGACCGACGAGGCCCGAGACGAGAAACGAGGTCAGCTCGCCCGACGACAGACCCCAGCCGCGCAGCAAGGCGGGCGCGATATAGCCGGCGGCCTGCGCATTGACGCCTTCGACGAAGAGAATAGCCCCGCAGAGCGCGACGACTCGCTTCTGGAGCCCGCTCAGTCTGCGCTCGAGAATCTCGGCGACATCGGCAATCGGCGTCGGCATGGTCATGTTGTTATGTTACTCCACCGGGACGAAAAGATCGTCGGGCGTAATACGCTTGGGCGCTAAGCCCTGCTCGTAAACGTAGCGGCAGAGCGCATCCCACGACGGCCGGTTGGCCTCCAGGCCATAGGCCCAGTAGTCGTTGCCGAAGATGCCGCGCGATTCCTCGATATGGTCGATCAGGAAGGGAAGCGACACCAGGAGCGCGTCGGTGTCGTAATAAGGCTCGACCGCGAGATCGCGTGACTTACAGAAGGTGCGATAGAGGCTCTTCGCCGCGAACGGGTGCCGCTCGTGCACCTCCTTTTTGATCGCCACAATGTGCATGATCGGCAAGATCTTTGTGCGCTTGTAATAATCCGCCTCGACCTCTTTGAAGTTCGGAAACAGCCGCGCGATTTTCGCTGAGTTTTCCAAGAACAGCTTTGGGAAGTAGATCGAAAACAGCGCGTCGAGTTTATCGGCCGCGAGCATGTTCTCGAGCGTCTCACCGGGCTTAAGAAATTCGAGCTCGACCCCTTGCGGCAGATTGAGCGGGATCAGCGGCTTCTCCGTCGGCGTGCTCAAGCCGCCGACGAACCAATGCAAATCCTGCGGCGTGATGCCGTATTCGTCCGAGAGCAATCCCTTGATGTAGATCGACGCGGTGGCGCCGTATTGCGTCGTTCCGACGCGCTTGCCCTTCAAGTCCTGCGGCCGTTTGATGCCCGCGCCGGTGCGAACGAAGATGCAGGAGTGCCGGAACAGCTTCGACAACGCGACCGGAATGGCGACGAACGGGCTCTGCCCGCGCGCCACCAGCGACGCGTAGGACGAAAGCGACAACTCCCCGACGTCGAACTCCTGCGCGTCGAGCATGCGCGGGAAGAGCTCCCGCGGCTTCAACAGCGTAATGTCGAGATCGATTCCCTCAGCCCTCACTCGCCTGTCGATCAGAGCGCGGCAGCGGTCGTAATCGTTACAGGCGAGCGAGAGCTTGAGATCCGCCATCTATCTGGCGGCGTAAGTCTTGAAGTAGGCGTTGCGCTGATTGGTCACCGTGAAGCTGCCGTCCTGCTTGGCGCTCACTTTGAACCAAAAGGCCGGACCGTTGTGCGCAGGCGCGGGCGGGCCGCCGGGCGCGGGCGCCGAGATTGGCTGCACCGGCATCGCCAAGAGCGGCTCGTCCGCCGTGTTGGCGACGAACATTCCCGGCCGCGTGTATTCCTGGCCGCTCAGCTGCGAGAAGTGCATCTGCCAGACGTCTTCAAGGCCGGGCGAGGAATAGAGGATCTTCATCGCATCGGGCTGTCCGCCTTTGCGCGTGCCGTTGTTGATGATGTCGACGCGCGGACGCATCGCATGCACGAGCACTTCTGAGTTCGAGATCGCCTGGCCGTGATGCGAAACGATGTAGAGATCGACCGTGCCGATGCGATTGATCGGACACATCAGCTCGTGTTCCTTGTTCCAGGTGAGGTCGCCCAGATGCGCCACCCGGAAGCGCCCGAAGGTGATCACGCTGCTGACCGATTGCGCGTTCTCGGTGGGATCGGGGTCCTGCGGCCTGTAGGTGGCGCAATACGGATTGGGCGCGCCCGCGCCGGGACCGCTGAGGGTTGATGTCTGCTGTTGGCCGGCGGCACTGACAATACGCCAGTCGAGACCGGCTACGGCCAGGCGATCGCCCGGCTTGGCGACGGTGTGCTTCTTGTTCGCGTACAGCTTGGGATAGACGTCCCGCAAAAATGCGTCTGCCGCTTCTTGCGGCTGCACGCTCGGGCCGTGATCGATGAATTCCATGATCGGTATCTGCGCGGCAAGCTCCTGCATGCCGCCGAAATGATCGCCATGCCAATGCGTGGTGATGAGATGATCGATCCTGGTGAGCCCCGCGTCCTTCACCGCCGCCATGATGCGTGCGGCGTCGCGCTTGGACGGAGCCGGGCCAACATTGCCGGTGTCGATGAGAACCGACTCGCCCGAAGGCGGGACGAACAAGGTTGCGTTCCCGCCTTCGACATCGATGACGTAGATGTCCAGCGTGTTGCGGGTTTGCTGGGCATCGGCGGAAATCGCGCTCGTGCCGAGCAGAGCCGCGGCAAGCAGCAAGGCAGTCCGTTTCATGTCGTCCTCCGGTGGATGAGAGCGGGGTCAATATAAAGCGAGCGGCACATCAGGCGATACGCCGCTCGCGCAGAATTGCATCAGTGTCTCAACGCGGCGTGTAGGTCTTGAAGAAGTTGTTGCGTTGATTGGTGACGGTGAATGTGCCGTCCGCCCTCGCCGACAGCTTGAGCCAATAGGCCGGGCCGTTGTGCGCGGGAGCCGCAGGCGGATTGGGCGTTCCCGGCGGGGGCGCCGAGATCGGCTGGATCGGCATCGCCGCCAGCGGTTGATCGTAGCCATTGGCGATGAACATGCCGGGCTGCGTGTATTCCTGGCCGCTCAGCTGCGAGAAGTGGATCTGCCAGAGATCCTCAAAACCGGGCGAGGAGTGCACCACCCGCATGGTGTCGGGCTCGCCGCCTTTGCGGGTTCCGTTGTTCATCAGGCCGACGCGCGGCGCCAGCGCATGGACGATGAGCTGCGAGTTGGATGACGATTGTCCATGGTGCAGGCCTAACAGCACGTCGATCTGTCCGATCGGATTGATCGGGCACATCAGATCGTGCTCCTTGTTTTTGGTGATGTCGCCGAAATGCGCGGTGCGGAAGCGTCCGAACTGCACGAAGATGCCGACGGACATCGGATCTTCGGCATTGTTCTCGGCCGGCATGAAGCTGGCGCAGTAGGGATTGGTGCGTCCGCCGCCGGGCACCGGCCTGTTCTGGATGGTCTCGCCGTTCGACGTCACGACCGTGATGTTCACGTCGCGCATGGCGATCTTGTCGCCTGGTTTGGCGACCGTGTGTTTGGCGTTCGCATAGAGCTTCGGATACACATCGCGCTCCCAATCGGCGCCCACGCCTGCCTGCACATTCGGTCCGTGGTCGATGAATTCCTTGATCGGGATACGCTTCGCAAGCTCCTCCATGCCGCCGAAATGATCGCCGTGATAGTGCGTGAGGATGAGATGGTCGATCTGCGTCAGCCCCGCGTCCTTCGCCGCCGCATAGATACGTTCCGCGTCGCGCACCGCTCCGTTGGCGTTGCCGGTGTCGATCAGCAGCGATTCGCCCGACGGCGCGACGAACAGCGTGCCGTTCCCGCCTTCGACGTCGACGACGTAGATGTCGAGCGTGGTGCGGGCCGGCTGCGCGTCGGCGGAAAGCGCCGTCACGCTGACAAGTGCGGTGGCAAGCAGAAGCGTAGTGCGAAGCATTGGATCCTCCCGTGACCCTTTCAGCCGCAATGGCCTCAGGTCTCGGGCGCGAATTTACTCTGGCGGTACAGCCGCCAGCAACGGCCGTTTTGATGAGGTTTTGCTCACATTACGCGGCGGCGCGGGGCTTAAAACGGCCGAATGGCACGATCTTGTTATGGATGTCGTGGCCGATATCGGCACGCCCGAGATAGGGAATGCCGGAAACCGCGCACCAGTGCCTGATCACTTCTTCTTCGGTTTGACCAAAGTCCGGATCGTTCGGCGGAATCGGACTCCAACGGCCCAATCTGATGCCCGCGGTTTTGCGGATATCGGCGTTGCTGACGATGTGCTGCAGCGAGCGATCGACGCGGTACATGTATTCCCCAACCTCTTCCAGCATGAGCACATGCCCGGTCAGATCCGGCTGCAGCGGCGTGCCGATGAGATGGCTCAAGATCATAATGTTGAAGGCCGCGGACGGATGATCGGGTGACACGCTGGGCTCCAAGGTCTCGGGTGCCCGATCGACGAGATAGGCAAGCGCTCGGCACACCGCCTGCTCGCCACCGTCGCGGGTAAGATCGGCCGCCATTGGACCGTGCGCGAGATTTTGGAAGCCGCGCGTATACAAAGCTGCCAGCATGGAGCCGGCATCGCTGTAGCCGAGATAGGTCTTGTGCCGCGCCGCGTCGGTCAGTCCCGCCAGGACACGCTCCGCCAGCCGCGCCGAACCATAACCGCCGCGCGCGAACCAGAGCGCATCGAAATTGGCATCGTTGGCGACGTCGAGAAAGGCCTCGGCACGCGTCTTATCGTTGCCGGCGAAGTGGCCTGAAGAGAGAAAACACTGCGGATGGAACAGCAATTCCGGCGCGCGGTCCTTAAATTGGGCCTGCGCCAGCGCGGTGAGCTTTTCGGCAAGTGCAGGTTCGATGCGCCCGCCGGGAGCGACGACGCCGATTCGGATTCTGCCTGCGCTCATGTGAAGCCCGACGCGTGTCGCTTGTCAGTCCAGCACCCGGCTTATAGCTTCCGGCGATGGACCCGCACAGGCCTTACTTTTTCTGCGGTATCGGCGGCAGCGGCATGCTGCCGCTCGCTTTGATTCTGCGCGACAAGGGCGTCGCGGTGTCCGGCTCGGACCGGGCGCTCGATCAGGGCCGCACCGCCCAGAAATTCGAATTCCTGCGCAAGCGCGGCATTCCGCTCTTTGCCCAAGACGGCAGCGGGGTCGCGGATCCCAATCTCGTCGTCGTCGCCTCCACCGCGGTCGAAAAGACAGTCCCCGATATCGAGGCCGCGCTGCGCATCGGCGCGCAGCTCATCACGCGCGCCGAGCTACTGGCCGATCTCTTCAACGCCGCGCCCATTTCCGTCGGCGTGGCCGGCACCAGTGGCAAGTCCACGACCACGGGCATGATCGGCTGGATCCTGCATCGGACCGGCGCCAAGCCGACCATCATGAACGGCGCAGTGATGAAAAACTTCATCACGGCGGACGCGCCCTTCGCCAGCTCGGTCGTCGGCAGCGGCGATGTCTTCATCAGCGAAGTCGACGAAAGCGACGGCTCGATCGCGCTGTATGCGCCGCGCATCGCCGTGGTGAACAACATCGCGCTGGACCACAAATCGATGAGCGAGCTGCGCGTGCTGTTCCGCGATTTCGTCGGCAAGGCCAAGACGGCGGTGTTGAATTTCGACAATGACGAAACCGCCGCGCTGGTGGATGCATCGTCGGCGATCACCTACAGCCTGAACAATCCGCGCGCGGATTTGCTTGCGTCGAATTTGAGCCCGCGTCCCGACGGCATCGATTTCGAAGTTCGCAACGCCCGTGAGACCGTAAAGGTGAGTCTCAAGGTGCCGGGGCGGCACAACGTCGCCAACGCGCTGGCCGCGCTTGCAAGCGCGCTCGCGGTCGGCACACCGCTGGAAAAAGCGGTGCGCGCGCTTGAGGACTTCGCGGGGATCAGGCGGCGGCTCGAAGTGGTCGGCTCGGCGAACGGCGTCACCGTGATCGACGATTTCGCGCACAATCCCGACAAGATCGCGGCGACGCTCGCGACACTGCACGATTTTCCCGGGCGCCTGCTCTTGATGTTCCAGCCGCACGGCTTCGGCCCGTTGCGCCTGATGAAGAACGAATTCATCGCCTGCTTCGCGCAGAACATGACCGAGCGCGACGTGCTGATCATGCCCGAGCCGGTCTATTTCGGCGGCACGGTGGAGCGCACCGTCACGACCGAAGACATCGTCAAAGGCGTCTGCGCGAACAGCCGCACGGCGTTCGCCTTTGCCGACCGGCCCACCTGCGGCGCCAAGCTTCTCGAGCTTGCCTCACCCGGCGATCGCATCGTGATCATGGGCGCGCGCGACGACACACTGTCGCAATTCGCCAACGAACTTCTGACGTCGCTGAATTGATCTACGTGCCGTCGGCGGCGGCGCTTTGCGAGTACAGCTCTTCGAGCCGTCGTACCAAATTGCTGCGCACGACTTCCTTATTTTCAAACCTATGTACGGACGCGATGTCGGTTCCTTCGATGATTCTGAGAAGATGGGCCAACCCCGACGTTTCCTTTTCGTAGAGATCGGTCTGGTTTGGGTCTCCGGTGATGACGATGCGCGCTCCCCGGCCGACGCGTGTGACCGCCATTCTCATCTTGCCGACTGTCGTATTTTGCGCCTCATCAAGAATTACGAAGGCATTGTTGAAGGTCCGCCCGCGCAGCCGTCCCATAGGAACTATCTCAAGCTGACGCTGCTTTATCATTTCTTCGTAGCGCGCATGGCCCACGAGCTCATGAAAGATGTCTTGATGAGATAGAATTGCTCGTCGTATTGCGTCTCTGAACGAGAACCGGTGGTTTCGGCTTCTCCCTCCATCAAGACGTGCGGCCTCGTAACGATGATTTGCTTGATCAAATTGTCGGAGAGCAGACTGATTGCGGCGGCGATGGCAAGGTGAGTCTTGCCCGATCCTGTCGGCCCAATACCTATGACCATCTGCTCATGCTGAGACAGCAGGGAGTTCATGTAAGCCACTTGGCTCAGCGACATCGGCCGTATGGGGTAGATCATTCCCTTCAGGCGAAATACGAGATCGTGCCTCAGCGCATAATCGATTTCGAATGCGATCGTCTCCTGCAGCTGGGCTTGCTCGGTCGTTCCGCGCATTTTGGCGATACGTTCGAGTATCCGCGAAGCGAGCGAGACCGCCACACTGTCGCCGTCAATGCCGATGCCACCGGACGTCGCGGTCGCCTTGAACCGAAACGGCCGAAGCGCCTTCCGAAGGGTCTCGGCAAATTCCGGAATTTCCGTCAGCAGACGCTCGGCGACGTTGGGCGCCATTTCCACACAGCGAGAAAATGTTGAGCGCGAAGAGACCGGCGCTGCGTCTACTTCCTGGACAGCACGTTTCACGGAGCTCCCCCCGAGCGCCACTGCATCCATGCAGCCATCGTTTTATGTTCAATATGTTAAATCGCGCTTAAGCAACTTTCCCTGCTGCAACAGCAAGTTGCTGACGTCTCGGAAGAATTAGAGGCGATACGGTTCGAGTAGATTCAGCCGCATGCTCTTGGACACGGCTTCCGCGCGGCTGGAAGCGCCGAGCTTGCGCAACAGCGACTCCAGATGAAACTTCACCGTGTGCTGGGAAATCTCCAAGGCGCGCGCGATCTCCTTGTTGGTGAGGCCACGGGCCACCGCGCTCAAAACTTCGATTTCGCGCGGCGTCAACAGCGCCGGTGACTCGGGCAACGCCGCGAAAGCACGAACATTCGGCTCGGCAAGCGTCACTGAAAGTCCCGCCGCGACCGCGCGCAACGCTGCATCGATTTGCTCGCGCGAGGCATCATTCGGCAGCCTGCCGGGAGACTCGGCATCGCCGTCCAGAGCAACGACCGGCTTGGAAATATTCGGCGCAACGCCATCGGCGAGCACCACTGCCGCGCGAGCGGGCTCCGTCACGGTGTGACCGAGAGCGCGCACCAAATGCTCCAGCGCCACGCGCCGCTCAGGATCGGCGGCAAGCACGGCAACCTGCAGCGGCAGGGGCATAAGCTTCAGGACAGTGTTCATGCGGATTTCGTTCGAGCCTCAACGATGGCTTCGCGCTTGAGCACGGCTCCCGCGCGAGCGAGCGTGATTTCAAGCGTCTTGCCGATGCTGGTCGCGCCCAATTGACGGGCGATCACACCGGGGCGCGTTGCCGCAGTGCCACCCGCGGAGAGCAGGATGTCGCCGGCGAGCACGCCCGCTTTGGCGGCCGGACCTCCTGCGCTCACCTCCATCACCATGAGCCCGACCGGTTGGGACTCATTGGGACGCAGCGCTTCCGGCAGCGCGATAGGATGCAGCGAGACGCCGAGCCAGCCGCGCTCCACGCTGCCTTTTTCCAGCAGCAGCGCGGTGATCCTTTCGACGGTCGATGACGGGATCACCAGAGTTTCGCGGCGAGCACCGCGCGTGGCGATGCCGAGGATCGCACCATCCGCGGCGAGAACCGGTCCACCCTCCTCCGCGCCGC
>Ga0134122_10003736_pt1 | contig 11321 bp, 9 predicted proteins | sample KB302_FD_96461 | JGI IMG/M metagenome (GOLD analysis project Ga0134122, IMG submission 96461) | Terrestrial soil microbial communities without Nitrogen fertilizer from Kellogg Biological Station, Michigan, USA - KB3-0-2 | ecosystem: Environmental > Terrestrial > Soil > Unclassified ...
CCCGAGCAGCGCGGCGCGTGCGCCGGTGTAGCCCGGTTCCTCCATCCACGCGGCGTCGCCGGGATCGAGCAGCAGGCGCGCGATGAGATCCAGCCCGCGCTGCGCCCCCGTCACCACCTGGACCTGGTCGGGATCGCAACGGGTGCCGCGCGATTGCATCTGTTCGGCGATGGCTTCGCGCAGCTCGCGCAATCCTGCCAGCTGCGAGTAGTCGAGGTGCGCAGGGCGCAAGGCACGCAGGCTCTCGCGCACCAGTTGCGACCACAGGCGCTGTGGAAACCGATCGAGTGCGGGCGTGCCGAGCCGGAATGCGCGCGCCGGCTCTCCCGATTTGCGACGGTCTGGCGCATGCATGCTCGCCAGCAACTCGCCGCGCGCGGAGAGCGCCGGGTGTTCCACGCGATCGGCAAGCGGGTGCACCGGCGTCGGACGGTGATCCGGCAACCGCGGCGCGATGTACGTGCCCGAGCCACGTCGCGCCACCACGTAACCCTCGGCGCGCAATTGTTCGAGTGCGAGCAACGCGGTGGTACGCGACACGCCCAGGTCTGCCGCCAGCACGCGCGTCGACGGCAGCCGGCGATCTGCACCCACCCATCCGTCGAGAATGGAGGCGCGAATGCTGCGGTAGATCTGCTCCTGCAGTGTTCGGCCGCCACGCCCGTCGATGAATATGGGCAGGCTCGCGGTTCTGCGCATCCCTTCTCCCGAACAGCCTGGCGAACTCAGCGCCCTCCCGCACCGGCGGGAGGGCGCATTCCTGGTTCGCCGCAAGGCTATCAGAAGAGTATCGACAGGTTGACCGCGTTGGCCATGGCCTGGTAGCCCGCGTCATTGAGATGCACGCCGTCGAAATCATAGGCGGGCAAAGTCCGTGATGGATTCGCCGGATCGCGCACCGCGGCCTCGAAATCGATGACGCCATCGAAAGCACCGCTGGTGCGGATCCAGCGATTGACTGCCTGGCGCTTCGCCTCGTTCTCGGGCGTGAAGAGCCCCGGGATCGTGCTCGAACCGAATGGTGTCAGCGTGGCGCCGTAGATCCTTACTCCTCGAGCGCGCGCCCGGGCGCTCAACTGCTGCAGCCCCGAGATGATGTCCGCGGCGCTGACCAGCTCTGCCCCGAATTCGGGATAGCCGAACAGGGGCAGCAACGCCGGAATCATGATGTCGTTCAGACCGAGGTGCACGATTACGCCCTTGACGCCCGTCACCGCGAGCACATCGCGATCGAAACGTGCAGCGCCGCCCGGGCCACAGAAGTCGTACAGCAGGCGTCCGCAACCAATTCCCTGGTTGATCACCGCAAGGCGCGGCCGCGCGCCGTTCAGGCGATCCGACAGGCGATCCGGCCACGTGCGGCTCTGGTCCTGCGAAGAACCCGCGCCCTGGGTGATCGAATCTCCGAGCGCCACCAGCGTGCCAATGGATTCGGACGGCAGGACCTCGACCGTGGCGAGGTAGAACACCGAAGGGGTGGGCGCGGCTCCCGGCAGATCCGGCGCTGCCACCTGGTTGCCGCTGCCCGCCGGCGCGACGAACGAAGTCCGCATGGTGAGCTCATGGTAGGTCGCAGGCTCGGTGATCCCCGGTAGATAGACGCTGACCGCGAGGTCGCCGTCGCCCGGCACTTCGAAGTCGACCGCATCGCTGACCGCGACCGCGCCGGCCGGGACGATGATGGACGACTGGCCGTTGAACTGGAGCCGGCGACCTCCGGGATACACCCCGGCCTGGCTGTTGTGTAGTGCCACCTGGACCGCCCCGATGCGCAGCGGCAACATGCCGAAGGCATTCGACAGCCGTACGCGCACGCGACGCCCGCCGACGCTGGTGTGCACGACGTGGCGAATGGTCTGTTCTTCGAAGGACCGACTGCGGTCGGGGTTCTTGAAGAGCGTATCGATCGTGGTCGGGCCCGGCGCGATCGGCGCGGCGCTCCAGGTGGCGACCCAGCGGCTCGCTCCGCCATCGATGCCGGACGCTGCGACGGTCTGCGCCTGGGCCTGCAAGGCCAATCCGAATGTGGCGGCGCATAACACCAGCGCCCTTGCCCGCTTGAAGATTTTCATCTGCCTCTCCTTGTGTCGGCATCGTTGCGATGCGTGGAGAGTCTGCAAACCGGGGCTGCAGCCCGGTAGAACCACTTCGGAGCAATCGGATGCGACCAGTCGCGCTGGCCCGCGAGTGCGTCACCCGCCCGCTGGCGGGGCGCCGGCTAACTAGATTTCGACGCCAGCGATTCCGGCAGCACCCCGGTCGCGGTGGGATCGAAATCCCCGCCGATGAACCCGACGTGGCGCGCGATGTTGCGTGCGTGGTCACCGATGCGTTCCAGCGAACGCATGATGAACGCGGCCTCGATAGCCGCCTGCAACTGGCGCGCATCTTCCATGGCGCGCGTGAGGATGCGGCGCAAGGCCGCGGCGTATTCTGCGTCCATCTCCAGGTCCTGTTCGACCACGGCCGAAGCCGCGATGGGGTCGAGGTGGTCGAATGCCTCGAGCGCGGTGCGCGTCATGACCACCGCCAGTCGGCCCAGCTGCCGCACCTCGCGCGCGGTGGCCGCGCCGGGGCGGAAACCGTTCATTTCAGACTCCGCGAGCACGGTCAGCGCGAGTTTCTTCGCCTCGTCCGCCGCGCGCTCCAGTTCGGTGACCACCTTGTCGATGGCAAACACCGCGCGCAGGTCCTGCGCCACCGGCTGGCGGCGCGCGATGAGTTGCAGCGCGGCTTCCTCGATCTCGGTGTCGTACAGATTGACCTTGCGCTCGCGGTCCAGGACCACGGTGGCGAGGGAGCGATCCCAGCCCGAATAGGCATTGACCGCAAGCTGCACCTGCTCGATCACCAGCGCACCCATGGCAACGGCCTGGATGTGCAACGACGACAGGTCGCCGTCGAATGCTCGCGCGGTATGGCCTTCTAGACTCAGTGCCATGTCGGAGATTATCGCTCAGCCGAAGCGACCGGTGATGTAATCCTCGGTGAGCTTGTGGCGCGGGTTGGTGAAGATGCGGTCCGTTTCGCCCACCTCGATCAGGTCACCGAGATGGAAATAGGCCGTGCGCTGCGAAACTCGCGCCGCCTGTTGCATCGAGTGCGTCACGATGACGATGGCACAACTCTGCCGCAGCTCCTCCATGAGGTCCTCGATGCGCGCCGTGGCGATCGGGTCGAGCGCGCTGCACGGCTCGTCCATGAGAATCACTTCCGGATTGACGGCGATCGTGCGTGCGATGCACAGCCGCTGTTGCTGGCCACCGGAGAGCGAGGTGCCGGGATGCTGCAGGCGGTCCTTCACTTCCTCCCAGAGACCGGCGCGCTGCAGCGAGCTGTGCACGATCTCGTCGAGCTCGACGCGATCGGCGGCGAGACCGTGGATGCGTGGCCCGTAGGCCACGTTCTCGTAGATCGATTTCGGAAACGGATTCGGCTTCTGGAACACCATGCCGACGCGCGCGCGCAACTGCACCACGTCCTGCTTCTTGTCGTGGATGTCCTTGCCGTCGAGCAGGATCGATCCTTCGACGCGTGCGCCCTCGATGGTGTCGTTCATGCGATTCAGGCAGCGCAGGAACGTCGATTTGCCGCAGCCCGAGGGGCCGATCATGGCCAGCACCTGGCTCTTGCCGACGTCGATGCCGACTTTCTTGATGGCGTGCTTCGCACCGTAGTACACGTCGACGTCGCGGCATCGGAAGATCGGGTCCTCGACCTCGATGTTGCCCACGGTCTTGCCGGCTTCGATGGGCGCCAGCGCCACGTCGCCGTCCGGCATGCGTCCGCTCGGCTTCAGGTTGATCCCACCGCGTTCCACTTCCACTGCCGTATCCATGATTTCACCAACGTCGTTCGAATCGTTTGCGGAGGATGACTGCCGTCGTGTTCATCACCACCAGGAACGCGAGCAGCACGATGATTGCGCCCGAGGTCTTCTCGACGAAGCCGCGCTCCGGGCTGTCCGACCACAGGTAGACCTGCACCGGCAACACCGTGGACGGATCGGTGATGCCTTTCGGGATATCAACAATAAAGGCCACCATGCCGATCATCAGCAGCGGCGCCGACTCTCCCAGCGCACGTGCCATGCCGATGATGGTGCCGGTGAGCATGCCTGGCATGGCCAGCGGCAACACGTGGTGCATGACCATCTGGATCTTCGAGGCACCCATGCCGAGCGCCGCTTCGCGGATCGACGGCGGCACGGCCTTGAGCGCGGCGCGCGAGGCAATGATGATGGTGGGCAGCGTCAGCAGCGTGAGCACCATGGCGCCGACCAGCGGCGCCGAGCGCGGCAACCCGAAGAAGCCGATGAACACCGCAAGACCCAGCAATCCGAACACGATGGACGGTACCGCGGCGAGGTTGTTGATGTTCACCTCGATGATGTCGGTCCAGCGGTTCTTGCGCGCGAACTCCTCGAGGTAGATAGCCGCTGCGACGCCGATCGGGAAAGACAGCAACAACGTCAGCACCAGCGTGTAGAACGAGCCAGCAACCGCGCCCCAGATTCCGGCGTTCTCCGGTTCGCGCGAATCGCCGTTGGTCATGAAGGTCTTGTTGAAGCGCAACTCCAGCGCGTTTTCCGCCTTGAGCTTGTCCAGCCACCCGATCTGCAGATCGCTCAGCGGCCGTTCGGCTTCCGGAAGCGCGCGGTCGACCTGCCCCTTCATGAAGAGGTCCACCGCGTCACCGGCGAGCACCCAGCGTGTCTCGCGCGTGCCGATCAGCGACGGATCGGCGGTGATGCGCTTCTGCAGCGCGAATGAGGCGCTGCCGCTGACCAGGCGCGTGAGCTCACGTGAAGCGGCACGGCCCTCGACCTCGGGAAATCTTGCCTTCAGCGCGCTGCGGACCAGCGCCTGGTAGTCGCCGGCCTGCAGGTCGTCAGGCTTGCGCGTGCCGGCCGGATCGATGACCGCCGGGTCGTAGTAGATATCGAGCTGCACCTGCGTCTGGCGGAACGCGCCGAGACCATTGGAGAAAATGACGACGAACAGGTACACGAGAAATGCCATGCCCGCGGTAACCGCGGCGAAGCCATACGCACGGAAGCGACGCTCGGCCCAGTAGCGGCGCCTGATGCTGCGCTCGACGATGGCCTGGGTTTCCTTCGGGGTGAGCCGCGGCTTACTCATACTGTTCCCGGTACTTGCGGACGATGTGCAGCGCAAGCACGTTGAGCGCGAGCGTCACCAGGAACAACACGAGGCCCAACGCGAAGGCCGCCAGTGTCTTGGGACTGTCGAATTCCTGGTCACCGACCAGCAGGGTGACGATCTGCACCGTGACCGTGGTCACCGCTTCGAGGGGATTGATGGTCAGATTGGCGGCGAGGCCAGCGGCCATGACCACGATCATCGTTTCGCCAATGGCCCGTGACACCGCCAGCAATATGCCGCCGACGATGCCCGGCAACGCCGCGCGCAACACCACCTGCTTGATGGTTTCGGAGCGCGTGGCGCCGAGCGCGTACGCGCCATCGCGCAGACTCTGCGGCACGGCGCTGATCATGTCGTCGGCGAGCGAGGACACGAAGGGGATGATCATGATTCCCATGACGAACCCGGCGGCAAGCGCACTTTCCGAGGCGACGCTGAGGCCAATCGATTCGCCCCAGCCGCGCAGCGCCGGCCCGATGGTCAGGGCCGCGAAGAAGCCGTACACCACGGTGGGTACACCGGCGAGCACTTCGAGCAGCGGCTTGGCCCAGGTGCGGAACCTCGGGTGTGCGTACTCGGCCAGGTAAATGGCCGAGTACAACCCGAGCGGCACGGCGATGACCATGGCGATCACCGATATCAACGCGGTGCCGGCGAATAGCGGCACGGCACCGAACGATCCCGACGATCCGACCTGGTCGGCGCGGATGGCCATCTGCGGGCTCCACGACGTACCGAACAGGAAGTCGATCGGCGAGATGTGCTGGAAGAAGCGGAACGCCTCGAAGGCCACCGAGGCGACGATGCCGATGGTGGTGAACACCGCGATCGTCGAACAGGCGATCAGCAACCACTCCACCACCTGCTCCACGCGATTGCGCGCGCGCAGTTCCGGCGTGATGCGGTTGCGGATCAGGATGCCGGTGCCGACGAACATCACCATCACAAGTACCGTGAGTGCCATGCGGCTGATACCGCGCAGGTGCGTGTACTCCGCCGCCGCCGCGCGCACTGGTTCACTGACCGCGCTGGCCGGGACGTTGCCCGCGACCAGGTTGCGAACGTCGTTCAATGCCAGGCTGAGGTCGTTCGGTGCCAGCGCCTGGCCATTGACGTTCAGGTGATCGCTGATCAGCCGCAGGATGATGGTGTCCTGGAAGGTCAGCCAGAGCATCATCACGGCCAGCGCCGGCAGCGCGCACCACAGCGCCGTCATGAAGCCGTAATGACTGGGAAGTGAATGAAGGTTGCGAATGCCGCGGGCTCCGCCCACCAGTGCGAGCGAGCGCGACTTGCCGATCCAGAAGGCGCCCACTGAAAGCAATGCGAGCGCGAGAAGTAAGGCCGCTGGAGTCATGTAGTTGTGTGCGTCGTAGGCCTGGCCGCGGAGTGCGGCCACTCTGTGCGACGTTTGTTACAGCTTTGTGAAAAAAGGCCGGGCGGTACCAATGCCGCCCGGCCCCAGGACTTAGAACCGGAAGTTCAAATCCAGCTGTAAGCGCTTGTAATCACGATCAAAAACCCCGTTGATCACCTGGGTGTCGTAGATCGCAGGCGTGCTGTCGTTGAAGACCGTCACCGACTGCGGAACGTCATTCGACAGGTCGTTGATGAACAGCGTGCCGTTGACCGTCCAGTTGCGCGCGAAGGTGTAGGCGCCGCGCAGCACGTAGCCCTGCGTGTCGGTATTGCCGTCACCGAAGTCCGAATCCACGAGCTGGCCGAACAGCGAATCCTTCTCGATCTGCTGGTACAGCACTCCGAACTCCCAGGTTCCCTTGGCCGCCGATGCCGCGCCGTAGTACACGCCGAAGGCCTTGGCCGTATCGAGCTTCTTGCCGACCGTGGGATTCACTTCCGCTTCCATGTTCTGCGCGTAGTCGATGAACACGCGCAGCGGCTTGCCGGCCACCGAGGCCGTCAGGTCCGCCGAGCCTTCGACCACGTTGAAGTCGGACAACAAGCAGGCCGTGGCGGGCGTGGTTACGGGCAGTGTGCGGCTGCACACCGCGGCACTGGTGGTGGTGGTGTTGCCGAACGAGCTGCCGCCGAAGAACGGGTTGTAGCCCTGCACGCCGTCGAAATCCATGTAACTGGCGGCGAGCGTCAGGCGCATCGAGTCTGAAATCGGCCAGCGGTAACCCAGCTGCGCACCGAACATGAGGGAGTCGGTGTTGGTGCCGGTGGTGACGTTGCCGAAGGACAGCGCCCGCTCGGCCAGCCAGTCATAGAACGCGCCGGCGAAGAAATTGCCGGTGGCGTAGTTCACCGAGATGCCTTCCGGGTTGACGTCATTGTCATAGAAGAGCGAGCCGGTACGCGTCCAGGAGTACGGCTGCTTGCCGGCCGTGATCTTGAGGGTCGTGATCGGCGCCCAGGTCACGTAGGCCGTGTCGAGGCCGAAGGTCTTGCGCGCGTTCTGGTCGGTCAGCGTCTGGTTGCCAGAGCGCGGATCGAGATCGCCGGTCGACAGGCCGAGGCGGCCGCTGATGGTGTCGTTCACGCGGAAGTTGGCGTTGAAACGCGCACGGATGCGATCGCGGTTGCGATTGCGGTCCACGTATTGAACGTCGAAGGTCTCGTTGCGGTAACGAAGGTCACCGGAGAACGAGAGCGCCGCCTTGTTCTGCGCGACCACGTCGGCAGTCTTGTCGGCGGTCGCCTGCGTCTCATCGACGGTCTTCTTGGTCTGGGTCTGCGCCTTCTCGAGTGCCTCGATCTTGGCGGACAGCGCGGCGAGCTGCTCCTTCAGCGCCGCGATCTCCGCGTCGTCGGCCGCGAAAGCCGGCAGCGGTGCGAGACCTGCGGCCGCGGCGAGTACGCCGGAAACCGCGAGCGAAACTAGTTTGCGTGTCATGGGATGTTCTCTGACTTTTTGGGTATGACAGGTGTCTTACGCAGGATCCGGCGGGCGGCGAAGCGAGGGGGTGCCTCGCACGCCCGCCAGGCTGCAGTTACAGACGAAGCGGCTTCAGGGCCTTGGCGTCCTCGCGGATCTTCCCGATCTCGGATTTCGTCGGCGGAATGAGCCCCTTCTCGGCGAGGTATCCCTCCTCACCCAGGGCCTTCTCACTCGTGTACTCGGCAATGAACTCGTTGATGCCGGGGATCACACCGATGTGCGCCTTCTTCACATAGATGAAGAGCGGACGCGACGCGGGGTACTTGCCCGACGCGACGGTTTCAAACGTGGGCGAGACTCCATCAACCACCGCACCCTTGAGCTTGTCGAGATTTTCCTCGAGGAAGCTGTAGCCGAAGATTCCGACCGCGGTTGGATTGGCGGACAGCTTTTGCACGATCAGGTTGTCGTTCTCGCCGGCCTCGATGTACCCGCCGTCCTCGCGCATGGTGTCGCAGGCGCGCTTGAAGCGCGGCTCGTCCTGGGAACGCAGCGCGTCGAGCCATGCGAACGTGCGGCAGCCCGCTTCCATGTACAGCTCGGCGAACGAATCGCGCGTGCCGGAGGTCGGGGGCGGGCCGAGCACTTCGATCTTGGTGGCAGGCAGCGACTTGTTGACGTCCCTCCACGTCTGATTCGGATTCGGGATCAGCGTGCTCGGATTGGCCGGGTCGGGCACGTTCTTGGCGAGCGCCAGGTACACGTCCTTGCGCGAGACAACCAGCGATGCGCCGGTCTTGTTCTCGGCCATGACGATGCCGTCATAGCCCACCTTGATCTCGACCACGTCCTTGACGCCATTCTGGGCGCAGGTCTGCAACTCGGCCGGACGAATGCGGCGCGAGGCATTGGCAATGTCGGGGAACTGGGGACCCACGCCATTGCAGAACAGCTTGAGACCACCGCCGGTGCCGGTGCTTTCGACCTTGGGGGTCTTGAACTTGCCGGCGCGTCCAAACTGCTCGGCCACCGTGGTCGTGAAGGGATACACCGTGGACGAACCCACGATGCTGATGGAATCGCGCGCCGCCTGGGCGTGCGCATTGGCGCTCACGGCGCAGATGACAGCGGCCGCGAGCGAAGAGATGACAGATTTTCGAGTCACTTTTTTTGCCTCCGGTTGTGACGCGCGGCAATTTATGACTGGACTGTTGCGGGAATATTTCAGTTGACCCCGCTTCATCTGTCCGTCACAAAACTTCTTGCTGCACACGGGCCGGTTCCGTATAACGCGCACCGATGTCATCGACGCTCGATCTCACCCTCGACCTCATTTCCCGCAATTCCGTGACGCCTGCCGACCAGGGATGCCAGGAAGTCATGACCCGGCGCCTCGCAGATGCCGGATTCCAGGTGGAAAACCTGCGATACGGGAGCGTCGACAATTTCTGGGCCACGCGGGGCAGCGGTGGGCCGGTGTTATGTTTTGCCGGGCACACCGACGTAGTGCCGACCGGCCCGCTGGAGGAATGGCACAGCGACCCGTTCAAGCCGGCGGTGCGCGACGGGGTGCTCTACGGCCGCGGCGCGGCCGACATGAAGAGCGCGCTTGCGGCCATGGTCACCGCCACCGAAGTGTTCGTGCGCGAGACGCCCAGGCACAAGGGCACTATCGCCTACCTGATCACCAGCGACGAAGAAGGGCCCTCGGTCGACGGCACCAAGAAGGTGGTCGAGACCCTGCGCGAACGCGGACAGAAGATCGACTGGTGCATCGTCGGTGAACCGTCGAGCGAGAAAGCCCTCGGCGACACCATCAAGATCGGTCGCCGCGGGTCACTGAGCGGCCGGCTCACCGTGCACGGCGTGCAGGGACACATTGCCTATCCGCAACTCGCGGAAAACCCGGTGCACACATTCGCACCGGCGTTGGCCGAGCTGACTGCGCGCGTCTGGGACCAGGGCAACGAACACTTCCAGCCCACGAGCTTCCAGATCTCGAACTTCAATGCCGGCACCGGCGCGCCGAACGTGATTCCGGGCGAGCTCAAGGCGCGCTTCAACCTGCGGTATTCGCCCGTGCAGACCATCGACGGACTCAAATCCATCGTCGAAGGCATCCTGAAGAAGCACGGCGTGCGCTTCACGCTCGAGTGGTACATCTCTGGCGAGCCGTTTTACACCGCGCCCGGTGCCCTTTCTGCGGGTGTGACCCGCGCAGTGCACGCCGAAACCGGCCTCAAGCCCAAGTTCTCGACCGGTGGAGGCACGTCGGACGGGCGCTTCATCGCTCCGCTCGGCGCCCAGGTGGTCGAACTCGGCGTGATCAACGCGAGCATTCACAAGGTCAACGAGCAGGTGAACGTCGAAGACATCGACCGGCTGCACCGCATCTACCTGAACACCTTGAGGGAAATGCTCGCCTGAGCCGCCCGGCGAGGGGCCGGATGACGTTACTGTGACAGGGGCGGTCCGACCCTCTAAACTCCGCGCGCAGAAAATCAAGACCAGAACGAGGGGTCGGCGGATTCAATGAACTTCATCTCCCGTCTCATGCCTCGCGAGGGGCGTTTTTTCAGTCTCTTCGACGGCCACGCCAAGCTCATCGTCGACGGCGCGATCGCCCTGGCCGACGTGCTGAAGAATTACGACAACCTGAAGGACCGCGCCACCGGCATCAAGACCATCGAGGACGCGGAGCACGGCGCCGACCGCATCACGCACGACACCGTGCAGCTGCTCCATACCACCTTCGTCACGCCTTTCGACCGCGACGATATTCACCGCCTCATTTCGCGCATGGATGACGTGCTCGACCTGATCCAGGACACCGGTGAGTCGCTGGTGCTGTACGACATCCAGAAGGTCACGCCCGAGGCCACGCAACTCGCCGAACTACTGCTGCGTTGTGCGGAGCGCGTGCAGTCGGCGGTAGGACTCATGGCCTCGATGGCCGACGCGCCGGCGATCCTCAAGATCTGCCAGGAAATCGACCGGCTCGAATCCGAAGCCGACAAGGTCATGCGCGGCGCGATCTCGGAGCTGTTCCGCAATGAAAGCGACGTGCGCCAGCTCATCAAGCTGAAGGCCGTCTACGAGTCTCTCGAGTCCGCGACTGACAAGTGCCAGGACGTGGCCAACGTCATCGAAAGCGTCGTGCTCGAAAACGCCTGATCGGCGTCGGGCACCCACGCATGGATTTCAGCCACTTCTCCATGACGCTCGTGCTGCTGGTGCTGCTGGCGCTGGCATTCGACTTCATGAACGGCTTCCACGACGCCGCGAACTCGATCGCGACCGTAGTCTCCACCGGC
>Ga0134122_10003737_pt1 | contig 11321 bp, 11 predicted proteins | sample KB302_FD_96461 | JGI IMG/M metagenome (GOLD analysis project Ga0134122, IMG submission 96461) | Terrestrial soil microbial communities without Nitrogen fertilizer from Kellogg Biological Station, Michigan, USA - KB3-0-2 | ecosystem: Environmental > Terrestrial > Soil > Unclassified ...
TCTGTTCGTCGGCTCGCAGGTTTGCCGCGGGCTTCCTCCGGACGCCGCCTCGCGGAGACGCCCTTGCCTCAGGCTAGTCGTTGGCACCGAATTCATCGGCGTTGGTTCTCCGACAGGGGACTTTCACCCCGTAAACTCACGCCCATGCCGGGCGTACACCCTTCCATCGAGCGGACGTCTTGCCCGCCGCTTCGCGCCGGGCAAGCCGCCGCTCATGTCAAACATTAACCGCCTGAACACGTCACCGTGAGCCCAACCGTACCATTGCTTCTGGGTTTATTGACGACGTCTGTTGCGGTCGTTCTAGTTTTGTGGCTCCTTCCGCAGTGGCAAATTCGGAAGGCTGCTTCGGAACTCGCAGCCAATGATCGCCTTGACCTTGAGATCAAATCCCGTGGCGTCCTGGCGCAAATTGTCGGTGGCCTTCTGCTTCTCGGCGGTATTTACTCAACCTGGAAGAGCTTTGAACTGAGCCGCCGAGCACAAATCAGCGAACGCCTCATGGCGGCAGCGGAAAAGCTTGGGAGTGAAGACGCTCCAGTACGCGTCGCCGCAATAGCGGCCCTGGATCGTCTCGGCACTGATTGGTCCACTGAGCGCTGGCTGGTCATGGATATTCTCGCCGCATTCGTCCGCGAGCGGTCCCCATGGCCCTCTGATCCGGGGTTCAAAGAGTGCCGACAGCGCAAGCAGAGCGTTGCGAATGAAGTTGGGGAACCCCGGGCCAGAGCAGATATCCAGGCTGCTCTGAACGTCCTAAAGCGACAGCCTTGGGAGGCAGCACCACAGCCTCTGAACCTGGAGTCTTCAGATCTACGTGGTGCAGATCTTAGAGATGGCAATCTCCGCGGTGCTATCCTTAACAAGTCATATCTTGGTGGCGCGGAACTTTCAGGCCTGGACCTTCGCGACGCTCATCTACTTTTCACCTGCATCGCGGAGTATACTCAATGCGCTGATGCTAAGACTCATGGCGCATCGGCTATCGGCGCCGTCACGGAAGGTCTTTCAGGTTGCACGCTGGCGAGGAAGTAGCGATGGCGGTTAACCAGCGCTTCGAGCGGACCGGCGGGCAACTGCCTCGCCGTTACCGAACGTCAGGGGCCGCCGGCCGCTCAAGCGCCACACGTTCGGCGACGAGCATCGCAGCTAGAATAGTTATAGTGGAGTACCTCATGGACCAGTATTACTATGATATCGCATTCTCCTACGCAGGTGACGATCGGCAGTTTGCCTTTGCTCTTTCTCAACGCCTTGACGCAGCAGGTTTTTCGGTGTTCTTCGACCAGTTCGAGCTTGCTCGCTTGTGGGGAAACGATCTTGCAGACGAGTTCGCAAAAATCTATGGGGAGCGCTCTCGTTTCTGTCTCATGATAATTTCTTGTAACTATGTCGCTAAGGTTTGGCCTAAGTACGAAGCACGCTTCGCTATATCTCGAATGTTACAGGACCGCCCCGATTACGTGCTCCCAGTGAGACTCGATGACTCTCAGGTTCCGGGCCTTCCATTTACCACAGGCTACCTCGATGCCCGAGTCCAGTCACTTGAGGACATCTACGCGCTTCTCCTGCGGAAGCTTGGTAAGCCCCGCGGACCTCTTCCTCATGCAATAGACGCGCGATCTTCACTCGCATGGACTCGGAAATTACAGTTGGCGCAATGTTCACAGCGATTGAGCGCTGCATTGATCAGCTTCAACATCTGGGGCCGAAGTTCGAAAGCCCTGAATTGCAGAACCTAACATTGCGTCTCATTAAGGAACTGGATACGCTTGAACGATTCAGGTTGGAAGTACGTAATGAGAAGGATCTCGCGCCTTGGCTGCCTCCAACCCTGCGCGACACCATAGACCAACAGAAAAGAACTGTAATACACATCATTCACGAACTGAGACGCTCTGTAGGCTTGGCCATCCAGTTGCCCACAGAGCTGTACTCAACTGTGTTCTTTGAGCTTGAAGGTGCAGAGGAGCCAGTGAGCTAAGAACAGGCTTTAACCGCCGAACCCCGGGCCTGCAGCGGACGGAAACCGCATACTGCGCGGTTCCGCCGCTGAGGCCATATCGTCCTGCGCGCAGGACTACGCTGAACAGGAGGCGCAAGGGTAGCTCGGAGAACCTGTGATGGGTGAGATTGTCTTCCTGGAAGTTCCCTACCACGAGAAGGATGAGGCTAAGCGGCTGGGAGCGAAATGGGATCCAGCCTCGCGGCAGTGGTACGTACCTGAGGGAGGAAGTCTCGAACCTTTTGCCAGGTGGCTGCCTGAGGCCGGCGGCGACGAAAGTGTATTGCGGATCTCAGCCCCGATCTACGTCATCGAATCTTCGAGCTCCTGCTGGAGCTGCGGCTGTGAGACCCCCGTAGTCGCCCTCGCGGTAGATCATCTCGATGGGCAAGAGTTGGAGGAAGAGGAGGAGGAGAGCTGTTTGATCTTGCTGAGCTCGGTTGAAGGCCTACCTCCAGCTTTGGTGAACCTTCTCGGCCCAAGGTACCCATTTCTCAGGAAGCGGTACTCGAAAACGGCAGGTAGGCGATATTTCATGAATCATTGCTCATGCGGGGCACCGCTCGGTGATTTCTTCTTGCATTCCGAGCCGGGAGCCGCATTTTTCCCAACGTCACCGAAGGAGGCGAAGCAGATCGTCTTGCGAGAGTTACCTGTCTCCGGTCCCTTCGAGGTTGCGGCGAGCTGCGGACATGCCTATCCGGACCTCATCAGTGCCTACGCGCGACGGGAGTGCTTCGAGAGCGGCACATGACAACCCCGCTCCATCGGCCTTTTCCGCGTGGTTGCCCGCCGGGATTCCTCGCCCAGGCGTGCCGCGGGGTTCGTCGTCAGCGAAGCCAGGATCTCGCGCCAACTGAGCCCGGCGCTCGCCATCAGCACCAGCTCCGTCGTGGGATCGTAGTCGGTCAGATAGCCGATGTCGGTGCTGAAGAGGATCGGTCCCGCCGGAGGGTGTATCTATCTGATGACTCGTCGTCCTCTCAAAGGAACATCTCCGGCGGTACTCCCTCTTGGAGCTGGCACTCCAGCGGCCTGGAATGACCCGTGCATGATTACGAAGTCGCAACCCAAACGATAGCGGCTCGATGCCGCAGTCCTCCGTGAAGGTTTGAGCAGCCATGGTTCATTCGAGAGACATGGAGGTTCAGCCATGAGAACCCGGACGAAGCTGGTCCCCGCCGTGCTCGGCACGCTGCTGGTGCTGGGAATCCCTCCGGTTCTGGTCCTGACGGCGATCTCTCCACCCAAGGACGACCTCGCTGCCGCGGCCGCCAGGAATCCGCTGCGCGCTCTCATCTCCCGGCAGTCGAACCTGGATCTCTTCTACCTCGGCTGGCAGAAGAGGTATCTCGCGCGCGGCGGCGATCGCAACGTGGAGATACCCGTCGTCTGGACGCCCTCTCTGTCGACGGAGGCCGGCAAGGCTCGCGGCCGGGTCCGGCTCGACCTGATCGACGGCACCGTTCGCGCCGAGGTACGGGGGCTGAACGGCCAACCGGCCGATCTGTGGCTGGTGGACAACCAGGAGGGACCCGGCATGACGGTGCTGCCGCAGCCGGGCGACCGGATGGTGAAGCTCGGCTCGCTGCGGACGAATGGCGGCGCCGCCACAGTATCGACCCATCTCGCGCCGAGCTTCTTCCGCGGCTTCGAGGTCGACCTGGTGGTGGTCTCGCGGTCCGGCCGAGCGCCGGCGGAGAGCAGCGTCCTGGTCGGCACCCGGCCCTTTTTCGAGCGCCTCTACACCCGGACCCGCTTGGCCATGGAGACCACGCGCGCGCGCGACGCCCGGCTGTTCGGACCGGCCTCCCTGCTGGCCTGGCTGAGCCCCCGCTCGGCGGAGGCCGGCTCGACGGAGGTCCTCGTCGATCACGGGCTGGTGAGCCAGGCGGTCGGCGCCGGCGCGGACCTTTTCTTCCGCGGCACGTTCGGCGGCAACGGACGCACCTGCGGCACTTGCCACCGGGCGGCGAACAACCTGGGGCTCGATCTCCGGTTCATTTCGACACTGCCCGCCAATGACAAGCTGTTCATCGCCGAGCTGCCGCCCGAGGAAGGCGGCGTCCCCGGCCTCGAGCGGCCGGCGCTGATGCGCGGCCACGGTCAGATCCTGATGAACGGCGACGGTTTCGAGAGCCCCACGAGCAAGTTCGTCATGCGCGGGATACCGCACGCGCTCTCCCTCTCCACGTCCATCGGGGAGCCTCAGAGCACGGGCTGGGCCGGTGACGTCGGCACGCTCCGTCTGCTTTCGAACGCAGCCGTGAAGCAGCACTTCACCAAGAGCCTCAACCGGGTGGCCGGCACGGACTTCGTCCCGCCGACAGATGCCGAGCTCGACGACATGGAAGCTTTCATGCTGGCCGGCGGCCGCCTCAACAACCTCGACCTCCCCAGCGTCACCTTGACCAACGCCGCCGCCCAGGCGGGCAAGCTCCGGTTCCTGGGTGTCGGCTGCACCGCCTGCCATTTCAACGCCGGCGCGACGTTCCTCGGCGGCTTCAACGCCAACCTCAATACCGGCGTCGAAAACCGCCCCGACCCCAGCCAGGCGACCGAGCCCCATCCGCGCGACGGCGGCTCCGGCGCCACCCCCAATCTCGACTGCGACGGCGACCGGACGCCCGACTGCTTCGGAGACGGCACGTTCAACGTGCCGCCGCTTATCGAGGCGGCCGATACCGAACCGTTCTTCCACAACAACAGCGCCGCCACTCTCGAGGAGGCGGTGACGCACTACACCACCGAGGCGTTCAGCCAGGCGTTCGGAGGGTTTACCCTCCCGCTGTCGCAGAAGGACATCCTCGACGTCGCCGCTTTCCTGCGCGTGCTCAACGCGGCGTTCAACTCCGCGATCTCGATCCAGCGCAACAGCGCCGCTTTGACCCTCGAGAGGAGCAACGGCGCCGGCACGCGCGAGACGGTCAACATGCTGCTGGCTCTCTCCAACAGCGAAGCCATGGACGCCATCGAAGTGCTCAGCGCTCGGAAGCTGAATCCGATTTCGGTCGGCCTGCTCAAGAACGCGATCGCCAAGAACAGTGGCGCCATCGCCGCGAGATCGTCGACGGCCCGCCAGGGGCTGATCCAGAAGGCCCTTGGCGACCTCAAGGCAGCCAAGGCCAAGCTCGGCAAAGGCCTGGACTTCACTCTCGGCGAGGGGAATCTGCTGTTCTAGCGCCGGCACTCGAACGGGGAATTCCATGTAGGGGCGGCCCTACGTGGCCGCCCTCCCCCCAGGGCGCCCACATAGGGGCGCCCCTACAGGCTCACCGGTTGCGGAGTCCCTCCGGCGAATCGTTCAGGGCATAGGCACGCCGCCGCCGGTCGAGCTGCAGGCCTGGGGCTTGGGGGCCTGCGTACCGCTGCACTTGGCAATGAGGGCGGCGAGATCTTGCAGCCCTCCGTCGAAGGGGCTCGAGGCGCCCGAGTAGACCACGTTCGCACCCGGCGCAGCGCAGGAGCCCGCCTCCGTCCAGTAGGTCCCGCTGCCCGGATTGACGCTGCATTCGCAAGCAGCCAATTGTCCGTCGAACGAAACGCACGGCTTCCCGTAGCAGTCGGCCGACGTTCCCGAGCCCTGATAAAAGGGATTGGAGCTGTACAACGCTGTGGAGAAGGTCGAGGTCAACTGTGTGAAGTCCTTCCCCTTGACCGGTGCCCGCTCCTGGCAGCCGACGGGCCCGACGGAATAACCCGATTCGACCGTGCAGACGCAGAGGGCTGTTCCGGAGGAGTCCGGTGTACACGAGGCAGCGATGCACAAAGCGTACTCCTGGTTGCAAACTTGGTCGCAGCCCGCTTGAGCGCTCGGCGGTGCGTTTGCCAAGGACAGCAAGGCCCTCATGATGTCCAAGGTACGCGGTTGCACCGCATCGACGTTGGCCATGTTCAACATCGTGATGACCCCGTACTGGAGGTCGGGATTCACCGCCACGTACGCGCTCACACCTTCGAGTCCGCCATCCTTCCCTATGATCCGGGACTTGCCCGGCTCTTCCGGAAACACGACCCAAGCGAAAGCCTGAAGGAGGCCTGGCGTCGAAGTGCTCGTGCGCGGCAGTTTGGCTTGGCGCATCCCCTCCAGGATCTCTTCGGGCACCTTCTTGCCGTCGATCCTGTCCACTCCCACGTTCGCCTCGATGAACCGGACCATGTCTTCCGCCGTGGAAAACATCCGTCCGGCGGTGCCCCAGGGCACCCAGGGAGCGTAGGGGATGGCCACGTACTTTCCCCCCTGATAAGCATAGGCTTCAGCGAGCGGGTGCTTCGAGTCCCACTTGGGTGGATGGCTGGTATGCCGCATGCCGAGATGAGAGAACAGATGCTCGTCGAACCACCGATTGGCTTGCGGAGCGCCAAAGCAGCAAAACCCGTCTTTGTACATCAGGATCTGGCCCAGGAAGCCGATGCCCGCGTTCGAGTAAAGGTTTGGAGCGGGCAGCTTGCCGCCCGGTGGCGTGACCCCGTTGATGAAGGCGACGAAGAGATCCTGGTCGCATTGGAGCTTCCCCTTCACGTCGCAGTTGTTCGGGTCGCGCGGCACACCCCCGGTGAACGTCGCGAGCTGTTCGAAGGTGACCGGCGCCTCTGCCGGTTGCAGCTTGTATCCCGGCGGCAGGTAGCCCTCCGAGACGCTGCGGTTGAAGAGCTCTGCCTTCTGGCCGAGGATGGAAGTGGTGAACGTCTTGGTGATCGATCCAAGGCCGAAGATGGTGTCTTTCGTCGGGGAATTGCCGACGTCGTCGATCCGCCCGTACGGAAAGTAAAACACCTCGCCGTCGATGTAGACGCCGACGATGCCGCCCGGCGCCTGGTGGAGAGCAGGCGTTCCACCTTTTGGATTGACCAGGGGTTTGGCGTACCGATCGACGATCCGCTCGACCCGCTCTCTGAGGTCCTCCGGATTCGGAGCACCGAATGTAGCCTGCGCCGTGGCCATGAGCAGGCCTATGGCCAGCATGCCAGCGATGCGCATCGTCACAGACCAGTTACTTCGCATGATTCATCTCCTCCTTTCGGCCTCTTCGGCCGGGTTGGTGCACTTTCGGTACAGCTGCCGGTTGGGCTACACGGCGATCTTCGTCCTCACATCGCTCGTCGTACAACCGGCCAGGCCGGCGTTGAGCGCCGCGGCGTAGTCGCACGGGCTGCACGGAAGGTCGGAGAGGTTCCAGACGTAGGCGCCGACCGGCTGAGCGCCGCAGTTCACGGCGTCGGCGAGCTGGTTCTGGATCTGGCTCAGCGGAATCTTGTCGCCACCCGGGTAGGTGGCATTGCAGCCGGCGACGATGGGCGAGCCGAGGGCCGCCCAGGACTGCAGAGTCGGTCCATCCGACCAGGCGGGTGGCTGCACGTTGATCCAGTTCGGCAGCGGGGAGCCGTCGGCCTGGACGAGGCTCGCATAGCCTGCCCACGAAGCCTGCTGCGTGTACGGAACCCATGTCACCTGGAGCGGCGGCGTCTGCTGCTGCGCCCACTCCGTGAGCGTCGCCGTCGCGGCAGCGAAGGTGGAGTATTCGAAGAAGGACGGCTCCGGGTCGAGATCGATGCCGGTAGCCCCCGAAGCACTGATCAGCCCCCCGAGCATCGCCAGCGAAGGGATGCTCGCGGAGAACGGGGCATCCATCGGCTGCGCACCGAAGTAGAGGCTGCTGAAGATCATGAAGTCGACGTCCGACACCGAGTGACTGGCGTTGATGTATTGGTTGGGCGGAAAGGCGCCGCCGCCGCCGATCGAGAGCAACACGTCGATGCCGTTGTCCTGCAGGCCTGAGACGGTCGACTGCAGCGACGCCATGTCCGACGTCGCCGTCCCACTCGAGTCGACGACGAACGTGTCGTTCCATTGGATGCCGGAGGGGCGGATGTGGAAGCTATTGATGATGCAAGTCGTGAAACCGGAGTTGTACAGCGATGTGAAGTCGCCGCTCCCGCCATACATGATCAGGTTGTTTGCCATGTTTCTCTCCTTTCAGAATGGAATCTGGTTTCGTCGATTTGCTGCCGGTGTCAGCAAGCTCAGCCCACTCCACCGGGGCAGTAACCCAGGGAGGGGGCCTGCGGCTGTCCGCCGAGAAGCCGAAGGCAATTCAGGACGAACATCAGATTGCTTGCATACGTGACCATGCCGCAGGAGGGCGAGGGTGTACCGCCGCTGTCGCCGACCGTTCCGGAATTACCAATGACGACGACGTTCCCCTTCTGCCAGGGCACGAGCACGGAATAATACCAGTCGGGAGGCGGGGCCTTGCCGGTGCTGGTGTCGACGGCTCCCGGTGGGAACTTCGCGATCCAGGTGCCACCCCCGAATTCGGGGCTGGGAGGCGCGAATGAAATGCCGCACGAGTCGTGTGCGGCAAGCCCGTCGACGGCGAAGAGATAGGTTGCCGAGAAATCCTCCGTGTTCAGGAGGTCTCCAGACATCGTCATGTATCCACCCTGGGTGATGAATACGTTATGCAGCACGATGCCGAACCTCTCGGCCAGTGCGATGTCATACAACGGATACGGTACATGGTTGGACATCAGTAAAAGACCGCCGCCTTGCGCCACGAAGGAAGAGATCGCATCGAGCTCCGCATCGCTCCACTTGAATGCGGGGTTGGGAGTGTGACTAACCGGATGGTGCGTCATGACAAAGAAAACGTCGTATCCTTGTAGCTGCGCCGCGGTAATCGGTCCGCACGAGAAGCAGACCTCCCACTCCGGATGATGTACGTCAGGATCCTCAGAGTTCCACTGTTTCGTCAGGGATGCGCCGGCGCTGTGCATGGCTCCGTAGAGCGTATTCAGGCGACGATGCGGCGGCGTGCCTTGCAGTTGTACCTGCACTTGAGAGCCGAGGCTGTCGATCAGGATTCGCATTGTCATTCCTCCTTTCAAGACAACGGAGCCGGCCGATGGGGACGCTCTCGAGGGAGCGTCGCGACGCCGGCCTGGCTCGTTGAGTTGTCGATGGAAAGCGCCGGCGCGCCGAGGAGCGTGGCGTAGGTGTTGTGATCGTGCTGATAGCCGACCTCGGCGAACCAATCGTCGTGCGACTGCAGCGTTCCGGTGCGCGAAACCTGGACGCCGGCCTGCTCGTACCCCACGATCTTCTTGGCCCAGTACTTCAGCAGGCCATCGATCGGGCAGGCAGGGCCGGGCGAGGCGTAATACTGTTCCACATTCAGGATCGACGCCCAGAAGTTCGGCACGATGTCGAGCGTGTTGATGTAGCTCGTCACGCTCTGGACATTGGCGGTGAGGTAGGTGACGAAGGCGGCGTTCCCAGCCGAGGGGGATGCGAAGGTCACCACCTGCGGACTGGCGACGCCCTGGGCGACGAGCCATGGCGCATAGGCCGTCGCGAGGGTGCCGCCGAAGCTGTGGCCGGTAACGTAGATCGCCGGCGATCCCGGGAGCGACGAGAGGTATTGGGCCAGGGTCTGCGAGCCCGAGGTCATCGCATTCAGCTTCTCGATTGCATCGTATGCACCCTTCGCAATCGACAAGCCGGAGCCATACGGCGGCGCGACGAGCGTGACGTCTCCATCCGTGAGCCAGCCTTCGATCGACGACGGGTCCGTCCCGCGGATGACCACGGCATACTCGTTCAAATGGCTGTGCGCGGCGACGTACATCATGAACGTCCGTTCCAAATCGTCCGAGAGCACCGGCCCCCAGGTGATCGGCCAACCGTTGAGGTCGAGCTGGCTCAATCCGTTCGTGATGTCCGCGGCGATCTTCGCCTCCTGTGTGCTGCGTGATTCGAAGTGATCGGCCTTGTCGTCACAATAAGACAGGCAGCAGAGCTCGATCAGGATCTGGTGAGTGTTCAACCTCGGTTTCTTTGCTTCTTCGTTCATGATTCATCCTCCCTTTTTCTGGATGGAGTGGTCAGCTGACCTTTACGGTTCAGGACTGGAGGAAGACCCAGATCTGCACCTCCTCCTCGGTGTGGGGAGGCCCTTCTACGAGTTGCAGACCGAACTGCGGCCCCACGACCTCGAGAGTTTTGATCTGCAGGTCGTTCGGAAAGGTGAAAACTCCTGCGAGCGTCCGGCCATTGAGCGTGCCGAGCACAGCCTGAGTCGCAGCGGCCTTCGTCTGTCCAATCAAGACGCTGACCCTTCTGAACTCCCCGACATCGATGTTCCCTTGATCCCCCGGCAGATTCACCATTGCTTCACCGTTCTCATCGTAGTGGAGCTTCGCTGGCGGGTCGACAAGACTGATGAAGCGTACGTTGGGCATGTCTTTCATGAGGTTCCCTCCTTTGTCAGCTCGCCCTGAAGCGGGAGAGCGATCATGTGCGCATCCGGGTGTTTTGTTTCGCTGCTGACAAAGGAGGATCGCAAGCGGCGTGCCAGGCTCGTCAAGAGGATAAGATCCATCACTACGGGCATGATCAACCGCCGCGACGATCCCCCCACCGTCCGACGGTACCGTCCGACGGTCGCCGAACTCGCCGCCGCCAGGATCCGCTGAAGGTTACGGCCTGGAATGCTTTATGCTATGGGCTGATTCCGAATGACAAAGAAAGGATGGTGGCACTATGGAGCTGCAGCGCCTCGTGATCGATGCTACGTTTCACCCCGACCGCATCGGCAATCCCGATCCCCAAGGGTTCCCGCTTTTCACCTTTAGCGGAGACATCGACTCATCGACCAGGGAAATCACAGTCCGGCAAGGGATCGCGATGATCATCTTCAATCTAATTACGGAGGAGATCGGGACTCCACCCTTTCGAAAAGCGGTGTTTCAGTTCGAACCCGTTCAGTGGTTCGAGACCGGGGACAATGGCGAATCAACAGGTAATCCGGCTTTGCAACCCCATATGTTCATGTTCCAGCGGATCGGCGACGAGACCGTGACTCTCATCGACTTCAACTCGAACCAGTCCCATGAGAGCGTCGACAAGAACCATGTGTTCAACCTGGTGGTCGCCTACAACAGCAATGCCTACGGCTCGGACCCGACAATCATCAACGAGCCGCCGGACTCGTAGCGTTCTCGCCAGGAGCTGCGAGCAACTTGCGGAAGGCGGGCTCCTGGCGCAAGGGAGCGAACCAGGGCAGGAAAAACCAGCGCCGATCGTACCCGGAGGCCAGGGCACGCTTGGCGCTGGAGCGAGCTGAAGCCGAGTCGCCGATCACGGCGTAGACCAGCGACGCTTCGAAGGCTACTTGCGGGTTGTCCGGAGCGGCCACCACGGCCTGTTGGATGGCGGTGGCCGCTTCCGTCGTCCTGCCGAGGTGGGCTTGCGCCTGCGCCTTGATCGACAGCGTCTGCCAGAAATCAGGAGCGGGGTCTTTTTCGATGAGCGCCA
>Ga0134122_10003738_pt1 | contig 11321 bp, 13 predicted proteins | sample KB302_FD_96461 | JGI IMG/M metagenome (GOLD analysis project Ga0134122, IMG submission 96461) | Terrestrial soil microbial communities without Nitrogen fertilizer from Kellogg Biological Station, Michigan, USA - KB3-0-2 | ecosystem: Environmental > Terrestrial > Soil > Unclassified ...
GCCGCGATCCGGCCACGCTGCGCTACGGCCACATCAACTTCGTGCACCTGGTGGACGCGCGCGATCGCGGCGCCGCCCTCGCCGCCCAGCGCCCGCGCTTCGAGCGCGTGATGGGCACGCACCGGTCCTTCGACCAGCTGAAGGAATCCTATTTCATGGGAACCACGGCGGAGATCGTGGACCGCATCGGCGATCTCGAGCGGGCGGGCATCGAGTACCTCGTGCTGGCGCCGCTGGACTACGACCTCGAGCAGCTCGACCGCATCGCCGAGGAGATCGTGCCCCGGTTCCCTCTCCGCTGAACGGGGGCGTTACTTCGTGGGCGCCGGGGCCGCGGGCGCCGGCCCCGTGGGTGCCGGCCCCGTGGGCGCCGGATTGATGCTCACGCCGCGCCGGGCCAGCTCCTGCAGGATGAGGGTCGCCCTCGGATTGCCCTTCCGGGCCAGCTCGTAGGTGCGCGCCATGATGGACTCGAGCTGCGCGCGCCGCTTCCGCGCCTGTTCCAGCGGCGCCTCCGACCTCGCCCGGATCTCGAGCAGGTTGCCATACTCGCGCTGGAGCTGCCAGCCCTGGAAGCCGAACCAGCACAAGCAGGCGGCGACCAGCATCGCCAGCAACGGCCAGGGGCTCAGCGCGACCCGCGGCGGCGGCGATGTCGGCTCGGTCTCGTCGAGCATCTCCTCCATCAGGGCCGGCCCGGCGGCCGCGGGGCCGCGCTCGCACCGATGCCGTGGTCGGTGAGGATCTTGCGCAGATCCTCGTCATTGTCGCGCGCGACAAGACTCGCGATGGCGTTGACCAGCTCGCGATGCAGCGTCTCGAGCCCCTGGGTCTTCTGGAGGAATTGCTGGCGTCCCGCGAGCTCGGCCTGGATGCCCCGATTGCGCTCGAAGAGCCCGATGTCCACCCCGACGAGCGCCAGCACGAGCACGCCGCCGACGGTCACCCACGTCTCCCAGCGGGCGAGCCGGCTCCCGGGACTCACCGCGCCGCGCTCCCGCGTGGGGGCCACATGCCGCGGCAGCCTAGCATGCGGGTCGGCAGGTGGCAACTCGCGCTCAGATGCCGAGCGAGGCGAGGAATGCGTCCATCACTCCCTGCACCTCCGCCCGATGGCTGCGATTCGGGAAATGCGGCCCCTCCGCCACCACGTGCAGGCGCGCGCCCGGAATGGTCGCGGCCAGGCGGCGGGACATCTCCACGGTGGGAAAGTGGTCGCGCGCGCCGGCCACGATCTGCACGGGACAGCGGATCCGCGCGCAGTCGGCCAGCCACTCCCCGCGCGAGTAGGTCTCGTCGAGAAGCGCCAGCAGCGATGGCACGGAGTGGCGCCGGAGGCTGTCCAGCAGGTCGGCGTACCGCTCGGGGCGCTCCTTGAGCCGGGCCAGGGCCTCCTCGCCCATCCGCAGCCGCACGTTGGCATCGAAGTACTCCTCGAAGCGACCCGCCGACACCAGCGGCCGATGCGCGAGCCACCAGCGGCGGTCCTCGTCGGACGGCGCATAGGGCGGCCCGCTGATCGAGAACACTCCCCCCACGCGCGCGGCCTGGTGGACGGCCAGCCACAGCGACAGCGCCCCGCCCATGGAGACCCCGCCGAATACCGCGGAGGGAACACCGAGGGCGTCCAGCCAGGCGACCAGGTCCGCCGCCTTGGCGGCGTACCCATAGTCCTCCGGACGCTCGAAGCGCTGCGACCGGCCGTGGCCGCGCGTGTCCGGGAGCAGGGCGCGGACCCGGTGGAGGAAGGGCTCCACGTCCGGCAGCATCACGGAGGAGTCCTCGACGGAGCCGCCGTGAATCCACACCAGCGGGGGCCGGGTGGGATCGCCCGCCTCGCGCCAGTGCAGGCGAACGCCGGAAGGCAGCACCGTCTCAGGCAGGACTGAGCCTCTTCTCCAGCGAGCGCGCGTAGCGCGACATCGAGTACGTGCACACCCAGTACACCGCCGCGATGAAGAGGTACAGCTCGAAGGGGCGGATCTCGCGGTTGTTCACCACCTGGGCGGCCTTGGTCAGGTCCATGAACCCGATGATGGAGGCCAGCGAGGTGTCCTTGAAGAGCACGATGAACTGGGTCACCAGGGACGGGATCATGTTCTTGAGCGCCTGGGGAAGCACCACGTGGCGCATGGTCTGGGAGGAGGAGAGTCCCACCGCGGTGGCCGCCTCCACCTGGCCCCGCGGCACCGACTGGACGCCCGCCCGCACGATCTCGCCCAGATACGCGGCCTCGAAGATCACGAAGGCGGTCAGCGCCACCCCGAACTCGGGAATCTTGATCCGGAGGATGACGGGGATGACGATCCAGATCCAGAAGATCACCATGACCAGCGGAATGCCCCGGAAGAACTCGACGTAGAGCGTCGCCGGCACGCGCAGCCAGGCCCGGCGGGAGAGCCGGCCGAGGCCGATGAAGATCCCCAGGATGAAGCCCAGCACGATGGACGGGATGGCCAGCCGCAGCGTGCCGCCCACGAAGTTGCCGAAGCCGAAGAATCCTTGAATGATGAGGAAATCGAGGTTCCGCCACACCACTGAGAAGTCGAGCGTCATGCGCGCTGCCGCCCGCCCACGATGAGCCCCGGAATGGCGGTCCGCCGCTCCACCCATGACATGACGGCGGCGAGGGAGACGCAGAGGACGAGGTAGATGACGGTGCCCGCGGTGAGCGCCTCGATGGCCTTGGCGGTGTAGGTCTCGATCTGCCGCGTCTGGAACGTCAGCTCGGCCACCGAGATGGTCAGCGCCACCGAGGAGTTCTTGAGAAGGTTGAGCGACTCGTTGGTGGCGGGAGGAATGATGAGCCGCAGGGCGATGGGGAGAATCACGAAGCGGTAGGCCTGGAGCACGGTGAGCCCGGAGGCCACCGACGCCTCGAGCTGGGTGCGCGGGATGGACTGGATGCCGGAGCGCAGCACCTCGGAGAAGCGCGCGCCGCTATAGACGCCCAGGGCGCAGACTCCCGCCCAGAACTCGAGCCCGTGACTGAAGAGCCACTCCCGGACGGACTCCGGCAGGAGCGGCGGCACGCCGAAGTACCAGAAGAACATCCAGACCAGGAGGGGGACGTTCCGGAAGAACTCCACGTAAAAGGTGGCCAGCGCCCGGAGCGGCCGGAACGGCACCGTGCGGAGCGCCCCCGACAGGATGCCCAGCACCACCGCCAGGATCCACGCGCAGGCCGACAGCTCCAGCGTGGTGATCAGCCCGCTGAGCAGCCATCGCCCCGACTCCCCCGTCCACAACACCGACCAATCAAACCGGTAATTCATGAGCGCCACACCGCAGGAAGCCCCGGGTCTGGGTGGGTGGCGACCGTGCGACCCGAAGCGGAGCCGGGCGCGCGAGTAGGGGCAGGGCCGGGGGCGAGGGGGACGCTCGCGGCGAATGCTGTACTGAGCAAAGCGAGTGTGCCCCCCGCCCCCGGTCCTGCCCCGGCTGCGCGTGCGCTCACGCGCGCGCTACTTCGGCACGACCTGGTAGATCATGAACTGCCGCACCGCCGCGCTCATGGGATACGGCAGCTCCCCCTTGGGGCCGAACCACTTGTCATAGATCTCGAAGTACTTCCCGGACTCGATGCCCTCCATGAGGCCGGCGTTCACCACCGCGCGGAAGTCGGAGTCGTTCTTCCGCATCGCCATGCCGTACGGCTCGTACGAGAAGAAGTCGCCCACGATGTCCCACTGGGCCGGATTCGGCGCCTTGGACTTGAGGCCGGCAAGCTGGATGCCGTCGTTGGTATAGGCGTCCGCCTGGCCCTGGAGCAGGGCCTGGAACGCCGCCGGCTGGTCAGGGAACTCGCGCAGCTGGGCCTTGGGCGCCTTCTCGCGGATGATCCGCGCATTGGTCGAGCCCTGCTGGGCGGCGATGCGCCGGCCGTCGATGTTCTGGATTCCCTTGATGGGGCTCCCCTTCTTGACGAGGAACTGGGCGCCGGTCACGAAGAAGGTGAGCGAGAAGTCCACGCTGTCCCGCCGGGAGCGCGTGTCGGTCATGGTGCCCGCGATGAGGTCCACCGCATTCGACGACAACAGCGGGATGCGTGTGGGCGGCGTGGACTCCTTCTTCTCCACCTTGATCGGCTTCCCGATCTTCTTCTCGATGGCGGGCTTCACCAGCTCCTCCACGAGATCGATGGAGAAGCCCACCCACTCGTTCTTGGCATTGACATAGGCGAAGGGCGGCGAGCCGGTCCGGGTGCCCACGGTGAGCGTGCCGGACTGGCTGATCTTCTCCAGGGTGCCGCTGAGCGCGGCCGGCTGCTGCGCGACCGCCGGCGCCAGGCCCGTCGCCACCAGGGCGAGGGCGAGGACCATGACCAGTGTCTTCTTCATGCGTCGTCTCCTTGAGGTCGGTTAGTGCGACAGGATCTTGGACAGGAAGTCCTGGGCGCGCTCGGACCGCGGCGCGGCGAAGAACTCCTGGGGCGGCTGGACCTCCACGATCTGGCCCGCGTCCATGAAGACCACTCGATGGGCCACGCGGCGGGCGAAGCCCATCTCGTGGGTAACCACCATCATGGTCATGCCCTCCCGGGCGAGATCGGTCATGACCTCGAGCACCTCGTTGATCATCTCCGGGTCCAGCGCGGAGGTCGGCTCGTCGAACAGCATGATCTTCGGCTGCATGGCGAGCGCGCGCGCGATGGCCACGCGCTGCTGCTGGCCGCCGGAGAGGTTGGCCGGATACTTGTCCGCCTTGTCGGGAATGCGCACGCGCTCGAGCAGGACGCGCGCGATCTTCTCCGCCTCCGCCGCCGCGAGCCCCTTCACCCGGATCGGCGCCAGCATGATGTTCTGGAGCACGGTCATGTGCGGGAAGAGGTTGAAGGACTGAAAGACCATGCCCACCTCGGCGCGGAGGCGGGAGAGGTTCACGTCGGGCGCGGTGATGCTCTTGCCGTGCACCCGGATCTCGCCCTTCTGGATGGGCTCGAGCCGGTTGACGCAGCGGATGAGGGTGCTCTTGCCGGAGCCGGAAGGGCCGCACACCACGATGACCTCGCCGCCCGCCACCGCCAGATTCACGTCGGCGAGCACGTGGAGGGGCCCGAACCACTTGTCCACGTGGAGGAACTCGATGGCGTCGGACATGCTACTCGATCACCACCAGGACGTCGCCGGGGTTGACGGCCTGTCCGGGCTGCACCCGGATCTCCTTGACGGTGCCGTCCCCGGTGGCCCGGAACTCGTTCTCCATCTTCATCGCCTCGAGGATCACGAGCCCATCCCCTCGCGACACCCGCTGGCCCACCGCGACCTCGATGAGGACGACGCGCCCGGGCATGGGCGCCTTGAGCACCTGGCCGCGCGCGGCGACGGTCCCGCCCCGGGTGCGGATGAGGTAGCGCGACTCTTCCTCGACGCGGACCCGATGGATCTCGCCCTCCACCGAGACCACGGTGACGCCCTCCTCGTCGCTGAGGTCGGCGAGGTGCGACTCCGTGCCGAGGAGCAGCGACCAGCCGCTCTCGCCCACCCGCCGGGCATCCAGCTCCAGCGTCTCGCCCGCCACCGTCACGCGATATCGGCCCCCCTCACCCGTCACCTCGAGGGGAACGGCGCGGCCCTCGACCTCGGCCCAGAACTTCAACGCGGCCTTGGCCAGACGCGTCCGGATCGCGTCCAGGCGCTCGGCCCCGTCGCCAGCGGCTCGGGCGCGCGCCGCCCGGCGGCGTCATAGGCGGCGATGGCGGCCGCGGCCAGCGCGAGGGTGCCGCGCGTGCCGCCGCCGGCGGGGAGATCGGCCGGGAGCAGCCGCTCCATGAAGCCCGTGTCCAGCTTCCCGGCGACAAAGTCCGGGTGGCGCATGATGCGCGCAAGCACGGGGATGGTGGTCCGCACTCCCGCCACGCGATACTCGGCGAGCGCGCGGGACATGCGCGCGATGGCCGCCTCGCGATCGGGGCCCCAGACGATGAGCTTGGCCATCAGGGTGTCGTAGTAGCGCGGGATGGTGGCCCCGGCATAGACGCCGGAGTCGTTGCGCACCCACGGACCGCCGGGCGCGCGCAGCTCGGTGATGCGGCCCGGCGAGGGCACGAAGCCCGCGAAGGGATCCTCGGCGTTGATCCGCGCCTCCATCGCCCAGCCGTGCCAGACCACGTCGTCCTGGCCGAAGCCGAGCTTCTCCCCCGCCGCGAGGCGGAGCTGCTCCTTGACGAGGTCGCGCCCGGTCACCAGCTCGGTGACCGGGTGCTCGACCTGGAGCCGCGTGTTCATCTCCAGGAAGTAGAAGGCGCCCGCGCGGTCCACGAGAAACTCCACCGTGCCCGCATTGACATAGCCGACGGCGGCGGCCAGCCGGCACGCCGCCTCGCCCATGCGCCGCCGCATCTCCGGCGTCACCACCGGCGACGGGCTTTCCTCGACCAGCTTCTGGTGGCGCCGCTGGATGGAGCACTCGCGCTCGCCGAGGTGCACCACGTTGCCATGGGCGTCGGCCAGCACCTGCACCTCGATGTGGCGCGGCGCCTCGACGTACCGCTCCAGGTAGACGGAGGCGTCGCCGAAGGCGCTGCCCGCCTCGCTCCGCGCCGCTCGGAGCGCGCCTGCCAGCTCGCCGGCGGCGCGGACCACGCGCATCCCCTTGCCGCCCCCGCCCATGGCCGCCTTCACCATGACCGGAAAGCCCACCTCGGCCGCCACGCGCGCCGCCTCGGCATCGTCGGCGACGGGCGCCTCGGTGCCCGGCACCACCGGCACGCCCAGGCGGATGGCGGTGCGCCGCGCCGCCACCTTGTCGCCCATGGCCCGGATGGCCGCGGGCGGCGGCCCGATGAAGACCAGCCCCGCGGCGAGGCACGCCTCGGCGAAGCGCGCGTTCTCGGCGAGGAAGCCGTAGCCCGGATGCACCGCGTCCGCGCCGGTGTCCTGGGCGGCCTTCACGATCTTGCCCATGTCGAGATAGCTCTCGGCGGGCGCCGGCGGACCCAGAAACACCGCCTCGTCGGCGGCCAGCACGTGCAGCGACTCGCGATCGGCCTCCGAGTACACCGCCACGGTTTGGATGCCTAGCTCGCGGCAGGCTCGGATGACACGGACGGCGATCTCGCCGCGATTGGCGATGAGGACCTTCGAAAAGGGTGGTGTCACGAGGGGAAAATGATAGCAGGTTGGGGCATGGATGTCTCGGCGGACTCGGTGGTCAGTCAGCCGCCGAGCTGTTTCACCGCTTCCTCGACGAAGGAGGGATCGACGACCTCCTTGACCGGCAGCAGGCTCTTCATGAAGCCGTGCTCGACCCACCACTTGATCTGCTTCTCGACGTCGGCGACCCAGAGCCGGCCGTTGCGATCCTGGTAGGGCAGTCCGGCCCGGATGAGCTCGGGCTTGGCCCCGGTGTACTTCGCGGTGATCTCCACCACGTCCTCGTAGTGGGCGCCGGGCGCCGGCCGCCCGTCCTTCACCACCAGCGCGGCGTCGTGGTAATAGCGCGAGGCCTTCACGTAGCCCTTCATGAAGGCGACCGCCTTCTCGCGGTCGGCGGCGAACTGCTTCGAGTAGAAGACGGCGGCGATCTGCCAGGGGTAGAGGTCGCCGGCCCAGAAGAGCACCTTGCCGAACCCCTGCGCCTCGGTGGCGCCCGGGAACGGTTGCGGCACCAGGATGGCGTCCACGGATTTGCCCTTGAGCGCCTCCACCGTGGCGGGCATGGCCTGGAGCGGGACGATGCGCACGTCCCCGAGCGCGAGCCCCTCCCTCTCCAGGATATTGCCGATGTGGTAGTGAAACGTGGAGCCGAGCTGGGTCACGCCGATGGTCCGGCCCTTGAGGTCCTTGATCGAGCGCACCTTGCCCGAGTCCCACAGCTCCTTCTGGACCACGATGCCCACCAGCGGAAAGCCCGCCCACTCGCGGCCCTTGTCGGCGACGATCCAGAGCTTCTCCCCCTGGAGCACGATGTTGTAGAGCGCGGCGGTGAGGCCGGTGGCGCCAACCTCGACCGCGCCCGCCGCGAGCGCGGTGGCGATGGGCGCCGCGGCCTGGAAGTAGACCAGCTCCGGCTCCACGCCGAACTCCTTGAAGAAGCCCTTCTCGACGCCCACGAAGATGGGCGCGGACGACGTGAGCTTGAGGACGCCCACCTTGACCTTGGTCTGGGCGCGGGCGGTGGCTCCGGCGAGAAACAGCGCGATCGACAGAATAGCGGCGAGCAGGCGCGGCATGGCGTCTCCTTTGACGGGTGTGCCGCCTAACTTAACACAGTGCGCTAGAAACCTGCCGGCGCCGGCGGAATCGCGGCCGAACATGTAAGAACTTCCGGTGGCCGTCTCCCGGTCGGCGAGGGTCGGCTTTCTTCTCACGTACTTGACCATTTGGATCGGCTCTTGCTCTCAATCGAGTCATGCATACCAGCACCGATAGGAGCTTCGATGCCTTCGAGGGCCTGCTCGTCGGCATAGCCGGCGGCGCGTTGCTCTGGCTCTCGATCGGCGCGGCCTACTGGCTTCTCCACGGGGCCGCCCCACTCTTCTGATCGCTCAACCCTCGCGCCACGGGATGACGAGCCGCTCCAGGCCCGTCAGCGCCCAGTGCGAGAGGATTCCCAGCAGCGACAGCAGCACGATGCCGACCATGAGCTTGGTGGTCGCCATCAGGTTTGCCGCGTGGAGCACCAGAAAGCCAATCCCGGATTCCACCGCGATCATCTCCGCCGCCACCAGCAGGAGCAGGGCCGTGCCCGCCCCGAGCTTGAGGCCGGCGAAGACCATGGGCAGCGCCGCCGGCAACACCACCTTGCGAATCACGCTCCAGCGCCCGGCGCCGAAGGACACCGCGGCGCGGATCAGCAGCGGGTCCGCCTGGCGCACGCCCGCATAGGTATTCAGCGCGAGCGGGAAGAAGACGCCGAGGGCGATCACCGCGATCTTGGAGGTCTCGCCGATCCCCAGCCACAGGATGAGCAACGGGAGCAGCGCGATCTTGGGAATGGGAAAGGTGGCGGCGATCACGGGCGTCCCCAGGGCCGCGGCCACGGAGAAGAAGCCGACCGCGACGCCCACCGCGATCCCCGCCGCGCCGCCCACCACGAAGCCGATCACGAGTCGCTTGAGGCTGGCCGCCACGTGCACCGCCAGCTCGCCCGAGCGCGCCATGTCCACGCCTTCCGCGAGCACGCCCAGTGGCGAGGGCAGAAAGAGGGCCGACACCCAGCCCGAGCGGCTGAGCGCCTCCCAGATCACCACGATCCCGACGAGGGCGGCCACCCGCAGCAGCCTGTACTCGCGCCGCACGAGGAAGCGCGTCCGGTTCTCCACCGGAAGCCGCGGCGCCGTCACGGGCCGCCCTCGAGCAGCGCGGCCTCGGCCTGCGATCGGATCAGCTTCCAGATACGGTCCGCGGCCCGGACGAAGGCGGGATGGCCCAGCATGGCCTCGGTGCGCGGCCGCGGCAGGTCGATCGCCACCGTGTCCAGCACGCGGCCCGGCCGCCGCGACAGGACGAGCACGCGGTCGGCCATGAACACCGCCTCCTGGATATTGTGCGTGACGTAGAGAATGGTCTTGCGCGTACGCTCCCAGAGGGTGAGCAGCTCCTCCATCATGAGCGTGCGCGTCTGCGCGTCGAGCGCCGAGAAGGGCTCGTCCATCAGCAGCACCGCGGGATCCACCGCCAGCGCGCGGGCGATGCCCACCCGCTGCCGCATCCCGCCCGAGAGCTGATGCGGATACTTGTCCTCGAATCCGCGCAGGCCCATCTGCTCGATGTGCCGGCGGGCGCGCGCCGCCCGCTCCGCGGCGGGCAGCCCCAGCTCCTCCAGGCCCAGCTCGATATTGGCCTGGGCGGTCCGCCAGGGAAAGAGCGCGAACTCCTGGAACACGGTGGCGGTGAGTGGCCGGCCGGCGCCGCGCTCGCCCTCGAAGAAGATCCCTCCCGCGCTGGCGGGCAAGAGTCCGGCGACGAGGCCCAGCAAGGTGGACTTGCCGCAGCCCGAGGGTCCCAGGATGGCCAGGAACTCCTCCGACGCGGCGGAGAAGGAGACGTTTTCCAGCGCGATGACGTCCCGGCCGCGCCGATCCTGATAGCGCTTGCTGATTCCGTCCACGATGACTCTCACCGGAGGCCCGTCACCGCGCCGCGGCGGCGCGGAGGCGGAAGCGCTGGATCTTGCCGGTGGACGTCTTGGGCAGCTCGCCGACGAAATCGATCCATCGGGGCGACTTGTAGCCGGCGAGCCGCCGGCGCACGTGCTCGGTGAGCGCGGCCGACAGCGCGTCATCTCCCGCCGCGCCGTCCTTGAGCACGCAGAAGGCATGGGCGCGGATGAGGCCGTCCGCATCGCGGCGGCCGATCACGGCGGCCTCGAGGACCGCGGGATGCTCGGCCAGGCAGCTCTCCACCTCCGCCGGCGACACCCACACTCCTCCCACCTTCAGCATGTCGTCGCCGCGGCCCTGGAAGTAGAAGTAGCCATCGGTGTCCTGGAAGAACATGTCCCCGGTATGAAGCCACTCGCCCTGCATGGTGCGCCGGCTCTGCTCGTGACGGTTCCAGTAGCAGGCGGCGGTGGTCTCGCCCTTGATCCATAGCTCGCCGGTGACGCCGGGCAGCACCGGCCGGCCCTCGGCGTCCACCAGCCTCGCCTCGAATCCGGGAATCACCTGCCCGCTCGAGCCGGCGCGCGCCGCGCCGGGGCGATTGGCGAGATAGTCGTGCAGCGCCTCGGTGGAGCCCACCACGTCCAGCAGCTCGAGCCCGAACCGGTCGCGCCAGCCCTGGAACACCGCCGGCGGCAAGGCCTCGCCGGAGGAGACGCAGACGCGCAGCGAGCCGAGATCGAAGCGGCGCGCGGCCTCGGGCACGTGGAGGAGGCGCGCGTAGACGGTGGCCACCGCGAAGAGATGCGTCGGCCGCTCGGCGGCCACGGTGGCGAGCAGGCGCTCGGGATCGAGCCGCTCCGGCACGAGGACGGAGGCGGCGCCGGCGAGCGCGGGAAAGTACAGCGAGTTGCCGAGGCCGAAGGCGAAGAAGAGCTTGGAGGCGGAGAGAACGAGATCGTCCCCTCCGATCCCGAAGACGCCGCGGCCCACCAGCTCCGCCGCATGGACCAGATCATGCTGGAGGTGCACGGCGGCCTTGGGTCGCCCGGTGGAGCCCGAGGTATAGCCCCAGAGCGCGACGTCGTCACGCGAGGTGTCGGCGGGCTCCAGCACCGGCGGGGCGGCGGCCAGCGCGCTCTCGTAGGATTCGGCGCCGGGCGGGGGCGCGCCCACCACCAGGAGGGAGCGGCGGCGCCCGCCGGGCGCCGGCGCGGCGAGAAAGCCCGCCGCCGCGCCGGGATGCGTCACCACCGCGCGCGCGCGGCTGTCCTCC
>Ga0134122_10003740_pt1 | contig 11319 bp, 9 predicted proteins | sample KB302_FD_96461 | JGI IMG/M metagenome (GOLD analysis project Ga0134122, IMG submission 96461) | Terrestrial soil microbial communities without Nitrogen fertilizer from Kellogg Biological Station, Michigan, USA - KB3-0-2 | ecosystem: Environmental > Terrestrial > Soil > Unclassified ...
AAGAGCCTGCGTCGATGCTGCTCTAAAGCGGCACGGCGGCGGAGATTGTGAATGGCTGAATCATATGATGTCATCGTCATCGGCGGCGGGCCGGGCGGATATGTGTGCGCTATTCGCTGCGGACAGCTCGGGTTGAAGACCGCCGTCGTCGAACGCGAAAACCTCGGCGGCATTTGCCTCAACTGGGGCTGCATTCCCACCAAAGCGCTGCTGCGGTCGTCTGAAATCTGGCACCTGTTGCACCGGCTGAACGAATTCGGCTTTTCCGCCGAGAATATGAAGTTCGATCTTACGAAAATCGTCGAACGCTCGCGCAAGGTCGCCGCCCAGCTTTCCAACGGCGTCAAAGGACTGATGAAGAAAAACAAGGTCACTGTGATCGACGGTGAGGCGAAGCTATCGGGCAGGGGCTCGATCTCGGTCGTCAAGAACGGCCAGACCACCGACTATTCGGCGAAAAATATCGTGCTGGCGACAGGAGCGCGCGCTCGCGAATTTCCAGGACTGGAAGCCGACGGAAATCTCGTCTGGACGTATCGTCACGCCATGGTGCCTAAGGAATTTCCGCGATCGCTGCTCGTCGTGGGGTCCGGCGCCATCGGCATCGAGTTTGCCAGTTTCTATCGCACGCTCGGGTCGACAGTGACGGTCGTCGAGGTTTTGGATCGCGTGCTGCCCGTCGAGGACGAGGAAATCTCCGTCTTCGCCGCCAAGGCGTTCGCAAAGCAGGGCATGACGATCAAGACATCGACAACCGTCGAGCAATTGGAGAAGGGCGCCAACAATGTTACGGCGACGCTCAAGGCCAAGGACGGCAAGACTGAAGCAATAACCGTCGACCGCGTCATCCTTGCGGTCGGCATTGTCGGCAACGTGGAAAACCTTGGACTCACCGAGACGGGCGTGAAGGTCGAAAAGACTCACGTCGTCGTCAATCAATGGGGCGAAACCGGAGTATCCGGCTTGTGGGCCATCGGCGATCTCGTTGGCCCGCCTTGGCTCGCGCATAAGGCCATGCATGAAGGCGTCATCGTTGCGGAGCGCATCGCCGGCGTCAAAGGCGTGCATCCGCTCGACACGTCGAAAGTTCCGGGCTGCACCTATTGCTGGCCGCAAGTGGCGAGCGTGGGTCTGACGGAAACAAAAGCCAAGGAGGGCGGCCGTAAGGTGAAGGTCGGAAAGTTTCCCTTCATCGGCAACGGCAAGGCGATCGCACTCGGCGAGGTCGAAGGTTTCGTCAAGACGGTCTTCGATGCCGGTACCGGGGAGCTCTTAGGCGCGCACATGATCGGGGCCGAGGTGACCGAACTCATCCAGGGCTACGCAATCGCGCGTAGCCTCGAAAGCACCGACGCCGACCTCCAGGCCAGCGTGTTTCCGCATCCTACGCTCTCGGAAATGATGCACGAAGCCGTTCTCGCCGCCGACGGACGGCCACTGCATATCTGAAGAAATGATTTCCTCCCCCGCGTGCGGGGGAGGTGTCGCGCGCACGCGCGACGGAGGGGGTCAGTCGCCCGGCGGATCGAGCGCGTTCGCCGCGTTGGCATGCGTCTGCACCTGGATGTAATCGGCGACGCCAATAGCCGCGATCAACGTCTGCTGGGTGTGCAGATAGTCGATGTGCTGTTCCTCGCTCTTGAGGATGCTTTCATACAGCGTGCGTGATCCGTAGTCGCGCGTCTGTTCGGAATAGGCGATCGCGTTTCTTAGGTCCGCAATCGCTTTTTCTTCGAACCTCAAATCACAAGCGATGACTTCCTCGACGGTTTCGCCGATCAGCAGCTTGTCGAGATATTGAAGATTAGGAAGTCCACCGAGGAACAGGATCCGCTGGATCAACGAATCCGAATGCTTCATCTCATCGATGGATTCTTCGTATTCCTTCTTTGAAAGTTCGGAGACGCCCCAATTCGCGAGCATGCGTGAATGCAGAAAATACTGATTGATCGCCGTCAGCTCGTTCTTGAGGATCAGATTGAGGAATTCGATCGCCTTGGGATCACCGCCCGGGCCCGCGGACTTTACTCCGCTGCCTGGAGCTGTTCTTGCGCCGCGCGCGCGTCCTCTAGCATTGCTGCGATCGTTTGATGGCATGTCCCGCAATTCCTCTTGACGCCGTTATGGGCGTAGACTTGGTCTGGTGAAGCCGCGCCGCAGGCAATCGCACCGCGAATCTTCGCCTCGCTCAGCCTATTGCACACGCAGACAATCATCCAATCCAACCGGCTAGGACATTTCCAAGGTAGTAATTTGGCTATTTGCGAATGATTGTCAATATCGTTCCGTCCCACAGTAGAGGCCAAGAAGCAACCCGTTCAAGTCGCTGTGGGTTTTCACTCTCATTCAACCCAAGGTTAAGCTCTAGGCCCAAGCTTTCGCTCGTGGATTCTCCGCCACACCTGCTCGCAAAAACCCGAATTACATCGAGTTTTACTGGCACGATCCGATCACTGTGATACCAGCGACCCGGGGGCAGTACCTACCGCTCATGCGGCGCTTTGGCTTCGTTGCAACCACAGAACGAACGCCAAAGACGAAGAGAGGAGCCTTCCAATGTCAAATCGCATGCGTGCCATCGGTGGAGTCTGTGCGGTGCTTTGCACGGCTGCGGCGCTGCCAGCCGCCGCGCAAGGTCTAACCGGCCTCTACATCAGAGGTGATGTTGGTTGGACCAAGGCAACCGATGCTGACATCCACGACAAGAATTTTGCTCTCGATGGTGGGATATTCGGCAACAGCAGCAACACGATCCCAGGCACGCTCAACGACATCGGCTCGGGCTGGCTTGCGGGCGCCGGGATCGGCTCGCAGATCGCTCCTGCATTCAGAGCCGACGTCGTCTACACCTACCGTGGCGGCTATGACCTCAGCGACACGGATCAAGGCACGCCTCTGACCGCATTCGGTGCCAACGTCTCGTCGCACTCGGTAATGGCAAATGTCTATTGGGATATTCCGCTTCCCGTTGTCGCACCGTTCATCGGTGGCGGTGTCGGCTGGGCTAGGAACAAGATGTCTGACGTCAACGCGACGACCTCCGGGACCACGGTGTTTCTTCCCAGCGGCGACAGAGACAACTTCGCCTGGCAACTGATGGCAGGGGTTGCATTCGGTTTCGCGGGTCCCGCCAAGCTGGAACTGTTCTATCGCTATTTCGATGGTGGCGACATCGAGTCCGGCGCCGGAAATGTGACTCAAGGTGGCAGTGTCGTGGGCACCTATTCCGGAATGAAGGGCAATCTTCGAGCGCATGAACTGGTTGCATCGATACGCTTTCCCATTGGACCTTGATCCTTAATCTTTTGAGTCTTCCGGTCCGCCGCGTGCGCGGTGGGCCGGATTTCTCCACACATTTAATCGTGCCTGGCCCGGGGAATCAGCGTGCGTTTTCTGCAACAATCCGTCGCAAAAGGGGGGCGGCCACAGCGATGTCACACGCCAAAGTCGCTTGCCCACCTGAAATAATGGTAAATGATTCGCGCAAGTGATCTTCCGTTCGTCATCCGTCCCAACAACTCGAATAATCAAACAAACAATCAACAAGAATCCAAAAATGAGGAGGCCTGTTATGCATCATCGTGCGAAATTGTTGGCTGGAGTTTGCGGACTGCTCTTGAGTTCAGCGGCGTTGCAGCCGGCCATGGCCGCTGCACCTATGGGCTTCGCCGGAAACTTCGGGGGCGAATATCGATATCTGACCTGCGACGGCTGCGGTGGTGAGAGCCTTTGGGGGATCAACGGTTCCGGAGCCTTCGGCTTCGGTATGGCCAATCTAGCGGGGCAAATCGACGCCGGGTATCAGGATTTTAGCGGCGGCAATCTGTGGAACGTCGACGGCAGCATCTTTTGGGCGCCTACCATGGGGCGACTGGGTGTCAACGTCGGTTACACTGGAATCAGCGTCTCCGGATTTACCGACTTGCATATCACCAATTATGGCGCATTTGGCGAGTTCTACGCCGGCGACGCCTTCACACTCGGAGCCAAAGCCGGCGCTACAAGTATCTCAGTCAGCGGCTTCAGCGGCAACGGCAACGGCTACTATGTCGGTGGCATCGCTACGGGCTATGCAACGCCCAATTTGGCGATTTCGGGGATGGTCGACTACACCGACTTCGATGGGACGAATCTCACCAATCTGACAGCCCAGGTCGAGTATATGTTCTCCGCTATGCTGCCGGTTTCCGTCTACGGCGGGTATACCTACAGCGACTTCAGCGGCGGTGCCGGCAATGCCAGCCAGTTCTTTATCGGCGTGAAGATTTACACCGGGGCAGGTACGACTTTGATTGATAATCAACGTAACGGCGCCCTCGGTTGGATCGGTAATTTCGGCTTGAGACAGGGGCTCTAAACAGTCTGGGACAGCTTGGGTCCGTGCACTTACCGGCACGGACCCAAGCCTGACCTGGGAGGTCCTCCGACGCGCCCCCCTGCCTGGGGCGTTGAACCGAGTCCTGTTGCCACGTTCTACCGGCCCGTGTTGCATGGAGGTGACGCCCCCGGGGGAATTGCTTTGCGAACGGAATATCGGCCGTTTCCGGGCCGCAAAGGGGTTACAGGAGCCTGGGGAAATATGTTAAGAGCGCGATTGGGGGAGTCGCTTCGACGCCGCCAGAGCGGGCGTTTTTTCCAATCCCAGTACAGAGAAACGACGGGTCCGCGTGGAAACGAAGGAGATTGCGATGTCAAGAACTACAAAATTAATGGGGACGGCTTGTATTCTCGCAAGTGCGCTCGGGGCTGGTCCGGCGGCGGCCGCCAGTTTGACGGGCTTCACGACCATGGTGGACACGCATTACAGCCGCACGACATTTAACGACACCGATGGGGCAGACTTTAACACCTGGTCGCTCGGCGGCTCGATTGCGATGCCCATCGATGAAGTGCCAAACCTCAACTGGCAGATCGATGCATCATACGCCCATAGCTGGAACGGCAAGGATAATACGTTCGACACCGATGGCAATTGCATCGTATGCGATGCGTTCAGCGCCGAGACCTGGAATTTCGGCTTCAGCCCGTTCTGGGCCGGAGAAAATGGGCGCTTTGGTATCAATGTGAACTACAACACCCAAACCCATTGGGGTTATCTCTGGAATGGCGGAGCCTTCGCGGAATGGTATTTCGGTCCGCTTACGGCTCAACTGAAGGCCGGCTGGTTGGGTTCAGGCGGCACACCGATTGGCGGTCACGGCAATTACGTCGGCGGCGCCATTACCGGTTATGCACTTCCCAATCTGTCCATCACCGGCTCGTTCACTTGGTCCAGTATCATCACTGGTGCGTCGCTCGAGAGCACTCCGTTCCCGTCCTGTATGGCGCAGGTTTGCGGCCGGCGTGGTTGGAATCAGAAGAATTACGGGATTCAAGCTGAATTCCTCGTTTCCGAGTCTCTGCCGATCTCCGTTTATGGCGGCTTCGTCTACACGCAATACACCGTCACCGATGGCCCGCTTGTTTCCGGAGACGACTTCAACGCGTCCACGTTCATGGTTGGCGCGCGCTTCTACCCAGGGCAAGGGTCGCTGATGAACAAGCATCGCGACGGCAATTTGTTCGGTTGGCTGCGCGGTCCGAACTGATAAATCGTTTGCTTCGATGCGCCCGCGCATTCCCTGCGCGGGCGCATTCTTTTTTGAGATTCGCGGGTGCAAATTGATGGCGCGGCCATCGACCGCCGTGCGAAAATCCGGCCCACCACTTCAACCGTCTTGCCCATGAAGGTACGACGGGAACATCGTTTGGCGGCCACAGGTGCCCACGGAACCCGTACGCATCCCTCTCAACGTTCTGTTCGGTATATCCGACGACCACCGGGCTCGCGTTCATGTCCGCGATGAGGGCAGGCGGCTTGAGTATGCGCTTCCCGGAACCGCGAACATCATCCCGTTCCTCTCAAAGGAACGCTTCGCGCTGAACATCATTTACCTCCAGAACGGGAACCCCGTACCGGTTAGGCTCAACGCCGGTCCATTGCTCAACCATATTGCGGACCCTGACATTTGTTCTCTGGCTTTGAAAATAGCCGAGCAGATCGCCGAGAAGTCTTCGCGGCCCTGTTTCAACCACCCTGTCGCTGTTGCCCGTACCTCGCGCGACGCGGTGGCGCGTCTTCTCTCCGGAATCCCCGGGTTGACCGTGCCACAGACACTACGCATCACGCCGATGACACCGGCCGATATGCCCAAGGCAATCGAGGAGGCTGGTTTGACCTATCCGGTGTTGGTGAGAATTCCGGGCTCGCACGGGGGCTCCAAAATGGAGAAGGTCGATAGCGCCGAACGCGCGCTCGAAGTCGCCGGATGGCCACGGAGCCAGGACGAGCTCTATGTGACGAAATTCCACGACTTCATCGGTCCTGACGGGCTTTACCGCAAGTTCCGGGTTGTTGTCGTCGGCGAAAACATCTTTCTTCGCACCTGCATTGTCGGCGGGAATTGGTTCTTGGGCAGAGGCGGTCGATCCCCGAACAGCGAAAAAGAGGAGCGGATCCGGCTTGCATCCTTTGATGAGGAACAGGGTCCGCACTTGACGCCGGTATTTCGTGAAATGCGCCGACGGCTTGGGCTCGATTATTTCGGCGTCGACTGCAATATCGATGAAAACGGTCAGGTGCTGCTCTTCGAGGCAAATGCCTGCATGAATATTCTCAGCAACAATTTCCCCTCGCCGAACATTTGGGACGGCGTGATCGCCCGCATCACCAGTGCCGTCGAACGTCTGCTGGCGGCTCCAAACACGTGGCAAAAACCGCATGCGGGAGCGCTGAAGGCAAGCGCCTGACGTCTAGTGGGGCACGCGTCGAACCATGGGCGCGATGGTGAAATTGTCTGGCGCCATTGCTCCTCCCGAGACGATCATGGTCATCGCTTGATCCATCGTGAGCGCAGTGGCGATCAGCGCGCTGGTCGGCAATATCTCGAGAAATCCCGCGGTTGGATTCAGCGCGGTGGGGACGTAAACCGCAGCCAGTTCGTCGCCTGTGATCGAATCCGTAAAAACGCGGGTCACCAATCCGATCGTCTTCATGCCTGGCGACGGATAGTCGAGCAAGACCACGCGCGCCGAACCGTCGGGTTTTTGTTGCAGCATCGCGATGAATTTCTTCGATGCCGAATACACCGTCTGAACGATCGGGATTCGCGCGATCAACATCTCGATGGAAGCAATGAGCTTCTTGCCGATGACGCGCGAGGCGATGGCACCGATCGTGTAGAGCAGCAGCAGGGCCGCGATGATCGCAACCAGCCATTGGAAGACGGGGTCGGACAGGATGGGACCGGCCGTTGGATAACGGTCGGTGATGAACATTGTGAATCCCCCCGCCATCGGCGATCCCACCGCGAACAGGAAAGAAAAGACGAAGTCCAGGACGATCCAGACCACGACCAAAGGGATAACGGTCAAGACTCCGGCAATCAGGTTCGCCCGGATGCTCCGGGACGACAGTTTGCGGTCGCTCAAAGTCCCCCACTTGCGGCGCCGGTTAATGCGTGCAAGTGCCGACGCGCTTACGATAATGTCCCGGCTCCTTGAACATCATGCAAGCGGTGGTTTGGCGCATGCCCCGAAGTACCCACAAATCTCGTGTGCTGATTACCAGCGCGCTTCCCTACATCAACGGGGTCAAGCACTTGGGCAATCTCGTCGGCTCGCAGCTTCCTGCCGATGTCTATGCCCGCTTCCAGCGCGCTAGGGGCCGCGAAACGCTGCTGATCTGCGCCACCGACGAACATGGCACTCCGGCGGAGTTGGCGGCGCTCGAAGCCGGCCAATCCGTCGAGGTCTATTGCCGCGAACAGCACGAAATCCAACGGGATGTCGGAGAGCGATTTGGCCTCTCCTGGGACTATTTCGGCCGCTCGTCGAGCCCGCAGAACCGGCGCCTCACTCAGGATTTCGCCCGCGCCTTGTGGAAAAACGGGCACCTTGAGGTTCGGACCACAAGGCAAGTCTACTCAAAAGCCGATGGCCGGTTCCTGCCGGACCGTTATGTCATCGGCACCTGTCCGCATTGCGGATATGACCGGGCGCGGGGCGATCAATGCGAAAATTGCACCCGCGTGCTCGATCCGACCGACCTGATCAACCCGCGCTCGGAACTGTCGGGATCCACGGACATCGAAGTTAGAAACAGCGAACACTTGTTCCTGAAGCAATCGGGATTCACCGATCGCCTGCGGGAGTGGATCGACAGCAAGAAGGCCGAGTGGCCTACGCTCGTAACTTCGATCGCCTATAAGTGGCTCGACGAAGGACTGCAGGACCGCGGCATTACGCGCGACCTCACCTGGGGCATTCCGGTGCCCGATGACATTGCCGACGGCCGGCTCAAGGGGAAAGTGTTCTACGTCTGGTTCGATGCGCCCATCGAATATATCGGCGCGACCTGGGAATGGGCCGACGCGCAAGGCAAAGGCGATGCATGGCGGAGCTGGTGGTACGGTGCTGATGATGTCCGCTACGTCGAGTTCATGGGAAAGGACAATGTTCCATTCCATACGGTTGGCTTCCCCGTCACGATTCTCGGCTCCGGCGAGCCGTGGAAACTGGTCGATGAGCTGAAGGGCTTCAACTACATCAACTATGAAGGCGGCAAATTCTCGACCAGCGGCAAGCGCGGCGTGTTCATGGACTCGGCCCTCGAGATTCTGCCCGCGGACTACTGGCGCTATTACCTGATGGCAAATGCGCCGGAGGGCTCGGATTCCAACTTTACCTGGCAGCACTTTGCCGGCGTCGTGAACAAGGACTTGGCCGATGTCCTCGGCAATTTCGTCAACCGCATAACGCGGTTCGCGGCCTCCCGCTTTGGCGGGAAGGTACCCGGGGGCGGCTCGTACGGCGCTGAGGAAAAATCGCTCACCGACGAGCTCGATCGCCGCGTCGCTCAGTATACAGATTATATGGAACACATGGAGTTCCGCAAAGCTGTCGGCGAGCTGCGTGCCATCTGGGTCCTCGGCAACGAGTATCTGACCAAGGCTGCGCCTTGGACGACGATCAAGACCGATACCGGCCGCGCCGCAGCTTCGGTGCGCATGGGATTGAATCTCGTGCATCTGTTCGGCCACCTCTCGTGTCCGTTAATTCCGCAAGACGCGCGCGCCATCACAACTGCAGTGATGGAAGCGACAGAACTGATCCCATGGCCGGACGAACCGATGGCGGAATTCTTGGATGGGCTGGAACCGGACGCGGCAATTCGGCCGCCTGAAATGCTGTTCGCCAAGGTCACGGAAGAACAGATCGCTGCTTGGGAAGCCCGCTTCGGCGGTGCGAACTGATTTAAGCGCGCACTGATCTTTAAGAAGGCAATTTCGGCAGACGCTTCCAACCGGAAGAGCCGAGCGCCTCGAGCGGGCGAAACCGCGACTTATAGTCCATCTTGCGGCTGCCGCGGACCCAATAGCCGAGATACACATAGGGCAGGCGCTTGGCTCTTGCCGCATGCACGTGGTCCAGGATCATGAACGTGCCGAGGCTCCGGTGCGCGAGATTCGGATCGAAAAAGCTGTAGACCATCGACAAGCCGTCTTGCAGCACGTCGGTCAGAGCGCACGCGACAAGTCGGCCGGCGCCACCGCCGGGTTCGCGCATCCGGTATTCGATCAGCATGGTTTCCACGGGTGTCTCTTCGACCATGGCCACGTAGTCGAACAGACCCATATCCGACATTCCGCCGCCCGCATGGCGGCTCGCGAGATAGGCCTGGAGCAGAGCGAACTGCTCTCGCGTCGCTTCGGCGGCGACGATGGTGCGAACGATATCGGCGTTTAGGCGCTCCATGCGCCGCATCGAACGGCTGGGCTCGAACTCATCGGCGACAACCCGCACCGAAATGCAGGCCGTACAGCCGTCGCAAGCCGGCCGGTAAGCGATCATTTGGCTGCGGCGAAACCCCGAATGGGTCAGAGCGTCGTTCAAGGGCGCGGCATGCGGCCCCATCAATCGGGCAAAGACCTTGCGTTCGACTTTGCCCGGCAAATAGGGGCAAGCCCCTCCGGGTGTAAGGAAAAACTGCGGCAAACGCGAAAGATAATGCTCGGTCAAGGTCCCCGCCTCAGTAATCGGCCGGCGTCACTACACAGCACCAGCGCGAACACCGAATTATGACCGGGATAAGTCGACTGCGCCAAGCAAATTCACTCCCAAGGTTAGTTGAGGTTGAGAAAAGTGCCCGCCGAAGCCCCGCTCCAGTTTGTTCCGCCAACTGACTGCCGGACTCTTCCCGCTGAGTCGCCAGCGGGCTCACACAATCCCGCCAGCACTAAAGGTCGAACAAAAATCTCAAAAAAAGCCAAACAGGCGGGCGAATTAACTTTGCCGCGGCAGGCAAGCGAGCATCAGACCAGTTTGGCGGTAGCGGGAATGGCCTATTCTACCATACGTTGCAATAGAGGATTTGCGCACCATCTTCGGCAAGCCAAGAAAAGCGCCCGGAAGGTCTGCTCGCCAAATTCCCCCTACACATGAGCTCTAAAGTTTGTATCCCGGCGGGACCACGGGGGCCTCGCGCATCAAGAGAATCGAGATGCGCCGGTTGGACGAGGCATAGGGATCGTCGGGCAGCAACGGTTCGGTGCCTGCTTTCCCTGACACAGCAAAGATCCTGTCCGACGCGATCCCCTGGCTCGCCAGCATGGCGCGTGCAGCGTTAGCCCGCGCCGCCGATAGCTCCCAATTCGTTACCCCGTTTGGACCCTCGAACTGGGCCGCATCGGTGTGTCCTGTGATGGCCAGGCGATTGGGCAGGCGGTCGACGATCTTGGCAACCTGCTGAAGCAATAAGCGAGTCTTCGGCAGAGGCGTCGCGGTTCCAGGCTGAAACATGGCTTGGCCATCCTGATCGACAAGCTGGATGTTCAAACCCTCTGGCGTTTGACTCACGATGAGGTTCCGCGACAGTTCCGCGATATCGGGCATTTGCTGCATCGCCTGCCGCAGCGACATTTCCGCCTGTTCGAAGATGCGGTTCTCCGCCGACGGCATTTGCCGTTCCATGTTGTTGTCGCTTTTTTCCTGCGACTGAGCGGCTGCGCCCTGTGCTTCCGTCGAGCCGCCCTTGAGCTCGCCCTCGGTTTTCGAGCGCGTCTCGTCCTGCGGTTTCGGCGGTGTCATCTTGCTGATCGGAGATATTGCGCCGCCGGCACGTGCGCCCTGCGCGCCGAACACTGTTCCCGCAAGCACTCCGCCGGCACCCGAAGAGGACTTCGAAATGTTCTGCGCGGCGAAATAGTCGGCGATGCCGCGCTTTTGTTCTGGAGTCGTCGTATTGATCAGCCACATAAGCAGGAAGAACGCCATCATGGC
>Ga0134122_10003741_pt1 | contig 11315 bp, 12 predicted proteins | sample KB302_FD_96461 | JGI IMG/M metagenome (GOLD analysis project Ga0134122, IMG submission 96461) | Terrestrial soil microbial communities without Nitrogen fertilizer from Kellogg Biological Station, Michigan, USA - KB3-0-2 | ecosystem: Environmental > Terrestrial > Soil > Unclassified ...
GAGGATCGTGTCTACACGGTCATGTCGGGTGTCTTTTACATCGGGCTCGGGGAGACCTTCGATAGCGACAAGGTGAAAGCCTATCCGCCGGGAAGCGTCATCGTTCTTCCAGGCGAAACCTGGCATTTCCATTGGGCGAAGTCCGGCGAATACGTCACTCAGGTAACGGCAATTGGTCCGCTTGGCCTCGAATATCACGATCCGCATGACGATCCACGCCATCATCACGCTGACGCTGCGTTCGGTCCGACCAGTCAGTGAATTACTCCAGGCACAGTGGTCTTAAAAGCCGTCACCAAAGTGAGAGCGGCTGGCTGCGTGGGAGAGGTCTTCGAAAATGATCATCACCGGCATTGAGACCGTCCCACTTCGCATCCCGTTCAAGGCCGGAACCAAATCCGATGCTTCCGCTTGGGGCGACAGCAACTTGCCGGCCGCGGGTTCGCTGCTCGTCAAGGTGACGACTGACCAGGGGCTGGTCGGGTGGGGCGAGGCGTTCGGGTTTCGAGCAGTCGCTTCCGCCAAGCTTGCTATCGACCAACTGATCGCACCGCTCTGCGTCGGCCAGGATGCAACGCGGATCGAATCGCTGATGCTGGACGTTAACAAGAAGCTGCACGTCTTTGGACGGGGCGGCGCCCTTGCCTTTGCCATCTCGGCGGTCGACATCGCCCTTTGGGATATCGCGGGAAAGGCAGCGACCATGCCGCTCTGCCGGCTTCTCGGGGGCGGCGCGACCGAGCTGCCCTGTTATGCAAGCATGGTCCGCTACTCCAACCCCGCCCTAGTACGTACCAGCGTGCGGCAAGCGATCGACGCCGGATTCGGCGCACTGAAGCTTCACGAGATCGCGCTTCCGGCGATCCGCGCCGCCCGCGAGGAAGCCGGTCCCGGCATCGAGCTGATGCTCGACGTCAACTGTCCCTGGACCTTGTATGAGGCCCGGCAAACAGCGGAAGAGCTCAAGGCGGTTGACCTGAAATGGCTGGAGGAGCCGCTTTGGCCGCCGGAGAATTTTGACGGTCTCGCCGAATTGAGAAGGACGAGCGGCATCCCAATCGCGGCCGGCGAAAACGTCTATACGCTGATGGATTTCGAGCGCCTGCTGGCCGCTAGGGCCGTGGATTTTGTTCAGCCAAGTCCAGCCAAGATGGGAGGCGTCAGTGAATTGCGCAAAGTCTTTCCGCTCGCCGCCATCCACAACATCCCGGTGATGCTGCACTCCTTTTACGACGGCCCGGGCCTGTTGACAGCAATCCATGCGACCGCTGCGCTCGGACCGGCGGACTCCATGACAGAGTGGCGCTGGTTTGATCTCCAAGCGACGATCTACGGCGACGCGCTCAGCCCGAAGGGTGGCCGGATCTCGGTGCCCCAGGGATCGGGCCTTGGAATTGACCCCGATCCCGACGTCATCAGGATTTACCGCTGGAACTAAACGATGACAGAAAGCTACGAGCTCATCGAGCACAGCTATGACGTCGTGATTGTGGGGGCCGGCGGGGCCGCAATGCGGGCCGCGCTTGGCATGGCCGCATCGGGATTGAGGACGGCCTGTGTCACAAAAGTCTTTCCGACCCGCAGCGATACGGTGGCGGCACAAGGTGGCATGGCCGCCTCGCTCGCTAGCCGGGCTGGTCACGTGCCGGAAGCGATCGGGGGCGGGAGAAGAGGACGCCATGACAAAGTTCGTGCTGAGTGCCTTAGTCGTCATCGCATCGATCGCAAGCATGTCTGGCGCTTCGGGTGAGCTGTCGGCGTCGGAGAGGTCTCCAATGTTCTACCGCACCGTAATGGTCGATGGCCTGTCCATCTTCTATCGCGAGGCCGGGCGGCCGGATGCGCCGACGCTCTTGCTCCTGCATGGCTTTCCGTCATCCTCGCGGATGTATGAGCCCCTGCTGACGCGTCTCTCCGCGCATTACCACCTCGTTGCCCCGGATTATCCGGGGTTCGGTCACAGCGATACGCCGGGCGCCAAGGCGTTCTCCTACACGTTCGATCATATTGCTCAGGTGATGAACCACTTCACCGAGGCGCTCGGCCTCGATCGCTATGCGCTGTACATGCAGGATTATGGTGGGCCGGTCGGGTTCCGGCTCGCCATTGCTCATCCTCAACGCGTGCAGGCGCTCATCATACAGAACGCCGTCGCCCACGACGAAGGACTCGGCCCTCTCTGGCAGAAGCGGCGAGAGTTCTGGGCCGACCGGGCCGCAAACGAGGCCGGTCTACGAGCGAATTTCTTGTCCTTTGCCGCCACCAAGCAGCGTCATATCGGCTCGAATCCTAATCCCGAGACACTCGATCCCGATCGATGGGTGGACGAGTTTGCGTTCCTGAGCCGGCCTGGCGAAGCCGACATCCAGATCGATCTGTTCTACGATTACCACACCAACGTCACCAACTATCTCGCGTGGAGCGCTTGGCTACGGCTGAATCAGCCGCCCACGTTGGTTATTTGGGGCCGGTATGACCCCTCGTTCCTGGTTGCCGAGACGGCCGCTTATCAGCGCGATCTGCCCGGGGCGGAGGTCCACATCCTCGATGCCGGCCACTTTGCGCTCTACGAGAAGCCAGACGAGATCGCAAAGCTGGTTGGAGATTTTCTGGGACGCACGCTCAGTCGACCACCAGAGCCAAAGCAATGACCGCGACGGTTTCCGCATCGCCATCGGCGGTCGCTGAGCTGCCATCGCGGCGCTTCTCTCCGCATTCACGCGCCGACGATGAAACAGAGGAGTAAATGATCCGATGTCACACCACTATTCCGGGCCTGCGCTTGGGTTCCCGCACGGCGACGCGCGCCTCGACCTCACCGACCTCTACGCGTTCGGCAAACCGGGCGATGATTGCAAGTCGATCCTGATCATGAACGTGCATCCGTCGTTCAGCTTGGAGCCTCGCGGGCCGACCCGATCAGACCCGTTCGCGCACGAGGCGATCTACGAGTTCAAGATCGACACCAACGGCGATTCCGTCGCGGACATCGCCTACCGGGTACGGTTTTCCCCCTTTGAGGGGGGAGCGCAAACGGCGACGCTGCGCTGCGTCCGGGGTGCGGCCGCCGCCGGGGTAGGCGACACGGGAGACGTGCTCATCGAAGCGGCGCCGGTCTCGTTGGGTCGGACGCCGCGCGTGACAGAGGTCGGCGCGCACCGCCTCTTCGCCGGTTGGCGGAGCGACCCCTTCTTCTTCGATGTGCTTGGCGTGCTGGATGGCTTCAAGTTCTCCCACCAAGATTTCTTCGCCGATAAGGACGTGTGCAGCATCGTCCTCGAAATCCCCAATGTCTCTCTGGCGCCAGGGAGGGTCGGCATTTGGGCCCGGACCTTGGACGGCGCCGGCGGCCGCTGGGTGCAGGCCGACCGCGGCGCGCGGCCTGCGCAGACCCCCTTCCTGACCGGCGAGGCGATCGCCGCCTACAACGCCGCGGAACCAGCCGACGACCGCCAATTCGTCTCCGTGTTCGCGCACTCTCTCGAACACGCGGGCGGCTACGCCGCTACCGATGCGGAGCGGGTGGCCGCAACGCTGCTCCCGGACATCCTGCCCTTCGATCACACGCGGCCGGCCTCGTATCCGGAGAATGGCCGGGCGCTCACCGATGACGTCCTCGATTACTTCCTCACCATCATCACAAATGGCAAGGTGACGACGGACGGGGTGGGAGCCCACAGCGATCTGCTCCCCGAGTTCCCCTATTTGGGACCGCCGCACAATACCTGACGCACGTCGAGGGCATCTCTGTGAGGACTGTCCTAACGAACGGCGAGAAGCCGTCGGCGGATCACATGCGCATCTTTTTCGCTGTTTGTTTTTGCTCTTCTTACGTCATCGGCGTTTGCACACACCGACGTCGGATCAACATCCAGCTTCCTTCACGGCCTCTCGCACCCATCAACGGGATTGACCACATCCTCGCGATGGTCGCGGTCGGCATCTTCGCGGCCAACCTTGGTGGGCGAGCGATCCGGGCGGTGCCGCTCACATTCATTACGCTGATGGCAGTCGGTGGCGCGCTCGGCATCTCCGGCGTGCCTGTACCGTCCGTGGAGCTCGGCATTGCCTTCTCTATCATCGGGCTTGGCTTGGCCATCGCCGTGCAATGGTCCCCGAGCCGTTCCCGCCACGCGCTAAGCTGGGCGCCCTTAACCAGACCACGCGGGCAAGCTGGCGAAGTGCGGCGCGCACAAGGACGTTTCGGCGCGGGTGGCGCGAGCGCGCCTGCAAGCGGATTCGAGTTGTGCGGCAGCAGCCGCGGGGACGCTACGCGTTCGTTCACCCCAAGCCCACGGCTTCAACCTCATCCTGTCTTTGCGTATTTGCCGGCACGTACCAGCATTTGACCTTAACGGGCATGCCGGGACGATCCCTGAGACAAGCATGATAGCCACCATCCCGTGAAGGCAGCTTCTTTACCTCGGGGCCGACACGTACATGGCGGCCATGAACGTCTGCCGTGTAGCTACGGTCATATGAGTAGTAGACGACGTTTTCTGCAGGAAAGCAGTCTTTGTCGCTGCAGCAGTCGGCGTCGTACCAGCCATGACCTGAGACTATCGTCGGCGCGCAAAAGAACAGGACTATCAATACCAGCCGTCTCCACCGTCTGGGCCATGCAGCCGGCAACTGTCCAATCCCCTTGTTCACGTGTGTAGGAAATTTAGATGTCGTGCTTTGCCGCTCAACCTCGTTCAGCACAATTCGCAGCGTCGCGATGACTGCATCGACATCGGTCGACATCTCACAAACCTCTGCGCCACCTGCGTAATTTCGGTCGACAGAAAATACGACAGGGCTCGTTTGCCGATGAGCAGCGCTATGCGCTTCCCCGTCTGGGCAACCACAGCGGTCGGCAAAAGCAAGAGAACAATGGCAACGATTACCCGCACTCACATTGCGAGTGTTCCCCCTAGACCCATTCCCCGAGTATATCTAACCAGCTCGGATGTAGCCAAGCGCAAGATCAACGGCCCGCCCTATCGCCTGAGTGGCTTGGTCGGGCCGAGGCACTGCGGCGCTCGATGCCGGCGCAGATCGACAAGGGAAAATCTGAGGCGGCACATTCCTCCTCTTGGGCGCCGTTCGTGGATTCGTGGTGGTTGGGGAAGGGGCGCGATGCATGGGCAAAAGGATACACAGCGCCCCCAACCTATTTGTTCCGTTCGAACTGAGATATCAGCGGCCCAGCACCGTCATGTTAATGCGGGCGACACCTTGGCCTGTCATACCGATCTTACCGGCCGCCGCCCTGGAGAGGTCAATGACACGACCAACGACGTAGGGCCCACGATCATTGATGACAACATCGACCGAGCGACCGTTGTCCAAATGCTTGACGCGAACTCGCGTACCGAACGGCAGTGTCTTGTGGGCAGCCGTCATGGCGTTCGGATTGAATTGGCCACCGGACGCAAGACGCTGAGGTTGCCAGTAGTAGGATGCCATCCCGATCTGACCCGAGTCCTCCAGAATGCTGGCGCGATGCGAACGGGCGTGGCGTCTGCCATCACCCGCATCGGCGTTTGGATTGATGCTCGCAGCGGCTGGCATCGACATTGCGGTAAACAGCAAGAAGAACAGTGTGGTCGATTGAACAAACGACATTTCTCGCCTTTCGTGTGCGTGTGGCAACGATGCTCGAGCATCCGGCCAACTGGGATCGACGGGATCGGGCGACCTGATCTTTGAGTGGAACCCCGGGGGGCATCTGCACGGGTTGAAATGTGGGCGAGCGGGCTTCCGATCAAACCCCCAATTTGCGGGAGACTGGGCGCGTCGAGGGCGGACACCGAGGTGGACATAGGATAGGCGCGCCGCTGGGCGAACAAGTGGTCGATCCTCAGCTAGTCCGTCAGGCCACGCCCTGGAGCGTGGCAATGCCCAAGGCGTGGCCGGCGCTACGGGGCCCGGTGCGGGGTAAGCCCACGCGCGCAAGCCGGCTCATATCGACCAAACGTTAGCGTTCACTCCCCAAAACAGAGGCATTTGCCTCGCATTGATTCATTTCCGATTAGGCATAAAACCCTACATGGAACGGGGTCGTCTTCAATCTCGGTGAGTTTGCCTAGACAACTTGCCAGAGCCGATGATTTCGCCTGAGAGGGGTCTCACGATGACCATCACGATTACCGGCTTTGAACGGTCATCCGATGGCGGCAAGGGACTGGCGCGTGATAGGCGCGTTCGCTGGGCGTTGGAGGAAGTGGGCCAACTTTCGTCCAATGTCTTCGCCGGCCGTTGAGCTTCAATCTGCGGTAAGAGCCGCTCCGCCGGCCAGCTCGTGGCGAACCTGATCGGGGAGAATGCGAGTGCCGTTGCGGGTCTCAATCGCACGGTCGGTGGCGGCGAACGCCTTTGCTCGCGAGCGATAGGTTCGTGACCAGGCGTCGGCGACGAGGGCAAGCGATACCTCATCGACGCCGGGCGAGAGTTCTATGCCGAGTCGCTCGCGGTTCCAGAACGCAAGCACGTTGCCGATCGCTGTCAAGGCAAAGGACCGGGTGAACTTGAACGCAGCACTGTCGTAACGCGCGTCCCAATGCTTCCGTCGGCGAGATCGCATGTCAGGAAGACGTGGCCGCGCCCGCGGGCGAGTTCATGCAGCTCGTCGCGAATTGCCTCGTCAGACGCGACGAACAGCACCAAGCACGTGATCTCTTCCGGCTCTGCGATACGCTGGATCGCCAATGCCTTACAGCCGCCGCCGCGAGCGCCGCTGTGTCTGGCCCCGCCGTCATCGGTGTGTGGGTGCCACCAGGATGAATGGAGTTGACGCAGATCTCGTTCCGCGCGAGTTCCAGCGCCGCCGTCTTGGTCAGCCCGAGCAAGCCCCACTTGCTGGCCACGTACGACGCGAGCCCGCGGTCGTCCCGACGGCTGCGGAAATATTTACGATCGCGCCGCCGCCCGCCTTGCGAATGGAGGGCGCGATCGCGCGGATCCCAGATAGGCGCCGGTCAGATTGATGTCGATCACCTGACGCCAGGCCTCCGGCTCGGTCTCCGCGATCGGTCCGAAGCGCACGCTGGCCGCCTTGTTGACCAGCACAGAGACGGGACCAAATGCGTCACCGGCGGCGGCCACGGTCGCCGCCCAGTCCTTGTCGCTCGTGACGTTGAGGCGGGAGAAGATGGCGTGATCGGCGAGCTCGGCGGCGAGCCACCGCCCCGCCTGCTCGAGTGCGTCCGCGATCACAACCTTCGCGCCGTCGGCTGCGAAGCCGCGCGCGAAGCTGGCACTCATTCCACGGGCACCGCCCGTGACGATCACGTCCGATTGTGGAAACGTTTCATGATTCTCTCGTTCAATTTAGCTACCAGCACCGTGCGCACGACTCGGTTGCTGGAGCTGTGACGCGTTAGCGTGTGGGGTACGAGTTGGGGTCGGCCAAGATGGTCCCGACGAAGTCGCCGAGGTTGAGCTCGACTGGGCCTCGCTGGCCGTAGCCCGCTTTGAAGGCCTGGCTGTGCAACGCAGGAAAGGCTGGCCGCTCCGAGGCCTTCCAGAAGGCGTCTATCTCCGCTCCCAACGGCTCGTCGGCGGGAAGTGTCGCGGTGTTGACGAACCGCTTGATGTCGGCGAGCGCGAGTAGATCGAACCGGGACACCCGTTGGGCAAAGGCATCGACAAACTCGATGAACTGCTCGTCGGGGATCGCGCGATTGACGTAGCCGTATCGCTCGGCGAGCTCGCCGTCGAAGTCCTGGCCGCCGACCAGGATCTCGAATGCCCGGCCGCGACCGACGAGGCTCGACAGCCGATTCAACGCACCCCCACCGGGCGCGGCGCCGACGCCGATCTCGAACTGCCCGAGGACGGCCCGCTCTCGGCTGGCGAAGCGGATGTCGGTGGCGAGCGCGAACTCGCTGCCCGCACCGCGCGCGCGACCTCGGATCGCGCTGATCGTCACGGCGGGTGACTTGCTCAACCGGATGTGCAGGTCCGTAAAGGGATGCCTGCCCGCCGTGGTCTCGACACCTTCGAGTTCGGCGGGGTCGCCCGCGATGTCGTAGTGGGCGAGGAAGAAGTCTGGGTCCGCGCTGTCGAAGAGCACGACGCCCACCCGCTTGTCGCGCTCGATCTCGGTGAGCAGGTTCAGCAGCTCTTTCATCATCACGGCGTCGATCAGGTTGATCGGCGGGTTGTTGAAGGTGACTCGCCACAGCGACGGCGTCGATCTGTCCAGATCGAAGCGCGTGTAGTGGTCATGCGTACGCTTCGGTTGCTTGCTCGCCATCTTACGCGTCCTTCTCGTCGTGCGTTGCTGATGGGGCGTCATTTGGGGTTGCAATTGCTTGGCTCAAATGTCATATAACCGGCAGTTTAGGACATCCGGGCGAGGTCCCCATGCAGCGCATTGGTTTCATCGTTCTGCCCGGCTTTCAGATGATGAGCGTGGCCTCGCTCTCAGTGTTCGAACTCGCGAATTCGGAGCTGGACGAGCCGGTCTACGACCTGCGTCTGCTATCCGAGACGGGCGGGTCCGTCCGCAGCTCGATGGGCTTCAGTGTCGCGACCGAGCCGTTCAGCAATGCGAATTTCGACACACTGCTGGTCGGCGGGAGCGCAGTGGCCGGGTCGTTGACGCCAGGCATAGTTAAATTTCTGCGCCGGGCCTTGACGCGTTCCCGGCGAGTTGCCTCAACATGCACGGGCGCGTTCGTGCTGGCAGAAGCCGGCCTGCTTGACGGCCGTCGCGCGACCACGCATTGGCACCGCGCGCGTGACTTGCAGGCTCGGTTTCCAATGGTGAAGGTGGAGGAAGACCGCATCTTCATCGTCGACGGCTCGGTGTGGACCTCGGCTGGGATGACCGCGGGCATCGACCTCGCACTGGCTATGATCGAAAAGGATCTGGGTGCCGATGTCGCCCGGGCCGTGGCCAGGAAGCTCGTGGTCTATCACCGGCGCGCCGGTGGTCAATCGCAGTTTTCGGCGCTGCTGGAGCTGGAGCCTAAATCGGACCGTATCCAGAGCGCACTGGCATATGCGAAGCGCAATCTCGACAAGCCGCTAACGGTTACACAGCTCGCCAAAGCGGCACATCTAAGTCCACGCCAGTTCAGCCGTGCCTTCCGCGCGGAGACCGGCCAATCGCCAGCCAAGGCGGTCGAGAACCTGCGCGTCGAGGCCGCCCGACTTATGATGGAGCGGAGCCGCCATCCGATCGACGTCATCGCCCAGCAAACGGGTTTTGCTGATCGCGACCGCATGCGCCGCGCCTTCCTGCGCGCTTTCGGACAGCCGCCGCAGGTAATGCGACGAAACGCGCGCGCGCAGGTCGCGGCGTGACGCTTTGAGCCTCCGCCGATCGCACATTGCTGGGGGTGCGCTTGCCTCGGACGATCACGCGCGGAAGCCAATGTGCTCCCCAACCTCGATGTCCTAAAAGGACGTCTATATGGCATTTGAGCCAGGGTCTGAAATGGCTAGTCTGTGTCCTCGCGTGAAGTCTGCCAGCGAGTGCTGTCCGGTCCGCCGAAACTAGCCGCAGCGCCAGCCGGCAGGCCCTTGTAAGGAGCCAGCCTAGCTGCCCCATCCGCGCAATAGACGGGAGATAGCCATGACCAACACGATCAAGGTCAACGGTGTCGATCGGACATTCGATGTCGACGGCGACACTCCTCTTTTGTGGGTATTGCGCGACGTCCTTGGCATGACCGGTACGAAGTTCGGCTGCGGCATGGCACTTTGTGGCGCCTGTACCGTGCATCTCGACGGTGTGGCCGTGCGGTCCTGCATTACTCCAGTCGACAGCATCGGCAAGGCCGAGATCACAACGATCGAGGCGATCGGCGCGACGCCGGCGGGCGCCAAGATTCAGAAGGCTTGGCTCGACCGCGAGGTCGTTCAATGCGGGTATTGCCAGTCGGGGCAGGTCATGTCTGCCGCGGCGCTGCTCGCAAGCAATCCAAATCCAACGGATTCCGATATCGACGCCGCAATGTCCGGCAACATCTGCCGCTGTGGGACCTATGTCCGCATTCGCGAAGCAATCAAACAGGCCGCGCGCTCGGCGGGACAGGGAGGCTGACAATGATCCCCGATCACCTCACCTCCCCAGCCGCCGCCCCTGATCGGTCGCCATCTGCGAGCGGTCTCTCCCGACGTGGGTTTCTGCAGGCCGGAGCGGTAGCCGGCGGAGGCCTGCTGCTGAGTCTGAGCCTCCCGTTAGCAAACCGCGAAGCCGAAGCGGCCGATATTTTCACGCCCAACGCCTTCATCCGCATCGGATCTGACGGCGGCATTGTCCTCACGATGCCTTACGTCGAGATGGGCCAGGGCACCTACACCTCCATCCCGATGCTGATCGCCGAAGAGCTGGAGCTGGACCCTGGACAGGTCCAGCTGGAGCACGCCCCGCCCAACGAGAGGCTCTATGGAAATCCCTTGCTCGCCGGGGTGCAGGCAACCGGCAACTCGAACGCGATACGTGCGGCGTGGCAGCCCCTGCGCCAGGCCGGCGCGACCGCGAGAACAATGCTCGTATCGGTGGCGGCAAAGCGTTGGAATGTCGATCCGGCCTCCTGTCGTGCGCAAAAGGGTGAAGTGCGTCACGAATTAACTGGGCAGCGCGCCACCTATGGCGAACTTGCCGCCGATGCCGCCCGTGTGCCCGTCCCCGAACACGTGGTGCTCAAGCGACCGGAGGAATTCAAACTCATCGGCACCCCGGCCAAGCGTCTGGACGCGCCGGCGAAGGTCAACGGAACGGCGATCTACGGCATCGACGTCCGTCCGCCGGGCGTGAAGATAGCGACCCTCGCCCAATCGCCGGTTTTCGGTGGTCGTGTAAAGAGCGTGAACGAAGCGGCAGCCAAGGCCGTCAAGGGCGTGCGCCAGATCGTGCGGCTCGACGATGTGATCGCCGTCGTGGCCGATCATATGGGGGCCGCGAAGAAAGGGTTGGCTGCCCTAGTGATCGAGTGGGAGGATGGGCCTCACGCCAAGCTCAACACGCGGGAGATCCTGGGCGAGCTCGAAAAGGCGACGCTCAATGCCGGGGCGGTCGCGCAGAACATCGGCGATGTCGGCAAGGCCATGGCGGGCACCGTCACCAAAGTGGAGGCGACCTACCAGGTTCCGTTCCTCGCGCACGCTACGATGGAGCCGATGAACTGCACTGTTCATGTGCGCAGGGACGGATGCGAGGTCTGGGTCGGCACCCAGGTTGCCGCGCGCGCCCAGGCGGCGGCAGCAAAGACCGCCGGCGTGCCGCTGGATAAGGTCGTCGTGCACAACCATCTGATTGGCGGTGGGTTTGGGCGGCGCCTCGAGATCGATGGTGTCATTCGCGCGGTGGAGATCGC
>Ga0134122_10003743_pt1 | contig 11312 bp, 9 predicted proteins | sample KB302_FD_96461 | JGI IMG/M metagenome (GOLD analysis project Ga0134122, IMG submission 96461) | Terrestrial soil microbial communities without Nitrogen fertilizer from Kellogg Biological Station, Michigan, USA - KB3-0-2 | ecosystem: Environmental > Terrestrial > Soil > Unclassified ...
CGACGGCACGCGCCAGCGCCACTGCCTGAGTCCCCATCGCTTCGCGGGTCTCCGGATCGATAAACGGGCTCGGCGCTTCCTCGATCACCTTCTGATGCCGGCGCTGGAGCGAGCAGTCGCGCTCGAACAGATGGACGACGTTGCCTTGGGCATCGCCGAACACCTGCACCTCGATGTGGCGCGGCGAGAGGATATATTTCTCGATGATCACGCGGTCGTCGCCGAACGCGCTCGCCGCCTCCCGCTTGGCGCTGTCGAGCGCGTCGTCGAAGCCCTTCGCGTCGTCGACCCGGCGCATGCCTTTGCCGCCGCCGCCCGCGACCGCCTTGATCAGCACCGGATAGCCGACCGCCTCGGCTTCACGCTTGAGCGTCTTCGGATCCTGATCCTCGCCGAGATAGCCGGGCGTCACCGGCACGCCGGCCTGAGCCATCAGCTTCTTCGCCGCGTCCTTGAGGCCCATGGCGCGGATGCTGGCGGGCTTCGGCCCGACCCAGATCAGCCCGGCGTCGATCACCGCCTGCGCGAAGTCCGCATTCTCGGACAGGAAGCCGTACCCCGGATGGATCGCCTCCGCGCCGGTCGCCTTGGCCGCGGCGATGATCTTCTCCCCGACGAGATAGCTCTCCCGCGGCGGGCTCGGCCCGATATGCACCGCCTCGTCCGCCATGCGCACGTGCAGCGCTTTGGCGTCGGCGTCCGAATAGACCGCGACCGTGCGCACCCCGAGCCGCCGGGCGGTGCGAATCACCCGGCACGCAATCTCGCCACGGTTGGCGATGAGGAGGGAGGTGATCACTTCCCCAGTTCCGCGAGTGCATCGTCCACCCACCACTTGCGGTGGAACTCCGCGTTGTCATCCATTTGCTGACCCATGACGCCGATCAGACCGCCGGTCCAAGTGCCGAAAGCCGAACTGCCATCAAGATTGTGGACGTTCTCAGGCATGGTCCTGATCGTGTAGACAGGGTTCTGCGACTCACGTTCTTCGCCGATCTGCTTGAAATAGGAACCATCGAAGTAGAACTTCTCCCGGCCGCGATAAGAGAGATAGACCCGATCGAAATCTTTGTCTTTCAGCGCTTCGGCTGCCTTGAGGAGGCGCCGCGTCATATCCACCATCGAAATCTCTCCCGTGGTGGACTTCACGTCGAACACAATCTCATTCCCCCCAAGCAAGTTGCGACGATAAACAGAAGTCTCGGCACCCGTCTCACCAGCTAGGGCTGTTTGGACGGTTCCGTTGATCGCACGCTTATGCCACTCGAGACCTGCTACGATCGCGACCACGATGGCGAAAAGGGCCACAAGAATAACACGGTAGCGCGGTGCCCTTGGCCGCACCTGTTGTGCGTTAGCTACGTCGGCCATGCCGTCCCCTTGTCGCCATCATCACTTCACGAAATGCCGGAATCGCACAGTTCGCCTGTGCAATGCGATCTCGCTGCAATTGCCAATGAGGAGGGATTTGATCACGCAGCCCGCTTAAAGCGCTGCCGCCTTGGCTTTACGCTCGGCGTTGCGGCAACCTTCTCGGTTGGAAGATGTGTAGTCGAGCCGATAAAATGTGTCGTTGTATTCTCCGGGCATAGCCGTCAGCGTGACTTCACTTACATCATCAGGGAGTTTGGCCCCCGTGCTTTTCGACCAGGTGTACGAATAGCCTTGGCTACCGTCTCTCAACCCCATCTGGAAGAACTGGCAAGAACCCATAGAGGAGCAATATGTGCTCTTATCGTGTTTCCCATACTTTGCATCAAGAGCGTCTGAGAGCGCATCAATTGCCGACCTAACATTCACACCGTACGCGTCGGAGTCGAAGGTCTTACTAACAGTCCGGATTTCGCAAATGCCCGTCTCTGGATAGGCAACCACGGCGTACATATTAAGCTCCGGCATCGGCTTCGGAACGGACTCGAGCGCGCGAGCCTGGGTGGGATCAGTATCGGACGCGTCCACGAATTTTAGTTCTGAAATCGGTTGACCCATGGCCAATCCGAAGGGACCGGACCGAACCTTGCTTTCGCTCCCGGACTCGCTGCTTGTTGAGGGCTTGGCGGAGACTTGACCCAGCGCTTGCTGTTGCTGATTTTCGGAGCCCTGCGGTGCGCAACCAGACAGCGCTAAAGTTGCGCAAATAGTTCCGAACCTTCTCATACCTCCTCGCTTCCTCACATCCTGAACACGCCGAACTGCGACCGTTCCGGGATCGGCGCGTTCAGCGTCGCCGCGAACGCCAACCCGAGCACGTCGCGGGTCTGTGCTGGGTCGATGATGCCGTCGTCCCACAGCCGTGCGGTCGCGTGCCACGGGTTGCCCTGCGCCTCATAATCGTCGCGGATCGGCTGCTTGAACTTCTCGGCCTGCGCCGGCGTCCATTTTGCGGCATCACGGTGGACGGTGGCCAGCACGCTCGCGGCCTGCTCGCCGCCCATCACGCTGATGCGGCTGTTGGGCCAGGTGAACAGGAAACGCGGCGAGTAAGCGCGGCCGGCCATTCCGTAATTGCCGGCGCCGAAGCTGCCGCCGATCAGCACGGTGATCTTGGGCACGCTCGCGGTCGCGACCGCGGTCACCAGCTTGGCGCCGTGCTTGGCGATGCCTTCGGCCTCATATTTGCCGCCGACCATGAAGCCCGAGATGTTCTGCAGGAACAGCAAGGGCACCCGCCGCTGGCAGGCGAGCTCGATGAAATGCGCGCCCTTGACCGCGCTTTCGCTGAACAGCACGCCGTTGTTGGCGAGGATCGCGACCGGTATGCCCCAGATGTGGGCGAAGCCGCACACCAGGGTCGAGCCGTAGAGCGGTTTGAACTCGTGCAGCTCCGACCCGTCGATGATCCGCGCGATGATCTCGTGAACGTCGTAAGGCGCGCGCACGTCCTCGGGGATGATTCCGTATAATTCCTCGGCGTCGAACAGCGGCGGGCGCGGCTCGCGCAGCTCGATCGCCGACGATTGCGGCTGCAGGGTCGAAACAATGTCGCGGACGATGGTCAGGGCATGCTCGTCATTCTCGGCGAGATGGTCGACGACTCCGCTCTTCTTCGCATGGAGGTCGCCGCCGCCGAGATCCTCGGCGCTGATCTCCTCGCCCGTCGCCGCCTTCACCAGCGGCGGGCCGGCGAGGAAGATCGTGCCCTGGTTGCGGACGATCACGCTCTCGTCGCTCATCGCCGGGACATAGGCGCCGCCGGCGGTGCAGCTGCCCATCACGCAGGCGATCTGGGCGATGCCCTTCGAACTCATCTGCGCCTGGTTGTAGAAAATCCGGCCGAAATGGTCGCGGTCGGGGAACACCTCGGCCTGGTGCGGCAGGTTCGCCCCGCCGCTGTCGACCAGATAGACGCACGGCAGCCGGTTGGCCTCGGCGATCTCCTGCGCGCGGAGGTGCTTCTTGACCGTCAGCGGGTAGTAAGTGCCGCCTTTGACCGTCGCGTCGTTGCACACGATCATCACCTGCCGGCCCGACACCCGGCCGATGCCGGCGATGATCCCGGCGCCCGGGACCTCACCCTCGTACATGTCGCAGGCGGCGAGCTGGCCGATCTCGAGGAACGGCGAGCCCGGGTCGAGCAGCCGCTCGACGCGGTCGCGCGGCAGCAGCTTGCCGCGCTCGACGTGGCGCGCCCGGTGCTTCTCGGGCCCGCCCTTGGCCGCCTCGGCGACGTCGGCGCGCAATTTCGCCGCCAGCGCGCGATTGTGATCGGAACGCGCGCGGAACTCTTCGCTGTCGATCGCGATTTTGGTCTCGATACGCGGCGCGCTCATGCCCTTTGAAGCCATCCGTTGGTCGAAAAGCCGTGCCGCTCGCCTAGCCGGTGCTTGCGGCCATTGCAAAGCAGCGGCTTGAGGCACGCCGCAACGCCTGTGGGAGAGGTTCACATGAAAAAGTCCGTGCTTCTGATCTTCGCGTCCACGTTCGCGCTCAGCGCGTGCGGTACGCAGACCGGCACCACCGCGCAGGAACAGACGCAGGGCAGCGAGGCCGGGATCAACCTCGCGTGGATGGACAAATCCGTCGTGCCCGGCGACGATTTCTTCAGCTACGCCAACGGCACCTGGGTCAAGAACACGCCGATCCCGGCCGACCGCTCGAACATCGGCGGCTTCTACATCGCCGACCAGGAGCGCGAGAAGAACACCAAGGAGCTGTTCGACGCCATCCTCAAGGCCAAGCCGACGAGCGGCAACGACGCGCTGATCGCCAATTATTACAACGCCTACGTCAACACCGACGCGATCGACCGCGCCGGCCTGGCGCCGGCCAAGGCCGACCTCGACGCGATCGCCGCGATCGCCGACAAACGGGCGCTGAGCGCGGCCATCGGAAGCACGCTTCGCGCCGATACCGATCCCCTGAACGCGACCAACTTCCACACCGAGAATCTGTTCGGGATCTTCGTCACTCAGGGCCTCACCACGCCCGGCGAGCAATTGCCCTATCTGATGCAGGGCGGCCTCGGGCTGCCTGAGCGCGAATATTATCTCGGCGCCGACCCGAAGATGGCCGAGCTCAAGACCAAATATCAGGCCTATGTCGCGCAGCTCCTGCAGCTCGCCGGCCACCCCGACCCGCAGGGCGCGGCCCGCCGCGTCCTCGCGCTCGAGACCAGGATCGCGCAGGCCCACGCGACGCGCGAGGAAAGCGAAGACTTCGCCAAGGGCGCACAGGTCTGGACCCGCGCCGAGCTCGAGAAGAAGGCGCCCGGCATCGACTGGGGCGCGCTGCTCGGCGCCGCGCAGCTCGGCTCGGCGCAGAAATTCGAGGCCTATCATGCGAACGCGATTCCCAAGCTCGCCGCATTGGTCGGCTCCGAGCCGCTCGACGCATGGAAGGAGTGGCTCGAATTCCACACGCTGAACCAGCAGGCGAACGTCCTGCCCAAGGCGTTCCGCGACGCCAGCTTCGCCTTCAACGGCACCGCGCTCGCCGGGACCCCGCAGCAGCGCCCGCGCGATATCCTGGCGCTCAACGCGACCAGCAATTCACTGCAGGACGCGGTCGGCAAGGCCTATGTCGACAAATATTTCCCGGCGTCGGCCAAGACCGAAATCCAGGGGATGGTCGAGAATATCAAGGCGGCCTTCGCCAAGCGCGTCCAGGCGATCGACTGGATGGCGCCGTCGACCAAGCAGGAAGCGCTGAAGAAGGTCCAGACGATCGTTGTCGGAGTCGGCTATCCCGACAGCTGGCGCGACTATTCGGGCGTGACCATCGCCGCCGACAATGCCTACGCCAACCAGAAGGCCGTCGAACTCTACGAATATCGGCACCAGATCGCCAAGATCGGCAAGCCGATGGATCGCGCCGAATGGTGGATGCCGCCGCAGCTCGTCAATGCGGTCAACCTGCCGGTGCAGAATGCGCTGAACTTCCCGGCGGCGATCCTGGTCAAGCCGTTCTTCGACCCCAAGGCCGACGCGGCGTTCAACTATGGCGCGATCGGAGCGGTGATCGGGCACGAGATCAGTCACAGCTTCGACAATAACGGCGCGCTGTTCGATGCGCAGGGCGCGCTGCGCAACTGGTGGACTCCGCAGGATTTCGCCAAATTCCAGCAGGCCGGTGACGCGCTGGCAAAGCAATATGATGCCTATGAGGCGCTTCCCGGGCTGCACGTGAAGGGCAAGCTGACTCTCGGCGAGAATATCGCCGACGTCGCCGGGCTCGCCGCCGCTTATGACGCCTACAAGGCGTCGCTGAAGGGCAAGCCCGCGCCGGTGATCGACGGCTTCACCGGCGACCAGCGCTTCTTCATCGCCTTCGCCCAATATTACACGTCCAAGATGCGCGAGGAGACGCTGCGCAACCGCATCGCCACCGACGGCCACGCGCCCGGGAATTTCCGCGCGCTGACGGTGCGCAACATCGACGCCTGGTACCCGGCGTTCAACGTCAAGCCGGGGCAGAAATTGTACCTGGCGCCCGACGAGCGCGTGAAGATCTGGGGCTAAGGCTTCTCGGCCCGCGCCTTGAGGTAAGCGTAAAGCGAATCGCGCTCACGCCGAGTCATGTAGGCGAAGCGCGTCTTCGCGACGTCCGACATCATCTCCCGCAGCTTGCGATTGCCGGTCGGAACCCCTTGGGTCATCAGCCGCTCGAACTCGGCGCGTGAATAGCCGCCGGCGACGATCAGGTTCGGCGGCGCACCCGGGCCGCCGTGCGGATCGCCGTTGAGTTGCTCGCCGTGGCACTCGGCGCAGGTGACCATCGTGATGTAGCGGCCGAGCACGTATTTCGGGCCGAGATCGACCGGGGTCTTGTCTTTCAGGAGTCGGACCCACTCCGCAGCCGGTTTAAGTTCCCCGGCGGCGATCAGCTTCTTGGTCTCGGCGGTGTAGGGCAGCGCGGGCTGCGTCGGGATTCCCTGCGGCTTGAGCGTTCGTAGGTAAGCGAGCAGGTCCGCGAAATCCGGATCGGCGAGATGCTGGAACACCTCCGACGGCATGGCGCGCAGGTCCCTGCCGTCGGGCCGCTCGCCGTGGCGCAGCAGCCGGTCGAACTGCTCATCGCTATATTTCGGGACCTCACGCGTCAGGTTGGACGCGTAAAGCTCATAGAAGCGGTCGCCGACCAGGCCCTTGTTGTGGCAGCCGGTGCAGCCGAGGACGTGAGTCAGCCGCTCGCCGTGGGCGACCTTCGCCGCGGCGTCCGTGACTTGAGCTCCGTCGAAGGTGGTTTCCGCCGGTTTCGCGGTCGGCTTCAGCTGCTGCTGGCACGCGGCGAGCGCCACCAATAATGCGATTGCCCCTGTTCGCACCGCCATTCCCCTCAACCCTTCATAGCCCAAGTTGAAGACGGTTCGACAGGCGTGCCGGCCATGCTATGGCGCTCCGCGGATTAGGGCAGAAGGATCGAGGAATGACCTATTGGGAATTCGCCGGACGCGAGCTCGTCAACTGCACCTGTGAGTACGGCTGCAACTGCCAGTTCAACGCGCTTCCCGACAAGGGCCATTGCCACGCCGTCGCCGCGATCCAGATCGACCAGGGCTATCATGGCGAGACGCCGCTGGCCGGAATGCGCATCGTCGGCATTTTCAAATGGCCGGGACCGATCCACGAAGGCCGTGGCGAGGCGATGGCGATCGTCGACGAGCGGGCGTCTCACGAGCAGCGCGAAGCCCTGCTCAAGATCATGAGCGGCCAGGACACCGACCCGTTCGCGACCGTGTTTGCGGTGTTCGCGTCGACCATCGAGACGATGCACGAGCCGGTGTTCGCGCCGATCGACTTCGAGGTCGACGTGACCGGGCGGCGCGGCAAGCTGGCGGTGCCCGGCTATGTCGAGATGAGCGGCGAGCCGATCCGCAATCCGGTGACCGGCGCCGAAGCGCGCGCTCAGATCTGCCTACCCGATGGCTTTGAATATGAAGTTGCCGAAATCGGCAGCGCTTCGAGCCAAACCACCGGCGGGCCGATGGATATCGCGATCGCCAGCAAATACGCGCAGTTCGCCAACATCCATCTGTCGACTCACGGAGTGGTTCGAAGCTGAGCCAGCGCACCGCCGCCGAGCATCTGCTCGAGCGCAGCACGTCCGTGACCCTGGCCGCGCTCGGCGTGCTGACCCTGCTCGCCTGGACCTGGCTGCTCGCCGGCGCCGGAATGTCCGACATGGGCGCGGGCTTCGCCCTCACCGCCGCGATGTGGGCGGCGATGATGATCGCGATGATGACCCCGAGCGCGGCGCCGACGGTGCTGCTCTACGCCCGCGCCCAGCGGCTCAACGACTATCGGGCGCGGCCGCCGGCCGGGCTGTTCGTCGCCGGTTATCTGCTCGTCTGGATCGCTTTCGCAGTCATCGCCGCGGGCCTGCAATTAACCCTGCAGCGGGCAGCGCTCGCCTCGCCGATGACCATGGCCCTGACCGGCGCGCGCGCCGCCGCGATCGTCATGATCCTGGTCGGCCTCTATCAGCTCTCGCCGTTCAAGGACGCCTGCCTCGGCCGCTGCCGCTCTCCCGCGCAATTCATGTCGCGCCATTACCGGCCCGGAGCCGCCGGCGCGCTTCGCCTGGGCCTGATCCACGGCGCTTATTGCGTCGGCTGCTGCTGGCTGCTGATGGCCCTGCTGTTCGTCGGCGGCGTGATGAACCTGCTGTGGGTCGCCGGCCTGACCTTGCTGGTCGCCGCCGAAAAGCTGCTTCCCCACGGGCGGGCCATCGCGCATGTCTCCGGGGTCGTACTGATCGGCTGGGGCGCCGGGCAGCTGCTGCTTTAAGCCCCGATCAGCTCCCGGCCGATCAGCATGCGGCGGATCTCGTTGGTGCCGGCGCCGATGTCGAGCAATTTGGCGTCGCGATAGTAGCGCTCGACCGGCCAGTCCTTGGTGTAGCCGGCGCCGCCCAGCGCCTGGACCGCCTCGTTGGCGACCTTCACCGCATTCTCGGACGCCAGCAGGATCGCTCCGGCGGCGTCGTGGCGCGTCGTCTTGCCCGCGTCGCACGCCTTGGCGACCTGGTAGACGTAGGCCCGCGCCGAATTCAGTGCGACATACATGTCGGCGATCTTGGCCTGCATTAGCTGGAAGCTGCCGATCGGCTGGCCGAACTGCTTGCGGTCGCGGACGTAGGGGATGACGGTGTCCATGCACGCCTGCATGATGCCGATCTGCATCCCGGCGAGGACGGTCCGCTCGTAATCGAGCCCGCTCATCAGCACCGCGACGCCCTTATTCTCCTCGCCGAGGATATTCTCGGGCGGGACGAAGCAATCCTCGAACACCAGCTCGGCGGTCGGCGAGCCGCGGATGCCGAGCTTGTCGACCTTCTGGCCGATGGAGAAACCGGTCATCGCCTTGTCGATGATGAAGGCGGTGATGCCGCGGCTGCCGGCCTCCGGCTCGGTCTTGGCGTAGACCACGAGCGTGTCGGCTTCCGACCCGTTGGTGATCCAGAATTTGGTGCCGTTGAGCCGGTAGCCGTTGCCGCTTTTCTCGGCCTTGAGCTTCATTCCGACGACGTCGCTGCCGGCGCCGGCCTCGCTCATCGCCAGGGCGCCGACATGCTCGCCGCTGATCAGCTTGGGCAGGAATTGCTTCTTCTGCTCCGGATTCGCCCAGCGGCGGATCTGGTTGATGCACAGGTTCGAGTGAGCGCCGTAGCTCAAGCCGACCGAGCCGGACGCCCGCGCGACCTCCTCCTGCGCGACGACATGCTCGAGATAGCCGAGGCCGAGGCCGCCGTCCTCCTCCTCGACCGTGATTCCGTGCAGCCCGAGCTCGCCCATCTGCGGCCACAGGTGGCGCGGGAACTGGTCGGTCTCGTCGATCTCGGCGGCGATCGGCGCGATCTTCTCGCGAGCGAAGCGCTCGGTCGTCTCGCGGATCGTGTCGGCCATTTCGCCAAGACCGAAATCGAGCGGGGCGGGGTCGGACATGCGGGTCTCCTTGGCGAGCGCCGCTAGCAGAGCGCCCGAGGCTTGGACAACCTATAGCCCTCTCCCCGGCGGGGAGAGGGTTGGGTGGGGGATTCAACGGCAGCGAGTTCACTACGACGTCGGCACCCTCACCCCGACCCTCTCCCGACACGGGAGAGGGAGCTAAGCGCCGCGCTCCGGCGGCTTTGGCGGCGGCAGCGGCGGCGCGCCCGGCGGCGGCGGGACGAAGTTGGCGCCGGGCGGCGGCGCGGTCAGCGGCTTGGTCGAGCCGCGGTGGCAGGTAAAGCAGGTGACCTTCATCTGCCCGTCGAAATCCTCGCTGTTGATTCGGTGGGCCATCAGCAGCATCACCCGCGCGCGCTGCTTCTTGGCCTTGGCGTCGGAGGCGAAGTCGAACGTCGAGAGCGGCTTCCCCTCCTCGCCGACGTGGCAGAAGGTGCAGCGCACCCCCAGCGACTGCGAAAACAATTTCATATTCGCAATCAGCTGGTCGCGGGTGATGGCCTGCGGGAAGACCTTGAGGTTCTTGTACGGCGGATTGGCGAAATTCGGCGGGGCGGGCGGCGGCGCGGTCTGCGCGGCGGCGACCGACATGCCGAAGGCGGCGCTCGCGACGAGAAGCGCGACTCTTGGCGGTCCGAGCTTCATGGGGCTCATGCTGAACCGTTCGGCGGAAAGGGCAAGGCGGGTTTCGACCAACGGTTTGAACAAGTGCGCCGGCGGCCTTATGTGCGCTGCAACAATCCGACTCCGGAGATTAACCAATGGCCACCACCCAGTCCGACCCGATCGTCATCCTTTCCTACGCCCGCACGCCGATGGGCAGCTTCCAGGGCGCGCTCTCGGCACTGAGCGCGACCGAGCTCGGCGCGACAGCGGTCAAGGCTGCGGTCGAGCGCGCCGGCCTCGCCGGCGAGGACGTCGACAAGGTGTTCATGGGCAACGTCCTCTCGGGCGGCCTCGGCCAGGCCCCGGCGCGCCAGGCGGCGATCGGCGCCGGGCTTCCGCAGCACGCCGAGGCGGTGACCATCAACAAGGTCTGCGGGTCGGGCATGCAGGCCGCGATCTTCGCCCACGACATGCTGAACAGCGGCTCCGCCGACGTGATCGTCGCCGGCGGCATGGAGTCGATGACCAACGCGCCCTTCCTGCTCAAGAAGCACCGCGCCGGCGCCCGCATCGGCCACGACACGGTCTACGACCATATGATGCTCGACGGGCTCGAGGACGCCTATGACAAGGGCCGGGCGATGGGCACTTTCGCCGAGGATGCGGCGCGCGAGTATCAATTCACCCGCGAGCAGCAGGACGATTATGCGATCGAGAGCCTGAAGCGCGCCAACGACGCCATCTCGTCGGGCCGGTTCGACAAGGAAGTGGTTCCGGTCACGGTCGTCACCCGCAAGGGCGAGGTCACGGTCGACGTCGACGAGCAGCCGGGCAAGGGCAATCCCGACAAGATCCGCGAATTGCGCGCCGCCTTCGCCAAGGACGGCACGATCACCGCCGCGACCTCTTCGTCGATCAGCGACGGCGCCGCCGCGCTGGTGTTCACCCGCCAGAGCGTCGCCGACAAGCTCGGCAAGACCCCGGTGGCCCGGGTCGTCGCCCACGCCGCGCACGCCCAGGCGCCCGAGAAGTTCACCTCGGCGCCGGTCCCGGCGATCCAGAAGGTGCTCGACAAGGCCGGCTGGAGCGTCGCCGACGTCGACCTGTTCGAGGTCAACGAGGCGTTCGCCTGCGTCGCGATGATCGCCATGCGCGACATCGGCATCAGCCACGACAAGATCAACGTCAACGGCGGCGCGACCGCGCTCGGCCACCCGATCGGCGCCAGCGGCGCGCGGCTGATCACCACGCTCGTCGCGGCCCTCCAGGACCGCGGCCTCAAGCGCGGCATCGCCTCGCTGTGCATCGGCGGCGGCGAAGC
>Ga0134122_10003744_pt1 | contig 11311 bp, 6 predicted proteins | sample KB302_FD_96461 | JGI IMG/M metagenome (GOLD analysis project Ga0134122, IMG submission 96461) | Terrestrial soil microbial communities without Nitrogen fertilizer from Kellogg Biological Station, Michigan, USA - KB3-0-2 | ecosystem: Environmental > Terrestrial > Soil > Unclassified ...
ATTGCCGGATGCTGTCTTCTTGTCCGCAGCTGCCGGTGTTTGGGCGCCGACGTTCAGCCCCGCGCCAGGGAGCAATACCGCCAGTGCCAATAAGGCAAGTGCGTAATACGTTCGGGGTGTGCGGCGATGAAACGCACCGGTCCGACGGACAATGTGCTCGAGCCGCCTGGCCGTCACCCCAAACATGCCGATGCTCGGCAACGGAAAGAAGCGCTCGCGGCGCGGCTGCGCTTCGAGCACGGACAAGAGCGCGCGGGCATAGTCGGTCGCCCTGCAACCAAGGTTGGCAATCACTTCTTCGTCGCAGGCCCGCTCCCGCTGGCGGCGCGCTTCACGATTTGCCCACCAGATGAGCGGATGAAACCACCACAAAATTTGCGCTACAAGTTGCAACACGGCCGCAGCCGGATCGCGGCGCCGTACGTGGATCATCTCGTGGGCTAGAATCGGCCGTAGCAGCTCGCGCGTCGTGCAGTTGGCAAGCGAGGCCGGCAGCAGAATCGTGGCACGCCAGGCGCCAAACACGGCAGGCGTAACCGCCGCCGAACTGACCAGGAGCCGCATCGGCCGGCGGAGACCCAGCTCCACGGCCAACTCGTCGATCTGACGAATTAGCTCGGCATCGGCTGGAACCGCCTGGTCGATCCAGCGCCGTCGAAGTCGCCACCATTTGACCGCCACGGCAGCCGACAGAACACAGAGGCCAGTGGTCCAAAGCGCGAGCAGGATTTGAGCAAGCGACACAGACGGCGTGACCGTCGCTGGTTCCACCGGAGACTGCGCGGCAGCAGCGGGGGGTGCAGGACGCGGCACATCGGATTGCGCGCGCGGTGACCGTGTGGATCTGAAGCTCGCCGGCGGCGGTATTCGCGTCTCGCGCATGACGGGAGGGGACACGACCGTCCGCACCGGCGCTCGTGCATCGCGTTTGACCCAACTGAACAGTCCCGTCGGACTGGCAATCAGCGGCGGAGTGACCGCCTTGACGACGACCAGCATCCACAGCAAATAGGCCAGGTGCGGCCGATGTCGGCAACCGAATCTCGTCACGAGCGCGACCAGAATGCAGACGACCGTTACCTGCCACAACTGCGCGGTGGCAATCGCGGCGAGATCAGCGATTGGGAAGGTCATCTTGCTGGGCCTCCAGTTGGTTTAAGAGGGCACGCAGTTTCGCAATTTCGTCGGCGCTGAGTCCGCGGTCGGCAATCAAATGCTCCACCAGCGGCAAGGCTTCGCCGTCGAACAGCCGGGCAAGGAAATCACGAACGGTTTCGCGCACGACCTGAGTGGCGCGGATGCGAGGCCGGTATTGAATGGTTTTACCCTGCCGCTGGGCATGCAAATATCCCTTGGCTTCGAGGCGGCGGAGAAAGGTCTGAACCGTTTTGTACTCGACCTGGCGATCGGGCGGCATGGCTTCGAAAACCTGGCGAACGGTCGCACGACCGAGGGCCCAAACGATGCGGGCGATCTCCAATTCCGCCTTGGACAGGGCGGCGCGCTGTGCCATCATCGGGTTGTTTCCTCTCGTTCGACCGGCGGATATCTTTCAGATAACCTCGTACAGATGTACGCCATTGTTGCGTACATCTGTAAGATGTCAAGAGAGTTTAATTCGCCAGAGGATCCCGTACGGCCCGATCGGAACGAGAAAAAAACTGGTTTTCCGGTTGCGCTTCCTGCTTCTGGCCAGTCTATTTGGTAACGACCCGAGAGCCGCAGGATGCCTTGAAGAGCAGTACCGATGGCGCACTAGCCGTGCTGGAGGAGTCAGGGCAGAAGTTCTACGCGCTGCTTCTGAGGCTAACGCTGCGCGCCGATGTCGCGGAAGACTTGCTCCAGGAGTTATTTCTCAGGCTAAGCCGTTCCGCCGCGTTTGCTTCCGCTGAGAACCGCACGGCATACGCGTGCCGCGCCGTTGTCCATCTGGCATTTGATTGGCGACAGGCGCAGCATCCCGTAAAAGATGGAGTGGACCTGAAAAATCACGCAGAACCGGATGCCACGCCACCGCTGCAAATACTGATTGAGCGTGAACAAATGGACCGAGTCTTGGAGGTGGTCGGCAAACTAAATGGACTGCAGCGCCATGCCCTCGTCATGCATTACATCCAACAAGAGTCGTTTCAGTCGATCGCCCAACAAATAGGCAAAACTCCGCACCAGGCTCGAGCTCTCTGCCACAAGGCGATTCGACAGTTGCGAAGCCGACTTTCGATGGACGAGTCCAGCGGAAATCCCAAGGAAAATCCTCGTGGGAAAGATTAGCGAAAAGACGGTGATTGGCTGGCTCGAACAGGTTGCGCTGATCGAACCGACGAGCGACGGGGCCCTCCGAGCAATCGGCCGGGCTCGCGAGGCCCTTGGGAGTCGACAGCCCTCGCCGCGTCAACGCTACGCGAAGAGAACCCTCGTGGCCGTCTGTAGTGCTGCTGCCCTTGTCATCCTGCTGGTTCCCTTTGTGCATCGTTTTTCCCACAACCAGCTTGACTCTGCCGCCAAACGTCTGGCACCGTCAGATCCCGCGGCAAAAGGCAACGCCCTTGCACCGAAAACCGGTACACGCCTTGCCGGAGCCCCACCACCAGGCTCGCTGAAGCGGGAGAGCCTCAATAGGCTCCCGAACAACTATCTTAAGTTGAACGAACGCGAGGACGACGCGGTGCTGCTGGCGCTGATCGAACGGTTGCCAAAAACCTCTTGGGTAGAGGTAGGAGGGTCGCGGGTTACCGACGCAGGCCTGGCGCATTTGAAAATGCTCACTGAACTCACCCGGGTGGAGGTCGGTGCTTCGCAGGTCACCTCGGAAGGCACCAGACATCTCCAGACACTGACGGGTCTCGAATTTCTAGAGATCAATCACGCGACGAACGATTCGGTGGCGCAGCTCAAGGAACTCACGAACGTCACTCGTTTCGGTTTGAGTTATACCGGGTCGCTGACCAACGAGGGGGTCGCCCATCTGGCCCGGATGAAGCAGCTCAAGCAACTGATGCTCGCCAACGATCCTCGGGTCGGCGACGCCGGACTGGCACATCTCGAAGGATTGACGAACCTCCGTGAGTTGGATCTCAACCAGACGGCCGTGACCGACGACGGTCTCAAGCACCTCCAGAAGCTGGAACATCTCGAACGGCTCGATCTCGGCCGAACGAACATCAGCGACGCCGGACTAAAGTACCTGGCGAACTTGACGACCCTCAAGGAATTGCAACTCGGCCATACGCGGGTGACCAGCGCGGGGCTGGCACACCTGGCCGCCTTGACCAATCTCTGGTCCTTGGGCCTTAACCGGCTCGATGTGACCGACGCCGGCTTGGAACACCTCACACCACTGAAGAAATTGATGGTGCTCCAGCTCAAGGGCACGAACGTCAGCGACGCAGCCGTGGAAAAATTTCGCAAGGAGTTGCCCCACTCGACGCCGTCGACGTTCGGGGAAAGGTAAGGCTCAGCGGGTCGGCTCGGGCGCTGGCTTCACAACCTGGGCACGCAGCACGATCGGGTCGCGCTCGACGATTTCGGCATCGACCGGACCGATGTTGCGGTCGACCCAGACCTGATAAGACAGCTCGATGTCGGGTGGAACTTGCATCGTGAAGCGGCCCTCTTTGGCTGTCGTCGCAAACCCGTAACGACGATTGCCCACAACTCCGTTCAACCTCAGGCCGACGAGCGGTTTGTCGTTCTGGTCGATCAGGCGGCCATTCAATTCCAGGGTCTGCACGACATCCAACGGCGGCAAGTCGAACGGTTTGTCGGTGACTGGCACGACGAGCTTGTCTCGCCAGGGCTCGCCGAGTTGCTGATAGCGATCGGGGAGGATGATCGCTTGCTGGCGAACGGGGCCCGGCAGCACAAAGGTCTCGAATTTGCCCTCAGCATCGCTGCGAGCGTGATCGCTTTGGCGCGCGCCGCCGTAGCCGATGCTGATCAGTGCGCCGTCCACTGGCTTGCCACTTGACTTGTCGCGAACAAGCCCACGCACGAGTACTGCCGGCACGAGCGGGATTTCGATTCGTCCCGTCCCTTCGTCGGAGAGGTCAACGCCTGTCGGGAGCTGCGGTCGCACAGGAAGTGCCGGGTCGACGAAAGTCATGATGTTCGCCGTTCCGATCGCAATGGCGGGCACTATCAACCGGCCTTCGTCGTCCGTGACTCCTCGAGCGAAACCTTCGGTATAGGCAATGTGGTGATCGGTCTCTGAGATCGGTGATGTGACGACCACGGGCAATTGCCGGGCGTGCTCGGGCCTGGCGGCCGTAACGCGCACTTCGAGCCGCCTGGCCGACCGCAGTTGGATCACTCGTTCGCTGTCGGCGCGCGTTCTGTCTTCAAGCCGCAGGTGTTGTTCGCCAAAGGGAGGCGAAACGACTTTCACCGTCCTGAATCCTTCGCGGGCTACCGCCGGCAGCCTGGCACGGCCAGCGGCATCCGTCACACCGCGCGCCGCGGCGCGGATATCGTCAGGCGGAATTTCATAGGCGGCCTTCGTGAGGATGTGCAACGGTTCGACGACCGCATCGGGCACCGGTTTTCCCTGTGGATCTTCCACACGAAACGCCGTGTCCGTCGCTGGCCCCAATTTGATCTCGATGTCCTGCGGCCCGTCTTTGAGTAACGCCTTATGAGCGGATTGTGTGCCCAATTGATGGCCGGGTGCGTAGGCCCAGATGGTCCGGAGTGGCGTGAAGGCCCCCTTCGCAAGCCATTTTTCCGGGAAGGTCAAGACGAAGTTGCCCTTTGGATCGCTCTTCGCACTGGCATGCCAGTTGTCGCCTGGCGAGAGGCTCATGCGCAGGTTGGTGCTCACGAGTGCTTCCGAAATCGGCCGGCCCTCGGGGTCCACGACGCGGCCCGACAGACGGCGCTCTGCGTTTTCGGCGACGGCTTCGTCGCGCTTTGGCGATGACGGGCCGGGCGGTGAAATGACTTTGCGCGAGGTTTCGTTTTTCTCGCCATCGTCGGAGACAACTTTTGATTTTGCGGGTTCCGCAGCACGTTTCACTTCGCGGCCGTCGATCGGCTTGCCGTCTTGACTGGCTGCCCCAGTCGCCTGCTTTTCGTCGAAGCCGAGATCGATGCTAAGCGTTTGTCCCGCGATTACGTCGATCTCCTGCACTTGGATGACGCGATGCGTGAAGCTGCCGCCGCCGAGATCCGTAGGAATGCGCTTGCCATAAACCTGCAAATGATAGTGGCCAGGTGGAACGTTTCGAATCTCGTAGCTTGCAGCAGTTGACGCCAGTGAGTCCTGGTAAATGCGATTGCGACCGCTCACCGCGATCATGCTCACTTCAGCCAGTGTCGTGCGGTTGATCTTGCCTCGCACAATGCCGGGCGCCGTAACCACGACGCGCAGCTTCTTGCGCTGCTCTTCGGACAAACGTTCCAAATGCTCTTGTCTCCCTTCGGCCACGCCCTCGCCCCAATACGCCAGTTCCATGTCCTTGCCAGTCCCGACCTGGTCGAAATGAAAATTGCCCTTTTCGTCACTCGTCGTGCTGAGAAACTGGGACACGCCGTCGACGCGACCCAAATGACCATTGCGGACCATTTCCCAGTTGAAGGGAAAACGGTCTCGCGGGATCGGCCGCTTGCCGGCGACAATCAGCCGCAGCTCGGCGCCGGCGATGGGTTGCGATTGCAGATCGAGGATGGTGCCGCTCACGGTGGTCAAGGACGTCGGATCGACGGGCGCGAGCTTGAAGTCGATGACGCCCGCCTCCGCCTCGGCGCTCACCTCAATGCGACGCTCTGTTTTCTGGGAGTAGCCATCCGCCTCGACAGTAACCTGCAACGACATGCCCACCGTCAGACGGTCCAAACGGAACTGGCCGTCCGTTGTCACGAAGCGTTCGCCTTTGAAGGCGCGAGGACCGCTCAAACCCGCGCCCGGCTCGCCGGGCCGGCGGTCCGGAGAAAACGTGATCCGCACGCTAAACGAGGTGATCGGCGCGCCTGTCGCGCCGTCGATCACCTTGCCGCGGATCACGCCTTCGGGCTGCATCATCACCACCACTTCGCCGTCGCCATCGAGCGGCAGGAACTTCTCAGAGATCTCCGAGTAGCCCTTGGCTGCGAACGCGAAGGGAGTCTTGTCAGGCAGCGAGTCGAACTGAAATCGCCCGTCTTTGTCGGTATTTCCGGTGCCCCCAAAGCCAAATCCGTCACCGGAATTGCCATGGGCGTAGTAAACGCTCGCTCCGGAAACCGGTTGCCCGGCTGCGTTCACGACTCGGCCCCCGATCCGATGACCGGGCGCGAGTTTGACGGTGACCTGCGCCGGCGCTTCGCGCGTCCCGGGCTGGAACGTGACTCGCCGGGGTGCGAAACCACCGGCCTTGACGATCAGTTCATGGCCGATCGCACCCTCGAACACGTTGTCGAGTGTGAACCGCCCTTCGGCATCGGTCCTCGTCTCGCGAACCTCGCTGGTTGATCCGCCGCGATTACTCACACTGGCGCCGACGATCGGCTTTCCTGCGGTATCGGCGACGATGCCTCGGACGGAGCCGCCGTCGGGCCGCTTGTGTAACGTTAAATCGAGACTGGCGTCGCGCCGGCCGGCGCTCGAAAGTGCCACGATTTGTACCGCGTGTTGATAGCGACGATCCCAGACCATTAACTTGAGCGGCCTGTCGAGAGGCATGCAATCGAAAGCATACTGGCCTTCCTTGTCCGTCTTCATGTATTCGATCTGCTCGCCGTCGTCTGCGGGAAAAACACTGATGCCCACTTCAGGAACCGGTTTACCGGCATCGTCGCGCACGACGCCGCGAATGGATCCGCCCGGTTCGAGTGTGACCCGCAAATCGGAACTCCGATTGCTGGAAAGATTCAAAGCGTGAACTTGTTGGGCAAAACCTCTCGCTTGCACCTTCACGTGCCAGACTTCCGCCGTCAGGCCGTGGAGCGTCACGACACCGTGCCGATCGGTCGTATGATCTCGATCCGTGTCGGTCCAGACCAGACTCACAGCGGCGTCGCTGACCGGCTCGCCGTTGGCCTTCGACGTGACATGCACCTTGATCGACGCAGCGGGCGCGAGCTTGAGCACGATTGGTTGATCGGCCGCCTGCGGGACGGTAACTTCCAATCCTCGATAGCGCTCCTGCCGGGAGACCAGGTCGTCGAAAAAGGCCAGAACGCGATGCTTGCCTTTCGCAACGTTTTCCAGGACGAACTCGCCCTGTGCGTCGGTCGTTGCGGTGCGCTTTTCAAGGCGGCAGCCCGATTCGTCGCACGTCCACAGCCGCACGGCAGCCTTGGGGACCGGAGCACCGTTGTTCTCCATGACAACTCGACCGCGCAGCGCACTACCGGTCGGAGCGGCAGCAGTCGCTTTCTCCGCGGGCGCATCGGGAGTTGAAACGACTTTCTCCGCGGGCTTCTCCGTCACCTGGGTGAGTTTGTCCTCGGATCGCAGCGCTGCAGCCAGAAACACAACCGGTGCAGCCGCGGCAAGAATTGTCAGGCGCCCGACCCACCCGAGGCGGCGTGCCAACGGGCGCTCCGCGTCGAGTATGGATTCGATGCGAGATTCGACGCGCGTCGTTCGCGCCATCGAAATTCCCAGCCGTGCGACCCGCTGAGGAGACTCTGAAAGTCGCCGCGTAATCTCCAGAAGATGCCGCGCATAACCGCGGCGGTCGCCGTGCTGGGCAATCACTGCATCGTCGCAGCACTTCTCGGCCAGGCTCGCCAGACGGCGGCGCAGAAACCACGCCAGCGGGTGAAACCAATAGAGGCAGCGATTCATTTCGGCCGCCCACAACACCATGTGGTCGCGGCGGTCAATGTGCGCCTGTTCATGCGAGAGCACCGAATCCAGTAACTCCCCGTCCCAACGATGCCAATCGCTGGGAAGCAGAATGCATGGACTCAGAATTCCGACCGACACGGGAACTCGGATCTCGTCGCTGACGACAACTCTTGTTCGACAGGACAGCGGTCGCGAGACGCGAACTGAGCGTCGTGCCAACCCCCGCGCCGTGGCGATTCCCACGGCCAGCCGCAGCGACATCCAAATGAAACCAGTCAGATAGACTGCGAACACCAGGATTGGCAAGGTGATGCTACCGCCTCGCGCCGGTTGCGTACGTCCCATCTCAACGGGGTGTTCGCTCGGCGAGTCGGTGGCGACCGTCGAGGACGCGGCAGGGTGCGGTTCTTCATTCGACAGGTGATCGCGGCGCTGCGCCCACTCCAGGGGCGCGGAGGCGGCTCCGGAAGCGGTCGAATCTATTTGACCCAGGGACGTCGGCGACAGAGGCTTCGCGTCGGCCGTTTCGTCTATCGATGACCGTTCGCCACCTAAGTCGGCAGAGGAGCTCCAAGCCGACCATTGCGAGACCGTTGGAAGAATTGCAAGACTTCCGGGGAGCGGCACTGGGGGAATGACAAGCGTGAGCAGCGGCAACAGCAGCATGCCCAGGAGCACGGCCAGCCACACGCGATGATGAACATTGCTGTTGCGGCATGGCAACAATCGCAGGAAGACTGCCGCCACAGCGGCGAGCACCAAAGGCTTTCCGACGGCGCCGAGGAATAATTCCAATCCCCTTTGGCTGAGCTCGTTCATCGAACTACCTCTTTGGTGATCGTTGGGAGCGACGCCGTTCGGACGTGGATTTGACCGGAGCGGCCTTTTCGCTGGCCGCGATGCGGTTGGCCAGGTTGCGGAGTGTTTCGGGAGAAACCATCTCGCGATCGACCATGCCCAAAAGCAAGTCTTCGACGGACCCATTGCAGAGGCGCTGAATGATTCCTCGAACCGCCTCGACCGCAACGTTTCGCGAGGCAACTGTGGGGGAATAGACGTAGGTGCGTCCCTCGACTTTGTGCGCAACGTAACCCTTCTGCTCCAGCCGGCGAAGAATGGTCCGGATCGTAGAATCCTTGAGCGTTTGTGCAGGCTCGAGCGCGGTGCGCACCAGGTCGGCCGTGACCCGACCTTGCTGCCACACCACCCGCATGACCTGATTCTCGAGCCCGCTCAACGTTGGCTTGGCAGCTTTCGGCACGACGCGGCTCCTACATGCTATAGAAGTAGCGTTACAGAATGTAACGGACAAGCGCGACGGAGTCAAGCTCCGTTGCGCTAATTACGAGTTTCCGGAGTTCGGGGACGTCGATCACATCGGGTATGAAGCCCAACGACGTTTGACCCCCATGTTCGGCACTGCACGGCGAATGTCGGACCGATTGTGGTCGACGGCTATTCCGGAGTTACATGCACTTTCATGAAATCGCCGCCTCGCTTTTTGAGCGCCTCGACCGCCGGCTTGCTCAGGGCGGTATCGACTAAATGCAATTCGAAGATCGGCCCCAGCCCATCGAGTCGCGTCGTGATCGCGTCGGTGAAGCCTCGTCCATAGAGCACGATGGGCTGATAGAACATGCGAGTCTTCGGCAGATGTTGCAGGGCTTTATCCGTGAATTCAAGGCCGTTCACGGTGCCCTCCAAGTGGATGCGCATCAGCTGCTTCAACGGACGAAGAACCGCCAGTCCGTCGTCGGTCACTTTGGTTTCCGCGAGCGTCAGAGACATCAAATTTGGCACGTCCGCCAGATGTGCCAGACCCTTGTTCGTGATCGGCGCTCGCACCAGACAAACCGTCGACAGTGCATGAAGATCTGCCAGTTGCGCCAGGTCTTGGTCACTTCCACGCCAGCTTTCATCCAAATACACGCCAGTTTATATCGATGAGTTGAAGTTGTATCCCGCTGACTCGACGCTGCCGCCCAACTTTCGGATGGCCGTGACTGCGGCGTGATGCTTCGCGCGTTTGTCCGCGGGAACAAAGGGGTAGAGATCCGCAAGGTCGTTGGACGGCGGCGCGTCGATCTGAACTTGAAACAAAACTTGCTTTTCGGTCCAGCGGTCGACGGTATTGAGCTCTTCATCCCAAGCCACGAGACCATAATGGGCCGACAAGCCGTGCCGACGGTAACAACGCCAGGGTGGCAGCCGATAGTCTGTGAGCGTTTCGCACTTGAAGGTCGCGAGGTCAGTCCTCCACCAGGCGTGCCCGGGAGAGTATAGATTGCCCTGATACGGCAGCAGGAATCCCGAGAACGTGTTGCGTTCCCAGGTCTCACCGTGATCTCGGATGAATGAAAGATCGGGCTGGTTGAGCTGTTGCTGAGTCCAGTCGGTCGAGTTGGCAGTTGCCGGCGGAGAAAACATCTGGATGCCGCCGGTGACGTTTGTCGCCAGGATGCGCCCCTTGTGCACATAGACGCGCGGGCTCTCGCCGTAAGCGAGGGGCCAGCCAGCGTCATGGGTCGCGATGGGCAGATTGCCTTCGAAGGGCTTGACCTCGAGGGTCTTGAGATCGACAACCAATCCGCCGGGGACCAGCAGTAGTTTGCGCGCCGGTTCTTGCGAAGGTTCGTACTCAACCAAGACGGAGCACGTGCCGCGATTCTTCTTTGCCTCGGCTGGGTCGGCCGCAAGCGACTTCTCGGCCTTATAAAACACACGGACGCTGCAATTCTTGTTTGCTGCTTCGAGCGCGCCTTGTTTCGTGAGTTCCGGCGTTTCCACGATGGCCAGCCAGTTACGGCGAAACCGGTAACCGCCCACGGCCAGGCACTTGCCCGGACTAATCGGATGGATGGCGTATTCCGCCGGGACGTTAATGATCGTTTCGCGCGCTGGCGGAATCTTCCTGTCCTGAGCGGATTGACTTTCCGGTAAGCCAGCTTCCTGCGTGGCGCGTCCCACGACGGTTCCATCCGGAGAGAGGGCCCAGATCCCCGATTTCCACGTCGCGATCCAAAAATACTTGCCATCCCATTTGACGTTCTGAATCCGATCTCCGTCGACCGGCAGCGTGAAGATCTGCTCCACCTTGTCTTTGACGCGCATGACCCAGACGGTCCTGAGTGCCCACATGACGTCCAGCGAATCTCCGCACGGACGCAGTTGCCGCCACTCGGCTTTGACTCCCGGGATGGCTCGAAACGAGACCCGCTTTCCGGAATCGAAACGAGGAATCGGATTGGAAGGCAGCGGGTGGAATTTTTTCCCGGCGCCGCGCGCAGCGGTGACTGTCTTCAGTTTCTCCGAGCGGCGCTGGGCGAGCGTCCGAATTCCCGACAAGTAGTCTTGAAACAAATTGGTCGTGAACACGGCCTTGCGAAAGTCTTCCGTGTCGCACTGCTGGAGCAGGTCTTCCGCTTCTTTCAGCACGGCCTCGACGTCGAATTTGCCTGGCGGCTGATAAACGGTCAACTCCAACAGCCCGCAGCGGCCGTAGAACACGTTTCGGGGCCGGGACGATTTTTTTAGCGACTCATA
>Ga0134122_10003745_pt1 | contig 11311 bp, 12 predicted proteins | sample KB302_FD_96461 | JGI IMG/M metagenome (GOLD analysis project Ga0134122, IMG submission 96461) | Terrestrial soil microbial communities without Nitrogen fertilizer from Kellogg Biological Station, Michigan, USA - KB3-0-2 | ecosystem: Environmental > Terrestrial > Soil > Unclassified ...
CAGGAAGACATCGAAGTCGAAGAGAAAAACGAACATAGGCTACCCCTATAGTAGCGGACACGGGAGAACTCCCCCTTCAACACCAGCCGGGATGCCAAAGGTCCAGCCCGTAGAGCAAATCCCCCTCGTCGGCGTTGCGAGCCTCTTCGACCGCGAACGCGGCTGGGAAGTCGAGCGCGACCGGAGTGAGGCAGCTCAGGCCGTCGAGCCACTCATTCGCTGTCGGCTCGTTGCAGTGATCCTCCAGGATTTCCACGACGCACCGGCTCAAGCTCTGGCCGCGGATCGCGGCCCTCTGACGCAATGATTCGTGCAGATCATCCGGCAGATTGCGGATATGCAGGTGAACGCCCATAGCGCCAAGGTAGCAGCCTCGCCTGCTTCAGGCAATCGCCTGATGGCGGTCCGAAAATCCAAACCCGACGACTCCCTCGACATATCCATTCCCTCGAGAAAAGCCGCGGGGTTCCGTTGAGGCGCTTCCAGATCTCGACCAGCCCGCCGACAACGCCTGGTCGGGCGACAGCCTCCGCCTCACCGCAGTTCCAACGCGTCGGCCGCCACTTTAACCGACAGGTGCCCGAGGAAACGATACGTTCCGGGGAACTTCTTTTTCTCCACGTGCGGCCCCTTCACCACTCGCCAACAGCTCCGCTCATCGGACCGGCACAGGCGAACCCTCCGCTTTCGCACGGGGAAGAAATCTTCCGCCCGAAAAAGTGTCGTTTTCTCGGGCACCTGTCGGTTAGAGTCACCTCACCCGATCGAACAGCACCCGCCGGAAGATCTCTCCCTCGGGCGGTGGCCTGGTTCAGCTCAGCACTGAACGGGTCCGGCTCACCGCATGCCGGATCCAGCCCACTCTCGGCCCCAACCGGTCCACCGCCGGCCCCGTCCGGCGACCACCACCGATCGGGCCGGGGCCAACGACGGTTCCTGTCAACTCACCCCGGAGCCCGGCCCTCCCAGCACCGGCCTCAACCGGCTCACCGCCGGTTCCGGCCAGGCCGCCCGGACGCGCACCGCGGTGCGCTCCCCTTCGGTCCCGAAGCGAAACCGTTCGTTTTCAGAACGATTGCGCCATCACCAGCGGCCGAATCTCGGGCTCGCCCGGATCGACGCCGAGCTCGGTGAGGATCGGCATCAGGACCGCTCCGAAGGCCTGAAAACTCTCCAGGTCGGCCCAGATGTCCAGGACGTGGATCTGGTCGGCCTCTCCGTAGGCGAGATGGTGGAGCCGCCCGGCGGGCTTAGCCTTGCCGGCGCGCTCCAGGTGGGAGTGGGTGTCTGCGTATTGCGCGGCGCTCATCGCACGCGGCGCGAAACGAATCGCGAAAGCCATGGTGCTTCCTCCTCAAGATGACGGCGGGGTCGTTTTGATCCTACGCGTCTAGGGCGGGGCTTGGATGAAGCGCCCGTTTCGGACCACGATCGATCTAGAATCTCCGTCTACGCTGTGGGTAAGCCTTAAAATCGAACCTCAGGAGCCACCATGACCCTCGTCGATCCGATTTTGCAGGAGCTGGAGCGGGAAGCCGTCACCACCCGCCGCGTTTTGGAGTGTGTGCCTGAAGGGCAATTGGGCTGGAAACCGCACGAGAAGTCGATGTCGCTCGGCACGCTTGCGCTGCACATGGCGAACATTCCGGGGAACATTTCGCGCCTCGCGAACAGCGAAGGGCTGGACGGGCCGCCGAATTTTGCGCCGGCCGAGGCGACCACCACGGCGCAGATCCTCGAAGCGCTCGATACGAGCCTCGCCGACGCGCGGACGATCCTCGGCGCGATGGACGACGAGCGGGCGATGGGCCTGTGGTCGATGTCGAAAGACGGCAAGGCCCTCATGACGATGCCGCGCATCGCCATCCTGCGCAACATCCTGCTCAACCACTGGTACCACCACCGCGGCCAGATGACCGTCTATTTGCGGTTGCTCGGCGTGTCGCTGCCCTCGGTCTACGGCCCGTCGGCGGACGAGAATCCGTTCGGGTAGGGGTGCCTGCCATGGATGTCGCCGCCGCCGTTCAATCTCAGATCGCGAACCTCGAAGCGAAGACCGGCAAGAGCCTGGCCGAATGGGTGGCGATCGGCCGTTCGTGCGGCTTCTCCAAGCACGGCGAGATTGTCAAGTTCTTGAAGGAGAAGTACGGCATCGGCCATGGCTCCGCGAACCTGATCGCTCTCCGGTCGCTGGAGGCGGACGCTCCGCCGTCGGCCACGAGCGCCGATCCCGCCGACGATCTCTATACGGGGGCCAAGGCGGGTCTCCGCCCGATCCACGATGCGGTGATGACCGCCCTGCGCGGCTTCGGTGGCGACGACCTCGAAGAGGCGCCGAAGAAGGGGTATTTGAGCCTGCGGCGAAAGAAGCAGCTCGGCCTGATTCAGCCCGGCGCGGCGACCCGGGTGGATCTCGGCTTGGTGCTCAAAGGGGTCGAGCCGAAAGGACGCCTGGAGGCGGCGGGCAGTTGGAACGGCATGATGACGCACCGGGTCCGCTTGGGGGCACCCGAAGAGGTAGATACCGAGGTGCTTGGCTGGCTGCGGCAGGCGTTCGACGCCGCGGGCTAAGTCCGGGCGTCGAGCGCGGCGATCAGCCGTTTCGGGGCGACGCAGCGATACGACTCTTCGATTCGCTCCGCGACCTCGTCCCAATCGACCTTGCCGTCGAGCACGATGCCGATCCAACCGCGATGGCCGACGTAGGGCGGTCGGAAGTAGACCTCGGGCGAGAGCGCGATCAACGTCTCCTGCGCCCCTTCGGGCGCCGCGCACCAGACCGAGAGGTGCGCCGCTCCGTGATGGTGGTCGTCGAGAGTCGCGAACGTCTTTTTGCCCCCGACGAACCAGGTCGGCTCGCCGTGGCTCGGCCGTTCCATCGCTTCCGGCAGCGCGAGGCAGATCCGGCGTAGCTGATCGAGAAGGGAGTCTTGGGGATCTTGGGCCATCGGAGGATTGTCGCAGATCCGACCGCCGCCCCGAAACGACCGAGGCCCTTCGGGGCACCTGCTAGACTCCGCCAGGTATTCGACCATGCTGACCGATCCGATCTTCCGCGCCTTCGCGCGGCTCAGCCTCGACGCCCCCCGCGCCGCGCTGGTCGTCTCGCGCTCCCGCCGAGCGGATCGCGGCGCGGTGACGGATCTGGCGCGCGGCGTCGCCGGGCGGGTCGAAGCCTTCCTCGCGGCAAACGCCTTCCCGGCGGATCGGCCGATCGCTTTTGCCGCGGCCAACGGCATCGGGTTTCTCTCCGGATTTCTGGCGCTCCGGGCCTTGAGCCGGCCCGCGTTGCTGCTCGACTCCGGCACCCCGGAAGCCGAGCGTCTGCGGATCGCCCGCCGCTTGGGAGCCGTGGCGATCCTCGAATGCCCCTGCTCCTGGCCGGCGAGCCCGGATGGATTTGCACTCCGCACGGTGGCGGCCAGTGACGGAGAACAGACCGGCGGAGAGAGCGGCGAGCCCACCGGTTTCACCGATCCCGACGCCTATCCCCACCTGGCGGTGATCAAAGTCACCTCCGGCTCGACCGGCGCGCCGCGCGGGATCGCGACGCCGTCCGAGGCGTTGATCGCCGACGACGAGCAGCTCGGCCGGTCGATGGGATTGCGGCCCGACGATGCGTTCGTGGCCACCGTGCCGATGACCCACTCCTACGGACTCTCCAGCCTCGTGATGCCCGCCCTGCTGCGCGGCCAGGGGCTGGTGCTCCCCGAGGGGGACTCCCCCGTCGAGCCGCTCGCGGCGGCCGAAGCGTGCGGCGCGACGATCTTCCCGACCGTGCCGGCCTACTTGGACGCCCTGCTGCGCACCTCCCATCCGCCCGCCTGGCCGTCGAGCCTGCGCATGGCGCTCACCGCCGGAGCGCCGCTTCCGCGGGCCACCGCGGTGCGCTTCCGCGAGACGTTCGGCCAGCCGGTCCACGTCTTTTACGGCGCCTCGGAATCCGGCGGCATCTGCTTCGATCGCGAGGGAGGGGCCGGCGAGCGCGGCACGGTCGGCGCACCGATCGACGGCGTGTCGCTCCGTCTGCTCGATCCGGACGAGAACGGCGCCGGGGTGGTTGCGGTGACCTCGCCGGCCGTGGCTTACGGCTACCTGCCCGAACCGGACGAACGCCTGATGGGCGGCACCTACCGCACCAGCGATTTCGCCTTCTTCCGCAACGGCGAGCTGGCGCTGCTCGGCCGGGTGGACGACCTGGTCAACATCAAAGGGAAGAAGGTCAACCCGCGCGAGGTGGAGCGAGTGCTCGGCGAGCTGCTCGGCGTGCACGAGGTCGCCGTGCTCGGCGTGCCGCGGGCGGCCTGCGGCGGCGAGGTGCTGCGCGCGGTGATCGCCTGCGGCGACGGCGCCCTTTCGACCGACCAGGTGCTCGCCTGGTGCCGGCCGCGCCTGGCCGCTCACAAGGTGCCGCGCAGCGTCGTCCTGGTCCGCGCCCTGCCGCGCACCGACCGCGGCAAGCTCGACCGCGCCGCCCTGCTCGATCTCGCGCGGCACGTGCAGCCGGTCTGAGGCGGTCTCCCGAGATGTCCGATGCGACCCCGCCGTCCCCTCGCGCCTACCGCAGAACCGCGCTGATCCGCGCCACCTGGGGCAGCCACGTGGCGGCCCTCGCCGCGCTCGGCTTGGTTCCCGAGCGGTGGCCGTGGATTCTCGGCGCGCTCGCCGCGAACCATCTGATGATCGGCGGCTCCGGCCTGATCCCGAAAAGCCGGCTGCTCGGTCCGAACCTCACGCGCCTGCCCGAAGGCTCGGCCGTGGCCCTGACGTTCGACGACGGGCCGGACCCCGAAGTGACACCCAAGGTGCTGGATCTATTGGAAGAACGCGGCGCCCGCGCGAGCTTTTTCGTGATCGGCAAACGGGTCGAGGCGCACCCCGATCTCGCCGCCGAGATCGTCCGCCGGGGTCATACGGTGGAAAATCACACCTACCGCCACCGCCACGACTTCTCGCTGCGCGGTCCGAGATTCCTTGATCGAGAGGTGGCCGCGGCACAGGAGGCGATCGCCGCGGCGACCGGCCGGTATCCGACCTGGTTTCGCGCGCCGGCCGGCCTGCGCGGCGTGTTTCTCGAATCCGTGCTCGCCCGCCATGGCCTATCGCTCGCCGCCTGGACCCGCCGGGCTTACGACACCGTCCTGCGCGATCCGGCGCAGATCGTCGCCCGCCTCGACCGCGGGCTCTCCGGGGGAGATGTCCTGTTGCTCCACGACGGCTCGGCCGCACGGACCGCATTGGGCCTGCCCGCCCTGCTGGAAGCCCTGCCGCGCCTGCTCGACCGGATGGCGGAGCGCGGCCTGGTGGCTCTGCCGCTCCCCCTCCGGACGGCCGAGGAATCGGCATGAGCGATCCCGTCCTGGCCCCTTCGCCCGAGAGGGTTCCCCTCGGCCGCTTCGGGCGCTTCCGCCGCACGCTCGCCGAGCTGCACGTCCGCCTAAGGACGGAAGGCGAAGCCCCGGCACGCCAGGCGGCGGCGATCGGCGTCGGCCTGTTCATCGGCTGCTCGCCGTTTTACGGCTTCCACTTCCCGCTCTGCGTCTTCGCCGCGCGGGTGCTGCGCCTGAGCCAGCTCAAGACCTACCTCGCGTCGAACGTCAGTCTGCCGTTCATCGCCCCGTTTCTCTTCTATGCCGAGGTGGAAGTCGGCCGGTTCCTGCGCGGCGCGCCGCCTCTCGCGCTCCATCCGGCGCAGCTCAAAGACATACCGCTCGGCCGCTTCGGCGCCGACCTGCTGCTCGGCGCGCTGGCCGTGGGGACCACCCTCGGCTTGCTCGGCGCGCTGATCGCCTACCGCGCTGCCGTGTCCGCCCGCCGCCACCCGGAGATCGAAGCGCTGATCGCCGCGGCCTCGAAGCGCTATCTCGATTGCGGCATGTTCGCTTGGGAGTTCGTGCGCGGGAAGCTGCGGCATGATCCGCTTTATTTTGGCGTGGTGGGGCGGGGGTTGGTGGCGACGGTGGGGGCTTCAACTCCAAAGGACCTAAAGGACTTCAAGGACAGCAAGGACGGCAAAGGCGAGGACGGGGAGCGGGGTGTGGTTTTGGATTTGGGGTGTGGGCGAGGAATTCTTTTTTCCTTGATTTTGGCGGTGCATGAGATTGGGGCTCGGCCTCCGGGGTGGTTGCCCACTCCTCAGGGACTGCGGCTGATCGGCTTTGAGGGACGGCCGAAGATCGCGTCGCAGGCTCAGAAGGCGCTGGGGGGCGAGGCGGAAATCTTCACGGATGACCTGGCTTCGGCGGAGCTGCCTCGGTGCCGGGTGGCGTTGTTGCTGGACGTCCTCCACTACCTTCCGGCGAGCGCCCAGGAGAATTTGCTCGATCGGGTGGCGGCGGCTCTGGAGCCCGGCGGCGTGCTGTTGCTGCGCGACGCGGATGCCGAGGCGAGAGGGCGTTACTGGGCGACCCGCGTACAGGAACGCTTGGCGGCGCTCGTCCGAGGCGACTTCCGCCAGCGCTTCCGCTACCGCAGCGCCCGGGAATGGCGCGGGATGCTCGAAGCGCGCGGCCTGGTGACGGACACCGCGCCATTGAGCGAAGGAACGCCGTACGCGAACGTCCTGGTGGTGGGCCGGAAAGTATGATGTGGAGTGCGGCGACGTGTCGCCGCTATCCGTTCGCCGACGCGTCGGCGAACCTCGCAAACGCCTCGATTCAAGACGAAATCTTCGCCTGCTCCTTCACCCGCCGGTCCACCTCCAACAACTCCGGCACGTCGCGCCCTTTAATCTCAGGCCACTGGACGCTCAGGCGCCTCATCTGCGCCTCCAACCGCTGCCAGAGCTCGCGGTTCTTGACCGCCGCGCCTTCTTTCGTCTTCCAGCCGCTCTTGCTCCAGCCGGGAAGCCAGCGCGACGCTCCGTGACGCAGGTAGTCGGAGCCGGTATAGACGGCGACTTTGGTCTTTTCCGGCAGAATTTCGAGCGCGGCGATCGCGCCCAGGATGTCGAGCTGATTCGGCGAGGAGGCGTTCGGGACTTCCTCCGAGAGGAATTCCTCCTCTTCGCCGCGCAGGATAAGAGCGGCCCAGAGCCCTTTGCCTCGGGGCTTGGCGACGCGGAGGTAGACCGAGACTTCCGCCGAAATCGGCGGCGCGGCGGCGACCCGATCTCCCGTCAAGGCCCGGATCTCGGCGGTCGCGAGCTGGTCGGCGCGCTCGTTGTGCTTGTGGCCGGCGTGGCCTTTGATCCAATCCCAGCGGATCTCGTGGCCGCGGTTCAGTTCGGCCAGGCGCTGCCAGAGATCGACGTTTTGCAGCTCGCCGTCCTTGCGTTTCCAGCCGCGCGCCTCCCAGGCGGCGATCCATTCGGTGATCCCGCGGCGGAGGTATTGCGAATCGGTGACCAGGCGGACGCGGCAGCGGGTCTTGAGCGCTTCGAGCGCGCGGATGGCCGCGGTCAGCTCCATCCGATTGTTGGTCGCCTTCGGCTCTCCCCCCGACATCTCGCGGGTCTTGCCCGTCGCGGGATCGATCAGGACGGCGCCCCAGCCGCCCGGGCCGGGGTTCGGATCGGCTCCGCCGTCGGTATAGATCTCGACCGCGACGAGGGGGGTACGGACCGGCTCGCTCCTTTGGCTCTCCATGGGGGCGCTACTCCGGGAGACCCACGGTGACGAGCAGGTCCGCCGGCCGCAGATGCCGGCGCGCCGCGGCTTCGGCGGCCGGGCGATCGACCGCGCGCAGGCGCTCCAGTCGCCAGGCGGGATCGTCGACGGCCAAGCCGTAGAGGGCGGCTTCGGTGAGCAGCTCGGCCCACTGGCGCGCGGTTTCGCGCTGGAACGGATCGCGACCGAGCAGGTAGGCGCGCGCCTCTTCGAGCTCGTCCTCGGTGACTCCCCCTTCGACCAGCCGGGCGACCTCTTCGGTGACGCCGCGCTCGGCTTGGGCGACCGTCTCGGGCGAGGTGCCGACGTAGGCGACCAGCCGGCCGAGATCGAAGCCGGAGCCCGCGACCGTCTGGGCGTAGGCCGTATAGGCGAGCCCCTCCCGCTCGCGAATGCGCGCCGGAATGCGGCCGGTCAGGCCCGCCCCCGAGCCGAGCACCACGGCGACCAGCTCCAGCGCCTCGTAATCCGGGTGGCCGCGCGGCACGGTCAGATGCCCCATATAGAGATGCGCCTGATCCTCGGCGGAGGTCAGGACCTCGCGGTGCCGCTCGCCGGTTCCGGCGGGAGCAGGCGGCTCAGGCGTTGGCGTGGCCGTCGCGGGCAGACTCGAAAACAGCTCCTCGGCCCGCTGCCGCACCGCATCCTCGTCGATCGCTCCCGCGATGCCCACCAGGACTCCCGAGGCGAGGCCGCGGGCATGGTGCGCCAGGGCGTCCGCGGGGCAGGCGGCGTGCAGGCTTTCGACCGTTCCCTGGACCGGCCGGGCGCGCGGGTGCGGCGCGTAGAGCTGATCCAAAAAGCCCCAGGCGGTGCGCACGTCGGGCTGATCGCCCAAGCTTTCGAGGTCGGATTCGATCTGGCGCGCGACGAACGCCGAGCGGTCGGCCGGAAAGATCGAGTCGAGGGTCAGCTCCGCCGCCCATTCGAGCGCCCGCTCCCAGTCGCGGGCCAGGGCGTCGGCCGTGACGCCGTAGACCTCGAACCCGCCGAAGCTCGAAAGGCTCATGCCGAGGTTTTCGGCCTCTTCCGCGATGCGCTTGAAATCACGGCTCCGAGTCCCTTCGGCGAGCATTCGGCCGGTGAGCATCGCGTGGCCGGGAGCCGTCTCGGCGCGGGCGCCGCAAGGGATCCAGATGCGCACCGCGACCACCGGCGCGCCTTCGACTCGACGCGCGCGGACGGTGAGCCCGGCCCGCGCCGCGGGTCGATCCGAGGAGCCGGCGAGCACCGCCGAAGTCAAGCGGAGACCTCCGCCCCGGCGTCCGACCGACCGCTTCGGGCCGGAACCACCGGTTCGAGCGCGCACTTTAACGCGGCGAGCAGCCGGGTTTCCAATTGGGGAAAACTTGCGTCGTAATCCTCGCGGCTCCGCTCGATCACGGTATAGGCCTCGGTGCGGCCGTAAACGCGGGCGATATCCTGCTCGACCCGATCCGCGCCCGGCGCACGTTTATAGGTGAGGAAATAGTGCTCCAACCGCGCGACCAGCGCGCGCGGAAGCTCGGTGACGTCTTCCAGGTGGCCGTAGGCCGCGTCGCCTTCGAGCACGGCAAGAATCTTGTCGTCCGCCTCGCCGCGATCGAGCAGCAGGAGGCCCCCGATGGGCCGCGCCCGCAGGAGGATGTCGCCGTGCGAAAACGACTTCTCGGACAGGATGCAAACGTCGAGCGGATCGCCGTCCCCCGCCTCGACCGGCTTGCCGGTCCGCTCGGCTGCCGAGGCCGCCACCCGGGCCGCACAGTAGGTGCGCGGCAGGAAGCCGTAGAGCGCCGGGCAGACGTTCGAAAACTGCTGCGGGCGATCGACCTTGAGAATCCCGCTCTCTTTGTCCAGCTCGTACTTGACGGTATCGGTGGGAACGATCTCGACGTAGGCCATCACCCGCTCCGGCGCTTGCGGTCCGAGATCCACCCCATGCCAGGGGTGGGCGCGCACCAGGTGGCGCAGAAGGTCCCCCGGATGCTCCCTCCCTTCGTCCGCCGTTGCGGATCTCCGCTCCGGCTCGGTCATCGCGCGTACGACCAGCCGAGCACGGCGCCCCGCTCCGGATGGAGCCAACGCTCGGCCGCCGCGAGCAGATCCTCCGGCGTCGCTTCGACCATCGCGGCGAGCTGTCGCTCGTGGTGATCGGGCGTGAACAAGGCCACCGAAAGCGCCGCCGACACGGCCTGCTGGTGCACCTTCTCGTGATCGAACACCCAGTCGGCGATGGCGATCTGGCGCGCCCGGGCCAGCTCCGCTTCGCTCGGCGCGGCGGCCACCCGGGCGGCCAGCTCGGCGAATAGGGCGGCTTCCGCGCGCTCCGGCTCGACCCCCGGGATCAGCTCGGCGGTGATCGCGAAATGCCCGCGGTCGAGGTTGTCCGAAACGTCGGCGGAGATCCAGGCGCACAGCTCCAGCTCGTCTACCAGCCGGCGGTGGAGCTGGCTCGCGCGTCCTCCGGCGAGGAGGTCGGCGAGCAGCCGGGCGATCGCATGCTCCGGATCGCTCGCGGCGGGCGCGGGGAGCGCGAGCAGCAGGCGCGGCACCTCTCCCTTGTCGCGATCGAGGCGTTCGAGCAGGGCGGGAAACGTCGCCGGGGGCAGCACGGGATGCGCCGCGGCGCCCGCTTCGAGCGAGCCCAGCACGGTGGTGATCCGGTCGAGCGCGTCGTCCCCCAGGTCGCCCGCGACCACCAGCGTCGCGTTGTCCGGCCGATAGAAATGGGAATGAAAGCGGCGCAAATCGGCGTCGCCGGTCGCGAGCAGGCTCTCCTTCGTCCCGAGCACGGGCCGGCCGTAGGCGTGGTCCGGGAACAGCCGCGCCATGGTCGCCATTTCGAGCGCGTCCCAGGGATCGCTGTCGTACATCGCGATCTCTTCCAGGATCACCTGACGCTCGCTGCCGGTCTCGGCCGGATCGAGCGCCAGGTGCGCCATACGATCCGCCTCGATCGCCAGCGCCTCGGCCCAGCGGTCGGCGGCGAAGTTGAAGTAGTAGACCGTGGCATCGTGGCTGGTGAACGCGTTGTTCGCTCCGCCGAGCGCCTGCGTGCGGCGGTCGATCTCGCCCGGCCCGTAGGCGGCGGAGCCCTTGAACATCATGTGTTCGAGGAAATGCGCGGCGCCGCCGTGGCGCGCTTCTTCATCGCGGGTCCCGGCGTGATAGCAGAGCGCGGAGGTCACCACCGGCGCCTGGCGGTTCGCCAGCAGGCCGACGGTCAGACCGTTGTCCAGCCGATGGAGCGCGAGCGTGCCGGGCAGGCGGGGCACTTGGCCCGCGCCGCCCACGTCCCGCCCTCGGGTCTTCTTTCTCATTCGTCTTCCTCTCGTCATTCCCGTTCGAGCTGGATGTCGATCTTCACGCGCCCTTCCTCGGCCCCCGAGCGGACCTCGACGGCGAGATCCTTCTGCTTGTATCCAGGCGCGGAGATCGAGACGCGGTGGTTGCCGGGGCCGAGCGAGATGAACGCTCCGCTCCGGCGGCCGAACGGTCCGGACGTCAGGCGCACGGCCGAGCCATCGACCGTCACCGTCGCTTCCGGCGGGTTGAGCCGTACCGTGATCCCGTCGCGCACCTGGTAGACGTCCAGGTCCCCGGCGGGCACGTCGCGCGCCGAGAGCGACTTCAAGCGCCCGGGAATCACCGTCGTGCCGACACCCGAGGCGTCGATCTCGATCACCAGGTCTTCCATCCCCGCCTTGCGAAACTTGAGCGTGTGC
>Ga0134122_10003749_pt1 | contig 11304 bp, 10 predicted proteins | sample KB302_FD_96461 | JGI IMG/M metagenome (GOLD analysis project Ga0134122, IMG submission 96461) | Terrestrial soil microbial communities without Nitrogen fertilizer from Kellogg Biological Station, Michigan, USA - KB3-0-2 | ecosystem: Environmental > Terrestrial > Soil > Unclassified ...
AACTCAAAGAACTGGCGGGAGCGACGCACGAAGCCGAAAGTCTCTACCTCCGGGCCGTCGACGACCTGGAGTCGCTTCGGGGGAACATCCGCATCGACGAATTGCGGATGTCATTCGGAAAAGATAAGTATCAGGTCTACGAGAACATTGTGAACCTTCAACTGAATCGCGGCGACAGTCATACCGCCTTCGATTACGTGGAGCGGTCAAAGTCACGAACTCTGATCGATCTTCTGGAACGGAACCTGGAAACCGTCTGGGATGCAGGAACGGAAGAATCCCCTCGACTTCAGAAGATTCGAAAAATTAGCGAAGAACTGAATGTTCTCTATAACCGATTGAATGACGAAGTCCCAACCGCCCGGGAGACGGCTTCCATAAAGACAACCAGAAACGAAATCATCTCCAGGGAGCATGAGCTTCTGGAACTGCTGCGGGAGATCGGATCTGAAAAATCAGGGTGGGCAGTCCTGCAGAGCATGGAGTTGCCTCGCGTTCCGGACGTACAGCAGATGCTGGACCCGGACGAACTTCTGATCGAATACTACGCTATCGGCGATCGCTTTCAAGCCTTCGTCATTGGACGAAACGAGTTTCACGTGGTTCGAGACCTCGCAACCAGCGGCGGAATCCGCAGTTCTCTAAAGGGGCTGAATTTCCAGCTTTCAAAGTTTCAGCTTCAGGAGAGATATGTTACGGAGCATGCACCGGTCTTGCTGGCTTCGACCGGACACCACTTGCATGACCTTTATCGCCAGCTGCTGGCGCCATTCCAGCCGCTTTTGTCCGAGGGAAAGCGATTGATCGTCGTTCCTCATCAGGTGTTGCACTATGTACCGTTCCATGCGCTAAGTGATGGTGAGCGCTATCTTATTGATGATCACGACATCACATACGCAGCCAGCGCTTCGGTTCTCAAGATCTGTCGCGAACGAAAACCGCTGAAAGCGCCCGAACACGACTTGATTCTGGCGGTGTCGGACGAATTGACACCGTTCATCAACGATGAAGTGGCGGCATTGCGCACGCTGTTGCCGAACGCAAAAGTTTTTGTGGGAGCCGAAGCCCGTGAAGACAAGCTGCGCGAATATGCGCCTGCCGCCGGCAAGATCCACATAGCTGCCCATGGCATATTTCGTGCCGATAACCCCATGTTCTCCTCCATCAAGCTGGGCGACAGCTGGCTGAATCTCTTTGATATTTTCAACCTCCAGCTTGGCGCCGAACTGACGACCTTGAGCGCTTGCGAAACGGGGATGAGTGCCGTTTGGGAAGGGGACGAATTGCTCGGTCTGGCGCGAGGATTTCTGTATGCGGGGACGCCATCGCTGGTCGTCAGTCTCTGGACCGTGAACGATCGATCGACAGCGCAGATGATGCGCCGCTTTTATGAAGGGCTCCGGGACGGCCTCTCAAAGTCTCGTTCATTGCGCAACGCCATCCTGGAAGTCAAAGGAGACTTTCCGCATCCCTACTATTGGGCTCCGTTTATTCTGCTCGGGAAGTCTTAGCCGCTGTCTACCGTGTGCTAACCTAAGACCTCATGGCCACGAATCCCAAGGGCCGCTTTGCGACCGACTCCAACATTGAGCTCGCTCAATGTTATGGACCTGCGGATGCGCCGCAGGACCCGGGCCTGCCAGGGGAGTATCCGTACACGCGTGGAATCCAGACGACGATGTATCGGGGCAGACTTTGGACAATGCGTCAGTATGCCGGCTTTGGCTCTGCCGCCGAATCCAACAGGCGATTCAAATACCTGCTGGAAAATGGCCAGACCGGACTTTCCGTCGCCTTCGACTTGCCAACACAGATGGGAATGGATTCGGATCATGAACTGGCGCTCGGCGAAGTTGGGAAGGTGGGAGTTTCCATCGATACGCTTGCAGATATGGAAACACTGTTCGACGGTATCCAGCTGGACCGCGTTTCGACTTCCATGACAATCAATGCAACAGCAGCCATCCTGCTTACAATGGTTGTGGCCGTTGCGAAAAAACAAGGCGTCGCCGCAGAAAAGCTGAATGGCACCATTCAAAACGACATTCTCAAGGAATACATTGCGCGGGGCACCTACATTTACCCGCCTCGATTTTCGCTACGGCTGATAACCGACACATTTGCGTATTGTCAATCCGAATTGCCGAACTGGAATTCGATTTCAATCAGCGGGTACCATATTCGGGAGGCGGGATCCACCGCAGTTCAGGAATTGGCGTTCACTTTTGGCAATGCCATCGCATACGTGCAGGCGGCCGTCGATCGAGGGCTCGATTTCGATTCCTTTGGGCCACGGCTGTCGTTCTTTTTCAATACCCATAACGATTTTCTCGAAGAGATCGCCAAATTCCGCGCGGCACGGCGCATATGGGCTCGAATCGCAAAGGAGCGCTTCGGCGCTAAGAATCCGCGAACGATGATGCTTCGCTTTCATGCTCAGACGGCGGGTTCGTCTCTCACGGCTCAGCAACCGGACAACAACGTGGTCCGCGTTGCGCTTCAGGCGTTGGCTGCAGTTCTTGGCGGCGCCCAATCGTTGCATACCAACTCCAGGGACGAGGCGCTCGGGCTTCCGGCTTCGGACGCGGCGCGGCTGGCTTTGCGAACACAGCAGATCATTGCCGGCGAAACCGGAATTACGATTACTGTGGATCCCGTTGGCGGATCCTATGCGATCGAATCCCTCACGGGAGAAATCGAAGAGCGGGTCATGGCATCTTTGGAGAACATAGATGAACGCGGAGGAATGCTGAGCGCCATTGAAAGCGGCTTTGTGCAGGGCCAGATTCAGGACGCCGCCTACTCTTATCAGAGATCCATTGAGACCAGGGACCGGATCGTTGTGGGTGTGAATGAATTCCGGATGGAAGAAACCACGAAGGTGCCGCTTCATGCACTCGACCCCGAATTGGAACGACAACAGATTGCCCGGCTGCAGGAAGTACGCAGGAAAAGAAATGCGGGTGCGGTATCCGGCGCGCTCGAGCGTCTGGAGGCCGCAAGCCGCACGGAAGAGAATTTGATTCCATATATCCTCACTGCCGTCGAGGCATATGCCACGATTGGAGAAATCTCCAACGTGTTCCGCAAAGTACATGGGGAATTTCGGGAGACCCTTACCTCTTGAGCAGCGTTCTGGAAGTTCGCAATCTCAAGACAAGCTTCTTCACGGGTGAAGGAATTGTCAAAGCTGTCGATGACGTGTCCTTCAACGTGACACGGGGTGAAACTCTTGGTCTGGTGGGTGAAAGTGGTTGCGGCAAGAGTGTGACGGCAATGTCGATTACACGTCTGGTCAGTCCGCCGGGACGCGTGGTTGGCGGCCAGATTTTGCTCAACGGTCAGGATCTTCTCGGTCTGTCGGAAACAGACATGCGCCGCGTGCGCGGATCTCAGATCTCCATGGTGTTCCAGGAACCCATGACGGCGTTGAATCCGGTACTGGAGGTGGGTTTCCAGATTGCAGAAGCTGTTGCGGCACACGAAAACGTGTCCCGCAAAGAGGCCTGGGATCGCGCGGTTGAATCCATGCGTGCGGTCTCGATTCCAGACCCGGAGAAACGCGCGAAAGACTATCCCCACCATCTTTCCGGCGGAATGCGCCAACGCGTCATGATTGCGATGGCGTTGGTCTGCCGTCCCACTTTGCTGATCGCAGATGAACCGACAACGGCGCTCGATGTCACCATTCAGGCGCAGATTCTGGAATTATTGGACAGCCTGCGCCATCAGTACGATCTCTCGATGATTTTGATTTCTCACGATCTGGGCGTAATTGCGGAAGTCGCGGAAAACGTCGCCGTGATGTATGCCGGAAAAATTGTCGAAATCGGACCGGTGATGGATGTGTTTCATAACGCAAAGCATCCTTATACACAGGGTTTGCTCCAATCGATACCGAAATTGGGCTCGAGCCTCGCTCGCAAGCGTCGCCTGGACGTCATAGAAGGCATGGTGCCGAATCTGTTGCAGCTGCCCGCGGGATGCGCGTTTGCGCCGCGCTGTCACAAGCGCACACCGGAATGTTCGGCTTCGGAAATACCACTATTGCCCATGAGTGCGGTTCAGGAGGCTCGCTGCATCCATGCCTGAACCACAGCCGCTGCTGGAAGTCCGCAATCTGAAGAAGTACTTTCCCGTCCGCCGCGGAGTGCTTTCACGGGTGGTGTCGCATGTGAAAGCGGTCGACGATGTCAGCTTCACGATCGACAAGGGGGAGACCTTTGGACTGGTTGGGGAGTCGGGATGTGGAAAGACAACCACAGGCCGAGCGGTCCTCAGACTGATCGAACCGGATTCCGGGGCAATTCGGTTTGAGGACGTCGACATGCTCGCGCTTGGAGGCGCCGCTCTAAGGAGCCTTCGGCGTGACATGCAGATCATTTTTCAGGACCCATACGCCTCGCTCAATCCCCGGATGACAATCCGGACCATCATCGGAGAACCGTTCGCCATCCACGGTATTGCAAGCGGTTCGGACCGCGACGGACGCGTCGCGGAGCTTTTGAAGACCGTCGGATTGGAGCCTTCGGTCATGAACCGGTATCCCCACGAATTCAGCGGAGGACAGCGGCAACGGATCGGGATCGCGCGTGCGCTCGCATTACGGCCAAAACTGATCGTTGCGGATGAGCCGGTTTCAGCTCTGGATGTCTCGATTCAGTCTCAGATCATTAACCTGCTGGCGGATCTTCAGAGCCAGTTTGGTTTGACTTACCTTTTTATCTCGCACGCCATTCCGGTGATTGAGCACATTTCCACACGAATTGGAGTGATGTATGTCGGCAAACTGGTAGAAGTCGGGACAAGCCGGCAAATCTGCACAAATCCAAGGCACCCCTATACGCAGGCGCTTCTGAGCGCAGTGCCGGTTCCCGATCCCGCAGCAAAGAAGCACCGCATTGTATTGAAGGGCGACGTTCCTACACCGAGTGCTCCGCCATCGGGATGCCGATTTCATCCTCGATGCCCGATAGCCATCGATCGATGCAAAACCGAAGAGCCGCCGCTGCGGCCTCTGGAAGACGGACGCCAGGCCGCATGTCACCTGGTCTGACGAAGTTCAATGAAATTTGAAATACTGACAAGAGATTCGCGCACGCGCGCCCGGCGGGGCCGGCTCCATCTGGCTCATGGCATCGTGGAAACGCCGGTCTTCATGCCGGTGGGAACTCAGGCCACGGTGAAAGCGATGACGCCGGATCAACTCCGTTCGTTGTCCGTGGAGATTCTGCTCTGCAATTCCTATCATCTAATGCTGAGACCCGGACATGATTCCGTCGCGCGGCTGGGGGGGCTCCATCGGTTCATGGGCTGGGAACGCCCGATCCTGACCGACAGCGGTGGATATCAGGTATTCAGCCTGAGCGCGCTGCGCGATATCGGAGACGACGGTGTGCGTTTTCGCTGTCATCTCGACGGAAGCATGCATTTCCTCAGTCCGGAAGGCGCCGTGGATATTCAGACCGCTCTTGGTTCCGACATCATGATGGCACTGGACGATTGCCTGGCGTTTCCTGCGGAACATTCTGCGGCGATGGCTTCGATGAACCGCTCGATGGTATGGGCGGATCGGTGTCAGGCTCAATTTCAGAAGGTGGCTTCGGAAAGCCAGGCGTTGTTTGGAATAGTTCAGGGCGGCGTTTATCCGGATTTGCGGCAGCAAAGCGCGGAGCACCTCGTGAATAGAGGATTCCCCGGCTATGCCATTGGTGGTTTGGCGGTCGGCGAGCCGAATCCTCTGATGTATGAGGTGATCGAACGTCTGGAACCGTTCCTGCCGGAAGACCGGCCGCGCTATCTAATGGGTGTTGGCACGCCGGCGAACCTGGTCGAATGTGTGGCGCTGGGTGTCGACATGTTCGATTGCGTCATGCCGACTCGTCATGCGCGAAACGGTTCGCTGTTTACAAAGGATGGGCATATCGCGATCAAGAATGCCCGGTATAAGGAAGACCCCAATCCGATCGATGAGACCTGCCTCTGTCCGGTCTGTAAGTCCTATTCCAGGGCATACCTTCGACATCTTTTCATGGCGAATGAGATCCTGTCTTCCGTACTGAACACGATCCACAACCTGTACTTCTACCTTGACACCATGCGTCGAATAAGGCAGTTTATCGAGTTTCACCGCTTTGACGAGATGCTGGCTAATGTAAGATGCCGACCCTCGTCCCCAATGGAAGAATGAGGTCGAAAACTTGTTTCTACAGGCCGCTCAACCTAACGCAATAGTCAGTCTCCTTCCGTTTGTTGTCATTCTCATCATCTTCTACTTCATCCTGATTCGTCCTGGCACCACCCGCCAGAAAAAGCTTCAGCAGATGATTGACAACCTCAAGGTCGGCGACAAAGTCGTCACTGGCAGCGGAATCTACGGTACGATCATGGGCTTCAGGAACGATCGGATACAGCTCCGGGTAGCGGAGAACGTCAAGATCGAAATGTCGAAAAATGCGGTCACAGCGCTCCAGAATCCGGAAGAAGAGTAAAGGCTTATGAGTAAGAGAATACTTCAGCGTCTTGGCGTTATTTTGGTGCTCACCCTGCTTTCCGTTTATCTGTTTTCAGGGTTTCCGCCGAGCTTTGAGAACATGAAAAAGCGAATCCACCTTGGATTGGACCTTCAGGGTGGGATCCAGTTGGTATTGCGTGTTAAGACAAGCGACGCGATTCGCGCCGAGACCGACCAGACCATCGAAAGTCTCAAAACGCAGATCCAGAAGGAAAACATCACTGTTCGGGAATGGACAAGGACCCAGGACAATCAGTTCAATGCAATCGGTGTGGATCCGACGAAAGGCAGTGATTTCCGAAGGATCCTGACGGAGGTCCATCCGGAGTGGGATGTTATTTCCACGACTGGCGATACCTACACGCTTCAATTGAAACAGGCGAACGAGGCGCAATACAGGCAGCAGTCGGTTGCACAGGCCATCAGCACCATCAGCAATCGAATCAATGCACTTGGTGTGACCGAACCGACGATTCAACAGCGCGGGACTTCGAGCTCGGATCAGATCCTGATTCAGTTCCCAGGGGTCAAGGATCCCGCGCGTGTGCAAGACATTATCCAATCCACCGCCCTCCTCGAATTGAAACTGGTTGAAGGAACGGGCCCGCTGCCGAGCAAAGAGGCGGCGCTCCAGCAATATGGCGGCATCCTGCCTGCGAATTTGGAAATCCTTCCGTCCGTCGAACATTCCGCCGATGGAAGTCCGATGGTTTACGTGGTGAAGAGGACGGGAGGGATCTCCGGCCGTGATCTCAAGAATGCCTATGTTTCGCGGGATGAATACCAACATCCAGCAATCAGCTTCAGCCTGAATGCCGAGGGAGCCCAGCGGTTCGGCGTTCTTACTGAACAAAACATCGGTAAGTTGCTGGCAATCATTTTGGACAATCGCGTCCAATCGGCGCCTCAGCTCAAGAGCAAAATCACCGATCAGGGTCAGATTACCGGCGGAACAGGTGGATACTCGCCGAAAGACGCCGAAGATCTTGCGTTGAAATTGCGTTCGGGCGCGTTACCGGCATCCATCGGGATCGAAGAAGAGACCATCGTGGGCGCGACGCTTGGCACCGATTCGATCAAGGCCGGGATTACGGCGTCGCTTGTGGCACTCGGTGCTGTGCTCGCATTTGTCCTTATTTACTATAAGGCATCCGGCATCAATGCTGCGGTTGCGATGTTCTTGAATCTAATTGTGCTTCTGGGTGCGATGGCCTATTTGGGAGCGACGTTGACATTGCCTGGCATCGCGGGCGTCATTCTGACAATCGGCGTGGGGATCGATTCCAACGTACTGATTTTTGAGCGTATTCGCGAGGAATTGCGGGCGGGCAAAAATGCGGCGTCGGCTGTCCTAACGAGTTTTAAGCGTGTATTCATCACGCTGGTCGACACTCATCTGGCGGCGTTGATATCTGCCGCTTTTTTGTTCCAGTTCGGGACCGGTGCGGTTAAAGGATTCGCCGTAACTCTCTTTATCGGCTTAGTTTCCAATATGTTTACTGCAGTTTTTGTATCGCGGACACTGTTTGAAATTGTGCTGACGCGCAAGGAAACCGGCGAAAGCATCAGCATCTGAGGCCAACAATTAAGGAACAAGCTGCATCGTTTGGTGTCTAACACTAGGTAACTTTAAATGATCGAACTGTTCAGCGGCATTAAGGTGGACTGGATTGGCAAGCGGCAGATCTTCTTCGCCATATCCATACTGCTTCTGGTAATCGGGATGATTTCCTTGATTCAAAAGGGCAAATTCGAATACGGCGTCGATTTCAGGGGGGGGCTGACCATGAGGGTCCACTTCGATGACCCTGTTCCTCCCATCGAACAGATCCGTGAGGCTCTCGACAAGAGTGGAGCCACCCACAGCCAGATTCAGCAGTTAAAAGATGTGGCCGGCAATTTTGCGGGCAATTTCCAGATTGAGTACGGCGGGACCGCCGATGAAACGGACAATTCGCATGGACGAGAGGTCATTACGAAGGCGTTGGATGCGGCGTTTGGCGTGCCGAAATCCGGCGACAGGATTCTGAGTTCCGAGTATGTCGGACCCAGCGTTGGCAAAGATCTGCGAAGCAAGGCGGTACTGGCAACCCTGTTGTCGTTGGGCGGAATCCTCGTGTATATCGGGTTGCGATTCGAGTGGATCTACGGTGGGGCAGCGGTATTCGCCGTCTTTCACGACACGCTGGTGACGCTCGGAATCTTCTCGCTCTTCCATAAAGAGATTAATTTGACGGTGATCGCGGCCCTTCTGACTCTGGTTGGGTACTCGGTCAACGACACCATCGTGGTTTTCGATCGCGTTCGCGAGAATTTGAAGATTCGCCGGCGCGACGATCTCGAAAGCATTTTGAATGACAGCATCAATCAGACGTTGAGCCGGACGATTCTTACGTCCGGATTAACGTTCTTGACGGTGCTTTCCTTGTTTTTGTTTGGCGGCGAAATTATTAACAATTTCGCCTTCGCAATGGTAATTGGAATCGTGGTCGGTACGTACTCCTCTATCGCGGTCGCGTCGCCCCTGGTTCTGATTTACACGAAGTTCCGGGGCCGGGGAGCAGCGGTGGCGCCGGCAGTCGTCAAGATGCCGCGACCCGCAAAGGCTCGATAGGGAAACAAGGCCCGCAGGCACCACTAATGGACGTTGACGGGTGTAGGCAGCGGTTGATATAAGTCTCCGGCCCGTCATAGCGGCTTGAGCCTTAACCGGATTGCCGCCAGTCTCGTTCGGTGGGTTGGTTTTTGGAAGACTCGAGAGGGAGGTAGAGGTATGTTCGAGGATTCTTTGATTGAATCCGGTGGAAAGATCAAGACGAAGAAGGGCGCTACTGTCGTCATATCGACGATTGTCCACGTAGTCCTCGTCACGGTTTTGATTATTGTCCCGCTGATTTACACCGAACAAATTAAGGGTGCGCAGCTCACGTCGTTTCTGGTTGCTCCACCGCCACCACCCGCTGCGGCACCACCGCCGCCGCCCGCCGCATCCATCGCCAAACCAGTGACAGCACCAAAGGTTGTTCCGGTGGACCCCACTGCATTCATTGCGCCGATGGAAGTTCCCAAGGAGATTGCGAAAATCGTGGACTCCGCAACCGAGTCTGGAACCGGAATCGGAATTCCCGGAGGCGTTCCCGGGGGCGTTCCTGGAGGAGTCCCTGGAGGCGTTCCGGGGCTGACTCCACGGGCTACTCCTCCTCCGGCCGGAGCGCCACCGCCGCCGCCGCCGCCGCCGCCGCCACCGCCGCCAGTAGCAGCGGTGAAGCATGAGCCGATACGCGTTGGCGGAGATGTCCAGTCGGGTAAGCTGAAATTTCAACCGAAACCGGCCTATCCGGGACTGGCAAGGACTGCCCGAGTATCGGGATCTGTCATCTTGTCCGCGACGATTGCGGAAGACGGAACGATCAAGGAGTTGAGGAAAATCTCGTCGACAAGTCCACTGCTGGAGCAGGGCGTGATCGACACGGTGAAAACCTGGAGATACGAGCCAACACTACTGAACGGTTCACCCGTGGAAGTCTTGACGACGATTACCGTCAATTTTACGTTGAATTGACGTGAGCACTGTTTTTGGGATTCGAAACTTTTAGGAGGATTGGAATTTTATGCTTTCTTTGCTTTCTTTGAAGCTGAACTTACTAGGAATGATGTTACTGCAGGGGGAAGTCGGTTTTGACCTGCCCACCATGTGGAACAACATGGGCGCCATGGCCAAAGGCGTCGTGCTGATTCTGGCGATCATGTCGGCGTGGTCTATCGGTGTGATGATCGATCGCTTCCTGGCATTCGGACAGGCCCGCAAACAGTCACGCGAGTTTGCTCCCGCCGTCGCCGGCTGCCTGCGTGAGGGCAAGATCGAAGAAGCCATCAGCGTTGCCGAACAGAACAAGCGCAGCCATCTGGCAAAGGTCGTTGAAGCCGGTCTGCAGGAATTCCGGGCTCACGGCATTTCCCAGGAACTTGCGGGCGAACAGATCGAATCTTCAAGACGCGCCTGCGAACGTGCCGAAGCAATCGTCAACGCGGAACTGAAACGCGGCCTCTCGGGCCTTGCCACAATCGGCGCCACTGCCCCGTTCGTGGGACTGTTCGGAACTACGGTCGGCATCATCAACGCATTCAAGGGCATGGCATCGGCAAAGAGCGCCGGTCTGTCGTCGGTCGCCGGCGGTATTTCCGAAGCGCTTGTCACCACGGCATTTGGACTTTTCGTCGCCGTGCCGGCCGTGTGGGCTTACAACATTTTCACGGGCAAGGTTGAGGCATTCGGAATTGAAATGACCAATTCATCGTCCGAACTGCTCGATTACTTCGTCAAGCAGAAAGGCAAGAAGTAGCCATGGCAATGGGAGGAGGCGGAGAACGGGGAGCCGTTAACGCCGATATCAACGTTACGCCGATGGCCGACGTGATGCTCGTCATGCTCATCATCTTCATGGTTGTCACTCCGATGTTGCAGAAAGGCGCGCCGGTAACCCTGCCCCAAACGAAGAACCCGCTCGACATGGCCGATGCCGACAAGGACGATGCCATTCGCGTCGGAATTTCGAAAGAAGGATTTTTTTATCTCGGACAGGAACGGATCAATATCGACGATCTTGGGAGCGAAGTTACGAAATTGATGAAGGATCGAACGGGCGACAAAACAATCTACGTCAAGGGCGATTTCCGCGCCAAATACGGCGACATTGTGAAGGTCGTCGATGCCATTCGTACGGCAGGTGTGGAGCGAGTCGGTCTGCTTTCCGAACGTCTTGACGAACAGATTAAGAGATAGGAGCCCT
>Ga0134122_10003751_pt1 | contig 11299 bp, 5 predicted proteins | sample KB302_FD_96461 | JGI IMG/M metagenome (GOLD analysis project Ga0134122, IMG submission 96461) | Terrestrial soil microbial communities without Nitrogen fertilizer from Kellogg Biological Station, Michigan, USA - KB3-0-2 | ecosystem: Environmental > Terrestrial > Soil > Unclassified ...
CCGTCGGCCTATCGCGACTGTTCCCCAGGGGAGCGAGGGGGGTCGGGGGGGGACTCTTGGGCCGAGAAAGGTGTCTGTAGAGATGAGAACGATTCGCTTCGCCATCCTGCTGCTCTCCTTTGTGCTTTCAGGCGCCCCGGTCTTCGCCTCGGTGCCCTACCTGGTCGAGGACATCAATCCCAGGTTCGAGAGCGGCGGCTCGGCGCCACGCGGCTTCGTCTCGATCGGCGGCCGGGTGATCTTTTTGACCGGGTCGGGCTCGCTCTGGACGACCTCCGGAGTGCCCGGCGATCCGGTTGAGCTGGCGCCGACGGCGCCCCGCCTTTTTTCCGGCCTCGCCCTCGCCGGGGGCCGCGCCTTCTTCACCGCGTGCGGGCCAGGGGGACAAGAGGACTGCGGGCTCTGGGCGAGCGACGGCACGCCGGGTGGAACGGGCCGACTGGTCCGGTTCCACTCTGCTAGCTTTTCGCCGCTCCTCGCGGCGAGGCCGGAGGGGCTTCCTCGGACGCTCCTGATCGCCGACGCCGGCAGCGGCCCAGCGCTCTGGGCGACCGAGGGTACGCCGGCCGGCACCAAGAAGGTCGGCACGGCGGCAAGCCAGCCGCGTGGTCTCGTCGGCTTCGGCGGCAAGGGGTGGTTCGTCGGCGACGTGCCGAGCGCGGTCGGCGCGCTTTTTTCGACTGACGGCCGGCCGGGCGGCACCCGGCGGATCGGCACCCCCACCCTCGTTTCGCGGCTCACGCCGTTAGGCGCGCGGCTCCTCTTCTTTTCCGGCCAGGAGCTGTGGGCGACTGACGGCACCGCCCCGGGGACGGCGCGCCTCGCGGTGTTTCCCGGGGCGGGCAACGATTTTCCCCAGGAGATGGTCGTCGCCGGCGGCCGGGCGTTCTTCTTCCGCTTCAACGGCGACCAAAGCGAACTGTGGACCACCGACGGCACCGCCCCAGGGACGCGCCGGCTGATCTCGACGAAAGGCGGGGCCGACCTCGCGGTGCTCGGCGGCAAGGTTGCTTTCTTCGCGACCGACGCCGCCGGGATGGAGCTCTGGTCGAGCGACGGCACGCCCGCCGGGACGCGGAGGGTAAAAGACATCTGCGTTGGCGCCTGCTCCGGAGCCGGGCGGCTCGGGGTCTCGGCGCTCGGCCGCGTCTGGTTCTCCGGCGTGGCGAACGGCCGAGGGCTAGAGCTCTGGACGAGCGACCTCTCCGCCGCCGGGACCCGCCCGCTCCGCGACCTCTGCCCTGGGAGCTGCTCCAGCGATCCACGCGGGTGGTTCTCTTCGGCCAACCGGGTCTACTTCGTGACCGACGTTCCGGGTGGGGCGAGCCTGATCTACGCGAGCGACGGCACCGGGGCGGGGACGCGGGCGATCGCCTCCTATCCCGGTTTCTTGGAGCGCTTGAGCGCGGCGACGCTTTCCGGAGACTCGATCGTCTTTGCTGCCGGCGATCGCGCGCACGGCGTAGAGCCCTGGGTTTCGAACGCCACGGTCGCCGGCACCCGCCTGCTGGCCGACCTCGACTCCGACAACCTGATCGGTTCGGACCCGAATTTGATTTCCGTAGTGGGGACGCGTGCCTTCTTCTTCGCCGACGACGGCTCTCACGGGCGCGAGCTCTGGTCGTCCGACGGCACCTCAGAAGGGACCCGACTGATCTACGATTTCGAGCCGGGTCCGGCGTCCAACCGAATTTCCGACTTCTTCACGGGCGAGGCCGGTGGGAGGCTGGTGCTCTTCGTCAACCGGCTTGACTTCGAACCGTTCGAGCTTTTCGGGAGCGACGGCACGTCGGCTGGGACCGAGCTTCTACTTCCCGCCGGAGCGAGCGCCGACGGCCAGCATGTCGGCGCGGGTGGCAAGATGTTCTTCGTGGCGCAGGACTCCGCTCACGGCAGGGAGCTATGGGCGACCGACGGTACGCCCGCGGGGACTCTCCGCCTGACCGACCTCGTGCCCTCCGCTCCGTTCCGGCCCGGAATCGGCGTCCCCGCTCTCCTCGCCTTGGGCGACCTCGTGGTCGCGCCCGTTATCACTCCGCTGGGCGGGGAGGAACTGTGGATTTCGGACGGCACTGTGGGCGGCACCCGCCCGCTCGACGAGATCTATCCGTTCCTCAAGGCTCCGCTGGCCTTGGCGAAAAGCCCTATCGCGAAGCTCGGCGGACGATCTTGGTTCGTCGCGGCCAACCCGGGAGACGTCGTGGCGACGCTCTGGCGGACCGATCTCTCGGCGGCGGGCACGGCGCCTGTCGGCCCCCTCGATCTCTCCAGCACGAGCTTTGGCACCTGGTCGCTCTTTCCGCTCGGAGCGCGGTTGCTCGTCTTCGGCCCCTCGACCTCGCTCGGCGCCGCCTTGTGGATGAGCGACGGCACCGCTGGCAATACCCACGTGGTCGGTTCGGTGGAGCCTTCGCGCAACCTGTCGCCGGTCGCCTTCGCCGGTCGCCTCTGGTTTTCCGACACCAGTGGCTTTCTCTGGACGACCGACGGCACCGCCGCGGGAACCCTGCAGGCGATCGACGCCGAGGGCGATTCGATTCAGGTGGCCGCTCTCGCCGTTTTCGGCGACCGGCTGGCGATAACCGCCTTCAATGGGGTTTACGAGAGCGACGGCACGCCCGCGGGGACGCGGCGGATTGAGCTTCCGGGGCCGATGAGTATCTCTTCAATCCACGCGCTCGCCGTCGGCGACCGATTCTTCTTCCCCTGGAACGACTCCGTGCATGGTCCGGAGCTGTGGGCGCTACGGCCCGAGTAAAGGTATGTCCTCCGACAGGAGAGCTTGCATGATCCGTCGCCGCTCGATCCTCGCGGCCTCCTGCGCCGCCGCTGTCTTCTTCGTGGCGGGCGCGCCCGTCCGCGCGCTCACGCCCTATCGCGTCGCCGATGTCGATCCGACCTTCCGGAGCGCAAGCTCGTCGCCCGGTTCGTTCTACCGCATCGGCTCGCGAGCGCTGTTCGTGGCGCGCACCGCGGCGGAAGAGGCCTATCGGCTGGTGCTCGAAGAGGGGATTCCGTTCCGCGAGGCGTACGCACGGGTGGCGGCGCGGCTACAGAGCCGGTAGGGCGGCGGAAGAGCCGTCCTTCGTCGAAAGTCTTCGCGTCGCGCGGCGCTTGGCCGAAATCGCGGCCTCTTCTCGCGTCTGATCCTTAGAATAGGTCGCATCTCTCGCGCTTCAACGGTTTGGAGGACGCCCATGCCGCCGGTGTTCAAGAACATCTCCTGGAATCTGTGGGGTCTCATGGACGCGATCTCCTCAGGTCACATCGGTCTGCCCGATCTCCAACGCCCGTTCGTCTGGCTGAACAAGAAGGCCCGGGATCTCTTCGACTCGATGTACCGGGGCTATCCGGTCGGCTACTTCCTGTTTTGGGAGAACGCCGGCTCGGGCGGGCACGCCATCGGAGAAGGCTCCAAGCAAATGGCCTCGCAACTCCTGGTGATCGACGGACAGCAGCGCTTGACGTCGCTTTACGCGGTGCTCCGCGGTCAGCCGGTCAAGCGGCAGGACTTCTCGGTCGAGCACATTCAGATCGCCTTCCGGCCGATCGACGGCTCGTTCGAGGTGGCCGACGCCGCAATCCGCAAAGACGCTGCCTGGATCGCCGACATCTCGGTGATCTGGAAACCGGACACCGACCTCTTCGAGCTGGCGAGCAATTACCTGGAGCGCCTCGCGGCGGTGCGCGAGGTGACGAACGATGAGCGTCGGGCGAGCCAGCAGGCGATCATGCGGGTCAGCCAACTCGCGAATTTTCCGTTCACTGCCCTCGCGCTCGAAGGAGAGCTCGACGAAGAGCAAGTGGCCGACGTCTTCGTTCGGATCAACAGCAAAGGCACGCCGCTCAACCAGGCGGACTTCATTCTGACGTTGATGTCGGTGTTTAAGGACGCGCAGCGCGTGGAGCTTGAAACCTTCTGCCAATCCGCACGGATTCCGGCCCATTCGGGGGCCTCGCCGTCCAACCGCTTCCTCGAACCGGATCCCGATCACCTCCTGCGGGTGAGCGTCGGCCTCGGTTTCCGGCGCGCCCGACTGCTGCACGTCTACTCGATCCTACGCGGCAAGGATTTGGAGACCGGGTCCTTCTCGCCCGAGCGCCGGGACCGGCAGTTCGCCGTTTTGGATCAGGCGCAAGCCGCGACGCTCAACCTCCAGAACTGGCACGACTTCTGGAGATGCTTGTTGCGGGCGGGCTTCCAGAGCGGCTCGATGGTGACCTCGAAGAACGCCATGCTGTACGCCTACACCTTCTTCCTCATCGGCAAGCGCGATTTCAAGGTCGATCATCACCGGCTGCGCAACACGATCGCGCGCTGGTTCTTCTTCGTCTCCCTCACCGGCCGGTACACCGATTCGACCGAGACCAAGATGGAGCAGGACCTCGCCGACCTGCGCGAGCTGGCGACCGCAGACCAGTTCGTCGATCACCTCGAACGGGTGATGACCTCGACGCTCACGCGCGACTATTGGACCTTCACTCTGCCGACCGAGCTCACCTCCTCATCGGCGCGGAGCCCGGCGCTCTCGGCCTACCACGCAGCGCTCAATCTGCTCGATGCTCGGGCTCTGTTCTCGACGCTGCGCGTCCGAGATCTGCTCGACCCCGCGGCCCGGGGCAAGCGGGCGACGCTTGAACGGCACCATCTCTTCCCCAAGGCCCACCTACAGAAGCTCGGCACTGAAAGCCGGCGCGACACGAACCAGATCGCGAACTACGCGCTCATCGAGTGGCCGGACAACTCGGACATAGGCAAGAAGCCGCCCAAGGAGTACTACCCCCTGATGATCGTCGGGAAATCCGCCGAGGAGATCCAGCGGATGGCTTTCTGGCATGCGCTTCCCAAAGGCTGGGAAAAGATGGACTACTCGCGGTTCCTCGAAGAACGCCGGAAGCTGATGGCCCAGGTGGTCCAGGCGGGTTTCGACAGCCTGGCCTCGGCGGCGGCGCAAGGGTTGGAGGCGACGGCCGACCTGCCGGCCGAAGCGGAAGGCGCGTCAAGCCTCGCCGAGCAGGCGTTGAGCCTGTTGGCTCCGGAAGCGGCAGAGTATTTCCAGGAGTTGCTCGCCGAGCCCTTGATGGCGCCGGAGCGTTTGCGCGCCGAGGTCCGTGGCTACGTGGCGAAGCTCGAAAGCCTGGCGGCTTACGAATCGGGCCTGGATATCGACCGCGCGCGCCGGATTGGCGACCGCTGTCTCCATCTGCTCGAATCCCAAGGCCGAAGTGAAGAAGAATCCCGGCTGGTGCAGGCCGCGGTGTCGCATTTCACCGTCAAGGACGACCTCGCCGCGGATCTCGGACCGAGCGGTTTCCTGGACGACGAAGCCGCCGTGGCCGCGGTCGAAACGGTCCTCTCGAGCCGGCACAGAAACCTGTCGTTCATCCCGGACTGATCGATTTCTCCGTCGATACCGCCTATCCTTAAAGAAAACGACGGGAAGAGAGAATGATTCGGCGTTCACACTCCGGCCGAAGAGAGGTGTCCGTGAAGAGCATGAGAACGATCCGCTTCGCCCTGGCGCTGGCCGCCGCCCTCTCGTCCGCCCCAACGTTCGCCGCCGTGCCTTACCTGGTGGACGACATCAACCCCAGTTTCGTGAGCCGGGGCTCGGAGCCCTCCAATTTCGTCTCCTTGGTTGGGCGGGTCGTCTTCCTGACGAACCAAGGCGGAGGGATCTGGGGAACGGCCGGAGTGGCCGGCGATCCGGTTCTTCTGGATCCCAGCCTGAGCAGGATCTTTTCGGGTCCCACCGGAGCCGGCGGACGGGCCTATTTCACCCGCTGTGGGGATGGCGGTTGCGGGCTTTGGGGCACCGACGGCACTCTTGCCGGCACGGTTCGCCTGTCCCCCTTGCCGTCCGCCGCGTTTGCGCCTCTGGAGGCGGTGGCTCCCGCCGGCCTGCCGCGAACGCTGGTCTTGGCCAATCCCGGCAGCGGCGCCGGGCTCTGGCGAACCGACGGGACCGCCGCGGGCACGCGAAAAGTCGGCATGGCGGCCCACAGTGCGCGCGGACTGGTGGGTTTTCGCGCCAAGGGCTGGTTTTTCGCCGATCTCCCGAACCAGCTCGGTGCGCTGTTCTCGACCGACGGCTTGCCCGGCGGCACCCGGCGGATCGGTAGCTCGACCTTGGGCTCGGGCCTCACCCCGCTCGGCGATCGGTTGCTCTACTACGCGGGCCTGGAGCTTTGGGCGACCGACGGGACGGCCGCGGGAACGCGGCGCCTGACGACCCTTCCCGGAACGCCGGGCGATTCTTTCCCGCCGATCGTGGCCGCGGCCGGGCGCGCCTACTTCTTCCGTTTCAACGCTGGCCAGCGCGAGCTGTGGACCACCGACGGCACCCCCGCCGGAACCCGGCGCCTGCTCTCGACGTCGGACAATTCGCTCGATCTCGCGACGCTCGGCGGCAAAGCCGCGTTCTTCGCCAGCAATCCCGCGCGGGGCACGGAGCTTTGGGCGAGCGACGGCACACCCGCGGGGACCCGAATGGTCAAAGACATCTGCGCCGGTTTCTGCGGCGGCGGCTGGCGGTTCGGGATCTCGGCGCTCGGGCGGATCTGGTTTGCCGGCGCAACCTCCGATCGGGGCATCGAAACGTGGACCAGCAACCTGACGACCGCCGGGACCCGCCAGCTGCGCGATCTGTGCCCCGGCACCTGCTCGACCGATCCGCGCGGTTGGCTCGCGGCCGGCGGTCGAGTCTATTTTCTCGCCGAAGAAGACTTCTCCGGGCGCGTGATCTACGTGAGCGACGGCACCGCGGCGGGTACCCGGGCGGTCGCACGAACGGCGCCGTTCACCGATTTTCTGAATGCGGTGTCGCTCGCGGGGGCCAAGATCGTCTTCGCCGGAAGCGATTCTGAGCATGGCTCCGAACCCTGGGTTTCGGACGCCACGGCCGCCGGCACCCGCCGGCTGGCCGATCTCGACTCCGAAAACCAGGTCGGTTCGAACCCGAATTCATTCTCCGCCGCGGGGGGGCATGCCTTCTTCTTCGCCGCCGACGGCGTCCATGGTAGCGAGCTCTGGTCGTCCGACGGCACTTCCGGCGGGACCCAACTGGTCCACGAATTTGCGCCCGGCTCCGATTCCGCACGATTCTCCAACCTCGTCGCGACCGAGGCCGGGGGACGGTTGGTGCTCTTCCTGGACCCCTTCAGCTTCGATCCGCTCGCGCCGATCGGGAGCGACGGCACGCCGGGCGGGACCGAGACTCTGCTCCCCGCCGGAGCACGCGCCGACGGCCGGCAGATCGCCGCGGGCGGCAAAGTTTTCTTCGTGGCCCAGGACGCCGCCCACGGCCAGGAGCTGTGGGCGACCGACGGAACGGCGGCCGGGACGATCCGGCTGACCGACTTCGTGCCCCCTGCTCCGTTCCGGCCCGAGAACGGCGGCTTTCCCGTCCTGCTCGCCTTGGGTACCCAGGTAGTTGCGCCCGTCCTCTCTCCGCTGGGCGGCGAGGAGTTGTGGATTTCGGACGGCACCGTGGGCGGCACCCGCCCGATCGACGAGATCTACCCGTTCCTCGATCCGCTGCTCGCCCTGGCGAAAAGCCCGATCGCAGCGCTCGGCGGGCGTTATTGGTTCGTCGCGGGGAACCCGGGCGATGGCGTCGCGTCCCTTATTCGCACCGATCTCACCGCCGCCGGCACGGCGTCGGTCGGTCCGCTCGATCTCTCCAGCCCGACCTCCAGCGGCTGGTCGCTCTTCCCGCTCGGAGCACGGATGCTCGCCTTCGGCCCGTCCAACTCGCTCGGCTCCGCCCTCTGGTCGAGCGACGGCACGGCGGCCGGGACCCGCGTGGTCGTCTCCGCCCCGTTCAATCGCTTCCTGCCGCCGGTCGTCTTCGGAGGCCGGCTCTGGTTTTCCAACCAGAGCTTCGGCGCGCTCTGGGCGACCGACGGCACCGCCGCGGGGACCGCGCAGGCGGCCGACGCCGACGGGCATTCGATCCAGGCGACCGCCCTCGCCGTGCTCGGCGGCCGGCTCGTCATCGGCACTCAGAACGGGTTCCTGGAGAGCGACGGCACCGCCGCGGGGACTTTGCCGATCGACCTTCCCGGTTCGCCGAACGGATCGTTCCTCCAGACCGCGGCTACGGCCGACCGGGTCTACTTCGCTTGGGACGACTCCCTCCTGGGCTCGGAGTTGTGGGCCTTGCGACCCGAATGAACGATCGAAAGGGGAACCGCATGACCTTCCGCAGCTCTCTCCTCGCCGCCGTGCTCGGCTCCGTGGCGCTTACCGCGGGCGTGCCCGCGCGGGCGCTCACCCCCTATCGCGTGGCCGACGTCAACCCCACGTTCCAGAGCGCCGGCTCGCACCCCGACCACTTCGCGCGGGTCGGCGCGCGGGCGCTCTTTGTCGCCCGCACCCCCGGGCTCGGCCTCTGGGCGAGTGACGGCACGGCTGGCGGGACCGTCCGGCTGGCGCGCAACCAGGTTTCGATCGACTTCCTGGCAGCGACCGGCGATCTCCTGTTCTTCATCTCCTGCGACGCGCAACGCTGCCGCCTGTTCGCGACCGACGGCACGGTGGCCGGCACGCGCGCCGTCGCTTCGCCTCTCTCCTCTTCGGCGGCGAGCGTGGTCGCGGGGCCGCGCCGGATCTACTTCGTCCGGGAGACCGCGGCGCTCGGTCACGAGCTGTGGACCAGCGACGGCACGCCGGCCGGCACCCGCCTGGTCAAAGATCTCGTGCCCGGCCCCTCGAGCTCGGTGCCGGAAAACCTGGTCTGGTTCCGCGACCGGCTTTGGTTCTTCGCGCTCAACGGTCTTTGGACCAGCGACGGCAAAGCCTCCGGCACGCGGCGGATCGCCGAGGTCGGCCGCGCGGTCCAGGTCGGCACCGCCGGGTCGCGGCTGCTTTTCTCCACGTTCGCCATGGGAGGCACTGGGGTCCGCCTCTGGTCGAGCGACGGCACGGCCGCGGGCACGCGCGTATTGCCGGGCGTCTCGCCCCGGACCGGCACGGGGCAGCCGTTCTTCGCCTCGACCGGCACCGACGCGTATTTTGTCGCCGACCGGCAGAGCCCGACCGGTTTCCTCTCCGACCTCTGGGCGAGCGACGGCACGCCGGGGAAGACCCGCAAGCTCGCGACCTTCGACGGGGACGGCCTCTCGTCGTTCTTTCTGGTCGCCGGAAGCCGAGTCGCTTTCGCCGCGTTCGACGAGGCGCACGGCTACGAGCTGTGGACCAGCGATGGGCGCGCCGCGGGAACGCGCTCGTTCGACCTTTGCCCCGGCGACTGCGACGGACTTCGTTCCCTCTCTGAAACGAGCGCCGTCTCCGATGGCCGGCGGATCTGGTTCGCCGGCACCCAAGGGTTTGCGGGCGACCAGCTCTGGGTGAGCGATCTCACCCGTGCCGGGACGCACATCGTCGAAGATTTCACGCCGGACACCTCGGCGAACCCGCGCTTCTTTCAGGCGGGCGGCGGCAAAGTGTTTTTCCTCGCGGGCCAATTTTCCGACACCCAGCTTTGGACGAGCGATGGCACTTCGGCGGGCACGCGCAGCCTCACCCCCCGATCCGACGACGACAGCGAGCCTGACATCGGCCCCGGCACGGTCGTCAATGGGCGCCTCTTCTTTCGCTTCGGGGACGATGCCCACGGCGCCGAGCCCTGGGTGACGAACGGGGCGCCGGCCGGCACGGCCCTGGTGGCCGACCTCGAACCGAGCCAGGACGGCGGCTCGTTCCCGTTCGGCTTGAGCGCCGCGGCGGGGCGCTGCTTCTTCTTCGCCAACTCTGCCTCGTCGGGCCGGGAGTCCGAGCTCTGGTCGTCGGACGGGAGTGAGGCGGGGACCGTTCGGGCGCGCCGATTTGCGGAGTTCGAGTTTCTCTCCGGAACCTTCGTAGCCGACCTGGGAACGCGCGCCGCCCTGATCGATTACTTTCAACGAATCTGGATCAGCGACGGCACGGCGAACGGCACCTTCCGCGCCACCGGGGATGACCTTCGGGTGCAGGGAAGCGCCCGGGCGCTCGGCGGACGCCTGCTCTTTACGGCGTACGACGAGGCGAACGGCGGCGAGCTTTGGGCCACGGACGGCACCTCCTCCGGAACGTTGCGGCTTTCCGACTTCGCGAACCCGGAGCCGTTCCCGGACGGTGGCGACTCCGAACGCCGGCCGTTCCGCGTCCTCGGCGACCGCATCGTATTCTTCGCCGCCGACCCGTTGGGCCGACTGGAGCCCTGGGTCTCGGACGGCACGATCGGCGGCACCCGCCGCCTGGCCGAGGTCTACCCGGCGCTCGTCGCCTCGTTCTTCGAGCTGTCGAGCGAGATCGTGCAGGCCGGCGGCAAGTCTTTCTACGTCTCGGGCGAAGGGTCCGAGGCCGGTACCGAGCCCGCTCTCTGGGTCACTGACCTGACGGTGGCGGGTACGCGAAAGATCGGCCCGTTGATCGATTCGAACGGCGCGCCCGCGAGCGAGACGGGTCTCTACGCGCTCGGCAGCCGGGTGATCCTGTTCTATCGCGGCGCCACGTTCGAGCTGGGTTTTGAGACCAGCGACGGCACGAACCTTGCGCCCGGCGCCATCGGCACCGGGCTCCGGTTCGACCCGCGGGGCTCCCCGGTCACCCCCTCGGTTTGGAATGGCCGCCTCGTCTTCCGCGCCGACGACGATCGGCTGTATGCGACCGACGGCACCGGCGTGGGCACGGTGAGGCTCGTCCGCGCGGACGGGCAGGAGATCCAACGCCCGAGCGCCTTTGCCGTCCTCGGCGACCGGCTCGCCTTCGCGGACTCCGACGGGATCTGGGAGAGCGACGGCACCCCGGCGGGAACCGTCCGCCGTCTCGCATCGCGCACGAGCGCTCCGTTCCGCGACTTCGTCCGGGTCGGCGACCGCATCTTCTTCCCTTGGTACGACGCCGCGACCGGCACCGAGCTTTGGGCGCTCCGTCCGTAGCGAATTTCAACGGGAGCCCGCATGACGATCAACCGCCCGGTCCTTGCCGCCGCACTCTGCGCCGCGGCTCATTTCTTCGCAGTGAACGTTCCCGCGCGGGCGCTCACTCCGTACCGCGTGGCGGACGTCGATCCGATGTTTCGCAGCGCCGGCTCGAACCCGGGCGGGTTCGTGCGGGTCGGTTCGCGCGTGCTGTTCGTGGCCCGCACGCCCGGCCTCGGCCTCTGGGCGAGCGACGGCACGGCGGCGGGCTCCATCCGCCTGCTGCGCAACCAGGCAAACATCGAGGTCCTCACCGCGACCGGCGACCTGCTGTTTTTCTCCGCCTGCGACCTGCAACGCTGCCGGCTTCAGGTGACCGACGGCACGATCTCCG
>Ga0134122_10003757_pt1 | contig 11291 bp, 13 predicted proteins | sample KB302_FD_96461 | JGI IMG/M metagenome (GOLD analysis project Ga0134122, IMG submission 96461) | Terrestrial soil microbial communities without Nitrogen fertilizer from Kellogg Biological Station, Michigan, USA - KB3-0-2 | ecosystem: Environmental > Terrestrial > Soil > Unclassified ...
ACGTTTCCTTTCTCTCATTTGTCACCTCCGATAAATGCGTTTTCAATTCCGATTTGTGACACGAATTCTTAAAGCAAAATGAATTCCATCATTGCAATGAATCCAACGAAGGATAAGAGATCAGGGAAAATATGGAGCTTTGCAGTTCAGGAAGCGTCAATCCGGGACGGGGTGACTCTTCATACATCGCCCCGACAAACGCGGTATCCAGAGACCACTCGTGTCCCGTAATTACCACATTACAAATAATTAGGGTTTTCTAAGACATTCAGTTAATTACCATTTTCGGTAATACAGTAATTGCTTTCCGAATTGCTAATCTCCAGGGATGGTGCCCAGGATGGTAAAGGGTTCTCTGGGAGAAATACATATACCGCCGCATAAAGTATGGGCAAATATCCATTCCGAGACAAAATTCAGCTCGGATGAGGAGAATCATTTGCAGGAGTGTGAGGTGTGTTCATACATGTTTATGCTCTGTCTCAATTCCTCTTCCTTTGGTGCGGTTCTGAAAGAAACGGAAGAAGGCCAAGGGAAGGTCACCGCAAACGACTGAACCACCTTCACCCCGTCAGGAAACTTCCGGTAGCCCCCACCGATTTGCACCCGCCGAAACATGAACGTCGACGAAGTTTCTTTCGGATGATGTCGATTTTCGATGGCGGCTTCTCCGCGGCACGGTAGCAACCTCTGCCGGTTTATAATGCGCCAATGCCGGACGAAGACGAAATGCGCGACCTCAATGATCCGGACCTGATGTACGTTCCGGTCACTACGGAACAACTGGCGCAAGCTCAACGGAGAATTCACAGCTGCATTGCGTGTAATCCAGACGCGGAGGTCCCGTTCGACAGTGTGGTCCGAGATTTTACCGTTACGATGGGCTACGCCGATTTCATACTACCGGCGCCCGCGATCTGTCCGAAGTGTAAGACCGAGGTTCATGAGAAGACGTTGGTGCAGCTTGTCGATCCAGCTGGCCTGGCGAACTTCATATAGGGACTGCATTGCAGCGCGAACGCTTTGGCGGGCAAATGAAACGGAGAGGGGGGGATTTGAACCCCCGATACAGCTTTTGACCGTATAACGGTTTAGCAAACCGCCGCATTCAGCCACTCTGCCACCTCTCCCCGGGCCAACGTCAGGAGACGTTAAGTATAGGGGAGTAACCGCTGATGCTCCCATCAAAATGATTGATTATGCCCTGGTCCTCCTGGCCTGCTAACGTCGTTTGCGTCGTTATTATTCTTATTTGGCAACGGAGGCCGGATGAATCAAGCAGACCCAATGAAGAAGATGCGAATCCTGGTGGAGAACCGTCACGGAGCGCTTCTGAAAATCGTGGGTGTTTTTACCACGCGGGCATACAACATCATCACGCTGAACGTCATGCCGGATGAAGACGAGGAGCTGAGCCAGATGACCGTGACGCTGCGTTGCAGCAATCCGCGGTTCGAACAGCTGTGCAAACAATTAATGAAGATCGTCGACGTGGTCGACGTTCTGGAAGAAGAACGGATTGAAGAGAATGCCGAAATTGGAGGAAACAAAGATGGCGAACGTTTATTACGAGCAAGACGCGGATAAATCCCTTCTCAAGGGAAAGCAGGTGGCAATCATCGGTTACGGAAGTCAGGGCCATGCCCACGCCCTGAACCTGCGAGACAGCGGCGTCAATGTCGTCGTCGGACTCTATGACGGCAGCCCGTCGGGCGAAAAGGCGAAGGAAGAAGGTTTGAAAGTCATGAGCGTGGCCGATGCCGCGAAGTCATCCGACGTCATCATGATTCTCCTGCCCGATGAAAAACAGAAGAAGATCTATATTGAATCGATTCTTCCGAATCTGCGTACCGGTCAGACTTTGATGTTTGCGCACGGATTCAACATCCATTTTGGCCAGATTCAGCCGCCGCCAAACATCGACGTGTCGATGATTGCGCCGAAGGCCCCCGGGCATCGCGTCCGCGAGCTGTATCAGGACGGTGTGGGCGTGCCGGCACTGCTGGCCGTCCATCAGGATGCTTCCGGACATGCGAAGCAAACCGCTCTGGCGTATGCCCAGGCGATGGGACACCTCAAAGCCGGCGTCATTGAAACCACGTTCAAGGAAGAGACCGAAAGCGATCTGTTCGGTGAACAGACCGTTCTCTGCGGCGGCGCATCCGCGCTGGTGAAAGCCAGTTTCGAAACTCTTGTGGAAGCCGGATATCAGCCCGAGATTGCGTACTTCGAATGCATGCACGAATTGAAGCTCATCGTCGATCTCTTCTATGAAGGCGGCCTGGCGTATATGCGTTACTCCGTCAGCGACACTGCCGAGTATGGCGATTACACGCGCGGACCGCGTATCGTGACCGCTCAAACCAAGGAGACGATGAAGCAGATCCTCAAGGAAATCCGGAGCGGCGAGTTCGCCAGGCAGTGGATTGAAGAGAATGAAAAGGGCCGTCCGAATTTCGGACCCATGCGCGAAAAGGAAAAGACACATCCCATCGAGATCGTCGGCGCCAAGCTGCGCAAGATGATGTCGTTCCTGAAACCGAAACGCCAGATGGCCGGAGTGCGCGGGTAAGACAATGACGAAAAGTCCGACTCGATCGATTTCCGGCGCCGACATGATCGTTCAGGTCCTCGCCGATGAGGGCGTCGATACCGTATTTGGCTACAGCGGCGGCGCCATTCTTCCCACCTACGACGCGGTGTTCCGCTTTAACGAGCTCGCTCGTGAAAGCGGACGCCGCGAAATTCAGCTGATTGTTCCGGCCAGCGAACAGGGCGCCGGCTTCATGGCGGCCGGGTATGCCCGTTCGTCCGGAAAAGTCGGCGTCTTCATGGTTACCTCCGGACCGGGCGCCACCAACAGCGTCACGCCCATACGCGACTGCATGGCCGACTCTGTTCCCGTTGTTCTCATTACCGGTCAGGTGCCGCGGGCAGCGCTGGGTTCGGATGCGTTTCAGGAGGCGCCCGTCTTCAATCTCATGAGCACGTGCGCAAAACACGCATTTCTGGTGACCGATCCGGAACAACTCGAAGCCACGGTGCGCACCGCCTTCGAAATCGCGCGGAGCGGACGCCCCGGGCCCGTTGTCGTTGACGTTCCCAAAGACGTTCAGAACTGGACCGGTCCTTACGCGGGCAGCGGCCTGCTGACATTGCGCGGATACGACCGCCGGATTCGCGATATTCAAAACTCGCGCATCGCGCCGGATCATGCACGCGCGTTTTTCGATCTGTTGAAAACCAGCGAGCGTCCGTTGATCTATGCCGGAGGCGGCGTGATCAATTCCGGCGCCGCGGATGAACTGCGCCGGTTTGCGGCGGCGTTTGGCATTCCGGTGGTCAATACGCTGATGGGTCTGGGCGCCATGGACAGCACGGACCCGCTCTCGCTGCACATGCTCGGAATGCACGGCGCCGCCTATGCGAACTATGCGGTGGAAGACTGCGATTTCCTGATCGCCGTCGCGTCACGGTTTGACGATCGCGTCGCCGGCAATCCGAAACAGTTTGCGCCGATCGCGCGCGCGATTGCGCACATCGATATCGATGTCGCCGAGCTCGGCAAAGTGAAATCGGCCCACTGGGGCCACGTCGGCGATGCAAAGGTTGCGCTGTCGGATCTGCTGGGCGCCGCCAACGGATTCCAGAAGGACTATTCGGCATGGAGAGCGCATCTGGAACGCCTGCGCGTGAAGCATGCGCACAACTACGATCGCACAAGCGATTTAATTCAGCCGCAGCAGGTGATGGAAGCTTTGAACGATATCGTGAAGGGTGATGCCATCTTCACCACCGGCGTGGGACAGCACCAGATGTGGGCGGCGCAATATCTGCAGATCCGGAATCCCCGCTCCTGGCTCACGTCGGGTTCGATGGGAACCATGGGATTTGGCCTGCCTGCGGCTATCGGCGCGCAGTTTGCGAATCCAGGCCGTACCGTCATCAACATTGACGGCGACGGCAGCATACGAATGAATTTTGGTGAACTCGAAACGGCTACCACCTATGGCGTTCCAGTGAAAATTCTCGTCATGAACAACAACGGCGACGGCATGGTGCGGCAGTGGCAGCGGCTCTATTTTGCCGAACGGTTTTGCGGTAGTGACAAATCGCTGCACAAGAAAGATTTCATCAAGGCCGCCGAAGCGGATGGGTTTGAATTTGCGGTTCGTGTTTCCGATGCGTCGGAACTGCCGAATGCGCTCCGTGCTTTCGTGGAGTTCAAGGGGCCGGCATTTCTTGAGGTCGTCATCGATCCAAACGCCTGTGTCTATCCCATGATCGGCCCCGGAGCCGGTTATAAGGAAATGGTGACGGGTAGTTTTATCGCACAACGCCTGGCTTCCGAAGTTGCGGTCGAGACGGGTAAACCGGATTTGTTTTAGTGGGAACTGCATGGGACAAGGCAATGCCCTCCTGAGTCAGGAGGGCAGCATGATCGAGACCCAGTCGAGATCATGCGAGGGGTGGTTCCCATGTGGAACCACCCCCCGCGTGGTCGCAAAAAACGCGACCACGCTGCCCTCCTGACTCAGGAGGGCAATGCCCCTGATTCCAGATTGCTGGAGGCGAAGTAAACAACATGGACAACAAGGTCATCATTTTCGATACGACATTGCGCGACGGAGAACAAGCCCCGGGCTTCAGCATGAACATCGAAGACAAGCTGAAGATGGCGCGGCAGCTTGAACGGCTGAACGTCGATATTCTCGAAGCCGGTTTCCCCATCGCGTCTGAAGGCGATTTCGAGGCTGTACGCCGCGTATCGGCGGAAGTACGGACGCCAACCATCGCGGGACTCGCCCGCTCGGTCAAGAAAGATATCGATCGATGCGCGAAGGCCCTCGAACACGCCAACAAGTCGCGCATTCACGTCTTTCTCGCAACCAGCGATATCCATCTCAAATACAAACTGAACAAGTCTCGGGAAGAAGCCCTCGCGGCTGCTGCCGAAGGCGTGCGCTATGCCCGCACCATGTGCGACGACGTCGAATTTTCCGCCGAAGATGCCGGCCGCACGGATCTGGACTTTCTCGTTCAGGTCACCGAAGCCGTGATTGATGCGGGGGCGCAAACGGTGAACCTTCCCGATACGGTGGGGTATTGCCTGCCCGAGGATTACGGCACGCTGATTCGGAATCTCCGGAGCCGCGTCAAGAATGTCGACCGCGCCATCATCAGCACGCACTGTCATAACGACCTGGGTCTTGCGGTTGCGAATTCTCTCGCCGGAATTCAAAACGGAATCCGGCAGGTCGAATGCACGATCAACGGGATTGGCGAACGCGCCGGAAACGCCGCTCTCGAAGAGATCGTCATGGCGTTGCAGGTGCGCCAGCAGTTTTTTGGCGTGACCACCAACATCAATGCAAAGGAACTCTACGCATCCAGCCAGATGCTGTGTGAAGTGACCGGCATGCCGGTGCAGGCCAACAAAGCCATCGTTGGAGACAATGCATTCGCGCACGAGGCAGGCATTCATCAGGACGGGATGCTCAAGAACGCGATCACGTATGAAATCATGACACCGGAATCGGTTGGAGTGCCGAAAGGCAAAATCGTTCTCGGCAAGCATTCGGGCCGGCACGCGCTGATTGCACGCTGTCGTTCGCTGGGGTTCCAGCTCACGCCGGAGGAACTGGAGCACGCTTACAGTTTGTTGACAGCCATTGCGGACAAGAAAAAGACGATTGAAGACGCCGATCTTCAGGAGATTATCCAGACGGCGCGAGCCGGAAAAGGTTCGCTGACTCCGCTGCAGGCGGCGTCACCTGCATGAACGCTCAAATCGCGTATCTGCCGGGCGACGGTGTGGGTCCGGAGGTATTGGCGGAAGCCCGGCGGGTGCTCGAAACCATCGGACGCCGCTTCAACCACACATTCGAATTTGCGGAAGGCGACATCGGTGGCATCGCGATCGAAAGGCACGATTCGCCCCTGCCGGACTCGACGATTGAACTGTGCCGGAAATCCGCGGCCGTCCTTCTGGGTGCGGTCGGCGACAAGAAGTACGACTCGCTGCCGGCGGCGAAAAAACCGGAGCGCGGCCTGCTCGACCTACGAACGCTGCTGGGCAACTTTGCCAACCTCCGCCCGATTTTTGTTTTCGATCCGCTGGCGGATTCATCGACGGTCCGGCCGGAGGTCGTTCGCGGCGTGGACATCATGTTCGTTCGTGAATTGCTCGGCGGGATTTACTTCGGCACGCCCAGATTTCGCGAAGGCGATCGTGCGGTGGATACGGAGGTCTATACCGTCGAGGAAGTGCGCCGTGTGGCGCGCGTTGCATTTGATCTGGCGAGAAGTCGAAGGAAGCATGTGACGTCCGTCGACAAGGCCAATGTTCTGGAGACATCGATACTCTGGCGGCAGACTGTTGCCGAAGTCGCAAAGGATTTTCCCGATGTCGCGCTCGATAACCTCTATGTCGACAATTGCGCCATGCAGCTCATTCTCCGGCCGAAGCAGTTCGACGTCGTGGTAACGAACAATTTGTTCGGGGACATCCTCAGCGACGAGGGCGGTGTTCTTGCCGGGAGTCTCGGTATGCTGCCGTCGGCCAGCATCGGCGGACCGGCCGGATTCTATGAACCGGTTCATGGTTCGGCGCCGGATATTGCGGGGACTGGAAAAGCGAATCCGATTGGCGCCATTGCATCGGCAGGAATGATGCTCGAATACTCATTCAAACTGCCGGAACTGGCGGTGCGCGTTCAGCGCGCCATTGCGCGCGTGATTGACATGGGATACCGCACAGCGGATATCGTGTCCGAGGGTAAAACGTTACTAACAACCAGACAGATGGGAGACTCCATCTGCAAGCTGATTGAAACAACAGATGCAACCTAAAACGCTTTACGACAAGATCTGGGAATCCCATATCGTGGTTCCTGAAACCGATGCCCCGGCGATCCTCTTCATCGATCTGCATCTCATTCATGAGGTCACCTCGCCGCAGGCATTCGACGAGCTGCGTGCGCGGAAGCTTCCTTTGCGCCGTCCGGACCTGACGCTGGGTACGGCGGATCACTCGATTCCGACAACGACCCGTGTGCTTGTGGCTTCCGACGATCCGCAGGCTTTTGCGCAGGTGAAGAAGCTCGATACCAACTGCGCCGAGTTTGGAGTCCAGCTGTTTGGCATCGATAGCGACAAACAGGGGATCGTTCACGTGATCGGTCCCGAACTCGGTGCGACACAACCGGGAAAGACGATTGTGTGCGGCGACAGCCACACCTCGACGCACGGTGCATTCGGCGCGCTGGCGTTCGGGATCGGCACGACAGAGGTGGGACACGTTCTTGCCAGCCAGTGTCTGCTGCAGCGCAAGGCGAAGAATTTCGAGATTCGAATCGAAGGCCAGCTGCGAAACGGAATCACAGCCAAGGACGTTGCGCTTTACGTGATCGCCCAGATCGGAACCGCCGGCGGCTCCGGATCGGTATTTGAGTTTGCGGGCTCTGCGGTTCGCGCCATGAACATGGACGCCCGGATGACGCTTTGCAACATGTCGATCGAAGGCGGCGCGCGAGCCGGTCTGGTTGCGCCCGATGACATTACGTTTGAATATCTCAAGGGCCGGCCGATGGCGCCAAAGGGCGCGGAATGGGACAAGGCCGTTGCGAAGTGGCGCACGCTGAAATCCGATGAGGGTGCCGTTTACGATCGTCAGATCGTGATCGATGCCGCGGCCATCGAACCGATGATCAGCTTTGGAACCAATCCCGGCATGAGCATGCCGATCGGAGCCAGGGTGCCCGACGCCGACAACGAAGAGATGCGCCGCGCGCTGCAATACATGGATCTGAAGCCGGGCGAGCCGTTGCTCGATCATCCGATCGACGTGGTCTTTATCGGAAGCTGCACGAACTCGCGAATGACGGACCTGCGGCAAGCCGCATCCATACTGAAGGGCCGCAAGGTCGCGCCCAATGTGCGGGCAGTGATTGTGCCCGGATCGGCGCAGATCAAGCGCCTCGCGGAGGAAGAAGGCCTGGACAAGATTTTTAAAGACGCCGGCGCCGAATGGAGGGAAGCGGGATGCAGCATGTGCATTGCGATGAACGCCGACAAGCTCGAGCCCGGTCAGTATTCCATCAGCACCAGCAACCGGAATTTTGAAGGACGTCAGGGACCGGGCGGCCGCACCCTGCTCGCGTCTCCACTTACTGCCGCGGCTTCCGCGGTAACCGGCCGGGTTACCGATTTAAGGCGAATGTTGAACTCATGACCAAACTGGATCGAGTCACTTCACGCGTGGTGTGTTTCACCGCGGAAAACGTCAACACGGATCAGATCATTCCGGCGCGCTTTCTCAAGCGCATCGACAAGGCGGGATTTGGCGACGACCTGTTCGCGGACTTGAAGCCGCCCGAGGTCTTTGGCCTGCCGGATGCACGGGAGCGGCAAATCATGCTGACCGGACCCAATTTTGGTTCGGGAAGTTCGCGCGAACACGCCGTGTGGGCGCTGCGCGACTTCGGGTTTCGTGTGCTGATCTCGACATCGTTCGCCGATATCTTTAAAGAGAATTCACTGAAGAACGGCGTGCTGATAATCACGCTCGATCCGGAACATCACGAGCAGCTGGTTGCGGCGTGGCAGAAGGCTCCGCAGACAGAGATGACGGTGGATCTCGAGAAGCAGACGATTGCGTTCGCGGGGTTGACGATTCCATTCACCGGCAACAGTTTCAGCAGAACCTGCCTGCTCGATGGCCTCGACGAGCTCGGCTACATTCTTCGACACGAAAAGCAGATCGCGGCGTTTGAGGCGTCGCGGTGAACGGATAATACCTTACCCCTCACCCGACGCTTCGCGAATTCGGGGCCGTGCTACTCGAACCCCGAATTCTGACCTGCAAGCTCGGGGTTCGAGTAGCACGGTCCCGAATTCTTCGACGCATTCACTGTAGGCGCGGTCTATGACCGCGCACGCTCGATCGTCTACAACAAATTCGATTGATGGATTGTGCGCGGTCATAGACCGCGCCTACAGTAGAATGAATTTTTTTCTTGCCTTTTCTACCTCCTGCCTACTAAGTTCTTAGGACATGAAACCCAAAAAGGCCGGTCTTACCGATCAGGAACTCGAAATCATGAAGGTTGTCTGGAATCTCGGCACCGCAACGGTGCGCGAGGTCTACGAAGATCTGCTTCAGCATCGCAAGATTGCCTACACCACCGTTCAAACCATGATGGGCGTTCTCGAACACAAGGGACGCCTGAAAAAAGAAACCTCGGATCGCGCCTATGTCTACCGGCCCGCGCAGCCTCAGAGCGAGGTTGTCGGCGGAATGGTTGGAGACTTCGTGAAACGTGTTTTCAATGGCTCGGCTAAACCATTGCTCGTCCATCTCGTCGAAAGCAAGCGCATCAGCCAGGCTCATCTGGACGAGATCCATGATCTGCTGAAGGCCCAGCGAGGCAAGAAATGATTTCACTACCTTTCAGTACCCACAATCTGATCTCGTGGCTGATCCAGGTTTCCGTGATTGCATCTCTTGGAGTGGCCCTGCCGCTGTTGTTTCGGCTTCGCCATCCGAAAACGCAGCTTGCGTACTGCCACATGCTGCTGGTTGTCTGCATTATTCTTCCTTTGATTGAGCCGTGGCGGCACCCGCTTTTGATCCTCGCCGGCGGTACGGTTCAAACGGCGGCACGGATCCAATCGGGATTTTCCTGGCCCGCTTTGGTCGGTTGGATTATTGCAGCGGGCATCGTGGCGCGGCTCGGTTGGCTTGCGAGTGGACTTTGGCAGATTCGCCGGTATCGAACATCGGCGGCGCCGGTTTTTCCGATCCCGGATTCCATACGCCGTGCCCGAGAGCTGACGCGTGCAGACGCCAGGTTCGGCATTTCACGTCACATCGATGGCCCGGCGACTGTGGGCCATATCGACCCGATGGTACTGCTTCCGGAATCCTTTCCGATGCTGGATCATGAGGCGCAACTCAGCATTGCCTGTCATGAACTGCTGCACGTGAAGCGGAACGACTGGATGGTCACGTTGGTTGAAGAGATTGCAGCCGCGTTGTTCTGGTTTCACCCGGCGATCTGGCTGCTGTTGTCTCAGGCAAAACTCAGCCGCGAACAGATCGTGGACGCCGAGGTCGTAACGTTAACCTCGGCGCCGGCCCCTTATGTTCAGGCGCTGCTGGTGATGGCCGGTGCGGCGAAAAGTTTTTCGGCGATTCCCGCCGCGTTGTTTCTGACGGAAGGTCATTTGCCTCGCCGGGTGCGGGCGCTTCTGTCGAAACATCGAAATTCGGGCGCGAGGCTGTTCCTATCCTACGTTTCGATAGCAGCGTTGCTCACCATCGCTGCATGGTGTGCGGTGGTGTGGTTTCCCTTGACCGGTGATGCGCAGACCGTCGAAGCCGCCGCGTTGGCTCACATCCATCCCCCAATCCTGGTTGCGCGGGTAAAGGCGCCCACTTCCGAAACGAATCCTTCGACGTTCACCATTCGCGTGCCGGGTCCGGAAGCTCCTGCACAGGACACTCTTTTTTACAGTCGTGGCACCGTTTCCGGAGCCAAGCCGAACCGCATCATCATGGTATTGCGGCCTCCGTCCCCACCTTCGCCTCCTTTTCCGGGACCGTTTGGAGTGTTGGCCGGACAGGGAATTCGATTGTTTCGCCCAGGAGACCGGGTGACTTCTGAGGAGATTGCCGATATGCAGGCGGCAATCGGTGCTCGGGCGCTACTCGAAGTGACACAGAACGAAGACGGCACGGTTCGACGAATAACGCTTCAAGGCAGGAGACTTTCAGATGAAATCCATACTCGTCCTTTTAACCTTGGCTCTGAGTCAGACAGCGCCATCCCAGCAGATTCAACAGGCGCCGCAGACAGCGTCCATTGAAGGTGCGGTCGTCCGGTTTGGAACATCGGACGGAATTCCAAGGGCGAAGGTCACACTGACACCTGCCCAGGCATCATCCCAAGGCCAGGCCGTCATTGCCGATAGCGACGGGAAGTTTGCGTTCCGCGGCCTCGCTGCGGGTTCGTATCGGATCAGTGCCTCGCGGGACGGGTATGTTTCCGCCGAATACGGACAGCGGGGTCCGAACGGATCGGGAATTGCGATGACGCTCATTGCTCAACAGCATTACACGGACATTCGAATCGGAATGACGTCGACCGGTGGGATTGGCGGACGCATTGTGAATCGCTACGGCGAACCGGTCGGCAACGCCAACGTTCAGGCAATGCGCTACAGCTATCAGGATGGGCGGCGGGTTCTCAATTCCGTTCAAACGGCGCGCACCAACGATCGCGGCGAAT
>Ga0134122_10003758_pt1 | contig 11290 bp, 19 predicted proteins | sample KB302_FD_96461 | JGI IMG/M metagenome (GOLD analysis project Ga0134122, IMG submission 96461) | Terrestrial soil microbial communities without Nitrogen fertilizer from Kellogg Biological Station, Michigan, USA - KB3-0-2 | ecosystem: Environmental > Terrestrial > Soil > Unclassified ...
CCGATCACTAAAGTAGAGGTCAGCAGCCACGACATGCTGAAGCCGAGAAAGAGATAGAGAGCGGTACTTTTCTCAGACCGGTACATGATCTTACGCAACCAGACCAGGAGCAGCGTAGGCGGCTTCGGTGACGTACCAAACCACCGGTAAGCTGATCACCGTTCCAAGAAGGCTGCATATAAGAACGTACAGGGAGTTGGTGTCGGTGCGGTCTTCCATGTGATCCTCCATCATCATGTGGAGAATCTAATCCCTCATTCGGATTCTTTATGTGAGATTTCGCACACCGCAAACCGGCTCTGCGCAAGGGATCGCAGCCCGAATGAGTGAAGACCGGTTATGAGCAGTTGAGGAGATGGGCAACAGTTCAGTGACGCCTTGCACCACGCCAAGCACGGCTACTTTGGCGTAACCCAAGTCCACAAATCCGGTGTCCACGCCATGCGAGCAGACATCCGCCACGTGCGTCCTCGAGCGATGGTTTGTGCGCCGTGGGGTCCCCTAGCCGCGAGGAATAGTCTGAACCTGCACAGCGGCGCTCCTATCGCAAATTTCAGCGCACTACGAATGAACTTGTCGCCGTGGCGAAGAGCCACATGCCCCGTGAAGGAATGGGGAAGTATGAGGCACTTCTCGAAACACCGAGGTCGCGCACGCGGGAACCTCCGGCCAGCAAGGCGGACATTGGATGCCACGGCTATCGCCTCCCATGTCGGTTCGCAAGGCCGGTGGTGTCTTGACCTCCCTTTCTGTGCGGGGCGTTAACACCGGCAATTTCTAACGACCGGAGTGAAGACCTGGCGAGTTGCGATTCGCACTGAGCCTTAAAGGAATGGCTTAGCCCGTTCGCAGTTGTCCGCTGAAATCCATCATTTGGGTGTGCGTTCAGGTGTGGTTTTTGCCGCAAAAATGATGTAAGTAGCCGAGCTTCGAGGATTTTTCCTAGCATGTAGGCGGACACCGGTTTTAAAGGGGTTCCTGGTGAAAACGCGTTTTACAGACAGTTTTACAGACAAACGCTGGGCGTGTGACACCCTCCTGCTGACATCGCCAAGCTGGTGTCACCTTGGATCGACCAGATCGCGGGCATCCAAGGACAACGCTCGCTGGCATCGTAAGTCTTAATAGGTGGGCTCCCAGGGCGTAATATGTGGGGCGCCGCAAGGCAAGGCGGCGTAACAAGGGGGGAATGCAAAATGGATCTCACCGGTCTTCTCGTTCAAGTCATTTCGGGCGCGATCGGCGGCAGCGCGGCAGGCGCCGCGGCCAAGGACTATTCGGTCGGCGCACTGGGCAACGCGATCGCGGGCGCGATCGGCGGCGGCATCGTCGGCCAGCTCATCGGCACGGTCGCGGGACAAGCGGTCGAGGGCTGGGTCGGGAACATCGGCGGCGGCGCGATCGGCGGCGTGATCCTCACACTCCTGGTCGGCCTCGTCAGGAACTACACGCAGAAAGCGTAGCCGATCGGAAAGCGCGGGCGCGCCTTGGCCTGGGGATCCGCCTGCGAGCGCCTCAATAGTCCTCGCGCGGATCACCAGCGCCTTCGATGACGAGACGCTCTGGACGCGATCCATCGGGCCACGCAGCCCGCCACACATCAGGCGGGCGATGCTGCGATACGCAGCTCATGCCGAGATTGTCGGAGGACGATCCATGCGCCTTGCAACGCAAGCCCAGCCATGATGGTGGCGACGATCACGTCAGGCCAGCCGGTCCCGGTACCGAACACTCCTACGGCTGCAAGCAGCACTGCGAGATTGCCAAGCACGTCGTTGCGCGTGCAAACCCACGCCGAACGCATGTTGGCATCGCCGCCTCGGATGCCAAGAAGGCGCTCGCCGCGGCGGCTTCGCACTGAGGTACGGGCTGCCTGCCGTTCACGGGCTTGGCAGCATTTATTTCATGATGGGTCCTACTAGGTGCCTTCGCTGCCGCCTGCGCCTACTACACAACCTACGAATATTTGCACTGGTGCATGCACAAGCCAAAACATCGCCTCCTGGAGCGTTCAGGAATTTTCTTCGTGCTAAACGCATCATCTGCTGCACAAGTGACTGTTCGAATCATTTCCCGGGATGCAGTCACTAAGTAGCGCCTTTGGCTCGGGGTTGTACATCTGGCTTGTACATCTGGCACGTAATCTCCGCGCGCCTAGGCGAAACAAACCTTAGAGCGCACTAACAGGGTGTTTAGGCAAAAGTCTGGGAGCGGCAGCACAACGTTAAAATTCTTGTGCATGTAACGCAGTCGCCGTTGGTTCACCTCTGGGTACTGACCGCTGACGTGTCCCATATGTGTGTCCCAGCATGGCTGCTCGCGTCTCGAGCCGTAAGGTAGGTTACCGTAGAGCCGGCGCGGAGCCGCAAGCGGTAAAAAGGAGAGCCGGGGAAAAAAGAAGCTCGGAAGGACACCGGCGTAGGTCCACACCGCTGCGAGCGCGTACCTAGGAAAAGCGTTTCCAGGCAGCGCGGCACTTCGCTCTGCAGGGGCAGATGCGGCGCCGGGCCCCGGGCCAGCTCGGGAAGATCACCTTGCCATTTCGGCTGGCCAGTAACAAAACGCGCCGAGCAATAGCGGTGTTCCGCGCCGCGTCCTGGCCTGGCGGTGATCTCCCAAGAAGAAAAGAGGCCGTCAAAGGAGTGAGAGTAATGGAGCAGAAAGAGCGCGAGACCAGCCTTCGGGAGCTCCTTGGAGCGCTGATGGCCACGTGCGCGGGCGAGAGCAACGAGCTCGTCATTCTCGCCGGTGCCAACCTTACAGCCATAAGCATCTGTATGGACGCCGAGTCGAGTGAGGACGCTCAAGCCATGCTTGAGGATGTAATTGGTAACATGCGTCGGATAGTAGCTGCCAACTTAGCGCCGCCGCCGCCGGGCGCGACAAGCCACTAGATGAAGGTCACTTGCCCTCTTGGCGCATGGCTGGTCTGTGCCGAGACCTCGGGGTTCGTGCATAAGGATCGAGGCCAAACAGTTTTCGTTGCGATACTCACTGCACCAAATGACCCCTCCCCAAGCATTTGTGGGTGCCTGGTAACCTTGAAAGTCATTGGCGCGCAGTCGGAATGTCTGCTTTGGGTCAATAGCGGACATGTTGGGCTGCTAGAAAAGAGTCCGCTTTGCCTCCGAAAGCAGACATGCTGTGCGGCGGCGAAAAGAGTCCGCTATGTGCCAGAAGCGGACATCAGGTTGTGACTTGGGGACGGCCAACCCTCGTCCAGAATCTCGACGTGCATCACCCACAAGCAGATAATAAGCTTATTGCGTGGTTCCCGAAGGCGTGTAGGGGTCAGGGGTCCCGGGCGGGTCGGCGGATACTTCTTCAAGCTCTGCTCAAACTCGGCGACGATTTTCATCGCCGGTCCTGCCAACCGGACTTTTGGTCCCAATAGGTGATCGCGAAAGTCGGAAACACTGACCAATGATTGAGACTGGTGCTCGCCAGGTTGCTGATGCTGTAGTCGCGTGTCGGCGCAAGGCCGCTCACGCCTACATTCCAATAAAAATTTGCCACTATGCCAACCGATAACGGCTGGCGTGAAACCAGTATCGCCTACGGCAGTGTCGGTATCGCCGAAGTTGAACGTGAATGGCCCAAAAGTTCGGCCCCTTCGTCCTGTGAAACTTGGAAGTGACAGACCCACATTCGTATCCATCGACATGACACTCGGTGCGACGCCGAAGGCGTAGGTACCTCCCAGCACCTTCCACTTCGTGACATATGTCAGAGTTAGAAAGTCTGCGGTGAATTTTGCTTCGACGCCGAGTTGGACTGCGCCATTGAAAACCGTGGCGCCGACGTTGCCGTCATAATGGTAGAGGTCGTTAAGAGCATAGAGGCCAGGTTCAGTCGGAACGATTCCAGAGAAGATGTCGGAAAAACCCTTTGGATACGGGCTTGATCCAAACTCGGCGGCGCTAGCCGTGTTGGTGGGGCCAGAAGCGAAAATTGCGGCTACAAGTACAGCGCACCCCAAGCCAGCTGCGCCACGCGTGTTGAAATTCGCAGCCACGGACACTCGACGTTCCCGCATGGCGTCGCCCCGTTTTAGCGGATTAGTATATTACTTTTGCTGATCAGGGCGGTGACGGCGCGATGAGCGGAAGGTCATTCTCGATCCCGATACAAAGTACTTCGGAGCGGTCCTCGACAAAGACGGCCTTGCCCCCTTGGGCCAATTCATTGCTGGACCGACACACTTTGCCGATTGGGCACGCTCCCAATGCCGAACCCCCTCATCAAAAGGAGAGTCACCGTGAAGAAGATCGCTTTGCTCCTGCTTGCAGGCGCCTTACTGCTATCGACAAATGTGGCAGCGCAGGAGACGAATGCGCCAGCGTCGAAGGTGACGAAAATCTTTGACCGCGAGTTGCCCAACGTGCCGGGTAAGAGAATGGTGCAGTGCTCGTTGAATACGGTCCAGTGCCGCGTCGCCCTCACATCGTCATCCTTCCTCGGCCTTCATCTATGCAACCGTGTTGGAAGGTGAGATTCGTAGCAAGGTCAACGACCAGCCCGAGCATGTCTACAAGGCAGGAGAAAGCTGGACGGAGATGCCCGGCGACCACCACAAGGTGAGCGCCAACGCCAGCTCGACGAAGCCTGCTCGGCTGCTGGCCATATTCATCGTCGATACGACGGAGCAAGAGAATGTCATCCCCGACAAATAGCGAGGTTACCCTGGCTTGACGTAGTCAGATCTGCTTTGGTTGACCTAACTTCACTCGCCAAGAATTGTGGGCCACAAGACGCTATGAATTAATCCTTCGGCAACGGCTGTCGACCCATAGAGGCAACTAGAGACCTGCGAACTCGCGTCGCAGCGTGAGTCGCGAAATCGTCATCGTATGGCTCTACACAATGCCTTCGAAAAATTGGCTATGGAGGAAAGGTTTTGTTCAGATCGCTTCGACACGAGTTGGACCCACTCGACCTGGAGATTTTGGAGAAGGCTTTTGACGCTACGTGGTTAGCGGTCAAAGAAAATGATCCTCCCATCGACTTTGACAGCGACGCGGGCCTGGAGGCTATCCTCCGACGCGAGTTGATCGAAATCGCCCGCTTCAATGGTGTGAGCGACCCCGAAACCCTCCGAGACATCCTGTTGGCTCGTCTGCCGCAGGTCACACCGTAAACATGTCGGGCTAACGTCGTGCCCCGCGCGAACTGGTAATCGAGGCGCGGCGGGGATTAGGCGCGCTTCATGTCGAAGTGGAGGGTGGTGAGGTCATGGTTACCCTGCCGGGAACGAGGTACGCCGTGACGTACTATAAGCCGGAGAACTCTCGACAGCTTCATGGCAAGCATTTCCCAGAGGAGGTCGATCGACGGTCTCCGATCTCGCAGGCGGCGTTCGTCGGGAAAGCCTGGAAGGTCGCCAATGAGAAGGCAAGAGAGCTGGGGTGGATCGTGTAAAGTTGCGGCGAAGCCGCCGCGACGACGTTTTTAAATATAAGGCCCGATAAAATTGGCGATGGCAATCGTAACGCCGCGCGTCGTGCGCTGCGTTATACCCTGATCAATTGCGCCTTTATTCCATGAAAAGCGCCTTCCTTATTCTTCCTATGCTCGCCCTTTTAGGCTTCGCGTTCTGGTGGGCCATTTATGCCTGGAACAGTGTCCACGTTCAGATGAGCGTCCATGGCTACATAGCCATGATCCTCGGCATCGTTTTCTCCCTCGTGATCGGCTGCGGTCTCATGGCGTTGATGTTCTACAGCAGCCGTCACGGCTACGACGACATAGACCGCCGCTGATCACCTCGTGTTTTGCTTTAGAGACGCGCGCTAGAGCCTGATGTCCGCTTTGGGTCATAGCGGACATTAGGGAGCCGATCAGAGATGCCCGCTTACTGCTCAAAAGCGGACGTGCTCAGTGTCCGCAGTCAACGTCCGCTAAGTGCCAGCAGGCGACATTCTAGACCGTCATGAAGTCCAATATCTGGTTTGGGGTCTTAGTCGACGATACGCCGAGTCGTCCGGGCGGCGAGTGAAGAGTCTTGCGTAGCTTGCGAAGATACACCGCGGGTCCATGCGCCTTCTCGCTTAGGGTGTTAAGTGGGGGTGCATGAGGATAACTGCCACGACGAAAGCAATGGCAGCCAACACGAGCAATCGAGCGGTCCACAGGTTCATCGGGCGATATTAGCACTTCGCATCGGCACAGCGGCGAAATGAGTAACTACAAATGTGATCGGTGCGACGGGCGCTTAATTGAAATCGACCATTGGGGTGAGCGTCCAACGGGTTGCCCCGGCGACCACCGCCGACAAAACCTATACCTGCAAGGGCGGCTCTAAGCGGGACTAGCCATTGCGCGCTGCGGCAGAGCGGCGCCCGGGGCGAAGACGGACTTTCCCCTCAAAGAGGATAGGCCTCGATCAGTAGTATTAGCTTTTTTTCTTATGACCTCGGCGTCATCGGATTTCTTCCTAGAGGACATCTTTCCTCGCTCCCTCGGAAAGCCCTTTTCGGTCCGGCTTCAGGATGAAACACTGAGCTGAATGACTATTCGTGGGAGTGATCGCCGTGGTGACTGCCAGCACGCGGTTCCATTTCTCGCATTAGCTCCTCATGTTTTGGAGCGGTCTTTACCATAGTCTCGTATTGCTCGGCTGTTAGCTCCGGCAGCTTGCGGACGAACGCCACCACGTCCCAAAGCAGTTCGTCGTCGTGGGTGACGCCCCAGGCGGGCATGCCCGTCTGTTTCACTCCGTGCTTGATGATCCAGAACTGTTCGGCAGGCGTAAGATCGGTTCCACGCCGAAGCTCTGGCGCGCGGGGGTATAGGCCCCCACTGATCTCAGTCCTTTCCATGCCGGGCGCAAGGTGACAGCCACTGCACATCTCCGAATATTCGCCCTTTTGAGATGCGGTTCGCATCATCCAGATCGTTTGGAACAACAATGTCTCGCGCCCGGACTGCGACGGAGCGTTCCCGTGCCGTCTCCAATAGCCAATAGACGGGTTGCGTGTGAGGAACGTCAGCCGCAATATTATAGAGGCCCTCGTAGATCGCCACGGCCACGACGCCTGCGAGCACGACCAGCGTGCCAATTACTAGTCGCCACCCGGGGTCCCAGAAAGACACCTACTTCTCGGTAGCCTCCATGGCGCTGTGGATGTGGCTCTTGCATCCCTCCGTGTCATTCTTGGCCATCATATCTCGCGCCGCTTGCAGTTCGTTGGTGGCTAACGTTTTTGCCTCGCCCTCACCCATGGCCTGAATGTCGGCCTTCACAGCGTTTATGGTTGTCCCGTTACATTTGACGTGATGGCCGTCATGGCCGAGAGCTAAAGTCAGCGGGACCCCTGCAAAGCCAGCCAGAAAAAGCAGTCGAAATAAGGTATTCCTGAGCCGCAGATTTCGCATGTTATTTCTCCTTCTCTACCCTTCTCCACCGAGATAACGCTCGACCAGCGGCGTAAGGACCTGCGGCTTTTTTTCTTCCGAATTTGATGCGATGGAAGCTGGGGCGAAAAGGGTTCCTTCACGAGCCATTGCTGCAAAGCGCCTAATGTCCGCTTTGGGTCATTAGGGGACATAATGGGTGTCGTGAAAAAGCGTCCGCTTTACCCCTGGGAGCAGACATTCTCGGCGCCGGTCAGCGATGTCCGTTAAGTGCCAATAGCGGACATCTCAAACCTCTGGCCTTCATCGTCTTCCTCCTCGACTAGTGGTTGTCAGGAGCGCGGCCCCAAATCATCTAGTCGCTGTGCCTCGCGCATTGCGGTCTTTACGAATGTGCGAGCCGAGGCTTTCGTTTCCGAGCTCGTACGATTATTCCAGCCAGATCCTAGCGCTGCCGCGCCGAATTACAGCTCGCCAACTCGTCGGAACGGTGTTGCCAACCATCCGTTGTAGTGTGGGGCCAAAGCGAAAGGCCAAGCAATGTCCAAGAACACAATTTGCCTGTGGTACGACAAGGACGCCGAGGCTGCGGCCCGCTTCTATGCTGCGACCTTTCCCGATAGCGCTGTCGGTGCCGTGCACCATGCGCCGAGCGACTATCCGGGCAGGAGGGCGACGCGCTGACGGTTGAATTCACCCTGTCTCGGCCTCAACGGCGGTCCCGTATTCAAACATAACGAAGTCTTCTCGTTTCAAATCGCGACCGAAGATCAGGAAGAGACGGACCGCTACTGGAACGCCATCGTCGGTAATGGCGGACAGGAGAGCCAGTGCGGATGGTGCAAAGATAAGTGGGGAATTTCCTGGCAGATCACGCCACGCATGCTGACCGACGCGCTTGGGGCTGGTGGCGATGAAGCAAAGCGCGCTTTCGATGCGATGATGGAAATGACGAAAATCGACGTCGCCGCTATCGAGGCGGCACGGCGCGGCTGAAGGTCTGGACGCTCGGTCAGACAGTCCGCTAGTTAGGTGGGCACGTCTCTCCTCCACGGCTTGGGCGTTCTCGATCAAATCGTTCTGTTGAATTCCCTCCCAATTACTGCAGTGACGCAGCGAAGCAAGCGCGCCTCGTTCAAGGTGCGCAAAGCCTTTGGATAAGCATCCTTCAGGGGAGTGAGCATCTTCACAAGTGATCCCTTGCAGGGAAGCCTCAAGGCTACCTAGATCAGCCTACAGGATCGCTATGTTGCCGGGAGGTTATCCCATGACCAATGACCCCAACAAATCGAGCAAACGAGACGTTGCACCGCGCTATTCAGACCCGTTCAGCGCCCTCAGAGCGGAGATGGATAGCTTATTCGATAGCTTTATTGGCGGCTTGCCAGCTTTCTCTGGAATGTTCGGTTCCAGTGGAGGTCGGGGATTTGCCCTCATCCCACATATGGACATCACGGAGACTGATAAGGAAATCGTGGTCGAAGCCGAGCTTCCGGGGCTCGACGAGAAGGACGTCTCACTTGCGCTTCAGGACGGTGTCCTGACGATCCGCGGTGAAAAGAAGCACGAACGCAATGAGGAAAAGGAGAACTATCGTATGATGGAGCGCCGCTACGGCAGCTTCCAGCGATCCGTGCAACTTCCCGACACCGTGGACGAGGACAAAGTTGAAGCGACCTTCAACAATGGTGTCTTGAAAGTGAGCCTTCCAAAGCGCCCTGAAGCGATTGGCAAACAGCGCACCATACCGATTAAAAAGGGCTAGGCCTGGAAACGGGCAGCACTTTCACGCTGAAAACAACTCACCGTCGCCGATTGATCATCAGTCTGGAAGATGCTCGGCGTCCTCGAAGATGCTCATTGCTTTTTTAGATGAGCATCTTCGATTGAGTTGAGCACCTTCGGATACGTCCGAAAAGCGCCCCAAAACGGACATTCAACCGCAACGCTTCGCAATGGCCGGATCGAAGAGCCTAGCCGCGTGCTGCCCCAGGGGCCATTGCTCAAAGGGCCACGCAGGACCTAGGGCCTAGCCGTCTGCACCATCATCATCTCGCCGAGATTCTCAAGCGTCAAAAGCCCGACGAGACGATTCTCGGCGTCAGTACGCCGATAACCGGGCGCTTCGCCATCAGCGAGCGAAGCGCGGTTTCGAGTTTCGAGCGCGCCGGCACAGTGGGGATGTCGGCCTGCATTACTTCAAGCACGGGCGTATCTGGCCCGCGCTCCTTCAGCGCCTTGATCATGGCGTCGCGCGTGAGCACACCGCGCAGGCGGCCGGCGCTGTCGACGATAGGAAACTCGGTCTGGGTGGTGCGGATCAGGGCATCGGCGGCATCGTTGACCGTGGCGGAAGTGCCAAGCGCCTGGAATTTGGTGATCAACGCGTCGGAAAACGAGCGTTGCCTTGCGTAGCTTGCTGAATGCGTCGGATGCGCGCACGTCCTATGCGCCTTGGAGGAGCGTGTTCCAATCTTGTGCCTTCGCCCACGACTCGAAGTCGTGAAAGGCGACGTCGGGGAACTCACGGCGGAGCGCTGCGCGATCGACCGTGAAGCCGACCCGGTCGAACCACTCGTACATCTTGACCCCGTCCTCACCCATGCGTTGGCGGATGACGTCCAGCGGGACCTGGAAATAGGTGAATGGGCGACCGATGACACGCGAGAGGATGGCGAGGACGTCGTTGCCCGTGAGCTCGTCGCTCCCGAGGTCGAAGCGCTTGCGTGTGAAGCGGCCTGGGTCCTCGAGGAGGCGAACGGCGACGGCCCCGATGTCCGCGACGGCGACTTGCGCAAGCTGTCTCGTCGGTGGGAGCGGCGTGGCGTAGATGCCCTTCGCGAGCTGCTCTTTGCCGAAATGGAGGTTCTCCATGAAATAGACGGGCGCCAGGACCGTGGCCCGTACGCCGATCTTGGCGATGTGCTCTTCGACCTCGTACTTGCTGTCGAAGTGAGGGATGCCCGTCTGTCGATTGGCGGAGCCGACCGAGGTGAAGACGAGATGTACGCCTGCGGCCTTGGCCGCGTCCGCTGCGGACATGCCTTGTCGCGTCTCGGCTTGGGTGCCTTCTTCGAATGGCGTCGTCATCGCGAAGAGGGAGGTCGCTCCTTCGAGCGCCTTCGTGAGCGCGGCCGTGTCTTCGAGTGACGCGCGGACGAGCGTGACGCCCGCGTTTGCGAGCTCCCTCGCCTTCGCGGAGTCGGTACTGCGCGTGACGGCCCGAACCTCGTGACCGCGCTCGAGCAGGCTCTTCACCACAGCGCCACCTTGTTTGCCCGTGCCCCCCGTGACGACGACGGCAAGCTTCTGACTCATGACCCACCTCCTTTCACTGAGGCTAAGGCTACTGCGCACCACGCCCGCAGTTCACTGCGGCATGGTCATCAGCTCGATGACATGGCCGTCGTGGTCCTTGTAATAGAAGCCGCGGCCGCCATTCCAATCGTTGAGCTTTCCGTCTTCAAGTCTCCGGGGCCCGCTTCCGAAGGCGAGCCCAGCGTCCTTGACCCGCTGCAGGATCGCGTCGAATTCGGCGTCGCTTACCTGAAACGCATAATGCTGGCCTGCGATCGTCCCCTTCGCATCAGCGAAGTCCAGCGTCAGTGTGTCGTTGACGCGCACCGGCGCAAAGTGACCGCTTAAACCCTCGAAGCGCAGCCCGAAGATCTCCGCGAAGAAGCGAGCGGCGCCCTCCTTGTCGCGGGCCCAAACGATGGTGTGGTTGAGTGTGATCGTCATGGACTTCCTCCTACTAGGCCGCCTGGCGCAAACTCTTCTCGCGCGCTGCTTTGAGGGCGGCGGTCCACCATGCCAGCTGCTCGAGCATCTGCTGGGCGGCCTGATTGAGATGCTCGAGTTCGCTCAGCGGCTTGCCGTCTTTGATCACGGCCAGGTAATCGGGAAACAGGATGTGAATGGCGCTGCGGATCGGCGC
>Ga0134122_10003759_pt1 | contig 11289 bp, 11 predicted proteins | sample KB302_FD_96461 | JGI IMG/M metagenome (GOLD analysis project Ga0134122, IMG submission 96461) | Terrestrial soil microbial communities without Nitrogen fertilizer from Kellogg Biological Station, Michigan, USA - KB3-0-2 | ecosystem: Environmental > Terrestrial > Soil > Unclassified ...
ATCGATGCCGATCGCGTCCCTGACGCGTTCGCAACTCGGTCTCTCGCTTGCCGAACTCGGTGAATTCGGCCGCGCCGTTGCGCTCGCACGTGAGGCAGTTGCCCTCGCCGAGGCCGCCGAGCACCCCTATGGGCTAGTCGCCAGCTACTGGAACCTCGGCTTCATTGATATCTTGCAGGGGGAACTCGTGCACGCCATTCACGATCTCGACCGCGGTCGCACACTTGCGGAGACTCTGAATGTGCCCTTTCATGCCTCCCTCTGCTCTGCCTACCTGGGCTATGCCTATATCTTGGCCGGCCGTACTCAGGAAGGGCTTGCGTTGGTCGATCGCACCGAACTGGAACGTGGCGGAGCCGGAGCCGCGGGTCAGCGATACCGGCTGCTCGCGTTCCGGGCGGAAGGTCATCTGGCGCTCGGGCGATTTGCCGAAGCGGAAGACCTCGGACGTGAAGCGCTGAAGGGTTTCCAAGATGCCCATCAATTCTGGTTCGTACCCTGGGCCGTGCGGGTCTTGGCAGAGATCGCATCACGTCGCGAGCCACCGGACCTCGAGGCGGCTCTTGGGCTGTATCGCGAGGCGATGACGGTCGCGGAATTACGCGGCACCCGCCCATTACTTCTTCGATGTCACCTCGGGCTCGCTCGACTGTATCGCCGAGCCGGCAGAAGCCTGGATGCGGGGGTACAGCTGGCCGCAGCACGGGACCTCGTGGAAGCGATGGAAATGCCGACATTGCGGGGTGTCGTGAAGCAGGAACTCGTCGCGCTCGGCGAGACGGAGTGAGGTCCTTGATCGCCGGCCCACTCGGGTGGCAAGACTCGCGCGCACGCTGAGTAAGAAGCACGCACCAAAGACGCGCCGAGGCGGCGCAGATCACAAGGGGAGCGTGCATGGCACGGATGGCAGCTCGCTCACGCCTTGACGCCTGGCATACAAGCGGAGTAAGGAAGCATCATGGCCACGACAAAGAACCGCGGGAAGACGCCAGCCAACTCAAAAGCGCGTAGGGCCCGGCGCAAGCCCATTCTGGGGGATCTCGACCCTGGCAACCGGGCGGACGGCATCAAGGGGGGACTCGGCCAGCTCCGGGGAATGACCCCCCAGAACGGTTCCGTCCAATCGTCCGGGACGTCGACGACATCCTGATCGGTCAGAGGAGCGGAGACGAGGAATGAAGAAAAAGACGACGAAGAAGCGTGAGGGGAGTCGGCCGGCATTAAAGGATCTCAGCGCTCGTCGGGCGCACTCCGTGAAGGGAGGCCTCGCGGCGAGTCAGTTGAACAATACGTCCCGCCTTTCGAGCGCCGGTAGTACGGCGTCCAGCGGCGAGTCTTCAGTCAGTCGATGATCGCCTGATAGACCGCGTCGCGCCACAGGGCGCGGTCGAAGCGCTGCGCGGCGCCCGGCATCGTTTGGGTCATGATCACGACCAGCAGTTGCTCTTTCGGATCGCCCCAGACTACCGTGCCCGCCGCGCCGCCCCAGTTGTATTCGCCGGCCGAGCCGGGAATGCTCGCGACGCCGTTGGCCTTGCGAACCGCGAAGCCCAAGCCCGAAGCCGTACCCGGGCTGTAGCGTCGGATCGCGGGCTTGATCGTGTCCAGATGGTCGGACGTCATGTACGTGACGGCGTGGGGCTCAGCAGGCGCGCGTCATCGAGCCGTCCGCCGTTCAGCATCATCTGCAGGAATCACGCGTAGTCTCCGGCGGGACGTGAGAACTTCCGACGCCTTTGTGTTCGCTCAGGAGGCGATGAGGCCGGGGTGGCAGAGGTAGACCTCGGATGGATGTTCTTGGGCCCACCGGATGTTCCAATCCACGAAGCCCAGGCTCCTGTAGAGCTTTGCGGCAGCCTCATTGTCCCGCCGATGGCGGGTTGCGATCAGCTCCACTTCGGGATGGAGCTTGAGCCTCCGCATGACTTCCCGCATGGCCGCTCGGCCATAGCCCTTGCCCTGGAAGCGCTGGTCGATCATCAGGCGACGGATGAAGCCGACGCTCGCGCTGAGCTCGTACATCGTAAAACCCACCATTGGCAGGTCCGGCTTCTCGAAGCCAGGGGCCATGACGTCATAGATGGCCAGGGGAACGAGATCGGAGTTCGCTGCGGCCTCCTGCAGGGACTCCGAGTTTGGAGCTACCCACCCCGACTGAGACTCGGCCACACGCAACTCGAGACACTCTGCGCGGTTATTCGCACTGATTTCATGCAGGCTGACCTGAGCCACTGACCCTGGTTACCATTTCCAATTCAGAGCCGCAAGCCACACGATCCCGAGTCAGCACTCTCTGGCATCGCGATTGCCCGGATTCTTCATGAGACCGCGAATTCACGGAGGCTACTCATGAAGATGGTTGCAGGGGTCGTCGCGATACTGGTCGCCGCACCGTTGTTCGTGTCCGTGCAGACCACGCTGGCCGCCGACGCTCGGGATACCAAGGCCCCGGCGTGGAAGCAGGATGCCGGCGTCCACGACACGAAGGACATCATCGGCACGCGCATCAAGAACGTCGACGGCAAGGATCTCGGCGAGATCGACCAGCTGCTGATCGATCGCAACGGCAAGGTGACGCACGTCGTCATCGGCATCGGCGGCCTCGCGGGCATCGGCGAGAAGAAGGTCGTGGTGCCCTGGTCCGAGCTGAAGTTCGCCCCCGTGGCCGAGGGCAAGAAGAACGCGATCACGATGGATGGCGCAAAGCTCGAGACCGCGCCGCGCTACGAGCGGTCGGCGCGCTCGGATGTTGCTCCGTCCGCCAGTCCCCGCACCGGCTCACCGGTGAAGGACAGCGACCGCGACGGCAAGTCCGATCGCACCGACCGGGCTCCTCTCGACCCTACGAAGAAGTAAGTCGACCCCGTATCGCGTTGGCCACATTCGGCGGCGCCGCGCCGCCGAATGTGGCTAACGGTCTTCTACTTAGAAACCCGCGATCCCTTGAGGACTCCCTCGCCGGCACTCAGGCGAGCGATTGTCAGCGTCGGCGTCCTGGAGGAAGCACCGAGTCAGAAAGTCGTTGATCCCCGGGTTCAGCCCGGCGAACGGCTCGACACCCTCGGCGAACCCACCGAATGTGGCCGGTTCCGTCAGTGCGCCGGTCCTCTCGATGGTGACTCGGCCAACTTGCCCGACCCGCGGCTGGACGAAGTACAGGAAGTCTCCGGCCACCCGCACATCGATCGCATGATTGCCGGAGCGACCCGGACCCGGGGCCGGGTAGTCGAAACTCTTGCCGGTGCTTCCTGCCGTGCCGTCGCGGTTCAGCCGGTAGACGTCGAGCCGTCCGTTCCCGTCGGGCACTGCCCCCACGAGTGGAATGCCACCGAAGCTTGCGACAACCACGAAGTCATCCTTCCGATCCAGCCAACAAGGTGCCAGCCCGCCGGTCAGGAGCGGACCGGAGAGAAGCGACAGCGTGTTGTTCGCATTGATTCGATAGGTGCCGACCGACTGCGAGTTCGCGTGGGTGACGAACAGCGTGTGATTGTCGGTGAAGAGGAACGAGAAGGGACCCCCGCGACCCGCCGTCGCGTCGAACGGCGTCACCGTCGGGTTGCCGAGCTGACCGCCCGCGCCGACGGGAAAGACCGCCATCCGCCCGTTTGGAAGGAAGCCCGGGCCTGGGACATCACCGCCCTTGATGCTCACGACCAGGCGTCGCCCGTCCGGCGAGAACGAGATCTGGCCCGGGGTGGTCAGCACTTCGCCGGGCTCGGGGAAGGGGAACGAGTCGGCAATGCCGGCCAGGGATCGGGCCGCGCCCGGGATGGGAGTCAGCTCGCACTCGTGTCGCACATCGAAACCTACGACGCTGCCAACATCTCCCGAGTTGAGGACGTATACGCGCGAGCCACTGACGGCGATGCTCACTGGAAACCGGGCGCCGAGGCCGCCGCGAGAGTCCACGACGCTTGCCAGGCGCAGGCGGTCGCGCTCGGCTTCGAACGACGAAACCGTGTTGCTCCCGGCATTGACGGCGAACAGGCACCGGCGATTCTCCCCCAGCAGCAACGAGTTGGAGGAACCGTGACCGTCTGCCGTTGCGGGGACAGGGATGCCGAGCAGCGTGGTCGTCGGTGAGGGACCGGCTCCGAACTGCGGCTGATTCGCTTCGAGCCGACCGGTCGGGAAGAAGCCGAGCAGCGTCAAGTCACCCGACCGATCGCGACGATACATGGCGACTTCGTTGCCTCGAGCCGGATCGGTCGATCCTGTCATGACGAAGACTGCACCGTCGTTCCCGTGAGGCTCGGCGAGGCCGGTCACGGGCGTCGTCAGCGTCAGGAGCATCAGGCCTATGACCCAGCCGCTGCCATAACGCATCTTCATCATCGTCTCCTTGGTGCTTTGTTCTCAGCGGCGTTCGTTTGCGAGGGCGCGCGCGGCCGGCCGATGATGCACGCCGGAGCCTCGGCTGTCAACGCGCCTTCGCGCGTTTCGTCGGGTTTCTTTACGATTCGCTGGGGGCCGCCGGCTCGCGGGAAACGTCCGTCGAGGATATGCGCCCTCTCTCGATGCTTTAGGGGCGCCGAGCAAAGCTGGCGCGCCTCTTGCGGGCGGTGACTTTCCCGATGCCGAAGACGTCATCGGATGCGACTTAGCCGACGCGTTTACGTTATTGCCATCGCCGGCATGCTGGGTATGTGGGCCGGCGTCTCCGAGGCCACTCTCACCAGCTTCACCAGCAAGTCGGGCTTCGACGCGGCCATCGCCGGCCTGTCGGCGAGCCAGACGGTAGACTTCGAGGCCGTGGCGGCGGACACGCTGTTTCCGACCGGCACGGGCACCGGCGGCCTCACGTTCACCTATGCGATCGCCGGCCCGTCGACGCTGCAAGTGTCCAGTATGTTCGGCACGACATCGGGCGCGAACTACCTGGGACTCGACAACCCCGACACGGCGTTCTACCTCGGCGATTCCTTCACGATCGACTTCAACCGCACCGTGCATGCGGTCGGGCTCTACGTCATCGCCGGCAGCGACGCGCAGGCCGGCGACATGCAGCTCTCGGTGGCCGGCGGCGCGGTCACCAACAGTGCAGTGGCCGACACCCTGGTGAGCGATGGCCAGGCCTTCTACCTCGGCCTCGTCGAGAGCGATCCGGGGCTCGGGTTCACGTCGGCCGTCGTGACGGGCGTCATCAGCACGCCGAACGCCTTCCTGGCCTTTACTGTCGACGACATCACGAGCGCCACGCGGGGAACCGAGGCCGTGCCCGAACCGGGCACCTGGGTCCTTCTGCTGACCGGCCTCGGCCTGGTCTCAGCGCTCGCGCGTAACCGCCGCTGACCCGCTTACTCTCGAGGAGGACATCGATGGTGCGATTCCTGACCCGTACCGGATGTGCTGTCGCTGCGGTGCTCTCGCTCGTCGGCGTCCATGGCACGGCCTCCGCGCAGGCCAGCGATCCGTTTCTCGGCCAGATCATGTGCGCCGGGTTCAACTTCGCGCCGCGTGGGTGGGCCGAGCTCGATGGACAGCTCTTGCCGATCTCGCAGAACACCGCGCTGTTCGCGCTGCTCGGCACGCAGTACGGCGGCAACGGCACTACGACCTTCGCGCTGCCCGACATGCGCGGCCGCGTGCTGATCCACGCGGGGCAGGGGCCGGGCCTGACGCTGCGCGATCAGGGCGAGGAAGCAGGCGCCGAGCAGGTCACCCTGAACAACTCGCAGCTGCCGGCCCATACGCATACGGTCACGCCGCAGGGCAGCCCGTCGGACGCGACCCTGGTGTCGCCGGCCAATGGCGTGCCGGCGACGAAGGCTCGCACCACGCTGTACGCGCCCGGCCCCGGCACCGTGCCGATGTCGCCGGTGCTCACGTCACCGGCCGGTAGCAACGCTCCGGTGCCGATCATGCCGCCGTACGTGACGGTGCGTTGCTTCATCGCCTTGGTGGGCATCTTCCCGTCGCGGAACTGACGGCTCGACGTCTCAGCGCCATGAGTATCTGTCAAATATTCTGACGGATTGACACGTGGACACGCCCGCCGTAGTAGAGGGGGCGGCGGCACCGAAATCGCTCGAAGGAGATCCGGTCCTATGAAGTTCCTGCTGGCCTCGATCGCGATGGGCATGTTCACGTTCGGCGCTGCGACGGCCACGCTCGCTCTCACGATTACTCCAATCGATGGTCAACCGGTTGGCGCCGCCGCGTACGTCGGTATTGCGCAAGACTTCGGGAACTCAAGGGGTAGCTGCGACCTCTGTACACCGCCCACGGCTTCGTTCGTCTCCGATCCGGGCGGCATCACGAGGCCACCGGAGCTCCTTTTCCCAGATGCCTACGACAACAATCAAACCTCAGCGTCGGCGACGAACAGCTTCACCTTGAACGGAGGCTCCGGGCAGGGTGCCGCGAGCGCGGATCTTGGAACCGGAATCTTGAAGGTGCTGGCCCAGTCGAGCGGCAACATCTTCGATCCCGGCCGCCAGGCGCTGGTCCCGCTGCTGACGACGGTCAGTCAAGCTGGGTTTGGAGACACGATCACTCCGCTGACCACAGGCACGATGACGTTCACGATCGCGCTCGACGGCACCCTGATGGTTGGGAATTCGGATTCCGTCGGGGCAACCGTCAGCTATCAGTTTTCGGTGACCCCGGGCCTCCCGCTTCATCCTGGACTCCAGGGCGAGTCGAGTGAGCTGACACTTGATACGCCGGGGTGCACCGGAAGCGGCGCGAGTTTGGCCTGTACTCTCGTCAACACTGTCAATGTGCAAGCCGGCGTACCGATGACTGTCGTTCTCGTCCTCCAGGCCTTCGCGGCCGACGGTACTTCCGACTTCTCTCACACCCTCGCCCTTGACGTCACTGGAGTGCCGTTCACCTCGTCGTCCGGCGTTTTTCTCACGGAGCAAGGTGAGAGTACCGTGCCCGAGCCGTCATCCCTCAGGCTCGTTGCACTGGGCATGGCGGCGGTAGCCGTCTCGCGGCGACATAGGGTCAAGCGCGCCTGAGGCTCGTCGCGGGGCGCGTCAGAACGTCCAGCGGATCCGGAGCATCGCCGTGTGGCTGTCGAAATGGATGTCCCGGTCGATGGGCGTGCCGTACGTGTAGCCCAGACCGACCAGGAGCGACGGCGTCACGGCGTAGAGGACTTCAGGGCCGACCTCGATGAATCCGTCGTCGTGGATATTCGGGTCGACGACCTTGGAGTAGGCGAAGTTCAGCTGCGGCCGCCAGCGCTCGCCGCGGTACTTCGCGGCGAAGCCCGCGCCGACGAGCGTGACCCTCTCCGTGTCGCGGTCAAACGAGTCGGCGAATACCACGCCGACCATCGGCTCGAGTAGTACGTTCCCGATCCGCCAGCTCAGGGTCGTGGAGGCGGCCGCCCGCCAGCTCCAGAAGGCATTACTCACGTCCGTATCGCTGTTGGCGAAGCCGCCTTCGAGCGTGAGCCACGCCTTCAACGGCTTGGTGTCGAGATAGATCAGGTCGGCTCCGAGGCGAGTCTCGATGAACCGGCGACGGAACTTCTCCTCCGTATCATCATCGAACGAGAACTTCACGTCAGAGCCGAACCCCCTGAACGTCCCGTGGACGAGCACGCGGTCGAAAGGCGCGTAGAGGACGCCGATCTGGCCGCCGTACGACGAGGCGGTCGCCGAGCCGAAGTCGTCGAAGCGCTGGTCTTCCCGGGTGTAGACGGCGTCCAGAAACAGTGTGCCCTTCGGGCTGGGCCACGCGCGGTCGGCCGCGAGAGACTCGCGGTAGTAGAGAAAATCGGAGATGACATCGCCGAGGCCGAGGGCCGCGGCGGGGGACGAGGCCAGCGCGACGGCCGCGAGCGCGACCGCGATGGCGGCAGTCAGGATCATCATCGGGCCGAGACTCGGGGCGCCACGATGGTGACGGTGGCCGACGCCGGTGAGCCCAGTGCCGCGCCGCCGCCGGGATCACCGATCCGAACGCGGAACGTCTTGTTGTCGCGACGGAGCGCGTCTCGCAGGATCGGGATAACGACGCTCGCCGACTTCTGGTTCGCAGCGAAGGTGATCGGGATCGAGACCGGGCCATAGTCGGTGCCGGCGATGGCCGTCCCATCGGCGGTCGTCAGCACGACCGAGGTGTTGCTGGCCGCGCCGCCGCTGCGGCGCACCGTGATCATGATGCGGGCGAAGGCCCCGTTGACGGAGTACGCCGAGCCACTCAGGGCAATGACTCCGCCCTGATCGTCGTCCTGGATCGTCACCGTGGCGCTGGCGGGCGATCCCAGCGTCGCGCCCCCGGTCGGATTGCTCAGCGTGACGGGGAAGGTCCGGGGCTCCTCGACGAAGGTGTCCTGCGGGATCGGGAAGCGGAGCACCTTCGACGCCTCACCGGCGTTGAACGTGATCGTGCCGTTGCCGCGGCCGGTCTGATAGCTCACCGAGACGTTTCCTGCGAGACGTCGTCCCGTGATCACCTGCCGGCGAATCGTCACGCTCAGCGACGCGCCTTCGCGCACGACATACGCGCCCCGGTCGAGCGTGAGACGGCCGCCTTCGTCGTCATCGAGAATCGTCACGAGCGCCGCGGATCGCGGGCCCAGGACCGTCCACGCCGGCCCGTCGCTGAAGGCGCTGAGCGTGAGCAGAACGCTGCGATTGCCATCGGCCCGGCGGGTGTCGACGGGGGGAATGGTCACGGTGCGGGTCGTCACGCCCGGCGCAAACGTCAGCATCTGGGAGACCGGCTCGAAGTCGATTCCAGCGCTGATGCCGGACACGGTGACGCCGACCTTGGCCGTCGTCGCCAGGACGCCGGAGCGGACGACGCGGATCGCGCTCAGCCGGCTCTCCCGCATGGTGTACAGGGACTGCTCGAACTGGACGGCGGTGGTGGTGTCGACGAGCGTCAGCGCTGCTCCCCCACGCGCTCCAATGACCGCGCCATTGGTCGGGAAACTCAACGCCAGCCCCACGATCGCGTTGCCGGCAGTCATGTTGTCGACATCGGTCACGACGTCGAATGTGACCGACGTCTGACCGGGTCGGAAGGTCAGGACGCCGGACGCGGGGTGGACGTTCGGCGCTGGAAGCCCGGTCGGTCCGAAGAAGCCATATTGAACCGTCACCTCCGTGGTCGTGGCGCCGCTTCGGTCCACCTGGACCGTCGCGGTGCCGCCTTCGGTCACGCGGTAAGCGGACGCGTGAAACTGCAGCGTCGATGTCGGCGGCGGGGGCCCCAGGCGGACCATGGAAACGAGGCTCGCGCTGTACACGGGGGGCCCTGTGTCGATGACTTCGATGACGATGAGGCTTTGCGTATGGGCACCCCCCAGCGTGCTAATGCCGTTGCTGAGGATCCCGATCGCCTGCTGTTTGTCCTCGGACATCGCCCCCGAGACGGCGAGCCCCGAGCCGTCCTTCAATCGAATGGTTCCCGAGATCGTTCCGAGGCCATCAATCTGAAAGCCACCAGCAGAAGAGACGACGGAGCGCGTCACGCCAGCGGAGTCCGTGAAGCTGCCTGCCGTTACGTGCCCGCTCGCGTCGAGCCCCACCGTGCCGGTGAACCAGACGCTGTCGGTCGACGAGAGGCTGGAGCTGATTTGCTGCGCCACCACGCTCCAGGTCCCCGCCAGATCTCGCTCGACGAAGCCGACGGTCGGCCATCGCTGGAGCAGCAACATGCCGTGCCGCTGGAAGGGATCGTCGAGACGCGCCCCGCTGGCAGCAACTGTGACGCCCGCGATGAGGTTCTTGTCCGACGTCATGTATCCAACAATCTGGTCGTCGCCGGCGAACCATGAGCCCACGAAACCGGAGACCTGACCGTTGCCGCTGATGCTGATGTTGCCCCGGAGGGAAGGATCCTCGAACGGCAGCGGACCGGCGCCGACGGTCCCCGTCGCGTCGACATGGATCGAACGGAATAGCTGCCGGATTTCTGGAGGTTGAATTCGGAATGGCGCGGGCGGCACGTACTGCCCAACCGACAGAGCAGCCAGTCGCCAGAGCCCGTCGAGGTCGGCTTGAGTGAAGGACGTGCTGCCGGCGCGATCGAGGAGAACGGTGATCCCCAGACCCCCCGGGATGGCGCTGTGAGGCCCGAAGGACTGCACCGCGACCAGGGCGTCACCGGCTGGCAGCGTGTGACCGACCAGCGCCTCGTCGTCAATCGTTCCGATGACGCTGTGATTCTGCGACGAGATGACGAGCCGCCCGCTGCTGATGGGGAAGACCGCTCCGTCACAGCGAGCAGTGTCCCCGCCGAGCACGCTGCCGTCGGCGCCGACCTCCATCGTGCCCACGGCGCAGAATGGCGTCTGCGTAGGGCGGTTGGTGATGCCAAAGGTCAGCTTGGCGGCAGAGCTGAAATCGAGGTCCGCGGCGCCCAGGGGTTGAGCGACGAGCGTGACGAGAGCCAGACTCCACACGAACGTTCGACTCGCCACGGCACTCTCCGTTCAGTGCTGGCAAATGCGGTGAAGCTGTGTGCGCCGCCGCAAAACTCCGGGCGTCTCCGGGCCGCGTCGCTCGGCCAATCGCCGAATGAGGCAGGAGGCCGCTAAGAGTGAGGGAAAGCAGGACGCAGCGTCAAGCGGTTCGTAGCCCGAAATCAGGCGAGGACCCCAACGCTATCGGGGTTTACCCGACGCAACAGCTGTCAGGGATCATCGCAAAACGCTGGTCCAGTGCGATGGAGATGCTAGAAGGTATAGGCACTACCCATGACCAGCGACCGCCCAACAGTCCTGCTGATCGACGACGATCGAGACGTGCTGGACGTCCTCGACGAATTCGTGAGGACCCTCGGCTATACGACCGTGAAGGCGATGACCGGAGCCGCCGGTGTCACCGCTGCCCGCACGGACCCTCCGCCGGACGTCGTGCTGCTGGACATCACCATGCCCGGCGCGTTGAACGGGGTCCAGGTGCTTCACGCCATCAAGGCGCACCATCCCGATCTGCCGGTGATCATGGTGACCGCGAGTGTCGATCTCGACGTTGCGCGGGGGACCCTGCGCGCCGGCGCCATGGACTACGTGACCAAGCCGGTTCAGTTCGCTCGGCTGAGCGAAGTGCTGATCGCGGCGATGGTGCTTTCGGGGAAGACGCCGCCAGCGTAGGGCGGATCGCAGCGGCCGGGCGGTGTCGTCAAACTTTACTGATCGCGCCGCCATCGCAACGGGACCTGCCGTAAAACCTCAGCGGGTCGACCATTTTCGGGACCGGCCTGCCTCTTGCTAATCTCGGGCCCGCTCTCTGAGGACCAGGAACCTTCTTCGTGTGGCGCGCTGAAGTTCGTGTGGAGGTACCGACGATGATCGCTCGTGCCCTGGGTGCGTTCCTG
>Ga0134122_10003760_pt1 | contig 11289 bp, 9 predicted proteins | sample KB302_FD_96461 | JGI IMG/M metagenome (GOLD analysis project Ga0134122, IMG submission 96461) | Terrestrial soil microbial communities without Nitrogen fertilizer from Kellogg Biological Station, Michigan, USA - KB3-0-2 | ecosystem: Environmental > Terrestrial > Soil > Unclassified ...
CGGCGCCGGCTTCCGGCTCAGCATATCATCGTCGGCAAGGGACAACCGGGTAGGAGCGCAGAGGAGACAACAGCTATGGCCAAGCCCCGCAAAGTGATCATTACCTGCGCCGTTACGGGTTCAATTCACACGCCGTCGATGTCACCGCATCTGCCGGTGACGGCCGAGGAAATTGCCGATGCCGCCGTTGCCGCGGCGGAGGCCGGCGCCGCCGTCGTGCATCTGCATGCCCGCAATCCCAAAGACGGTCGACCCGATCAATCGCCAGAGGCCTTCCAACCCTTCCTCAAGGTGATCAAACAACGCTCGAGCTGCGTTGTGAACATCACCACCGGCGGCGCCCCTACCATGACGATCGAGGAGCGCGTGCGGCCCGCGGCCGTCTTCAAGCCGGAGATCGCCAGCCTCAACATGGGCACCATGAATTTTGGGCTGTTTCCGATGTTGCAGCGGCAGAAGGAATTCAAATACGACTGGGAGAAGCCCTACCTCGAGGCCTCCAGGGCGGGCATGTTCAAGAATACCTTTGCCGACATCGAGTACATCCTCACCACCTGCGCCAACAACGGCTCGCGCTTCGAGATCGAGTGCTACGACATCGGTCATCTTTACACCTTACGCCACTTCGCTGACCGCGGCATCGTCAAGCCGCCGTTCTTCATTCAATCGGTGTTTGGCATTTTGGGCGGCATCGGCCCGCATCCGGAAGACGTGCTGCACATGAAGCGCACCGCCGATCGCCTATTCGGCGATCAGTATCATTGGAGCGTGTTGGGCGCCGGCCGCAACCAGATGTCGGTTGCGGCCATCTCGCTCGCCATCGGCGGCAACGTCCGCGTTGGCATGGAGGATTCGCTATGGATCGGCCCCGGCCAGCTCGCCCGCAGTAACGCCGAGCAAGTCAGCAAGGTACGCCAAATCATCGCAGGGCTGGGCCTCGAGGTCGCTTCCAGCGATGAAGCCAGGGAGATTCTAAAACTCAAGGGCGGTGACAAGGTGGCCTTCTGAGCCACGGCGCCGGCTGGGGCGTCGCCTAGTTGACGGCCACGGCGGCGTACCGCGAGCGGGTCGCGCCTAGCCGATCTCGCCTGCCCCAAAGCGGTATTTGAGCGAGCAGAACTCGCAGGTCACGGTAATGGCCCCGTCGGCTTCGCGCATGTCGGCCAGCTCGTCTGGCCCGAAACGCTCGAGAAACAACTGGATGCGCTCGCGCGAGCAGCGGCATACGGCCGCCACGGGGGTCGACGGCGTCACGCGCACGCCCTCCTCGTGGAACAGCCGATAAAGCAAACGCTCGGGCGACAGCGTCGGGTCGAGCATTTCGTGGTCTTCCACGGTCGCGGCCAGGTGGCGCGTGCGGTTCCAATCCTCATCGTCCTCGCCCTCGAGGGAGGCATCGCGTGCCTCATCGCTCAACGGGTTCAGTTTGCCGCCGCCCGCCCGCGGCAACTTCTGGATCAGCAAACCGCCGGCACGCCAGCGCCAGGCCGGCGCCAAATGCGGGCCGGCGGGGGCGTAGTGGCGGGCGACGGCCAGGCGGATGAAGGTGGGAAGCTGCTCGGATTGGCGAAAATAGGTATGCGCCACCTCAACCAGCGGCTCGCACTCGATGGCCACGATGCCCTGATAGGTATTTTTGTCACCCGTGGGGTCGATGGTCATGGCAACATGACCAGAGCCCAACAGGGCGCCCTGGTCGCCGCGCCCCTGCGCCTTGGCGAGCACCGCATCCTTCTTGTCGTAATTGGCATAGCCGCGCACGTTGCCCGGGGAAACGTAGTCGGCGACGAGAAAGTCGAGGGCGCCGTCGGTCTTGGTTTGCAGGATAAACTTGCCCTGGGTCTTCAGCGCGCTGCCGAGCATGGCGGTGAGCACCAACGCCTCACCAAGCGCATAGCTCACCGGCTCCGGATAGCTGTGGCCCGACAGCACGGTGTCGATGGCGCTGCCCAGTCGCACCACGCGTCCGATCACGTCCGACTTCACCGTGCGAAACGGCAGCACGAGGTCGTCGGCCGGCAAAAAGGAGGGCGTTCTGCCGACATCAGGCATCAATTGACCCCAAGGCACCAGGCCAGGATCGCCTTTTGTGCGTGCAAACGGTTCTCGGCCTCTTCCCACACCACCGATTGCGCCCCGTCGATAACGCTGGCGGCCACTTCAAGCCCGCGGTAGGCGGGCAGGCAATGCATGAAAATCGCATCCTTGTGGGCCTGGCGCAGCAAGCTTTCGTCGACCGCATAGGGCCCGAGCAGCTGCTTGCGTCGCGAGGCCTCGTGCTGCTGGCCCATCGACACCCAAGTGTCGGTCACGACGCAATCGGCACCGGTGACGGCGTCGTGCGGGTCCTCCGTCAGGTAAACGTCACCGCCGGCTTGGCGTGCCCACTCGAGCACCGCCCGTTCCGGGTTGAGCTGCGGCGGACAGGCGAGTGCCAACTTGAACTCGAAGCGGGCGGCCGCCTGGATCCAGGAGGCGGCAACGTTGTTGCCATCTCCCGTCCACGCCACTTTGCGACCTTTGATCGGCCCGCGCGCTTCTTCAAACGTCATAATATCCGCGATGATCTGGCAGGGATGCGTGCGATCGGTGAGGCCATTGATCACCGGCACCGACGCGTGCTCGGCAAATTCGATCAAGGTCTCGTGCTTGTTGGCTCGGATCATGATCGCATCGACGTAGCGCGAGATGACCTTGGCCGTATCGGATATGGGCTCGCCGCGCCCGACCTGCAAGTCCGTGTGGTTCAGCGCGATCGTTTGTCCGCCAAGCTGACGCATGGCAACGTCGAAGGATACACGCGTGCGGGTGGAGGGCTTCTCAAAAATCAGCATCAGCACGGCGTCGGCGATGCCGGCGGGCTTAAGTTTCGCCGGCACCCGCTTTCCCGCCTGCTTCATGGCGTGACCCATGTCGACGATACGCCTCAGCGTGCCGGCATCGATGCGATCGATATCCAGAAAGTGCCGGGGTGCCATCGACATGGCGACGTCTCTCAAGGGCGTCGCGCGCTCACGACGCCGGCTTGGCGAGGCGGCGCAAGGCGGCCGCCAGCCTGCGCGTGCTTTCCATGATCTCCGCCTCCGTCACGTTGAGTGGCGGCAGCAGGCGCACGACATTGTCACCGGCGCCCACCGTCAAGAGCTTCTCGGCGGTGCAGGCGTTGACGACGTCGCCGTAGGGCGGCTTGACCTTGATCCCGATCAGCAGGCCGCTGCCGCGCACCTCCTCGATGAGGTTTGGAAACTCATCCTTGATGCGGGCCAGCTCCTGCTTGAAGCGCAGGGCAACGGCCTGCACGTGGTCGAGAAACCCCGGCTCGAGGACGCCATCGAGCACGGCGTTGCCCACCGCCATGGCAAGCGGATTGCCGCCAAAGGTGGAGCCATGGGTTCCGGGCACCATACCCTTGGCGGCCTCGTTGCTCGCCAGAAATGCCCCAACCGGAAAGCCGCCGCCGATGCCTTTGGCGATGGCCATCACATCGGGCGTGACGCCGGCCCATTCGTGGGCAAATAGCTTGCCGGTGCGGCCCACGCCGCTTTGTACCTCGTCCAGGATCAGCAACAGGCCATGCCTGTCGGCGAGCTGGCGCAGCGCCTTCAAAAACTGCAGGTCCACGACGCGGACCCCGCCTTCGCCTTGCACCGGCTCGATCATGATCCCGGCCGTGTGAGGGCCGATGGCCTTTTGCACCGCGTCCAGATCGCCCAGCGCAATGAGATCGAAACCGTCGGCGGGCTGACCGAAGCCCTCCAAGTGCTTTTCGTTGCCGGCCGCCGCAATGGTGGCAAGCGTGCGTCCGTGAAAGGCCCCTTTGAAGGTGATGATCCGCCAGCGCTCGGCGGCGCCGTTGGCGAAATGATAGCGGCGGGCAAGCTTGATGGCGCCCTCGCAGGCTTCCGCGCCGGAGTTGCAGAAGAAGACCTTGTCAGCGAAGGTTGCCGCGCATAGGCGTTCGGCAAGCCGTTCCTGGCCGGCGACGCGATAAAGATTGGAAGAGTGCCACAGCTTGTGCGCCTGCTCGGTGAGCGCGGCAATCAGTTTCGGGTGCGTGTGACCCAAGGCGTTCACGGCCACCCCGCTGGCAAAATCCAGATAGCGCTCGCCGCTTGTCGAGATCAGCCAGGCGCCCTCACCCCGCTCGAACACCACGTTTTGGCGGGCGTAGGTCGGCATCACGGCGGCGGAGGGGGACGAGGTCGCGGCGGACGGTTTGCTCGGGGAATGCTTGGCGGATTGGTGGGCGGTGCTTGACATGACAGAGACCTATCTCGTGACAGACAACGAAAAAAGCCGCGCTTAGGCGCGGCGCTGTTTGACGATCCGGCAACGGTTCGTCATCGCAGCCGCGCGAACGCGCGAGCACCAAGACGTCGGTTGCGTTGGAACGCATAGGTCATGGCGCTTTTATGAGGCTGGCGGCAGGCGGTGTCAATGCCGTGCGAGCCCAGGCCGCGCGCTGCCGGCAAAAAACGAGGGCCGGGAGCCGCCTTGGCGCTCCTGGCCCTCTCCCCGCTGCTTGCGGCAAACCCCTCGTCGGGGGCAAACAAATGTCTAGACGGCAACCTTCAATTTGCTTGTGGCTGGTTGCCCGGCGGGCTCGCGGGGCGCCGCAACGGGCTCCACGCTGCCCGGGGCGACCACCAGCATTGGCACCGGCACCTCGCGATCGCGGCGGCGCGGCTGCGGCGGCTGGAAGGCGCGCCGGGCGTGAAATTCGCAGTAGGGTAAGCCTGTTACCTTGCCCTTGCCGCAGAAGTGGAAGTCCGCATGCTGGGGATCACCGATTGGCCAGCGGCAGGAGATTTCGGTCAGGGTCTGAATGTATTTGCGCTCATTGGCGGGGATCTCGAGTTCCTCGGCCGGCGGCGTGTAGGGTTCGGTGTCGCCCAGGTAGAGGTTGCGCAGCGCGGGGTTGCCGATGTTGGCAAACCGCGGCTTCATGAGGCGCTTGGCCGATTGCGCGCGGGCGCGTGGCCGATGCGACTTCATGCGCGAGGTGGTGGCGCGACCCGACAGGCCCAGGCGATGCACCTTGCCGATCACGGCATTGCGGGTGACGCCGCCGAGACGCCCCGCAATCTGGCTGGCGCTGAGGCCGTCGGCCCACAGCTTTTTCAAGAGTTCGACGCGTTCATCGTTCCAGGCCATGCCCTGGTTTCTCCCGTGTGCGCAACGGCTGAACCCGACGCGACTTGCGCAGATTCCGGCCTACTCCGGACGAGCCTGGAAAGACGATCGGGTGCGCAAAGGAGAGCACTCGAACGCCAGCAGCCAGACCGGCCGACGATCAACGCGAGACTGATGGTGACGCTGAACCTGGAAGTACTGACGCGTACTGCTCAATGGCCCGCACACAACGGTGTGCGACTACGCGTACCTGCCGACCGAACTTGGCCATCGCCTGTTGAACGCGAGCGATCGCTCATCGGCAGCCCGGGAAGATTACTATGGGGTTAACGGACATCTCAAGGCCGTGACCCGCGAATCGAACAGCAAGGTTGGAAGACGTGGCAGGCTCGCCACACGCGGCGCTACAACCTGTTGATAGTCGCATTCCCCAGTTGCATCGACCAGCGCGTCCTTCTGCGGCCCCGGGGACGTTGGCGCGGGCGGGCGGACCTACAAAGCCGGCAGCGGGCGACAATGACATGACGGGTTGGCGCCGGGGGTTTGCCTGCCGCGGCAGGGCGCGGGCTGCGGCCTTGGTCGGCCCGCTGCACGCGCTGGGCTTGGCTTGGGTTTGGCGCTCGAAGGATTGGGTCCGCCGCTGGTCCGATCCCGGCGCGCGCGTCAATCGCTTGCGGCCGGCAGGATCGCCGCAAACGTCGAGCCGAAGCCGAGCTTGGATGTGATGATCAGCTCGCCGCGATGCCGATTGAGAATGTGCTTGACGATGGCAAGCCCGAGACCGGTTCCGCCTTTCTCGCGGCTTGCCGCGACGCTGATCCTATAGAAACGCTCGGTCAGCCGCGGCAGGTGCTCAGGTGCAATGCCTGGGCCATCGTCTGTAACCGACAAGACAAAGCGGGCGCCGCGACCGCCTGCTTTCGGCTCATGGGCAATCTCGACGCCGATACGCCCTCCCGGCTTGCCGTACTTCAAGGCGTTCTGAATGAGATTTTGCAGGAGTTGGACGATTTCGTCGCGATCGCCGCGGATGCTGGCCGGGGTCGGAAACTCCCTCAACTCGATGCTCGCCCCGGCGGCACCGGCAATCGGCTGCAGGGTCTGGATGACGTGGCTGGCCGCCTCGTTGAGATCGACCTGCTCCGCCGGCGTCAGGTGTTCGCGCATTTCGACGCGGCTGAGCGACAGCAGGTCGTCGATGAGGCGGGTCATGCGTTGGGCCTGCTCGCTCATGACCCCGAGGAAGCGATCGCGCGCCTTGGTGTCATCCTTAGCCGCGCCCTGCAGGGTTTCGACAAAGCCGCGCAATGAGGCGAGCGGCGTGCGCAATTCGTGGCTGGCATTGGCGACGAAGTCGGCGCGCATGCGCGCCAGCCGATCCTGCTCAGTCAGATCACGGATCGAAATCAGTAGGGTGGGAGCGGTCTCTGATCCGGTTTGATCCAGCGGCGCCAGCATCATCAGCAATCGCCGCTCGAGCGGCACCCGGGCGTGTAGCTCAACGACACGGGATTCCCGAGTGGCGAGCGCCTGCTCCACCGCGGCCAACAACTCGGGGTCGCGCACCATCGTGGTGATGTGTCCGCCTCGGCGGCGGGTGCCGAATAGGTCGCCGGCCATGCGGTTGGCATGCAAGATCTGACCAGCATCGCCGAGCACGATTGCAGGTTCCGGCACGGCATTGACGACGGCGCGCCACAACCTGTCGTCGGATGTCGATAGACCGCGCGGCTTGCTGCCGCCGCGCGGGTCCTCGGCCGGCCAAAAGGCCGCCCAGATCGCAACCAGGGCCAAGCCAACCACCGCTTGCATGGCCGACAAGGCACCGGTCAAAAAGAAGGCGGTGAGCAGGGCAGCCAGGATCAGCTCACGCTTGCGCGCCGCCAGACGGCCCAAGGCGGAGGCGTCGGCAATTTGCCGCCGCACACCTTGCCATCTGCGCGCGATCTGATCGTGCACTCGGTGCATCTGAAAAGTTGTTGTTGCGCCCAACCTAGCACAAAGCTCAACCTTGCTGCAGCGGATCGATTGCTTTGTCCATCGGAATTGCCGGACAGTCGGCCGGCGGCAGAAAATTGTGAGGTGACGGTGTGAGCAAGCCGGTTCAGGTGCCCATCGAGGCGGGCGCGTGGGGTGCCCGCCTTCGACCTTAACGACCCGCACCTGCCGCGCGAGATCGACGCGGCGGCACTGACGAGCGGTGGGTTTCCCTAGCATGAGAAGCTTGCAAAGAAGGTCTACGAGAGCGAGCTCGAGCTGCTGCAGATTGAATTGATCAAGCTGCATGCCTCATCGCAGACGCGCGGCGAACGCCTGCTCGTGTGGTTTGAGGGCCGCGACGCTGCCGGCAAGGGCTCGGCCATTAAGCGCTTCATGGCACACCTCAATCCGCCTCGCGCCCAGACGGTGGCGCTCAGCAAGCCGACCGAGGTCGAGGCTGGGCAATGGTATTTCCAGCGCTACGTGCCGCATTTGCCGGCCGTCGGCAGCATCGTCCTGTCGACCGTTCCTGGTACAACCGCGCCGGCGTCGAACGGGTGATGGGGTTTTTGTTCGGCCAACCAGTTGGCCGACTTTTTGCGCGAGCCACCCCAACGGGGCATGCCGACGCGCGAGGGCATCCACCTGTTCAAATTTTATCTCGACATCGGTCGACAACTGCAACTGAAGCGCTTTCACCGTCGCCGGCATGACCCTCTGCGCCGCTGGAAAATTACCCAGATCGATCTGGCGGCGATGGCCAAGTGGGACGACTACACCAAGGCCAAGGAAGATATGTTTCGCTTCACCCACACCGCCGCTTCGCCATGGACGGTGATTCGCGCCAACGACAAGCGCTGCACCCGCTTGGAGGCGGTACGCAGCGTGCTTTATAGGTTGGACTACGACGGCAAGAGGGAGGCGCTGGTTGCCAAACCCGACGCGCAGATCGTCGGATCGCGTCCCGATCTTCTCTACGGCACGGGCCAGACCTGAGGGGGCTTAGCCGCCAAGGGCGCGCACATGAGACGGAGGCGCGGCGCCAGTCGTCCTGTTGGCGCGGCCAGCGCATCCTTTTGGTCGCGCTGGCGAAATCCTGCCAGCCCGCAAGCGCACGTTGTCGCCGCGGGCCGAGCCCACGGCCGGTGATGCGATCTTGTGCGGCTTGGTTTTTTTCTGATCTGCTTGGCCCTGTGATCCGCTCGGCCCTGTGATTTGCTTGCCTTGAGCTTTTCGTCGCGACGCAGAGAAAAAGTAGAGAAATTATCGGGTGCGCCGCGCGCGCAAAAAATCTCGGTATTGTCAAAATTGCACACGGGCTCTGCCGTATTTGGGCGGGGCCTGGACAATCATCTGCCGCAATGATTCGCCATCTTACAGCATCGCCTCTCGGCTCGATCCACGGCGAGGCCACGGACACTAGCCCCCCAGCCCCCCGGGCCTCGTCGGCGGATCGAGCCAAATTAAAAAAAGCAACGAGGCACCAGGAAAAAACGACAAACTGCAACGGCCGGCGTCAGCTGGCCGATATTTTTTCCGGTCTGATTAGCTTTTCAAAAATGGTTCATCAGGGCGGCGCCGACGATCGGGCCGGCATGTCCCTGCTGCAAGAGGACGGCGCAGCGGTCGGCGCCCGGTCGCAGGATCGCTTGGCGTTGCAGCTCGACGGTCAAGGCCTTGCCGCTCCAGGAGCCGATCGGCATCAGCTCGCGCACCACGTTCGTGTAGGTGATCTTCTTGCCCTGGTTCTCGCCGCGCCCGATCGACACTTCCACCTTCGGCGATATGACGGCGAGCCAAAGCGTGGCGTCCTTCACTTGGGTGCCCGGCGGCGCCGCGCCGGCTTCCACGACCAGCTTGCCCTTGTCCTCCGACAGGCGAATGGGCACGCGCTGGGCCGCGACCGCCTTGCTGGTCTTGTCGATGGCCTGCAAAATTTGCCCCTCATCGCTGCCGTTGACGTGGGCAATACCATTGACGATGATTTGCGGCGTATAGATTGCCCCGTCACCGCGCGCCTTGGCGTAGGCGCGCTGACGTTCCGTGAACTTCGAATTCGCCAGCGTATCGCGCCAACCCAGGTAGTCCCAGTAGTCGACCGACAGCGACAGCGCCACCAATTCGCCCCGGTCCGCTAGCTGCGCCAGCAGCGCATCGGCCGCCGGACACGAGGAGCAGCCTTGGCTGGTATACAATTCCACCACCGCCGGTGCCGGCGGCCCCGCAGCGCCTGGCGTTGGGTTGGCTCCCTGCGGCTGAGCGATACCCGTCCCGCCGGCAAAACCAATGGCCAGGCCCAGGAGCGCAAGACATCGCATGAGGAAGTGTAATCCTTTTTCGAGCAACCCCGTCTCTTGCACTATCGGCATTTGTTCCTTCAATAGCGAGTCACGAATGGGTGAGCTTGGCCAAGGATTTCCACCTGGACCACGCTCAGTCAACGGATTGATTTAGGCGGCGTTTACCAGGTTGCGCAAGACGAACGGCAGAATGCCGCCGTGCCGGTAATAGCTGAGCTCTTCCTCGGTATCGATGCGGCATAACACGTCGAGCTGGCGGGACGTGCCATCGGCGGAGGTTATGGTTGTCAGCAGTTTTTGCCGGGGTTTGAGGTTTGCCACCCCGGCAATACTGATCTTTTCGTTGCCGGTTAGTCCCAATCCTTGCCACGACTGGCCTTCCTCGAGCACGAGCGGCAGCACGCCCATGCCAACCAGATTGGATCGGTGAATGCGCTCGAACGAACGCGCGATTACGGCGCGGATGCCGAGCAGGCGCGTGCCTTTTGCCGCCCAATCCCGGCTTGAACCGGTGCCGTATTCCTTGCCCGCGAACACGACCAGGGGCACGTCCTCCGCCTTGTAGCGCATGGCGGCGTCGTAGATCGACATCTGCTCGCCGGAAGGATAGTGGATCGTCAGGCCGCCCTCTTTGCCGCCGAGCAACATGTTCTTGATACGGATGTTGGCGAAGGTGCCGCGCATCATCACGTCGTGATTGCCGCGCCGGGCACCGTAGGAGTTAAATTCGGTCGGGCGCACCTGATGCTCGATCAGGTACAGGCCGGCGGGACCATCGCGTTTGATCGAGCCGGCCGGCGAGATGTGGTCGGTGGTGATGCTGTCGAGGAACAACCCGAGCACGCGGGCATCGACCACGTCGCTGATCGGCGGCGGATTGGCCGCCATGTTCTCGAAATAGGGCGGATGCTGCACGTAGGTGGAACCGGAGTTCCATTTATAGGTCAGCGTCGGCCGCGCCTTGCCCATGGCGCGCCATTTCGCGTCGCCTTCGAAGACGGCGCCGTAGCGCTGGGCAAACATCTGCGGCGTCACGCAAGTGCGAATGATCTCGGCGATTTCGGCGGAGCTCGGCCAAAGCTCTTTTAAATACACGGGACGCCCATCGCTTCCCGTGCCGAGCGGCTCGGAGGTAAGATCGCGGTTGAGTGTGCCGGCCAGGGCAAAGGCAACGACCAATGGCGGCGAAGCCAAATAGTTGGCCTTCACATCGGCATTGACGCGGCCTTCGAAATTGCGATTGCCGGAAAGCACCGCGGCCGCCACCAGATCGCCGGCGTGGATGGCCGCCGAAATATTCTCCGCCAGCGGGCCCGAGTTGCCGATGCAGGTGGTGCAGCCGTAGCCCGCCAGGTTGAACCCCAAGGCATCGAGGTCGTCCTGCAGCCCGGCCTTGGCAAGGTAGTCGGTCACGACCTGCGAGCCAGGCGCCAGCGAGGTTTTCACCCAAGGTGCGGGTCTTAGGCCTTTGGCGCGGGCATTGCGCGCCAGCAGTCCCGCCGCCACCAGCACGGAGGGATTGGAGGTATTGGTGCACGAGGTGATGGCGGCAATGACGACGTCGCCGTGGCCAAGGTCGTAACCGGCCCCCTTCACCTCGACGCGCAGCTTGGGATCTGCACCCTTGACGATATCGGGTAAGGCTTGCGCGAACTCGGACTTGGCGCGCGCCAGCGCCACCCGGTCCTGTGGCCGCTTTGGTCCGGCCAGCGAGGGCTCGACGGTGTCGAGGTCCAACTCCAGGACGTCGGTGAACACGGGCGCAATGTCGCCCTCGCGCCATAGGCCCTGCGCCTTGCAGTAAGCCTCGACCAGAGCGACGCGCTCGGGGCTGCGTCCCGTCGCCTTTAGGTATTTGATGGTATCGGCATCGATC
>Ga0134122_10003761_pt1 | contig 11289 bp, 9 predicted proteins | sample KB302_FD_96461 | JGI IMG/M metagenome (GOLD analysis project Ga0134122, IMG submission 96461) | Terrestrial soil microbial communities without Nitrogen fertilizer from Kellogg Biological Station, Michigan, USA - KB3-0-2 | ecosystem: Environmental > Terrestrial > Soil > Unclassified ...
ATCGAAGCCGCTGCGCTGGGTCTTGAACCGGTGGCGCGCGCATTGGCCGGCCGACCGGTCAAAAAGGTGATCGTGGTGCCGCAGAGGATCGTGAATGTCGTCGGATAAGGCTCGCATGGCTCAGACGATGAGCCGCCGAAGTCTTTTGCGGGGACTTTCGCTGCTGCTCGCCTCCGTGCCGGCGTTGAGTGCGTGCGGCAATGGCGGTTTTCGGCCGCTCTATGGGACGACCGCCTCCGGGGCAGGCATGCAGGAGCGCCTGGCGCAAATCGACTACGCCCCGATCCCAGGCCGCGTCGGCCAGCGCATTCGCAACGAAATGATCTTCGAAAGCACCGGCGGCGGCAATCCGCTGCCGCCGACCCATCGTCTCGAGGTGGTCGTCAAGGAATCGGTGCTGTCCACGCTCGTTACCAACGAGGGCGAGGCGCTGGGGCAGATTTACGCCATTCAGGCCTCCTTCCGGCTGATCGACATCAAGAGCAAGGACAAGAAGGTGGTGCTGCAGGGCACCAGCAACGCCCGCGCCGGTTTCGAGCGCTTCCAATCCATCTACTCCAACGTACGGGCACGCGAGGACGCGGAAAACCGCGCCGCACGCACGGTCGCCGACGATCTAAAGACGCGTCTTGCGGCCTATCTTTCCGGTGCGGCTTAAGGAAAGGCACCGGATTGCGGCGCCGCCGATCTAGCGCGCCGCCGACCGTGACCGCCGGGATGACCCATGGTCGCCATCAAGACCCATCAGGCCGAGACGTTTTTGCGGACCCTCGATCGCCTGCCGCTCGCCATCCTGCTTTATGGCAGCGATGCCGGACTGGTATTGGAACGCGCCGCCCAGCTGGCCCAACGCCTGGCTGCCGAGCACGATCCGCCGGGCGAGATCCTCCGGCTCGATGACTCGAGCCTCGAAGACGACCCCAACCGCCTTCTCGTCGAACTCAAGACCGTGCCGATGTTCTCGGGGCGCAAAATCCTACGCGCGAGCGCGGGCCGCCGCATCACGGCAGCCAGCTTGCGGCCGCTGCTCGAAGAGGGCCCGTTCGAAGGCTTCCTGATCGTGGAAGCCGGCAACCTGCGGCCCGACGAGGCGTTGCGCAGCCTGTTCGAGAAATCCGCCGCCGCTGCGGCCATCGCCTGCTTTCCCGATGAGGCGCGTGACCTAGAGGCCGTGGCGAGGGACGTGCTGGGCCGCGCGCAGTTGCAAATTGCGCCGGAGGCCCTCAGGCTGCTGCTATCCCGGCTAGGCGCCGACCGGGCGCTCTCGCGCGCCGAAATCGAGAAGCTCGCCCTCTACGCCAGCGGCAAGGGAAAGATCGAGGAAGCGGACGTGGAGGCCGCCGTTGGCGACGCCGCCGAACTCGCCATCGACCGGGTGGTACTGGCCGCCGGCTCGGGGCGCCTCGAGGCGGCACTCAACGAATGCGACCGCTGCGTGGCCGGCGGCGAGAATGCGCAGGCGATCATCGCCGCCCTGCAACGCCATTTTGTGCGCCTGCACGCCATGCGCGGCGCCTTCGACGGCGGCCGCGCGCTGGAGGACATTATGCGCCAGCAGCGCCCACCGCTGCACTTCCGGCGTAAGGCCATCGTCGAGCAGCACTGCCGAACATGGACGCTCGCAGCCCTCGACGGGGCCCTCGGCCGCATTAACGCGGCGGCCAAGGCCGCCCGGCTCAATAGCAGCATCGATGCGACGCTGGCCGCAAAGCTCATCATCGATCTGGCGGGCATGATCGGACAGCAAACCCGGGTCGGCGCCGAGCCCAATTTGCCCGCACCGTCATAGCCCTCGTCTTGTCGCGCTGTCGGCATTGGCCGGGGTAGGACACTCGCTTCGCCGCACCCCTAGAAAACAGGCCAAGCTCAGGCCGCCCGCAAACCCAAGGCGCGCGTCAATGCCTCCGCTTCGGACGGCAACTGCGCCTCGTAACCCAAGACCTCGCAAACCTGCTGGGTGCTTGCAAGGATGCCTTCGGTGGCGCGCCGGCACTTTTGCTTGGCCACCTGCACCACGTTCTTGGTCGGGTAGCTGCCGAGAATGGCGATTTCCCGATCGAGCAGGCCAACTTGCTCGCTCACCTCTTCTTCCAATTGCTCGATGCGCATGCGGGCGCCATAGTTTCTGATCTGCGTGTAGGGAGCGCCCTTTTGGAACACCTTAAGACAGCGGCGCAGACGTTCGACCTGATCGGCCAGCGTACACGCCTCGGCCGCGGGTTCCGGTCGGGGTTGCATTTGCGCCATTTTCAAGAGGACGTAGGCCTCATCGCGCATGGCCGCAGCAGCGTCGGCGACATACTTCTCGAACGGCTGCTCGTCGGCCCGCGCCTTGTACTGCACCATCCACGCCGACCCCGCCAGCGCCATCATGGCCGTGGCGACGCCGGCAATACCGCTGTCGATGGCAAAGCCATGGAAAAAGATCATCCAAGCCCAGCCCGTCTCCAACCCGGCGCACCAGGCGGTCAGCACCAATGGCAAAGAACGGGAATGGAGGAGCTTGGCCAGGCGGCCTCGCGACGTCACACGCCTTGCCCCAGTCTCCAAGACCTGCATTCTCGCCGACCCCTGCCATTGCGCGCGTGGCCCGCGCCGGACCCCTGAGTGTCGGCGTTTTCTAACCGATTCGGCGCGCCGCTGCGTCCTCGGCGCGCCCATGCAGCAAGCCAATGGTCACCGCTCGGTCCAGTGTGGACCGTGGCCGCCTTACCTCAGCGTCCCCAACCGCCGTACCCTCCCTCAAAGGCATCCTCATTGTACCAAAACGGCTTGGTGCCCGGTGCGCCTTCGCTCGGGCAACGCTGCACGACCCGACCGTTGACAAGGGCGTAAAAGGCACAACCACGCACTTGGTAGCCGCTCACCGGTGACACCGGTCCGGTCTTCGCTTTGGCGCCATTGCCCGCCACCGCCTTGGGCACGGGTTTGCTTTCGCTCGCTGGCGCGGCGGTCTTTTTCGAGCCTGCGACGGGGCAGGGCATGCCCGGCGTGTAGACGGTCTCAATCATCTTGCAGGCCTCTCGTAGGGCATCCGCCATCGTTGCGTGCGGTGCACTGCTCCAGGCGACCTCGTCCGCGTCGGGCGCGGCACCGCTGCGCCGGACCTCGGCGCGATACTGTCCCTCGCCGAGACGCTGTGTAGCGGGAGCGTAGCGCGCGCCGGCGTTTGCGGCCGCCGCCGGCGGTGGCGCCGAAGGTCCTTGAGCGAGGGTGGGAGCACTCAGCATCGTGCCGAGCAACAAAGCCATCAGGCGCTTCATGGGCAGATCTCCAAAAACGGGCAATTCGTTGGTCCCGCACTGCGGGAGAAGGGGCTTGGAAGGTTTAAACGCTGGCCACCGGGAGCGGCAGAAACTTTATGTGCGGCAGCAGCCTCCTAATCCGACCGCGCGATAGTCAACGTTAGGAAAATGGCGCGACTGCGAACTAATGCCATCTCTCGGCGCCAGCACAAGAAAACGGTCCGTTGACGGCCATCCGGCTAGCCAAACCTGGCATCGCTTGGCCCTTGACCATGGGCTGGGAGGTCGCGAGTGTGGGCCGCGACTGGCAATCGCGAGGAACCGCAATGTCAATCGCCGTTGGCCTGGGCTTGATGGAATTTCCGTTCCCGGACGCTGAAGCCTACTGGAGGTGGGTCGACCTTTGCGAAGAGGGTGGCGTCGATTCGCTGTGGCAGACCGACCGCATTGTCAGCAGCGAGCCGATCCTTGAGTCCATGAGCGCAATGGCCGCTCTCGCCGGGCGGACACGGCGCATCAAGTTTGGCGTCAATGTGGTCTCGCTTGCCCTGCGCGATCCTGTGCTGGTTGCCAAGCAGTGCGCCACCATCGACGTCCTCTCGAACGGCCGCCTGCTGCCGGCCTTCGGCATCGGCAGCCCGCGGGCACCCGAGTGGGCAGCGCTTCATCTCGACACCGGCACGCGCGGGCGCAAAACCGATGAAGGACTGGAAATCATCGGCCGGCTCTGGCGTGAGGACAAGGTCGACTTTGCTGGCGTGCACTACCGTTTATCGGGCGCCAGCATCGCCCCGAAACCCGTGCAGCGGGCGTTGCCAATGTGGATCGGCGGCTCCTCGCCGGCTGCCATTCGGCGCACGGCGCGTTACGGCACCGGCTGGCAAGCCGGCCCCGAAACCCCAATTGAAGCCGGCCGCATCGTCACCGCCATTCGCGCCGCCACGACGGACCTGGGGCGGGCCATCGATGCTGATCACTACGGTGCTGGCTTTCCGTTCTATTTCGGACAAGCAGGCAAACCGCACGTCGAGCGGGCGATGGATGCCTATACGCGGCGCACCGGCAATGCCGCAGACGGCTACTTTGCCATCGGCGATGCCGACACCATCCTCACTCGCCTTGCCGAGTACATCGGCGCCGGCATCGCCAAATTTGTGCTGCGGCCGCTGGGTGCAGACGGCACCGACGTCATGGGCCAGACGCGTCGCCTGATTGCCGAGGTCTTACCCGAGGTCGCCGCGCGCTGGCCCAAGCCGTCGCAGGAGGCAGCCAAGCCGGCGACGAGGTGATCGACCGCGCCGGCCCGCACGCTCGATCCGACCTTGCGCCGGGGACGGTGGTCGCGCCCTACCGGCGCCGCCGGTTGCGCGTGTAGGGATACATCTCGGTAATATCGGCGGCCGGGAGATCGGCGTTCATCTTCTCCCATACGCCAACCACGGTGCTCGCCACCTCATCGGCAATGCCGGCGGCGCGCGCGTTCTCCAGATAGAGCCGTACGTCCTTGAGTTGAAGCTTGGCTGCGAAACCGGCATCGTACTTGCCGGGCAGGATGCGTCGTGGAAATTTGTCGTCGGTCGCCGAATTACGCCCGGTCGACGCGTTGACGATATCGAGAATGGTCTTCATCTCGATACCCTGCTGCGTGCCAAAGGCGATCGCCTCGCAAGTTGCCGCCAGTGCCGTCGCCGACAGAAAATTGTTCAAGAGCTTCACGGCCTGACCCTGACCTGGCTTGGGCCCGACATGGAAGGGCTTGCCCATCAGAGCAAGCAGCGGTTTGAAGCGCTCGTAGCTCCCGCTCGGACAAGCCATCATAATGGCAAGTGTCGCCTTGTCGGCACCGGCGGTGCCACCCGATACGGGCGCATCGATGAATTCAAGGCCGGCCTTGGCGAGGACGGCGTTGACCGCTTCGGCGGCCCTAATGCCGATGGTCGAGGTGTCGATCACCGTCTTCACCCGGCGCGGGGTGGCTGCTGCCAGTTCCCCGGCGACCGCCTCGCTTACACTGCCATCGGGGAGCGACAGGATAATGGTATCGGCGAGGCTGGCCACTTCGGCGTTGCTTCCGGCGATGCGTGCCTGCGGCGGCGCCTGTGCCGTGCTTGCGGCGTCCGCCACCACCAGGGCGTGGCCTGCCGCCACTAGGTGTCGGCTCATGCGATGGCCCATGCTGCCGACACCGATCCAACCAAGTGTGTCTGCCATGGGTCGAAAATCCTCAGGCTGGAGGCGGAGCGATGACGTCTTCGTAGGCGTGCCGCCGGGTGATGAGCCCGGCATGCTGGAAGATATCGAGGGTCGCAGCGTACGCCGGGCGCGTTATCTCGACATGCGGCGTCCAGTTGCCGAGCTTCTGATAGGTGGCGATGGTGGCGGTCAGCACCGGCAGGTCGATGTCCTTGAAGAAAGAGGCCTCCGCCTTGGCAACATCCGCCGCGGGCGTACTGATGAGCCAGGCCCGGGCCTTGCGGTAGGCGCGCATGAAGGCCTTCGCCATATCCGTTGCCAACCACTCTTGCTTGGCCGCAAGACTGGAAAAGGCACACGGACCAATGGCATCGCCGAGCGCCGCGACGATGTGGCCGACGCCATCGTGCACCAGCTGCTGGGGGGCCGGACCCTGCAAGTGCACGTAGTCGGCCTCGCCATTGCGGAAGGCGGCAATCATCTGGTCGGTCGAGCCGGCGTCAACCGCCAGCAGGTCGCCAAAGTCGAGGCCCTGTTTGAAGCAGGCGTACTTGAACATGGCCATCGGCTGGCCGCCATGATCGATGATCACCTTCTTGCCCTTGAGCCTATTCCAACTAAAGGTTGGATCGGCGCTGCGGCTGGTGAGGAAAAAGCCGTCCCGCTCGTTGATTTGGGCGAAGTGCAGGGCGGGAGGTTGTTTGCCCTGTTCCAGAGGTCCGAAGCCCTGCGATGGGGCGGACTGGGCAACGTGCACGCTGCCATCGAGCAGTCCGGCGATGGCCGATTTGCCGGGGGCGGAAACCCCATAGCGCGCCGTTAGTCCCTCCTCCTTCAGGAAGCCGCCCGCCATGCTGGCAATGAGCGGCGAGTAAAACGCGGAAAAGCGGGTAAATTCGATGCTGATGTGATCACTCAAGGGATCCTCCCCGGGAGGGGCGTCAGTTGCAAATGAGGGTCGGCATCTTCGCCCAAGCCGAGGCGCACTCAAAGGGCTTATCGTGCCTCAGATCGACAAAAGCCACGTGCCGGCGTCGCTGCGCACCCTAGCTGGTTTTGCGCATCAGATCCGCCGGCGAGATCAGTCCGAGGACTGCTCGCACCAGATCACCGGGCTCTGGTCGTTCGCTAGATTTAGGCCGGCCGCACCCGATAGCATTGGCCGCCCTTGCAGGCGCGTAGCCGCCCAAGATCGCCGAACATCGCGCCGCTCACATCGCTCGAGCTGCGAATTTGTGGCTTCGGCACGAGATAGAGGTGGAACTTCGGTCCGGGGCCGACCTCGAAATCGGGACCAAGAAGCACGCTGTCGCTGCGCACGCTCGCGCACCCGTTAGCGCACTGGAGCGGATCGCGGGGTTTGGCGTCGACAAATCGGCCTGCCACACCACGGGGCTCGCTCGGTCCGCAGCGTTGAGACGCTCGGCCGCCGGCGGCGACGGCAACAGAAAAAAGGAAAGAGGAAGACGCCAAGGGCTAACCCAAAGGCGCTGCCGAGCGGCTCCAAAGCCGAAGGTGACCAGCGCGCGCCGCATGGACAATGTCCCCTCACGTTGATGGCCTCTTCACATCGAGGCGGCCATAGCGCAGCATAGCGTCCCACCATAACCAGGGTGCATCATGTCCCTACCGGGAATTGATCCGCCGGCCCGAATTCTCATCACCAAGATCGGCCTAGACGGTCACGACCGTGGCAGCCGCGTGGTCGCCGCCTTCCTGCGCGATGCGGGCATGGAGGTTCTCTATACGCCCCCCTGGCAAGAGATCCGGCAGGTGGTGCGGCTGGCCGAGGAGGAGGACGTCGATGCCATCGGCATCTCCTCGCTTGCCACTGATCACCTGCTGGTGCCGAAATTGCTGAAAGCGCTGGTCAAGGCCGGCCTTGGCTACCTCCCGGTAGTGGTGGGTGGCATCGTTCCGGACGCCGATGAAAGCAAGCTGAAAAGGGCAGGGGTGCGCCACGTCTTTCACCCGGGCGCCTCGCGCGAGGAGATCGTCGAGGTCATGGCGCGGCTGGCCGCGCAAGCCCGCGCCGCCAAGGCGAAGGATCTTCTTGCTTGAGGCTCGCGTTGGCCAAGCGCACGGCGGCGGGCGACGTCACGCACGCCGGAACCGGTCGGCGGGTTCAGGAGCAACACGCGGGCCGGCGGCAGCAGCGCGCTCGGGGCTGCGTTGGGTTGCCGGGCGTCGCGCGGTGCTAAAACATGGCCAAAAATTCTAGCAACGGCCGCCGCGAGGAGAACACGCCGGGTGGGAGGACAAACAATGGCAAAGCGTAACAAGGCGGTGGCGCTGCCGCTTTCACGGTTCGAGAAAGCGCGCGCGCAATGGCGCGCCGAACTTGAAAGCGGGTTCGGCGGCAAGGCCAATCCGAGCAACCGATCGGGTGTGGAAATTGCGCCGATCTATACGCCCGAGGATGCCTCGGCGCTCAACTACATGGACGATCTGGGCTTCCCCGGCCAATTTCCCATGACCCGCGGCATTTACGCTTCCATGCACCGCGGCCGCACCTGGACCCAGCGTCAACTGATCGGCCTCGGCGTGCCGGAGGACTACAACGCGCGCCTCAAGACCATCCTGGCGCACGGCGGCAGTGCGGTCTCCCTCATCCCCTGCAACTCGGTCTACCGCGGCTATGATGCCGATGCCGTGCCGCCGGAAATCCTGGGCACCTGCGGCGCCATCGTCAATACGGTCGAAGACATGGAAATCTGCCTCGACGGCATCCCCATCGGCGAGATCTCGACCGCGCTCAACGATCCCTCACCGTTCACGCTCCTGGCACTCGAGCTGGCAGTCGCCAAGCGCCGCGGCATCGCCTGGGAGCGCATCTCCGGCACCTCCAACCAGTCCGACTATCTATCGCATTTCGTCGCCAATCACATGTTCTTCCGCTTGGCGCTGCCCGGCGCGCGCCGGGTGTTGCTCGATCACGTCGCCTTTGCCCGACGCCGGTTGCCGCAGTGGAACCCGATCTCGATCGTTGGCCAACACATGCAGCAGGCCGGCGCCACCCCCGCCGAGGCGATGGGATTGACGCTCGCCTCCGCCATTCAATACGCCAGTGACTGCCTGGCGCGCGGCTGGGATCCCGATCAGGTGCTGCCGCGCTTCACGTTCTTTTTCGACATCTCCATCAGCTTCTTCGAGGAGGTCGCCAAGTTCAGGGCCGGCCGCCGCGTCTGGGCGCGGCTGGCGCGCGACCGCTTCGGCGCCGCGGACCCGAGGTCCTGGCGCTTCAAATTTCACGGCCAAACCTCCGGCGTTGACCTGACGCGCGAGCAGCCGCTCAACAATATCGGTCGGGTCACGGTGCAGGCGATGGCGGGCATCTTCGCCGGCCTGCAATCGCTGCATACCGATGCCTACGACGAGGTCTTGTCAGTGCCGACCGAAGCCGCCGCGCGCATTGCGATCTCGACACAGAACATCCTCAAGGAGGAAGCACATCTGACCGACGTCATCGACCCGTTGGGGGGGTCTTACTACCTAGAGGCGCTCACCGATCAAATGGAAGCCAAGATCCTGGCGGTGATCGAACGCATCGACGCGGCCGGTGGCATGTATGCGGCGGTGGAGGCGGGCCTGGTGCAGCGCATTTGCGGCGACTCGGCACTGGCCTTCCAAGAGAAGGTGGATAGCGGCGAGCAGACCATCGTCGGTGTCAATAAATTCCGCGTGCCGGAGGCGGCGGAGCCCAAGCGCGATGCCTTGAAGCCGCCGCCAAAACGCAAGGTCGAGGCGCAGCTGAAGCGCCTGAAGCGCTTCAAGGCGGCGCGCGGCAGAGACAGTGTCGCGCGGGCTCTAACCGAGCTCGGGCGCGCGGCGGCAAGTCGCGATGCCAATGTCTTCGAGGCGGTGGTCGATGGCGCCTGCGCCGGCCTGACGCACGGCGAGATCTGCGCCAAGCTGCGCGAGGTCTATGGCTTCGGCAACCCACTGATCGTCGCTTGAAGCCAGGGCGGCACCCCGGCAAAGAGCCAAGCCAGGCTCAGGAGAGGGCAACCTCCTTCGCCGGCGGTGCCGTGCCGCCGCGCGCGTTGGTCTCGAGGCGCCGATGCAGCTTGTCGAGCAAGAGGTAGATGATCGGCGTGGTGTAAAGGGTGAGCACCTGTGACACCAAGAGCCCGCCAATGATGGCCACACCCAACGGACGGCGCAATTCGGAGCCTGGGCCGACGGCGATTGCCAGCGGTACTGCCCCGAGCAGGGCGGCAAAGGTCGTCATCAGGATCGGCCGAAAGCGCTCGCGCGCGGCTTCCAAGATGGCCCGCTGCGGCTCCAGGCCGTGCCCGCGTTCCTGCTCGAGGGCGAAATCCACGAGCATGATGCCGTTTTTCTTGACGATGCCGATGAGTAGGATGATGCCGATGAAGGCGATCACGGTGAGTTCCATGTCCGCAAGTCGAAGGGCGATCAAGGCGCCAAGGCCAGCCGACGGCAGGGTCGAGATAATGGTTAGCGGGTGGGCGAGGCTCTCATAGAGCACGCCCAGCACGATGTAGACTGCCAATAGCGCCGCCACAATGAGCAGAACTTGCGAATTGGCCTGCTGCGCGAACGCCTTGGCGTCACCGGCTGAGTCGGCGCGAATCGCGTCGGGCAGGTGCAGTTCGGCTACGGCGGCGCGGATGGCCTGCGTGGCCTCATCGAGCGACATGTCCGGGCCCAAACCGTAACTGATGGTGAATGCCGGAAACGGCCCTTGATGGTTCACGACCAGAGGCGCCAGCGATTTCTGCGTGTGAATAACGCTGGTGAGGGGAACTTGAGCACCATTGCTGCCGGGCACGAAAATATGGGCAAAATCCGCGGGGTCCTTCTGATAGCGGGGTTCGACTTCGAGGATCACGCGGTACTGGTTGCGCTGGGTATAGATGGTGGAGATCTGGCGCTGGGAGAAGGCATTGGCTAGCGCATTGGAGATGTCCTCCACGCGCACCCCCAATCGCGACGCCGTCTGCCGGTCGATCGTGATGCTCGCCTGCAGACCACCCTGCTCGCGATCGGTGCTGACATCGGTGATGCCGGGCACCTGTTTGACGCGATCGACCACCTTCGGCAACCAAGAATAAAGCTCGCCAATATCGGTGCTCCACAATGTAAACTGGTAGTCGGAGTTGCTCTGGCGGGCGCCGGTGCGAATGTCGCGCGCCGGCGACAGGTAGACGCTGATGCCGCCGATCCGGCTCAACGAACGCCGCAGGCGTTCGACGACCCGTGCGGTCGTCATGCCGTCGCGCTCAGCCAGTGGCTTCAAGGCAATGAACATGCGTCCTTGATTGACGGAGGCATTGAAGCCGGAGGCACCGACGGAGGAGCCGACATTGGCCACCGCCGGATCGGCCAAGATGCGTTCCAGCGCCTCCGTCTGCAGCTTGTTCATGGCCTCGAAGGAAATATCCGCTGAAGCGCGCGTGGAACCGAAGATCAGCCCCGTATCGTCCTGGGGAAAGTAACCCTTCGGGGTCTTCACGTAGAGATTGACGGTCAGGGCCACGGTCAGCAGGGTGACCAGCAACATGATCACCGGGTGCCGCAGCGTCACGGCCAGCGTGCGCATGTACCCGCGCAGCATCCAGCCGAACAGGGCCTCAACAACGCGATCGAGCCGTGTGGCATCGGCGCTCGGCACCGACTTGATGAAATGCGCACAGATCATGGGCGTCACGGTCAGCGACACGATCGTTGAAACCGCGACGGCGAAGGCAAGCGTCACCGAGAACTCACGGAGCAGCCGGCCAACCACACCCTGCATAAACAGCAGCGGGATGAAGGCGGCGACGAGCGATACGCTGATGGAGATGACGGTGAAGCCGATTTGTCGCGTGCCTTCGAGCGCGGCCCG
>Ga0134122_10003762_pt1 | contig 11288 bp, 11 predicted proteins | sample KB302_FD_96461 | JGI IMG/M metagenome (GOLD analysis project Ga0134122, IMG submission 96461) | Terrestrial soil microbial communities without Nitrogen fertilizer from Kellogg Biological Station, Michigan, USA - KB3-0-2 | ecosystem: Environmental > Terrestrial > Soil > Unclassified ...
AATACGTCGGCGCCGCGATCAGGCCGGCCACGACATAGTAGCGGCCGGGTGGAACGTCCTCCAAACGGTAGCGGCCGCTGGAGTCCGTTTGGGTGATCCTGCTGGCCTGGGCCAGCGCATCTGCCGGTTCTCCCGGACCCGGCACCGGCATGGCGGAAACGCGGACTCCGGTAATCGGCGCGCCGGTCATCGATCGGATCTGCCCCGTAATCACGCCACCGCTCGTTTGCGCTTCCGACGACGTGCCGGTGAGAGCGGCAAGAACCGCAACACACAACCAACCAGTCCAGAGTCTTGCGCTGTCGGCCCGCAGCCTCATCATTGGTTCCCAGTTAGAGGTTCCACTGTGATCCGAATCGGCGCGATCGGAGTAACGCCGTCGCTCTTCAAGGACTCCTTGAGAAGATCCACCGAACCGAAGGATATTCCCTTCACGGATTCTGTGACGATGCCATTAAATGGAGTCACGGTACTGATGACGGAGTATTCGCCACGAGGCAGCCAAAGCCTAAACGAGCCATCCAGCGCTGGAGGAATCAGAACGATCGGCATTCCTGCGGTTCCGCCAACAGGAAAGAACGTTAGATTCGGTCCAGAAAAAGGCCCTGATCGGCTGCCCGATCGACTGTTGCCGTTCTTGTCCACCACTTGCGCCGTGACTTCGGCCCCGGCGAATAGAGGCATCTCCACTGGTACGTCTCGATTGGAGACCACTACTGACGTGGTGGATGGAACTCCCCACACCGTTCCAGTGGGAGCAGGTCCGTTATGGAAAGCCTTCAACGTGTAACTTCCAGGCAATACGTTCTGGAATACGAATGTCCCGTCAATTGAGGGTTGCGCCGCTCCCGTGCGGATGTTTTCGGATGCGTCCGAGATCATGACGGCCCAGAGACGGTCGAGACCAAAGGCTGCGGGAATTCCGGTGAGACGTCCGCTCACTCGCATGCCGGCGGGCGCTGGGTCCGGCGCCTTGTCGGTAAGCGTGACGAGAAGTTCCGTAGAGGCCGGCACAGGCTCGCCAACGCGGAGCGGTTCCTTAAGCAGATCGCGCGATCCATAGGATATCGATTTCAGGTAGCAGCCGAATGGGAGGCCGTCGACCGTCACGCGGTAAGCACCTTCATCCAACGGAAGTGTGAATGCGCCGTTGCGGTCAACAGTCGTCAGGCGGGGCCCGGAATCCGAGAACGCTCTATTTGTCACCGTCGACGCGGGAGCATATAGCACCGCCAAGGGACGATGGGTCGTGCCGGAGAATATATCAACGGGTGTTAGCACGAGCCTCAGACTGCTTCGCAGATCGAAGGCATTCGAAGGAATAACAGTCAATCGCGAACCGACAAGCGGAAGCGCACCGCCTTCGGCCACGATCCGGCCACTCACGCGATGAAAGCGCACATAGTCCCGGACATCCGCCACAGCATTCTCCAAGTCGGCGCCTTCGAACCGTGCCCACCCCGGCGCCCCTCCCGGACTCACACGGATCTTGCCGGTGTCGACGCAGAACATAGGCAGCCCAACGTTGTAACTGGGGATGCCCGGACGCTCCGGAGAGGATTGCGCCGCCGGGTTGAGGTCGTTGAGGAACAGAATAAAATGCTGGCCCGGCTGCATTTCCAGGATGTTGAGGGCAAGGCTTTGGACTGCGGCGAATTGTCCCAACGTGTCTGGACCCTTTAAGACGCGCGCTGGAATCAGCAACACGTTGTTTTCGCGAGGTCCGCCACCTCGCGCATCCGGCGCTCCCGGTTTGACGGATTGGACGTACGCTTCCACAATGAGCGCTGCGCCATCGGCCCTTTGTTCAAAAGTTATAGCGCCGAAGGAGGCCCTACCGCCAGTGGCCGGTGGCGTGCAGGCCGCCTTCGGGATCTGCGCCGCAAACAGGAGTGGCGGTGGGCCGATCTCAAGCAGCAGAACGACGCCGGCCAGCATCGAGCCCATCAAGCATCGAATCATTCCACGTCCTCCATTCGCAGCCATCCTATTCCACTTTGATCCGAATTGGCTCGACCATCGAAACACCGTCGATCTTCAAAGGTGTCTTGAGCAAATCCACCGAACCGCCGGTTATCGCCGTGACGGAAGCTGCACCACCCAGAGGTCGTCCCTGGATCGTGTATTCGCCACGGGACAACCAAAACCGGTACAAGCCGTCCCGGGAAGGAGTCATCGTAATTGTCGACTCGGCGGGACCGCCAATTGGTGTGATCGTCAGAAACAGTCCATTGATAACCGTCGGCTTGTTATTCCTGTCGACAACCTGCGCCGTGACTTCGACACCTGTGAACAGCGGCAGCTCGATGGCAATGTCCCGTCCGGCCACGGCCACCGGGACGATAGATGGCCCGCCAAATGCCGTTCCAGCGGGCGCCAAGAGCTGCTCCGTCGTTCTTAACGTGTACCTTCCCGGTGGCACGTTTCGGAATTCGAACACACCATCCGATGTGAATTGCACTGCCGACGCACGCACACTTTCTGCAGAATCTGACATCAGGGTAATCCAAAGGTTGAGTGCAAGCTGCACCGAAGGAATTCCGGTGACGCGGCCGCTCACCTTCACACCGGCCGGAGCCGTGCTCGGTGCCTTATCGGTGAGAGTGACGATCAAATCCGCAGCGGCCGCCTCGCCAGTGCCATCAATGCGAAGCGGTTCCACGAGCAAATCGCGCGAACCATAGGAAATAGATTTCAAGTAGTACCCGAACGGGAGCCCATCGACAGTCACGCGGTACGATCCGGCATCCATCGGCAGTATGAATGCGCCGCCACGATCCACAAACGTGATCCTCGGTCCGGCGTCCAAAGAAGCTCTCGTCTCCACTACAGGAGGCAACGAACCCAACCAGATGGGCCGCGCCGGACCCAGACCTGTCACTGGATTCGCATGCACCGCCACCGTGGGGCGAGGAACGGTTCCCGGCGAGATGCCTGCAGAAGCAACAGGTGTGAGCACAACCTTCAAATTGCCCGGATTATCGATAGCATTCCTGTAAACATTAAAGAGGGAACCCGCAGGCGGAAACGCGCCACTGTCCACCACAATCCGGCCGCTCACGCGTTGAATGCGAACATAGGATTGAATATCCGCGACAGCTTTTTCCAGATCGACGCCCTCGAACCGCGCGCGCATGTAATTTCCTTCCGGACTCACGCGGATCTTGCCGGCATCGATGCAGAGTATCGCCGCCAGCACAACGTTGTATCGGGGAATGCCAGGACGTTCCGGAAAGAGTTGCGCACCTCTTGGGTCCAGGTCGTTGAGGAACAGGATGAAGTGCTGGCCCGGTTGCATTTCAAAGAAGCCCGATGCACGGATTTGGTCGACGGCGAATTGCCCCAGAGCTTCCGGCCCTTTTAGAACACGCACGGGAATCAGCAGCACGTCGTTGCGGGGAATTGGCCCGCCTCGCGCTGGCGGCGCCGCCAGGTCTACAGATTGGACGTACGCTTCCACGATGACCTTTGCGCCATCGGCCACGCGTTCGAAGGTAGCGCCGCCGGGACCATCAAGAATACCGCCGCCGCCAGGCGTGCATGCGGAAGTCGAAGCCTGACCAACAGGATTGCCCCGTGCTTGTGCGGCCGGCGCAGCCAGGAGAAGTGAGGACGGAACTGCGCCAAACAGAAGAACGCCAGCCAGTAGCAAGCGCAGGGTCATTCGATATCCTCCTCACAGAACTACCGTGCACCAAGGATAACTGCCGGGTGAAGGTATTTATTAGAATTGGAAGTATTCGCGGCAATCTTACAATGAAATGCAGCCGACTATCTTGTACGTTCATCGCGCGCGACCGTTCGAATTCAGACCTTCGTACCCGCGACTGAACAAGGTCATATGGGAAGGAATTCGCAGATCGCCTATAATCCTGGGAATGAAGTCGAAAAACACTCCGTCCGCGCCAGCATTGTCCGGCGCGCCCCTACGGGCAGCGATCCGCGAGTCCGTCCAAAAGTTTCTTGACCGCAAGTCCCATGAGTTATTCATATTCGGTTCTGAAGCCAACGGAACCGCCGACCGCCGTTCAGATATCGACATCGGAATCCTTGGACCTCAACCCGTCTCCGGCGCCGTAATGCAGCAGATTCGCGAAGAACTTGAAACCCTACGGACCCTGCGTTCGTTTGATGTCGTGGATTTCAGTCGCGTGGATGAGTCTTTTAAGGCTGAGGCTCTGGAACATGCCGAACGACTCTAAGATTCTCTTTTTGAAGAGGGCCAATCTCCTTCTTAACGATCTGAACCAGGCTTTGTTACGATTCGGCGAAGCGCTGCAACAAACTGAGAATGAGTTCGTTCGGGATGCCGCAATCCAACGATTCGAATTCAGCTTCGAATTATCGTGGAAGGCGATTCAGGCTGCCGCCCGCCTTGAAGGGCAAGACTGCACGTCACCCCGCACAGCGTTCGCAACTGCGTGGCGCAATGGGTGGATCTCCGACGAGCCAGCCTGGCTCGACATGCTCGACGAACGGAACAAGACGTCGCACACCTATAGGGAAGCCATGGCCAAAGAAGTCTTTGATAACCTGCCGCGTCACGTGCCCCATCTCCTGCAACTCCACGAGTCTCTGGTTACCCGGGTTCGGGAAATTGAAATGGAAATGCTGCTGCCTCCGGCGGATAGCTGAACTGCCGCACTATGAATAAGCAACGCAGATTGGGATTGGCATAACAATTGACAATCCGGATCTTCGGACTACCCGAATGGTCTCACTTCGATGGCCAGAGAAACAGCACGGCCTCCATGCAGGCCTTTTCCGGTATGGTGACGGTCGTCTGTTTCGGAGTGTGTCCATCAAGATCCGCGGTGATTTTGTATTCGCCGGGTTGCAGGCCGCCGAATGATGCGTGTCCGCCATCGCTGGTCCGCGCGCCATCTTGTTTTGTCGAGCCGTCCAGCGTCACTTTCACACCCTGCTGTGGGACTTCGGAAGAGGAGGATACCGTCACACGAAGTTCGCTTGCCGCGCCTCCAGATGGTGTCGCGCACCGATGGATCTCCGTACCGATTTTCTTATGGGGTGTGATTGCATCGAGGTCTGCGGTGTCCTGTTCGGTCAACACACCGGAACGCGCGCACGTTGGAGACTCGAGTTTGTCGAGTGGTCCGGTTGCATAGATGATGTACTGCTGGCCCACGGAGTACGATAGCCTTTCAGAAGTCGACATGAATCCTCTTTCGGTGACTACCGTGCCGGTGCGCATTACGATTTCGCTGCGTTCCTCGCCTTTCCATATCTTATCGACCTGGATTCTCGCCAGAATCGGGTCCAGCCATACAACACGACCCGAAAATACAAAGCTGGATCGAGCGAGGGCCGACGGAATGGACTCCCTCCCGGCGCACTGTGCAGAAGCGACCGTCGTCAGGTGCGGCCACAGCATCACGAGCAGGACGGGAATCAGCTTCGTCATTTTCTTCACGGGTTGGGCCTCGCGCCTGGAGCATTCAGCGTGACGCCGCTCACTTCCTTGTCACCAACGACCACGCGTGTCGAAACGGAGGGCATCATCAGCGGCAACGTCCGCGCATCATAATTGCCCGGCGGTACGTTTTGAATCTCAAATGTTCCGTCGCCGAGTATCGGACCTTGAACGGACAGTCCGTCCCGCGGTCCGAATAGGACGACGGTTTGGGGAATCGCGGCTGCCGCCGCGGACTCCATGGAAACATGGCCAGTCACGGTGACTCCCGGAGGATAGGTTGGAGGCTGGACTGCCAGTGGCGCCGGCATACCAGGAAATGTCGCCGCTCCGAGTGCCGACGCAGGTGCGCCAGCAGCAGCCGCCGGGGGTGGCATGTTCGGAACTTCGACGTTCGTCACATCCAAATCGGAGACGACAACCGCAATTTGTGGTGACATTCCCTGCGGCGGCAACACTCGAGCGGAATACACACCGGGAGGAACTCGTTGAAACTCGAACGTTCCATCGGGACGCAGCATTGTTTCACCGACACCGCCTTCGTCAAAAAATCCGAAACCCGACTGCATCCTGATCCATGAATTCGGAGGCAGGGCGCCTCCGGTGACTCGTCCGCTCACCTTCACACCCGGGTCTGTGTTGGGGAGCGCTGACGTCGTCAGAACGACACGCAGATTCCCTGTCGCGCTTGCGGCATCGGGAATCTTGAGTGGCGCCCGCAGAAGATCAGTATCACCAAAAAACATCGACTTGATGGAATAGCCGAACGGCAAACGCGCGGCGATCTTCCACTCGCCAGGCGAAAGGTTCGAAACGAGCATCGCTCCATCCGATCGAGGTCCAAAAGGCGCTGTTGATCGTGTACCGGTGTCACGGACCCCGATCAGTTGCATCAGCGAAGCAATCATCGCGCTGGGAAGGGGAGGACTTGCATTGAGCATGCCCGCGGTGCCCGGATTCAAGGGGACAGGCAACCGGCTTCCGTCCTCTACCGTGACCTGCCCGATAATGAGCGGACCCGCCGTGAGCTCGATGGTCGTGTCCGCGTCTTTGACTTCGATTTGGATCATTGGAGGCGGGCTCAGGTTCAGCGGATTCGTGCGAACGCTGTATGTCCCGGGCAGGACCTTCTGAAATTCAAATCTGCCGTTGGGCGAAACCAACGCTTCAATCGGTTGCCCGCCGCGTTGTCCCGCGTTCGTGGATACCAGTGTCACACGAACGAACCCGTCAGGAATGGCGCCGGGGAGCCCCTTTATTTGACCGGACACGCGAACTCCCGTGGATTGCGCCAACGGGAAGTCGATTCCAGTCAGGGTGGAATTGGCTATAACCGCGACAGTGCGGGCTTCTGCGAGAGTCCGCACGCCGGGGTAGTAGGTCGGCAGATCCAGAAGACCCGCGGTGATGTAGTAACGTCCGGGCGAAACATTCTCAAGATGGTAACGGCCATCATTGTCGGTCGTCGTCAGCCGTTCGAGCGTCGCCGCATCCATTGCGGCAACGCCAGGCTGGAGCACCGCCATTGCCGTAATCCGAACTCCAGCGACGGACGCGCCATTCGTGGAATGGATCTGTCCTGTTACGATTCCATTGCCTTGCTGCACAGGCGTTACAGCTTGCGCTGCGAGCACAGCGGACAGGCTAATCAGGGCGATCAGGCCGAGTATTCTCATCGAACTATTTTCGGGGGGTGGAACTCGAATACAGTACTGCTGCTGGTTCATAAACACAAGTTCACATGAAATCGCTACCGCATTTCGCCGCGGCGATCCTATGCTTTCCGGAAGCTCGGCATCAAATACCACAACGGAGAAATGAAATGACGAAATCACTTCCAGCCGGCATCGGCGTTAGTGTGATCCTCGCCGCAGTCATCGGCATGGCATCGGCGCAAACACAGCCCGCCACCGTCGACGGACTTGTCGGTGCGGCAAAGAATGCTGCGGGGCTCGACTGGTCCGGCACGTTCCTTCGCCTTTGCATACCGCCTCCTCCTGCCGCTCCTGCGCGAGCTGCAACGCCCTCCACACCGGCCGCGCCCGCGGCGCGCGGCGGAACTCCGGCAAGAGACACCTGGTACGCGGAGCCCGCCAAGGTTGCAGACAACCTCTACTTCCTCGGAACGAAAATCCACAGCGCGTGGGCAATCGTCGGCAGCGACGGCATCATCATCCTCGAAGCGTTGTATGACTATGCTGCCCCCGACGAGATCATCGGTGGCATGAAAAAGCTTGGCCTGGATTCCCGCAAGGTCAAATACGTCATCCTCTCGCATGCCCATGCGGATCACGACGGAGGTGCAAAGCTGCTTCAGGATGAGATCCCGGGCGTTCACCTCGTGTATGGCGCCGAAGACTGGGACGCGGTCGATCGGTCTACCAACCATGCCGGCGGCAAGCCGAAACGCGACGTCGTTGGTACCGACGGTATGAAGATTTCCGTGGGTGACGCCTCGGTTCAGATTGTCACCATGCCGGGACATACTCCCGGGACGCTCTCTTTCTTATTTGAAGTGAAGGACAACGGCAAGCCTTTGCGCATTGCCTATGTCGGCGGTACGGCCATCCCGTTTAATGGCGATGCCTCGTACTATGACGGCTACCTCGCATCGTCGAAAAAATTGGCGCGCGCTGCAGCCGATTTCGGCGCCACGGTGCTGATGTCGAACCACAGCGAGTTCGACGACGCTTATTTCAGGGCGCGCGTTGCTGCCGCCCGCAAGCCCGGCGAAGCGAATCCCTACGATGTCGGCAAGGAAGCGGTCGGCCGCTACTTTTCCGTCGTCCAGTTCTGCACTGAAGCGGCGAAATTGCGAGCCGCCACTAAATGAATGGCCAAGTGAAGTGAATGAGGCTTTGTCCAAAAAGTCCCGTTTGCCTGTAGGCGCGGTCTATGACCGCGCGCGATCCTGAGTGTAAGTTACTGTGGAATGAGAAATCGTGCGCGGTCATAGACCGCGCCTACAGTTTGTGAATGAAGGAGGAGGATATGAGATCGACAATCCGTTATTTCCTGTCCGTGGCAGCGGTGGCCGCGCTTTCCGTACACCTCCTGGGACAGGGACAGGCGATTCCATACGACAAGATCGAAATCAAAACCGAAAAGATCGCGCCGAATCTTTACATGTTGTCGGGTTCCGAAAATGTGGATCCCGGGCATCCGGATGGCGCCGGCGGCCGGATCGGCGTGCTCGCCGGACCGGACGGCATCTTCATGGTCGACGCGCAGTATCTGCAGATCGGTGACAAGGTGCTGGCGGCCGTACGAAAAATCGATTCGGGGCCCATCCGCTTCCTCGTCAACACGCATATTCATCCCGATCACTCCGCCGGCAACCCGACATTTGCCAAACTCGGCGCCGTGATCCTCGCGCGTGAAGAACTCCGCGAAGGGATGCTGCGTACGAATGGAGGGGACCCTGCAAGACTTCCCGTCATCACCTACGGCATGGGCGATCCGGTAAGGCTTCGAATGAATGGCGAAACCGTGGAGCTGATTCCTGTTCGAGCCGCGCACACCGGCGGCGATACGATGATCCGATTTGTGAACGCGGACGCCATCATGGTCGGCGATTTCTATCGCAACTTCGGGTATCCCTTTATCGATGTTGCCAACGGCGGTTCGCTGAAAGGCGCGCTCGAAGCTCTGGACCAGACCATGAAGATCGCGGGGCCCAATACAAAGTTGATCCCGGGCCACGGAACCTACATCAATCGAACGGATATCGTCCCTTACCGCGACATGATTCTCGGTGTGCAGGCGAAGGTGCAGCAACTGATTGCGCAGGGCAAGACCGAAGCGGAAGTTCTGGCCGCGAAAGTCACCGCACCCTACGACGCAAAAGTCCCAGGCGGTCTCCTGCCGGCCGGAAACGGCACGAGCGCGGATCGCTTCGTCCGCATGGTGTACCAGCAGCTGAAGGACGGTAAGTGACTCGAGAGCCGGACCAGATGGCGCCACAATACTTCGTTTACACCGGCAGTGAGTTACTGGGTTATTCGCTTCTTGAGCGGGGCGCTGCGACGGTTCTCAACCGCAGCGGCAGATTTTATCCGGATGAGGATTATTACAAGTACGCAGAAACGCTTATCGAACATACGGAAGCGATGAATGACAACTACGAAGAGGTTGTCAAAGCGGCGTATCTGGGAGATGACGAATACACGCATCGAGCGGTAAAGCGGTACGAAAAAGTGTCCGCTCAGGTCGCTGCTTTGAACTTGTTTGTTGCCGACGAGAGGGGCCGGCGGCTTCGGGCCACTGAAGTTCGAATCGACGACTATACGGCGAAGTACGGCGACGCCGACGAGGTCTGGCTGGAAATTGTCGCCGAAGATCAGGAGGCGTACGATGCGTTCTTCTCCTGATGGTCCTGATGGTCCTGCTGCCGCTGTTGTCGGGACGTACAGCTGGCAGCTATCCGGATGCCGTTGCTCCAAACAGGAGTCCCGCATGGAACCGCATCCGCCATTCATTCACCGGATTACATCCGTCTGACAACCCATACGATTAAGACGATCACCAATATAGTTCCGAGCATTCCGTATCCAAGCATTGCGGTCTCCTTTCGTTCAAGGTGCTTCCAATGTGGGGCGCCTTGTGACGCGGTCTTTAGTTCTTTCATTTATATCCTGGATGATTGGGCGACTGCTGTGCAGTTTCGTACAGGATCAGACGCTACAAGACCGTTTCTTTCACTGCACGCTGGAGGCCGCTCGGAAAATCAGCAACGACTCAGGAATCTTCGGGCTCTTCGTTGATCGCAGCAAAGGGTAGTCGGCGAATTACAGATCGTGGGCGGTCACAGACCGCCCCTACAGTCTCTTATGCCGGCGCCGGCCTTTCCTGTGGCGGAACCGGCAACGGCAGAACATTCTTCCCCGGCGCGGGGATCCGCTTCTCCGGTTTCGTTTCAATTTTGGGAGTCCGTCGTTGTTCCAAGGGCTGGCCGGCGATCAGCATTTGAATCTCGACCGCATCCAGGGATTCCCGTTCCAGCAGCGATTCGGCGATTCGAATCAAGGCATCGCGATTCCCGGTGAGAATGCCTTTCGCCCGCTGATACCCAATAATGATGAGCTTGCGGACTTCGTCATCAATCGAAACTGCGGTGCTCTCGCTGTAATCCCGGTGTTGAGCAATTTCGCGGCCGAGGAAAATCTGTTCTTCCTGTTTGCCGAACGTCAGCGGACCGAGCGACGACATTCCAAACTGGCATACCATCTGGCGTGCCAGTCCCGATGCCTGTTCGATATCATTACTTGCGCCCGTCGTCATCGTATCCAGAAACAATTCCTCCGCAAGGCGGCCACCCATCATGATGGCGAGTCGTCCTTCCAGATATGCCTTGGGATACGTATGACGGTCGTCCACCGGAAGCTGCTGAGTGACGCCAAGCGCCATACCCCGCGGAATGATGGTGACTTTGTGCAGCGGATCGGCGCCTTCGGTGAGGACAGCCACCATGGCGTGCCCGGCTTCGTGATAGGCCGTCACACGCTTTTCGTAGTCGTTGATGAGCATCGACTTTCGTGCCACGCCCATCATGACCTTGTCTTTGGCCAGTTCAAAATCTTCGTGGGTGACCGATTTCTGGTTCAGTCGAGCGGCATTCAATGCGGCTTCGTTCACCAGATTCGCCAGATCCGCACCGGAGAAACCCGGAGTGCTTCGGGCAACCACGGAAATATCGACATCTTCAGACAGCGGAATCTTGCGGACATGCACCGATAGAATGCCTTCGCGGCCTCGAACGTCTGGCCGTGGCACCACGACGCGGCGATCGAATCGTCCTGGCCTGAGAAGTGCCGGATCGAGAACGTCCGGCCGGTTGGTTGCCGCGATGAGAATGACG
>Ga0134122_10003764_pt1 | contig 11286 bp, 11 predicted proteins | sample KB302_FD_96461 | JGI IMG/M metagenome (GOLD analysis project Ga0134122, IMG submission 96461) | Terrestrial soil microbial communities without Nitrogen fertilizer from Kellogg Biological Station, Michigan, USA - KB3-0-2 | ecosystem: Environmental > Terrestrial > Soil > Unclassified ...
CGTGAGGGGCAGGTCGGTTCGCTGCTGCTCGTACAGGGCGCGCTCGAAGATGTCCCGCGTTTCGCGCGTCACCACCGGCACGACGAAATGCACGTCGTGCACTTCCTGCCGGAAACGGTGCGCGGTGAGCACGAAGGTGGTCGCCATGTATTGCAGCTCCGAGCGCCGGCTCCCGGGCAGGAGCGCGACGATCAGCTTGCCGGAAGGCAGGCGCAGCTGGGCGCGGGCTTCGTCGCGCGGCGGCTTTTCGGGAATGATGTCGGCCAGCGGATGGCCGACGTAGGTTACCGGCACGCCGATCTTCTCGTAGAGCGGCGCCTCGAAGGGGAACATGACCAGGATGTGGTTTACCGCCCGCGCCACCCGGTGCACGCGCCAGCGGCGCCACGCCCAGATCGTCGGGCTGACGTAGTGCATCGTCGGAATCCCCGCCTCCTTCAGCTGCTGCTCGAGGCCGAGGTTGAACTCCGAGGAATCGATGCCGATGAACAGGTCGGGGCGCTCGGCGAGCAGCTCTCGCGCAAGCTGCCGGCGGATACCGGCGATCTCGCGGTAGTGCAGCAGCGCCTCGGTGATGCCGCGCACCGAGAGCCTCTCCATGGGGTAGTGCGAGCGGAACCCCTGGCTCATCATGCGCGGCCCGCCGATGCCGGCGAAGTGCGCCGGCCGGCCGCGCGTCTTGATCGCCTCGATCAGGTGCGCGCCGAGCTGGTCGCCGGAAGCCTCGCCGGCCACCATGCCGACGCGCAGGGGTGAGGCCATCTAGCGGATGACGCCCCGCTTCGACTGGGCGACGAAGTCGAGGATGTCGCGCACCGGGCTGCATTCCCTCGCCTGCGCCTCGAGCTCGCGCTTCGCCTCCTCCAACCCGAGCCCGCTGCGATACAGGGTGCGAAAGGCCTTCTTCAGACCCGCAATCGCCTCGGGCGCGAAGCCGCGGCGCTTGAGGCCCTCGGCGTTGATGCCGATCGGCCGCGCCATGGGTCCGGCCGCCATCACGTACGGCGGCACGTCCTGCGACAGGCTCGAGCCCATGCCGGTGAACGCGTGCGCGCCGACGTGCACGAACTGGTGCACCAGCGTCATGCCGCCGAAGATCACCCAGTCGCCGACGACGACATGGCCGGCGAGCTGGACGCCGTTGGCGAAGATGGTGCGGCCGGCGATCTGGCAGTCGTGCGCGATGTGGCAGTACGCCATGATCCAGTTCTCGTCGCCGAGGCGCGTCACGCCCACGTCCTGCGCGGTACCGCGGCTGATGGTCACGTACTCGCGGATGGTGTTGCCGTCGCCGATCTCGACCGAGGTCGGCTCGTCGCCGTACTTCTTGTCCTGCGGCGGCGCGCCGAGCGACGCGAAGTGGAAGATCCGGTTGCGGCGGCCGATGCGCATCCGGCCGTCGAGCACCACGTGCGAGCCGAGCCACGTCTCCTCGCCGACTTCGACCTGGGGGCCGATGACGCAGTACGGGCCGACCGTGACGCCGCGCGCCAGGCGCGCGCCGGGGTCGACGAGCGCAGTCGGATGGATGCCCGCGGTCATTTCTTCGCCGGCGCGATGGTGCAGAGGATCGACGCTTCGGCGACCACGTCGCCGTCGACGCGTGCCACGCAATTGAACTTGCCGATGCCGCGCATGGCCCGGTCGAACGTCACCTCGAGCTCGAGCTGGTCGCCGGGGACCACGGGCTTCTTGAAGCGCGCATCGTCGATGCCGAGGTAGTAGTAGATCTGGTCGGTGCGGGGCGCGTCCTCGGCCAGCATCGCCAGGATCGCCGCCTGCGCGAATGCCTCGAGGATCAGCACGCCGGGCATGATGGGCCGGCCGGGAAAGTGGCCCTGGAAGTACGGCTCGTTCGCCGAGACATTCTTCACCGCGACCACGCGCTTGCGCGGCTCGCATTCCTTCACGCGGTCGATCATGAGAAAGGGATAGCGGTGCGGGATGAGCTCCAGGATCCGCTGCAGGTCCATCTTCATCATTTCTTGCCCGCCTTTCCTTCGAGAGCCCGCACGCGTTCGGCCAGCTCGGAGAGCCGGCGCACCAGGACCGCGGTGCGCGCCCAGGCGCTCTTCTCCTCGATCGGGAAGAGCGCGGTGTACGTGCCCGCCTTGAGGATCGAGCTCGGCACCGCGGTGCCGCCCGAGATCTCCACCTTGTCGACGATCTTGAGGTGCCCGCCGATCATCGCCGCGCCGCCGATCGTGCAATGCTTGCCGATTTCGGTGCTGCCGGCGATGCCGGTGCAGGCGGCGATCGCGGTGTGCGCGCCGATGCGCACGTTGTGGCCGATCTGGATCAGGTTGTCGAGCTTCACGCCTTCCTCGATCACCGTGTCCTGCAGGGCGCCGCGGTCGATGGTGCAGTTGGCGCCGATCTCGACGTCGTCGCCGATACGCACGCCCCCGATCTGCGGGATCTTCAGCCAGCGGCCGCCGTCGTTGGCGAGGCCGAAGCCGTCGGCGCCGATCACCACGCCGGAGTGCACCACGACGCGCGCGCCCAGGGTGCAGCCCGGATAGATCACGACCCGCGGATAGAGACAGGTGTCGTCGCCGATCTGCACGCCCTCCCCGACCACGCAGCCCGGGCCGATCGAGATGCGCGCCCCGAGGCGAGCCCCGGGAGCGACCACCGCGGAGGGATGCACGCCCGGACCCTGGTGGCTGGCCGGATTGAAGAGCTGCGAGACGCGGGCGAAGTAGACGTAGGGTTTCTCGCAGACGATGCGCGGCCGCGCAGTGAGGCTCTCGCCTTCGGCGGCGACGATCACCGCGCCGGCGCGGGTCGCGGCCAGCTTCGCCTTCAGCTTCGGATCGGCGAAGAAGGTGATCTGCTCCGGCGTGGCGTGCTCGAGGGAGCCGACCTGGCTGACGAGCGTGCCGGCGTCGCCGGCGACGCGACCGCCGAGGCGCGTTGCGATCTGCCCGAGCGTGAGCGGCCCCGGCATCGGCCTATTTCGCCGGCGGCTTGCTCTCGAGCGCCTTGATCACCTTGTCGGTGATGTCGATGCGCGGACTGCGGTACACGGCGTCCTGCAGGACCAGGTCAAACTTCTCCTGCTCGGCGATCTGGTTGATCACCCGGTTCGCCTGCTCCACCACCTGCGCCAGCTCTTCGTTGCGGCGCTGGTTGAGGTCCTCGCGGAACTCGCGCTGCTTGCGCTGGAACTCGCGATTGAGCTCGCCGAACTCGCGCTCGCGGTTGCGCCGCTGGCCCTCGCTCATCGTCACCGCGTTCTTCTCGATGTCGTCCTGCATGCGCTTCAGCTGGTCGGCGACCTTGGCGAGCTCCTGGTCGCGCTTCTGGAATTCGGCTTCGATCTTGCGCTGCGCGCGCACCGCCGGCGCGGCCTCGCGCAGGATGCGCTCGGTGTTGACGTAACCGATCTTCATCGACGTCACGCCCGTCGCCGGGGCGGAAGACTGCGCCGAGACGCCGAGCGTCGTCACCGCCAGGAGCGCGGCCAGGACCAATCGTGTCGTGTGGAGGGTATTCAAGCTTCAGAACGCGGTACCGAAGGTGAATTGTAGCCTCTGCACGTGGTCCGTGCTTTTGGCGTTGAGCGGCTGCGCGAACGACAGGCGGAGGGGACCGAACGGCGATGACCAGGAGAAGCTCAGGCCGGTCGAATAGCGCAGGTCGTTGAGCTGGTAGCGGTTGAAGAAGACGTTGCCGCCGTCGACGAACCACGCGAGGCGCAGCGACTTGTCCTGCAGCGCACCGGGAACCGGGAACAGCACTTCCATGCCGCCGGTGAGCTTGCGGTTGCCGCCCAGCGTCGTGCCGAACTCGTCGGTCGGGCCGAGGCTGAGCGAGCTGTAGCCGCGCACCGATCCCGGCCCGCCGGCGTAGTAGTTCTTGAAGAACGGCAGCGGCTTCTCGCTGTATCCCTCGGCGAAGCCGACGTCGATGCCGGCGAAGAACGTGTAGATGCGGGTCAGCGGGACGTAATACTGCTGCTGGAAGCCGAGGCGGTAATACTGCAGGTCGCCGGCGGCGACCTCGCTGGTGGCGCGCGTGAGCGAGCCGGCGTTGGTCTGGATCAGGCTGTCGCGCGTGTCCCGCGACCAGCCGGCGGTCAGCGCCCCGTAGGTGTACTGGTGGCCGAACTGGTCGACGAAATCGAGGTACTGCTTCGGGCTGGTCTCGAAGGTGTCGAGCCGGACCCGTTCCATGTTGAAGCCCGTGTCGATGCGCGAATACTCGGAGATCGGGTAGCCGAACTTGATGCCGCCGCCATAGGTATCGGTGGCGTAGGCGCCGACCACGAGCTGCGACGCGTTGGTCTTGCGGCGGTAGACGTCGAATCCCTGGCTGACGCCGTCGACGGTCCAGTAGGGATTGAGGAAGGACAGCGAATAGACCTTGTTGACGCTGCCGCTGTTGACGTTGAAGGAAAGGAAGTTGCCGGTGCCGAACACGTTCGCCTGGGTGAGCGACGCCGACAGCGCCAGCTTCTCGACGTTGGAGAAGCCGAGGCCGAACAGCAGCGCCCCGGTCGGCCGCTCCTTGAGGCTGTAGAGGATGTCGACCTGGTCGGGGCTCTGCTCGACCGGCTGGGTCTCGACGTTGACCTCGCTGAAGTAGCTGGTGCGGTCGATGCGCCGGCGGGAGAGCTGGATGCGCGAGGCGTCGTAGTAGGCGCCCTCGATCTGCCGCATCTCGCGGCGCACCACCTCGTCGCGCGTCTTGACGTTGCCCGCGACGTCGATGCGCCGCACGTACACGCGGCGACCCGGGTCGATGACGATGTTGAACGCCACCGTGCGCTTCTCCTTGTCGACGTCGGGGATGGCGTTGGCGTTGGCGAAGGCGTAACCGTCGTTGCCCAGGCGGTCGGTGATCGCCTTGGTGCTGGCGGCAAGCTTTTCGCGCGAGAAGACGTCGCCGGTCCTGAGCTGTACCAGCCGCTCGAGCTCCTCGCGCGGCACCAGCATCTGCCCGGAGAGGCGCACGCCGGTGACGGTGTACTTCTCGCCCTCGGTGATATTGACCGTGACGTAGATGCCCAGCCGGTCGGGCGTGATCTGCACCTGCGTCGACTCGATGTTGAAGTCGAGGTAGCCGCGGTTCTGGTAGAACGAGCGCAGCGTCTCCAGGTCGGCGGCGAGGCGCTCGCGCGCGTAGCGGTCGTGCTTGGTGTACCAGGTGAGCCAGCCCGGGGTGCGCAGCACGAACTGGTCGATCAGCTCGTCCTCGCTGAAGGCGCGCGCGCCGACGATGTTGATGCCGCGGATCTTCGCCACGTCGCCTTCGGTGACGGTGATGTTGATCGCGACGCGGTTGCGCTCGAGCGGCGTCACCGTGACCTGCACCGCGGTCGCGTACAGGCCCCGCGACAGGTACTGGCGCTTCATTTCCTGCTCCGCGGCGTCGAGCAGCGCGCGGTCGAAGATGCGGCCCTCCGCGAGTCCCAGCTCGCGCAGCGCCTTCTTGATGTTGTCGGGCTCGAATTCCTTCATGCCGACGAAGTCGATCTGCGCGATCGCCGGGCGCTCCTGCACGAGCACGACCAGCACGTCGTTGTCGACCTCGAGGCGCACGTCCTGGAAGAAGCCGGTGGCGTACAGCGCGCGCACCGCGCGCCGCGCCTTGTCCTCGTCCATCGTCTCGCCGACCTTGATCGGCAGGTAGCTGAAGACGGTGCCGGCCTCGGTGCGCTGCAGTCCCTCGACGCGGATATCCTTGACGACGAAGGGCTGGAAGGATTGCGCCCCCGCGCCGGCGGCGGCCACGAGCAGAATCGCGGCGCATACCGCGGCGAGCCCTCTGCGCATCAGGTCAACCGGTCAGGAGACGATTGAGGTCGTTGTAGAACGCGAATGCCATCATCACCAGCAGCAGCGCCAGGCCGACGCGCTGGCCGAGCTCCATGGCCCGCTCCGACACCGGCCCGCCCTTGACGAGCTCGATCGCGTAGTACATCAGGTGCCCGCCGTCGAGCAGCGGGATCGGCAGCAGGTTGAGCACGCCGAGGCTGATGCTGATCAGGGCGAGGAAGCTGATGTAGGAGATCCAGCCCATCTGCGCCGACTGGCCGGCGAAATCGGCGATCGTCACCGGCCCGGAGAGATGCTTCCAGGAGACTTCGCCGATCAGCATGCGCCCGAGCATCTTCAGGCTGAAGACCGAGATGTCCCAGGTCTTGGCGGCGCCTTTCGCGAGGCTGGCGAGCGGGCCGTGTTGCACGCGGATCAGGATCTTGTCGGTGTGCGAGGCCGGCACGCGCGGCGCCGCGCCGATGCGCCCGACACGGCCCTGTCCCGCTGCCACCGCTTCCGGCGTCACCTGCGTGGTTCTCGTCGCACCGTCGCGCTCCAGCGTGAGCTGAAGCGGCACTCCCGGATGGGCGCGGACTGCGGCGACCAGGGCTTCCCAGGTGTCGATGTCCTTGCCGTCCGCGCGCAGGACGCGGTCGCCCGGCGCGAGGCCGGCGCGCTCGGCCGGGCCGCCGGCGACCAGCTGACCGAGGACCGGGTCCAGCGCCGGCCGCCAGAGGCGCAGGCCGATGCGCTCGAGCACGTCGCCTTCCACTTCGTTCGCCGGGAACTCGCGCAGGTCGATGGTCACGGTGGCGATGTGGCCGCGCTCGTTGAGCGTCTCGAGGCGCACCGCCTGCCGCTGCAGCGCGGCCTGCAGGATCTGCCAGCGCAGGTCCTGCCAGGTTGCGACCGGCTCGCCCTCGACCGAGCGCACGGTGTCGCCGGTCGCGATGCCCGCCGCAGCGGCAAGCGTGCCCGCGGGTGGCGCGGCGAGGACCGGCCGCGCTTCCGGCAGGCCGTACATGAAAAGGCCGGCATAGACGAGCACGGCGAAGATGAAATTGAACAACGGCCCGGCGATGACGATCGCGATGCGCCGCCAGACGGTCTGGCGGTTGAAAGCGCGGTCCGCCTCCTGCGGATCGACCGGCCCTTCCCGCTCGTCGAGCATCTTGACGTAGCCGCCGAACGGCACCGCGGCGATCACCCATTCCGTCTGGTCCTTGCCAACGCGCTTTACGAACAGGGACCTGCCAAAACCAACCGAGAAACGAAGGACCTTCACACCGCACAGCCGCGCGACGAGGTAGTGGCCGTATTCGTGCACCACGATCAGCACGCCGAGCGCGACGATGAACGCGACGACGGTGTGAATGAAGCTCATGCGGCCTGGGCCAGGACGCGCGCCGCGGCGAAACGGCGGGCATGGTCGTCGGCGACGAGAATTTCCTCGAGGCCGGACGCCGGGCGTCCGGGCAGCGCCGAAAGGGTGTCGGCGATCACGCGGGCGATGGCGGTGAACCGCAGCCGCGCGCCGAGGAACGCTTCGACGGCGATCTCGTTGGCGGCGTTCAGCACCGCGGCGGCGGTGCCGCCCGCGCGCAGCGCCGCATAGGCGAGCGGCAGGCACGGGAAGCGGGCCTCGTCCGGCCGCTCGAAGCTGAGGTTCTTCAGCGCGGCCAGGTCGAGCGACTTCGCGCCCGACTCGATGCGTGCCGGGAAGCCGAGCGCGTGGGCGATCGGCACCCGCATGTCGGGGTTGGAGAGCTGCGCGATCATCGAGCCGTCGACGTACTCGACCAGCGAATGGACGATGCTTTGCGGATGAATCAGCACTTCGATCCGCTCGGGCGGCATGTCGAACAGCCAGCGCGCCTCGATCACCTCCAGGCCCTTGTTCATCATGGTCGCCGAGTCGACCGAGATCTTGCGCCCCATGACCCAGTTCGGGTGCGCGCAGGCCTGGTCGGGGGTCACCGCCGCCAGCGCTTCGAGGGGCGCGGTGCGGAACGGCCCGCCCGAGGCGGTGAGAACGATCTTGCGGACCGCCATGCGGTCCGAGAAGCACTGGAAGACCGCGTTGTGCTCGCTGTCGATCGGCAGCAACTCGGCGCCGGAACGCTTCGCCGCCTCGATGACGAGCGGCCCGCTCATGACGAGCGCTTCCTTGTTGGCGAGCAGCACCCGCTTGCCGGCCCGCGCCGCGGCCAGGGTCGAGGGCAGCCCCGCCGCGCCGACGATCGCCGCCATCACGACCTTGCAATCGGCGTGGGCGGCGATTTCGTCGAGCGCCTTCGCGCCGAACAGGAGCTCGGTGCGCTCTTTTGAAAATTCTCTCCTGAGACCGGAGTTCTCCTGGGTTCCCGAAAGAACCGCGTAGCGGGGCTTGTGGATGCGGCACAGCTTCAAGAGCGCATCCGCGGACCGGTTCGCAGTCAACGCGAAGACCTGGTAGCGATCGGGATGGCGCGCAGCCACGTCGAGCGTGCTCGCACCCACCGATCCGGTTGCGCCAAGGACGGCGAGATTCACGCCAGCGCCCTCAGGTAGGGCCAGAGCAGCGCCGCTGCCGGCAGCGCTGCGGTCGCGCTGTCGATGCGATCGAGTACCCCGCCGTGGCCGGGCAGAAGCGTGCCGCTGTCCTTGACTGCGGCCTGCCGCTTGACGGCCGATTCGAACAGGTCACCCACGATGCTGAGCACGGCGAGCAGTGCCGCGGCGAGGAGATACGGCACCCAGAAAAGCCCCTCGAAGAAAGTTCCGCAGATGATAGCGTAGACGAGCGCGCCGGCCGTTCCGCCGATCGCTCCTTCCCAGGTCTTGCCGGGACTGATTTCCGGCGCCAGCTTGTGCCGCCCCCAGGCGCGGCCGACAAAGTACGCCGCGGTATCGGCGATCCACACGAACAGCAGCACGAGCAGGACTTCCAGCGGCTCCATGATCGCGAAGGCGAGCGCGGCGGGAAGGACCACCAGGAAACCCGCGACGCCGAGCCCACGCGCCCGCACGCCGCGCCACAGCCACAGCGGCGCGGCGACGACCCAGAACAGGCAGGCGAGGATCAGGCACCAGTGCCTGATCTCCAGACGGGCGAGCACGACCTGCATGTAGAGGAAAAGCAGCACGAAGCCGCAAGCCATCGCGCCGGCGTAGATCCATGCGGCGGCCCCCGCCGGGCGGCACAAGCGCCCCCACTCGAAGCCCGCCAGCGCGACGATCGCCACGACCAGCGCCGCGAACCACGGCCGCGGGAGGAAAAACAGCGCTGCAAGCAGCACGGCGATCAAGGCCGCGGCTGTTGCTACGCGCGCCGCCAACCCGCCTTTCAGGCGACCTCGGCCCGCTTCGCCTGCGCGACCTGGTCGCTGGTGCGCCCGAAGCGGCGTTCGCGGCCGCGGTAGGAGACGATCGCCGCGTCGAGCGCCGCGGCGTCGAAGTCGGGCCACAGCGTGTCGGTGAAATAGAACTCGCTGTAGGCGAGCTGCCAGAGCAGGAAGTTGCTGATCCGCTGCTCGCCGCCGGTGCGGATGAAGAGGTCGGGCTCCGGCGCGTAGCTCATCGCCAGGTACGGCGAGAGCTTCTCCTCCTGGATCTCCTTCACGTCCGGGTTTTCCCTGATGAACCGGTTCACCGCCTGCAGGATGTCCCAGCGGCCGCCGTAGTTCGCCGCAATGGTGAGCGTCAGCCGCTGATTGGCCGCGGTGTGCTGCTCCGCCTGCTCGATCAGGCCGTGAATCTTCGGGCCGAAGCGCTGCGTGTCGCCGACCACCTTCAGGCGCACGCCGTTCTTGTGCAGCTTCTCCACCTCGTTCGAGAGCGCCGCCTGGAAGAGCTGCATCAGCAGCGTCACCTCCTCCGCCGGCCGGCGCCAGTTCTCGGAGCTGAAGGCGAACAGCGTCAGGTAGCCGATGCCGCGGTCGATGCAGGCGGTCACGGCGTCGCGCACCGACTCGACGCCGCGCCGATGGCCGATGATGCGCGGCAGCAGCTGGCGCTTCGCCCAGCGGCCGTTGCCGTCCATGATGATGGCGACGTGGCGCGGCGTGTCGCCGTGCCCGGGAACCTCCTTGGTGGAGCTGGCGTGGCTCATAGCGCCATCAGCTCCTTTTCCTTCTCCTGCAGCAGGCGGTCGATTTCGCCGATGTGCTTGTCGGTCATCTTCTGCATCTCGTCGAGCGCGCGGCGCTCGTCGTTCTCCGACACTTCGTGTTTCTTCAGCCCGTCCTTGAGGTGCTGGATGGCGTCGCGCCGCTGGTTGCGCACCGCGACGCGGGCGTTTTCGGCCTCGTGCTTCACGACCTTGACGAGCTCCTTGCGCCGCTCCTCGGTCAGCGAGGGCATGGGCAGGCGGATCGTGTCGCCGCTCGTGGAGGGGTTGAGGCCGAGGTCCGACTCGCGGATGCCCTTCTCGATGGTCGGGATGAGCTTCTTCTCGAAGGGCGTGACGCCGATGGTGCGGGCGTCGAGCAGGATGATCTTGGCGACCTGGTTGATCGGCGTCGGCGTGCCGTAGTAGTCGACCACCACGTGGTCGAGCAGGCCGGTATGCGCGCGGCCGGTGCGGACCTTGCCGAGGTCGCCCTTGAAGGCCTGCACGCTCTTGTCCATCTTCTGCTCGGTGCTCTTTTTGAGATCGGCGATTACCAGGGCCATAGCCACCCCATCATACGTGAACGAGCGTGCCCTCGTCCTCGCCGAGGATGACGCGACGCAGGGCGTCCTTCTTGAAAATGCTGAAGACGTTGATCGGCAGCTTCTGGTCGCGGCACAGCGTCAGCGCAGTGGCGTCCATGACCTTGAGGTTGCGCGCGATCGCCTCGTCGAAGCTGATCCTGGCGTAGCGCGTCGCGCGCGGGTCGCGCTTCGGATCGGCGGTGTAGACGCCGTCCACCTTGGTCGCCTTGAGCACGATCTCGGCGCCCATCTCGCTGCCGCGCAGCGCGGCCGCCGTGTCGGTGGTGAAGAAGGGGTTGCCGGTGCCGGCAGCGAAGATCACCACCTTGCCCTCCTCCAGGTAGCGGATCGCCTTGCCGCGGATGTAGGGCTCGACCACCTGCTCGATGTTGAGCGCCGACTGCACGCGGCTCGCGACGCCGGCGCGGCGCATCGCATCCTGCAGCGCCAGCGCGTTCATCACCGTGGCGAGCATGCCCATGTAGTCGGCGGTGGCGCGGTCCATGCCGGCGGTGCCCGGCGAAACGCCGCGGAAGATGTTGCCGCCGCCGATCACGACGCCGATCTCGACGCCGAGGCGCGAGACCTGCGCGACCTCGGCGACGATCGCTTCGATGGTCTGCCGGTTGACGCCGAAAGGATCCTCGCCCATCAGGGCCTCCCCCGACAGCTTCAGCAGAATCCTTTTGTATTTGGGCGTCAATGCCGGCGTCGTCAGTGGCTGGGCTGCGCTTTCTCGATCCCTTCGCCGACGACGAGGAAGGAATAGCCGTTCACCTTCGCCTTCTTCGCGTTCAGCATCTTCTCGATGGTCTGCTTGTCGTCCTTGATGAACGGCTGGCCCATC
>Ga0134122_10003767_pt1 | contig 11281 bp, 18 predicted proteins | sample KB302_FD_96461 | JGI IMG/M metagenome (GOLD analysis project Ga0134122, IMG submission 96461) | Terrestrial soil microbial communities without Nitrogen fertilizer from Kellogg Biological Station, Michigan, USA - KB3-0-2 | ecosystem: Environmental > Terrestrial > Soil > Unclassified ...
CCCGTCAGTTACTACGTTGCCGCACTTATACACTCCTCTCCAATCGTTACAACATATCGCAACGTTACCATTGTACCGGATGGAAAGTTCACGAAATGGTTTAGCGCATCTAGCCACGAGGGGTCGCTTAAGAGGCGCAGATCCATTTCCACAATGGTTATTGAGTGTTGCATGCACCCCTCCACTAGCCGTTGTTATATCCTGCACACGTATAAACTTGCGCGCTTTGTGACCATAGCGATTGTGAGGGCTGAATTCCTTTTCATCTGGATAACGATGATAATCAAACGATGCTTCTAAACCATCAACTTGAAATTCTTCCTTGAAAGCCGCGTCTATCTTGTCTTTGATCTTAACGTACTCGTACGCGTCGAAGGCGAACACGTTCAAACCAACGTTGAATAAGCGGTTCAGGCTCAGTAACACCCCTGGTGGACGTAGCAGTCCTCCGCCATTACTAGTCATCATTAGCTGAACCTTCGGCAGCCAGTTACGAAACCGTCTGACGATCTCTATATACTCATCGTTCATCGTTGGTTCGCCATGCATGGCAAACTCGATGCGAGGGTTCCAGTATGCCTCCGCTATCTGTTTGGCGATGTTATCAGCATCCTTAACAGTCATTTGTTTGAACGTCTTGTCCTTGGCGGTGCGTATGCCCTGCAGTCCGCAGAAGTTGCAGTACAGGTTGCAACCTTCGCATAGCTCGACCTGAATACAGAACGGTGCGGCCTGTTTGTACTTCATCATTAGCATCCCGCCAAGAAGATACTGCGCACCGTGCGAACTACAGTGCCGTCGATGTTTACATGCCGAGCCTCGGCGAACAGTACTTTGATTTCTGGAATCCATGGCAGCGCTACACGCGCGAGTGTGTGCCAATTGAAACTAACTTCTCTGGTGTTCATGCACGCCTCCGGCGTTTTTCGTTTACTCTACGCACTATCTTGCGTACCGCGTTCTCAGCGGTGATGGCACGCTTAGTCAATGCGTTGATGTGCCTGTTATATTCAACTTGCTGTGCAATGACAGTGTGCCGGTTTATTTCCGCCGCTAACCGCAATTGTTCACACCGCACCTCAAGTTCTTCGTATGTCAATTTAGTCATGGCGTTGTCAGTGTTCCACTCAGCAGCTCGTAATGCTGTACATACATTTGCCCACGTCCACTACTAGTGCGAGTTGTCCAGTGTTTGACGGTTACATGTGCAGTCATTATCGTATCATCTGGACCAAACAGCATGGCGTCGATATCGAACTGAGGCTCGACGTTAACGGCCACCGCGTACAGTCCACTGTCGAATAGAACACCGTTGATGGACGCACTGACGCGTCCGTATTGCGGACTGAATGAAAAATACTCCACTGTCGGTGCTGGATCGATGCACACAGTGTTAACACATCGGGTATCGTTCAATGTAACAACGTTCGATGCAATGAAAGCCAAGAGCAAAGGAATCATCATTATCTTATCTCCCGTTGATAACCAAACGCTTTAGTCCACGATGTACGCATTGTCATACCACCGCCCTTAGGCTTTGGTATTAACTTTGTTATACCAGGATGTAGTTTCTCCATCTTCCTGGCAACTTGATCATGCAGTTCGATGGTACGATATGCAGCGCACCCACCAGGTTGCCCGTACCAACGACTATTGAAAGAATACTTGATCGACACACGGTTGCGATAACCCAACTCCAACAGCTGTAGATTAACATCCAGATCCTGCATCAATGCCACGCGATCAAATCGAATGCGGTGCTTTACCAGCACATCCCGATTATAGAACAGCGTCTGTGCTATACGACCGTTTTCGTAGTATGGAAGGTTGCTGGGCCGCGCGGCAACGAAGCGATCTGCAAAGCTAACATGGGCAAGACCGCTGTCCAACCATCGGATAAGAAGATTGAAGCAATTAACAAACTCATTCTTGTGTGCTTTTACAAGGCCACCGAATTTTTGCAAACCTTCTTTGCGGTTAATACCTGTTATATCGTCATCCAGCATGATGAGATGTTGGTCATCAGACTGCTCCAATATCCACTGGCGCGTCTCACTCAGTCCGCCCTTAAAATGTTTCGGCAGTACTATAAACTCGAACTGTCTATTTTCTTTCGTGGCTGCAGCGTACGCTTCAAGCTCATCATGCCTAACCACGACCCGTACACGATGCTGTAGCACTAGCGGTAGCACATGCGGAGTTGCGAGTTTATCTGCTCTGCCACGCGACGGAATCCATATGTGTGAACGCATCTATTCCTCCAACCAACTAAGTATTTTAGGTACTATCTTGTTGGGCGCATGACGCTTCAAGGCTTCGTAACCACCATATTGCAGCGTACCGCGTAGCTGGGCATTACGCAGCGTCTTCAATACCTTGACTAAAGATCGTCCATCTCCGGCGGTGAGACAGTTGGTTCCAGGGACCATGTCATCGCCACGTCTGACCCATCCTGTGTTAATGATTGGTACTGTTCCTGCGTCCCATGCTTCAAGAGTTGTGTATTGGGTTCCTCCGCCGTCTCCTTTGATGAGAGACATGTCCGCCATCGCACGACTACTGCGTAGTATGTCGAATGCAGCTTCGCGTGTCCTAGGGTACGCAACCTTGCTTTGTTCCCATTCAGGATAATCGGGAATAATCTTGAACTTAGTGTACAAACGATTCTCGAATCCATAGATGTCTAGGTCCGCTCCTAATCGTTTGGCATCCAACAGAATGTTGGTGTGTTTATCGAAGTCGATGCGACTGGTGCTCACGCAGTCCTTGGGCCGCTTAAATGCGCTATTAAGATGCCCGCCCATCCGCACGTATGGGTGACGTATGAATGTGGCGTTGTCGAACTGTGTTACACCACTACGGCGTACGACCCAGGGTCGATCCACGTTTCTTAGGTAGGATGTTTCGGTGGGATCGTGTATAACGATACGCGCATCGCATCGCCGCACGAGTGTTTGATATGCGTCTGCGAACTTCTTAGCGACGGCGGTTATGATTGTTGGATGTTCTTTGAACCAGTGTAGTTTTCTATTGGAGTACCACACTCCGTATCCGAATGGGCGTTTGAACGGTTCGTTACGATTGCCCACTTTGTACAAGCGTGCGTCGATGCCTTGCACCAACAGACTATGCATCAAATGCGCGGTGAAGGTTACCCAGCCTCCTGTTGTGTTAGGGCTCAGGTACACCAGATTTATTCTCATGTATTTTGCTCCAGGCAATACGGGGACGGTTCTTTATGAGGGTTACAAGATCAGGATGGTTATTACGTAGCATCTGGGCTGCACGACGAATCACCAGGGGAATTTTAGGTGAGCGTCGCACCGTCGACCAGCAATAGTTATAAAGTACAGCGTTAGGGTGTCCGGCCTGTAGCAACCGCAGTGTAAGATCAATGTCTTCATATGCCGCCATTTTTCTGTAACGTATGTTAGCTTGCCGCAGCACAGACAAGTCGAGACCATACGCGCAATTGGTTCTGGTGTTATATCTAACGGCATCTGATATTTCATGGTTGCCCGCCCTAGCGCTTATACCTACCATTGGGCATTGCTGCGTTAGTTGTATGTCGATGTACAGCAGCATCTGTCTTAGCTCACGTGGTCCTGTAGGCAGTAGGTACGGAGCACGCATGTCGGGGCGATAATAAAACCGTAGATCGTCATCCAACATCAAGATACGCTCGTTACGAAACATTCGTCGCGTTATCCAGTAACGTACCGCACCAATTCCTTCAACAGGGCACTTACGTATCTTAACCAATCCACCGGGACTGCCCCGACCACGATCACATAGAAGAGCACGGTACGCAGGTGCTTCATCCGGCGATACAACGAGTGTAACGTGTTTGCCGGTTCCTATCAGTGCACTAAGTGTCGTCTGTTTGCTCCACGCGGCGCGCCCTTTCGTTGGAATTACTATGTGTAGACTGGGCGTTGGATTTAACATGCTCGGCTATCCAATCCTGTATCTCTCGTGCTATCTTAATGTATTCGCGGGTCGGAGTTTGTGTTTCCTCCTGCCCAATGACATATGCCCTCCATAGTTTGGCCCGTAGAATTGCTGGCAACGTAAACCAGTGCTTGGAACATCCCCACTTAGCTGGTGGCACCAACTTGCCGCACCCTGGCCAATGGCATTCGTGACTGCGTGTTTGTTTGGCGGCGCGCACATGCCGCACTTTGCGTGCTAACGTCATGCTTCATGTCCATCATTGACGTTTGAAATCGGCGGCTGTATTATTTGATCTTTATACCGTTCTGCGAATTCAGCCTCAGTGGTCCCAAGTGCTCCCAACAAGATGTCTCTGGCATGCACTCGACTGAGTGGATCATGGCTAAGTAACCACTTCAGTGCGTCCGTGACAGCGTCTTCCAATCGTCTCTTATGGTTTGAACTTGCCATACTAGCACTCACTCGCAGGTGTTCGTATGATCAAGTTCCAATGTCTATCCTCTGTGGGCAACGCATAGTACATACGATGACTGATACATACCATGTCGACCTCTATCTTCAAAGGCTCAAGCTTTACTTTATCCAACACCTCACCGGTTTGAACCTCCTTGGGCTTACTATGCAGAACTGCGATACCTCCCCCTATAACCAGTAACAGTGCACAAACGAGCACAACTTCACGGTTCCAAATTAGAGCGCGCATAATACTACTCCAGTAGATCAAGCTGTTTTGGAATGGGTGGACGATACTTACTACGTGGGCGACCTTCGCCGTTCTTAACACGCATGTACTTGTCAAACTCGCACAGGCTATGTTCTATTTCGCGCATTTCCAATGCCCACGTACACGTCTTGATGTGATCGCTTACGTACTTGGGCGCCAGTACCAACAGTTCCCTCATGGCTCGTATATAGTCAACACCTGTTGGTAGTTTATGACGTTCCCCGGTGAGAAGTCTGTGTATACCACGACGTGCTCCGGGACCTGGGTTGGCCCAACTATTAACATCCGTGGCATCAGCGAGTATGCGGGTATGACGCAGGTCACACGCGATTTCGTAACCGATGAACCCTCCAATGGTTGGAATGCATTGAAGGATGTCGACTGCCCTTTCCATGCTACGTCTTTTGCGTATGCGCTTAGCGAGTTTGTCGCGTTGATCATATAACTCTGCAAGGGCCTCGCAAATAACTTGGACCTTAGGCTCACTTCGTCCCGCGTTAGAGATGATATAAGCTCCGGTGAATATCTGTTCATGATCGACATTCTGCCGCTCCGTCAATAACTTGATAGCTCGGTTCGTATTCCACTTGTTCCCCATGTTATAGTGCAAACAGTCGTAGGTTTCGGGCCAGTTGAACAGTCGGAACATTGCACACTGAAACAATAGATCACCATCTGTAAGTTTCTTGCCCATACCCAAACGACTGACGTACCGTTTGGTCCACTCCTGCGTAACACGATCCAGCTGTCGGAACACGTTGGTAAATTTGTATTCACGTAGGATTTTGTCTTTTGTCCACGGGTACTTTTCCCCAGCAGCGCGAGCGACATAGATGTTGTGTCGCTCGTTCATCCAATACCAAAACAACTTGAGTTGCTCCTTATTCCAACGGAATGGTTTCACGTTACAGCCCTGCGTGCGCATCTGCGCTGTAGTGGCTATTGTCGACGTGCGTCAACTTACCATCTGACCCAAAACAAAACTTGACGCTATCCAATTCTGAGTGCGCTCCACCAGCGAACAGTCCAACGAGCGGGATAAAGCTAGTGGCCTTTACCCTGGCCCGCATACCGGTGTAGATGAGCCAGTGGCCATCTGGTGCGTCCATCTCGGTCTGCGGCTGTCCCAATACGGCCACTACGTCCTGCTCAGTAGTAACCCCCGGCTTGAACTGCTGAGACTGCGCACGGCTAACCTGCGTGCCGCTGGTAGTGCACCCAGCGAATGAAAGCAGTATGGCGCCAATCGTAAGCACGATCATAAACCCGATCGTAATCCGTCGCACGGTGTAAAGAACATGTTGTCTCACGGCTATCTCCAAATGATGTTGTAAATACAAAGACCCCGGCACTATTGCCGGGGTCATTCCCAAGCGAACGTCGATCAGTTACTTGATCTTGATGTACTCGTACTTCTCAAGGAATGTAACGAACGGCTTGACTTTGCCAGCGGCAATGCCTTCCTCCTTGGCGGCAGCAGTCAGCTCCTTGACACTGATACCCTTCTTGGGGATCAAGGCCAACAGCTTGCTCTTAGGCCCGCCCTTGTCACGCTCCTTGACTTTGGCAACGATGCTCTTTTCGGAGAGTACCACTTTGGCTGGTGCGTCGTCCTCATCGTCATCATCGTCTTTCACAGCGCGTCGCTTACGAGTTGGTTTGCTATCTTCCTCGTCGTCATCGTCATCCTTCGCTACGCGTTTCTTCTTGCCGCCGAATCCGCCCGCTTTCTTCTTAGCAGCAGGTTTCTTGCGAGCAGGCTTTTCGTCGCCGTCATCGTCCTCATCTTCGTCTTCATCACCGTCGTCTTCCGCAACTTCGTCTTCCTCTTCTTCGTCATCACCACGGGCGCTCAGCTTACGACGGTTATCTTCATCGACTAACATTTCAGTCTCCTCGTTGTCACTACTGCTCTTACGTTTGCGGCCCGGAATGGGCCATTGCTCTAGAGCATCGCGGTCGTTTATTTTGATCCACGTCTGCTCTCCCTTCTTGCTCTCCAAGTAATTCTCTACTTCGAAAGCCTGAACTATGACCTGCATGGCGAACCAGAACGCGTCGCTAAACGTGCGGCTAGGCACTGGTACACCTACGGCCTTATCCACCACCTCGGCTAACTGACGCCAATTCAAGCGGGCTAGTACCTGTTGCAAGTCAAACATAAAACTCGCGTCGGCGTCCTTGGTTTTTTCGTACAGTCTATACGCTGGCGGTTTCATACCTGCCGTCTTACACATGTCCACCAGCGTATCGAACATTTCGCCACGGCGAATAAACACGGGCTGACGCTGCGCCAGTGCCGCGCGTATGGCAGTAGCGCCCCTGGGCCAACGGCGCTTACTACGTGGCTCCTCTGGCTTTTCACGCTTTGCCTTTTCGCGCTCCTTGGCCCGCTTTTCGATAGCACGCAGTTCCTTTGGCGTGGTCGGTACAAACTTAGGGCGGTCTTTGACCGCAGAGTTAAAACCCATTAATGTCTCCTGCGTGTGCCGACGCGCGGTGCCCATTCATCAGGCGCCAAGTCCAAAGCTCCATACCGTTTCTCCATTGCGTTTAGTATACGCTGTTGTGTTTTGTCACGGCTTGCAACATTGTCAATCATAATTTCGTCAATAGTGTCGCGGGCCAGGATACGATAGATTATAACACGCTTACGTTGCCCTTGCCGCCACACACGTTGATAAAACTGCTCGTAGTTCTCCAGCGACCATGTCATGCTGAAGTATATAACGATTCCACCCTTGCCCTGTAAGTTCAGTCCGTGCGCCACGCTGTCAGGGTGGCCCCACAGAAGAGGCAGATAGCCGCGATCCCACGCGCGTTGCGCCTTGGCTGCAGCACGATCAGATGTCCCGCCGGCGATATACGGCGCGTCCGCAAAAGCACTACCTTGGTCAGCAAAGTAGCGTTGCGCGCGCAAACGGTCATGCTTGAATTCGAACGCAACAAGAGCTGGCTCACCTTGTAGTTCCTCCAATAACTCTAACAGGTTAGCGCACTTTTCGTCATGGACAGACTTCCATTGTCTGTCCGCAACAAACAAACCTCCATTGGCTATCTGACGGCACTTGCCACTTGCTACCGCAGCGTTTGCAGCAACGATCTCGTGTCGTTTCCACTTGGAGACAAACTCTTTTTCCACTTCCTTGTATAAGCGACGTGCAGTCGTAGGCAATTCTACCCAACGATCCACCGTTGTGATAGGCGGTAGATCTAACTGGTCCGTCCCATAACGACGCACCAATGGTCGCAACTTCTTGAATATACGTTCCTCTGCGTCCTCCTGTGGCTCGAATTGGTAGCCCATGAAGCCAGTCGGAATGAAGTACGAATTCCGATAGGCCGTAAGAGATGAACCTAACGACTCCCCCATGTCTAACACATAGACCTGACCAAACAGGTTGATCAGTCCCTTGGGAGCAGGTGAGCCTGTAAGTATGTACCTCCTTGAAAACTTTGGTAGGAGTTTCTTCAACGAACGAAATCGTTTGGTACTTGAATTCCGTAGTTTCGACGACTCGTCCACTACCAACATTATACGCGGATGCGTCTTGAAAAAATTGCGCGCTTCCCGCGTCATCGTCAAAGTACCACCACGACCACGGCTGACGAGCCAGTTCAGCCCTTCGTAGTTCATCAAGTACACGTCGACGTCGCTTTTCAGTCTGGCGTTTTTGTTCTTTCCATGTAGCCTTGTTACGCGGAACGGAAAACCCCATTTCTTAACCTCCTGCCGCCAGACGCCGTAGATTATACGTCTTCCGGCTAACACGAACAGGTGATCTACGATGCCGAGCTTTCGTAGTATCTTGAAGATGTAGAGGCTTATCAAAGTTTTGCCTAGCCCTGGCGCGAGGAAAAAGCCCGCCGCTGGGCGTTGCAATCCGAACTTGACGCACTCCTTCTGGTAGCTTTTTAGTTCTGTGGACTGTGACCCCGAGCGCTCGCTGGTCGATCTCGATAGCTTCGCGCGCTGAGAAAACGACATGTACTGGTATCCCCATCCGTCTGTAGTGTTGGTGTACCTTGGCCTGCAACGGTGTTACTTTGCCTCCTGGGCGTTTGAATTCTTTAAAGCTGGCGACTGGTGGTGGTCCCAATAGCGTAAGACGATCAGGCTCGCCGGTAGTCCCAAAAGGACCAACAGTATTGAGCTTAACACAACGTCCGCCCATCTTCTTGACCCAGCGTACATACTTACGCTCCTCAGTTTTTTCAAGCCCCGCCACGCGCATATCGCCCAAGCAATCTAAAGTCGTCTCGCCCAAGAAATCTAAAGTCGTCCATCAACTGACTATCCACAATACAGTCTTCTATCTTATACCGGCGCACGCTGTAGCCTTCATCCTGCATATCCTTTACCAACCGTTGCAGATTGACTGTTAGATAAGCTAGGTCACGTGAACGCCCAGTCATAAACGTATCGTCCTTAGCCATATGCGCGTCATCGTCTAAGTTCTTACGCATGATCAATTCAGCTAACCTGAAACCGTGGCGCTCTGCTATCAACATTGCATTTTCACGTTGCTCGCCAAATACTGGATCAATCGTTACATGTGCTTCATAGTAAAGACTGGCATTTACACTTGCCATTATGATATCCTCAGTTTGACCATTGCCTGTGTGTATCTTTCAAATAGCTCTTCGTGTCTGTTGCCGTATCCGTCGTTAAAATGTTGAGTGTATATGGACACAGCTATTCCGCCCTGCACCTGCCACCCCTCCGTTATCAATGTGCGCACCTGTGACGTTAGTTCTCTCATAGTGTCAGACTGTACAATGCTGTAGTCTTCGTGCATCACAACCCCCTAACAGTTTTCCAAGCCTTACATGGTCCGCCCTTATCCGTGCGCAGGAAGCACCATTTGCATGCGTCCACACTCGGATTAGGCAAGAAGTCTTGCTCCGGGTTCATCATCGCTTCGCCTTGGGCTCTCCAATAGTTGGTAAGAGTTGCGATGGCACGTTTGTTGTAAAACGTATGCGTAGTTTCGCCGCTGTCGGAATACCAAAACTCCACGTCGACACCGTCAAGGTCTCGATATCTCGTAGCTCCAATACAAGCATATAGGCTGGCTTGCTTATCGTGACTGCCATACTCGCGTCCCGTCTTAAGATCTTGAATGTATATAACTCGCTTGCCGTCGTCGTTAACATGCGGTGGCAACGCAGCGTCCATTTTCATGACGCACCATTTGCCATCTTCACCCTTGCCTGTCGTTGGTTTCCAAAACTGATTGACAGACCAATACTCCTCCACGATGGGCCGTAGCTTGCGCAGCGCTACATAGTGGCTTGCCAACTTGCGCAATGGCGGCGGCATGCCTCCGTAGATCTTGCCCTTGAGGTAGCTCTCTGCCAGCGCATGCACGGCGTTGCCGCGCGCCACGGCTGGACCCATAGGCTCCTTGTCCCCCATTACACGACAGCGGTACCACTTGAACGCGCACTGATGCCACGTATGCCAACTGGAGTAGCTCCAGTATGTAACGATGCGCGGTTGTTCTTTACCCACCCGTGGAAATATTGGATTCGCTGCCATTCTGTGTTTCCATTGTTAGCTTATACACGACCCCATTCGCAAATCCTGTTCCTTTACACCCTCCGCATTGCCATTCACTATATGAGATGTCCCCAAAGTCAGCATCATTACATCGGCCTAGGCCCTTGCATGTTTGGCATGCCTTTTCTGATAGATCACCGAACGTTTGCTGGTACGCACTGAATGTGGCCATCAGTATCTTCCTGCATAGTCGCGCAACTTATCACGCAACTCTGTTGTTTCCGTCCATTCGCTTTTGTTGGTATTTTCCTGTTCGATATTTTCTAACCAGTACTCTACACATTGAAACAGACGTATCATTTCCTCTTTAGTCAGTGGTAACATTATTTTGCTCTTGCCCATGACGACCTCGAATATTTCGGATCGGCCAACATTGGCACGTTCAGTTCTACATCACACATTGCATCAGCTACCTTTGGTCCGTAGCTTTCATCAGGGGCCATTGTCACCAATTCATCGTGCACCTGTACTGCAATACGAACTTCCGGCACCTGCTCACTAACATTGATCATTCCCTGTTTGGTCATGTCGGCCGCGCTAGGTTGTATCTTATAGTTGAACATTTTATATTCAAACCCCACCCACTCACCATCTAGCTCCGGGTCCTCCGCATTATCGTAAGGCATCCAACGCGGAGGCTCGCAAAAGTATTCGCGTCCTCCCCAAGTCACCAACGGCTTGTCCTGGCTGGCCAAGATCTTCAACTCACGTATGATACGTGTTATGCCAGGGCAGACTTTGAACAGTGCTTTGCGTAGCTGTTGCGCCACAATTGGACTTATACCTAATCGTGCAGCCAACTTGGCCGTGCCCATACCGTAGATGATACCGAACACAGTCACCTTCACGTGCTTGCGTGGAAAGTCGATGCCTGTTGCCTTCAGGATTTCTAACCGGAAGAAGTCATGTACGTCTAGCTTGGGGTTTTGAAGATACGCCTCCATCAGCATGTCTTCTTCAAAGTGCGCCAGTATGCGTAACTCTTGTTGGTTGTAGTCTGTGCAGATCATCACAGACCCTTCGTCAGGAATGATGTAATC
>Ga0134122_10003769_pt1 | contig 11280 bp, 9 predicted proteins | sample KB302_FD_96461 | JGI IMG/M metagenome (GOLD analysis project Ga0134122, IMG submission 96461) | Terrestrial soil microbial communities without Nitrogen fertilizer from Kellogg Biological Station, Michigan, USA - KB3-0-2 | ecosystem: Environmental > Terrestrial > Soil > Unclassified ...
CCGACGTCTTCCAGTGGGACCTCGACTTCACCAAGGACCTGAGAAAGGGCGACCGCTTCGAGGTCCTCTATCAGGAGGTCCAGCTCGACGGTCAGTTCCATGAGGTCGGCACGATCTTCGCGGCGGTCTATGACAATCACGGCCGGCTCCACGAGGCCTACCGCTACGGCGACGCCGCGGTCTACTACGACGGCGAAGGGCGGCCGATGCGGAAGATGTTCCTCCGCTCGCCGCTGCGCTACTCCCGCATCACCTCCATGTTCAGCCGCCGGCGGTTCCATCCGGTGCTCAAGGAGTATCGGCCCCACTGGGGCGTGGACTACGGCGCGCCGGTGGGAACGCCGGTGCAGGTGACGGCGAACGGCGTGGTGACCTTCGCGGGTTGGGACCGGGGCGGCGGCAAGGTCGTCAAGGTGCAGCACCCGGGCGGCTACGTGACCGCCTACCTCCATCTCTCCCGCTTCGCCGCGGGCGTCCGCCCGGGCGCGCGGGTGCGGCAGGGCGATTTCATCGCTTTCACCGGCGCCACCGGTCTCGCCAGCGGCCCCCACCTGGACTATCGGGTGAAGCGTGGCAACCAGTGGATCGATCCGCTGACGCTCAAGAGCGTCCGCGACGAGCCCATTCCCACCACCAGGCTGACTGCCTTCCGGTCCTGGAGGGATGAGCTGCGGGCCGGACTGCGTGGTGCCACCTTCGCGCGGGATCTCCGCATACCGGGTCTTCCGGCGCAGCCCCAGCTCGCCGCTGCCAAGGGCGCCGCCGCGTCCCGGGCCGAGCACGAAACCCTCGCCCGTTGATTTCGCAGTGATTACGGCGAGGGCTTGGTGCCGGGTCGATCTGGCCGGCGGCACGCTCGACATCTGGCCGCTCGGCTTGTTCCATCCACAGGCTCGCACCGTCAACGTCGCCGTGGACCTCGCCGTCACCGCCCGGCTGCGCCCTCTGGCGCGGGGCTATCGGGTCCGCCAGGGAGAGAGCGTCGTTGAAGCGGCTTCGGCGGCAGAGCTGGCCCGCATGCCCGAGGCGGCGCTGATCGGCGTCATCGCCGCGGCCCTCGATCTCCCTCCCTTCGAGGTGTCCCTCGCCAGCGATTCGCCGCGCGGCGGCGGTCTGGGTGCCAGCTCCGCCATGACCGTGGCCTTCATCGCCGCCGCCGAGGAAGCCTTCGACCGGCCCCGCTCGCAGCCGCGCGAGCGGGTGGCCCTGGCGCGCGACCTCGAGGCGCGGCTCATGGGGCTCCCCACGGGAATTCAGGATCACTACCCCGCGCTCCTGGGGGGAGCGCTCGAGATCCGGCCGCTGCCTGGAGGCGAGCAGGTGCGGCGGCTGGCCGTCGACCTCCCGGCGCTCGCGGCCAGCCTGCTGGTGGTCTACTCAGGGCAGAGCCACTTCTCGGCCGGCAACAACTGGCAGGTCGTGCGCCGCCGACTGGAAGGCGAGGCGGAGGTCACCGAGCTGTTCGAGGGGATCGCCGCGGCCGCGGCCGAGCTGGCGCCGGCTCTCGAGACGGGCGATCTGCCGCGCGCCGGCGAGCTGATGGCTCGGGAATGGAGCTACCGGCGGCGCTTGGCCGAAGGTATCTCGACGCCCATGCTGGAGGACCTCTTGGGAGCTGCCGCCTCCCAGGGCGCGTGGGGCGGCAAGGCCTGCGGCGCGGGCGGCGGGGGTTGTCTCGCAGTGCTCTGCCCTGCCGGGCGGAGAGCGGCGGTGGCGGCGGCGCTGACGAGCGCGGGAGGTCAGATTCTCGCGGCGAGCCCGACGGAGCTGGCGATGGAGATCACGGTGGAAGAGTAGGGGCGGACCTTTGTGGCCGCCGAAGCCCTCACTCCCCTAACCCCTCTCTCCCAGGGGGAGAGAGGGGAACAAAGCCAAGAAAGAACCCGCGTAGTTTCTCAATCTTTCTCCCTCCTCTCCCTTTGGGAGAGGAGGGCCGGGGTGGTGAGGGCTTCGAAGGGCAGACCGCTCCGCGCCCGCCTCACCGGTTCTGGACGCGCTGACTGAGCACTTCGTAGCCCTTGTCGAGGTTGAAGCTCTCGTTCAGCTTGAGCTCGCGGACGTCGCTCCAGCCGTTCCCCACGCTGTCGCGATAGTAGACGCGATCGTCGCCGGTCCAGGAGACGAGCGAGCTCGCTCCTGTCTCGGAGACGAAGACCCGGACGGTGCCGTTGCCGATGGCCGGCGCGCGGCGGCTGAAAGCAGCCCGCACCTGCAACAGGTGGCCGGGCGGGTTCTCTCCTGGGCCTGCCGGCCTGGGCACGATCTGCAGGATTTGTGCGGGGAAGCTCGGCTCACCGGCAGCAGGCCTCAGGGGACGTCCTGAGAACTTCGCTCCGAGCTCGATGATGTAAGCGCGAGCCTTCTCGGCGAGGTTCGCCTGCGAGGGGTTTTGGTTGAGCACGAAGGTGTACAGGAGATCCGCCATGGAGCGGGCCACCTCCGGCTGGAAGTCTCCTGAGGAGCTGAGGATGAAGTCCCGGGCCTTGGCGGCCACCGTCGGGAGGTCAGGCTTCGCGCGAGCGCCGAGCTCGATGATGTAGGCGCGAGCTTTGTCCGCGAGCTGCCGGAGCTGCGTGGGAAGGACGGCGACTTCGAGCGCGAGCAGACGGCCGGTGACCGCCGAGGTGAAGGACACCATGACCGTCCGCCCGTCGCGGCCGGCCTGCACCATCGGCGAGCGCACGAGCTCGGTCGAAACCGGCGCGGCGGGGTGGTCGTCGCTGGGATCGAAAGTGTTGAGGCTGAGGATCGGATTGGCGCCGATGAAGGCCCCCTCGTCGAGGATGATCGGCGTGTAGAAGGCCTCGTCGAGGCCGATCTCGTTTTCCTCGCTCCAGGTCAGGTGCAGGATCTCGCGGTGCTTGAGGACGGGCCGGCCTTCGATATCCGGCACCTGATAGGAGTCCCGCGTGGTGGCGAGCTGGAGAGAGGTCTTCTCCGAGTACGAGTTGCCGGTGACCTCGACGGCGGGGCTCCAGTGGGCGCCGTCGAAGCTCGCCAGCCTGAGGCTCGACTGGATCGAGCTCGGCCGGCTCTCCCAGACCATGAAGATGGTATTGGTGTCAGCCTCGAAGATCACGGCGGGCGAGCTCTCGACGGCCCGATCCTTGGTGTCGGCAACGAGCACGCGCTCGGCGGGCTCGCCGGGCCGTGTGATCTCGAGCGCGAGCACGCTGTTGCCGGGGTCGGTCTCCGTGCCATCCGGGAACAGCGCGCCATAGGTCCCCGTCTTGACGAGGTAGAGCTCGCCGCCGTTGCCGAGCACCGCTTGCTGAGGGGCCGCAAACGCCGGCAGGGCCAGGAGGCCCGCGCCCGCGATCACGATGGAACGAATCCACACGCTGTTCTTGAGATTCATGATCGGCAACCCCTCAAGCATGCAGGTTCACGAGCTTGCGGACGTCCACGGCCAGCAGGAATCCCGGCAGGTAGTTCACCTCCGGGAAGAAGTCGCGCTGCAGGCGGTTGAAGAACCTGCAGGCGCCGATGACGTCGCCGCTCAGGTTGGCCGTCTCACCCAGCAGGTAGAGAGCGTTCTTCACCGAGTCGCGCTCCTCCATCCGCTCCGCCAGCCGCAGAGCCGCGGCGCCGTGGCGCCGGGCATGGCGATAGCGGCCGGTCTCGAGGTGGGCAAAGCACAGATCCATGTGGGTGGAGATCAAATATCGCTCGGCGCGATGGCGCCGCAGATCCGCCAGGCTGGAGTAGAGAAGGGAGTAGCCTTCCGGATAACGGCCTTGCAGAATCCTGCAATATCCCAGATTGTCCAGAACCCGGGCCCGCCAGACAGAGGACTCTTCCGGCATCAGCTCCAGGGCCTTCTCGAATTCCCGGGCGGCCTTTTCCACGAAGCTCTCGGCGAGCAAGATGTTGCCGATGAGGTTCCGGCTTGCCGCCATCCATTCCTTGCGCTCCTGCTGCTCGGCGCGCTCGCGGGCGATGCGGGCATAGAAGAACGCTTTTTTGTAGCTGCGGGTCAGCTCGTAATGACGGGCGATGTTGTAGGCCGCGAGCTGGCAGTTCGCCGGATCGCTGCTGCCCACCAGGATCTTGCGCAGCCGGGGCAGCTCCGCTTCACCGCGTCCCAGCACCACCGCTACGGCGGCGCGGTTGCAAAGGGCCAGATCCACCAGCTCCTGAGCTTCGTGCCCCTGGGCCCAGGCCAGCATCTTGTCGAAGATGGCAAAGGCATCTTCGAGCCCTCCCGCCTCCGCCGCCTCATGGCCGCGCCGGTTGAGCTCCTCGAACTCGGCGGGCCCGCCCACGCTCTCGCTCATGCTGTTCCCTCCTCGCTAGTCGTCGATGTCTTTCTCGTTCACCGTCTGGGTCTGCTTCGACGCGATGAGATCCTCCACCTCGCGTTGAGCGGCCTCGTGCAGGGAATTGAAATGCTCGACCAGCCGGATGTCGCGCGGGGTGATCGACTCCTTCGCGACGTCCTCGAAGAACTCGCCGATGCTCATCCGGAACTCGGCGAGGATACGGAAGAGCGTGTCCAGGCTGACCCGGTACTCCCCCTTCTCCATGCGGGAGAGGTCGGACTGCTGGATGCCGAGGCGGGAGGAGAGCTCCACCTGGGTCAGCTTGTGCTCCTTGCGGAGCTCCCGGATCTTGCGCCCTACAAGGTGAATCTGTCGTGTCTTCACGGGTGCGGCCACCGATGACTCATCTTCCGACTATGTCAGAATGGCAAGATACTAAGCGCAGTTCGAGCGGCTGTCAATGGACAGTTTGTACGGGGGCAGGATGCCCCCCGTACTGGAGCGCTCAGCGGCTGCTGAGGCGTTGCTCGAGGACCTGATAGGCCTTGTTGAGGTCGAGGCTGTCCGAGAAGCGGAGCTCCCGCGCTTCCGACCAGCGATCGCCCCGGCTGTTGCGGTAGAGCACCTTGTCCGCCTGCGCCCACGAGACGATCAGGTTCTCGCCGCGCTCCGAGACGAACAGCCGCACCGCGCCCGGTCCGACGCGGGGGATCGGCAGATCGGACACCACGCGGAACTGGAAGAGGAACGTTGCCGGGGCGTCCGGCAAGGCGGGATCCCCGCTGATCTCCATGAGCTTCGCCGTGCCGTCGGCACCGTTGATGCCGCGCAGACCGCGGCCTGAAAACTGGGCCCCGAGATCGACGATGTGCTGGCGAGCCTTATCCGCCAGGGCCTCCAGTCCGTCGCTTCCTCCGGCGAGGATCTGCGCTTTGACCTGGCCGGCGATGGCCTCTATGACGTCGGACCGGAACGCGTGACCGAGGTCGACGATGTGCTGGCGGGCCTTCTCCGCCAGGGTCGGGAGATCGGAGGGATAGTATTGCTGTCCGAGGTCGATGATGTGCTGCCGAGCCCCCTCGGCGAGCTGGATCAACTGCTCCGGCAGGACGTCGATCTCGACCGTCGCCAGCCTGCCCATCGCCGTCGAGGGATAGGCGATGATGATGGTGCGCTCGTCGCGGCCGTTCTCGATGATCGGCGCTCGCGCCAGTGAGGGCTGGACCTCGGCGGAGGCCGGCGTCACGCGGCCCCGCAGGTATTCATCGAGGTTGAAGATGGGGTTCCAGCCGATGAATCCACCGTCGGTGATCACGATCGGGGAGTAGAAGGTCGCGAGCCCGCCGCCGGCGGTCTCCTCCTGCCAACTGATGTGCACGACCATGCGGTGCCGCAGCACCGTCGCGCCGCCGGCTGCCGGCTCCTCATAGGTGTCCCGGGTGATGGTGAACTGCACCGAGGTCTTGAGCGCGAAGGGATTGCCGATCACCTCGATGGACCTCGACCAGGTGGTGCCGTCGAAGCTCGCCAACTGCAGGATCGGATGGAAGTTGAACTCGGTCTCCCAGAGCAGGACGGCGGTCTGCGAATCCTCCTCGAACAGCACCGAGGGGGAGGTCTCGGCTTCCCAGCCGCCGGTGCCGGGCACCAGGATGCGCTTGACGGGAGCTCCGGGCTTCGTGATGTCGAGAGCCACGACCGGGTTGGAGCGGTCGAGCTCCCTGCCCTCCGGGAAGAGCTGGCCGTAAGCTCCCGTGCGCACGGCGTAGATCTCGCCGTCGGAGCCGAGCGCCACCTCACGGCTGGCGGCCAGCGCCGCGGAGGCAGCGAGGACCCCCAACCCAACCGCCAAGACGTAGACGAGGCATTTGTTTCTCATGGTCGTAGCCTCAGGCGTGCAGGTTGACCAGCTTGCGGACGTCCATCGCCAACAGGAATCCGGGCAAGTAGTCCGCCTCCGGGAAATACTCCTGGTGAAGACGCGTGAAATAACCGGTGGCGGCCTCGCCGTCGCCGCTCAGATTGGCGACTTCCCCGAGCAGATACAAGGCGTTCTTGATGGCGGTCCGGTCGTCGATCGACTCGGCCAGAGCCAAGGCGATCGAGCCCTGCCGCCGCGCCCACCGGTACCGCCGGGTCTCCAGGTGCGCGTAACAAAGGTCGAGCCGGGTGGCGATCTCATGTCTCCGGGCGCGGCTGCGCCGCAGCAGGGCCAGGCCCCGGTAGAGCAGGCGATAGCCCTCCCGGTGGCGGCCCTGAAGGATGCGGCAGTAGCCGAGGTTGCTCATGATCTTCGCCCGCGCCGTGCTCTCCTCGTCCACGATCAGCGCGAGGGCTTTCTCATACTCCTCGCAGGCCTCGCCGACGAAGCTCTCCGCGAGCAGGGTATTGCCGATGAGGTTGTGGCTGGAGGCGAGCCAGTCCGGGCGGCCGATCAGGCGCGAGCGGTCCATGGTGATCCGGCCATAGAACAGGGCCTTCTTGTATTGCCGGGTGATCTCGTAGTGCCGGGCGATGGTATAGGCCGCGATGCGGCAGCTCACCGGATCGCTGTTGCGGACCAGGACCTCGCGCAGGTGGGGCAGCTCGCCTTCGCCGCGGGCGAGCTCCACCATCGCGGCCGACCGGTTGCACCGGGTCAGGTCGATCAGCCGGCCGTCGCCCTGCTGGCTCGCCAGGTCGACGGCGGTCTGCAGGATCTCTACCGCTTCCTCCAGTTGACCGTCGTCGATCGCCCGTTGACCGCGGGCTCTGATCTCCTCGAAGACGCTGTCGGTCCGCCCCGTCTCGGCACTGCTCATTGAAGTCCCTCCACCTGGCCCGGCGGTTAAAAAGCCTCTGACCGGGTCTGCGCGTGCTTGAAAGCGATGAACTCCTCCACCTCGCGTTGGGCCTCCTCGCGCAGGGTGTTGAAGCCCTGGATCAGCCGGGTGTCGCGCGGCGTGATCGACTCCTTCGCGACGCCCTCGAAGAACTCGCCGATGCTCACCCGGAACTCGGCGAGGATGCGGAAGAGCGTGTCCAGGCTGACCCGGTACTCCCCCTTCTCCATGCGGGAGAGGTCGGACTGCTGGATGCCGAGGCGGGAGGAGAGCTCCACCTGCGTCAGCTTGTGCTCCTTGCGGAGCTCCCGGATCTTCCGGCCTACCAACTGGACTTGTCGGACCTTTTCGGCTGCGGCCATGATGGCATGTCTCGCGCTTAGTCTATGTCAAACTGGCATACCTGGATCGTCTAACCAGAAATACTACGTCCGTCCATCGACGGCTGTCAATGCGGGCTTGCCCGCAGGTCCAGGGTGCCCCCGTTCACGGCCGCTCGTACGGCGGCGCGATGCGGGCACGATCCTTGCCAGGTGCACGGAGCTACAAGGGCATAAGATCGGGCCGCCATGACCCCGGAGCCGCGCCTGCGACATCTCTTCTTCCTGCTCAAGGAGCTCGTCAAGCGTGACTTCCAGGGGCGCTATGCCGGCTCGGTGCTCGGCTTCGCGTGGTCCCTCGTCCAGCCGCTGTGGCAGATCGTGCTCTTCACGTTCGTCTTCTCGACCGTGTTGAAGGTCTCGCCTGCGGGGACCCGCACCGGCCACTTCGCCATCTTCCTCTGCGGCGGGCTGCTGCCGTGGACGGCCCTGCACGAGGGAGTGTTGCGCGCCGCGACGGCGATCACCGACAACGCCAGCCTGGTCAAGAAGCTGCGCTTCCCGGCGGAGATCCTGATCCTGGCAGTGGTGCTGGCGGCCCTGCTGCACCAGGCCATCGCGGCGGTGGTGTTCGTCGCGGCGCTCGCCGCGTTGGGCGAGTTCTCCTGGGGCGGCCTGCCGCTGCTGCTGCTCGCGGTGCCGTTGCAGGTGGGGCTGATGCTCGGGCTCGGGCTCGTGCTGTCGGCCATCCATGTCTTCTTCCGCGATACCGCGCAGCTTCTGGGGATGGCGCTCAACATCTGGTTCTACCTGACGCCGATCGTCTATCCGCTGGCCCTGGTGCCGGGGAGGTTCCGGGCCTGGTTGGAGCTGAATCCGCTGACCGCCCTGGTGGAGCTCTACCGCCAGGCTTTTCTGGGCGGCGAGGTGACGCTGGTTCCCGGCGCGGCCAGGCTGGCCCTGATCGCCGCCGTGCTAGTATCCGTGGGCTTCTGGCTTTTCCGCAGCCTCAAGCCTGCCTTCGTTGACGAAATCTGAGAGAAGAGGAGTTTTCAACCCATGTGGCAGATCGTTTCATCTTCCAGGCGCGGGTGGCTGCCCGCGCTTTGTTTCGCGGCCCTCCTGGTGTTGCTCGCGACCGGCTGCGGCAGCGGCCGGAACGCCGCCGTGAAGACGGCGCCCGCGGCGCCCTCCGGCAGCACCGCGCAGACCGCGCCCGCGGCGAATCAGGCAGCGCCGGCCCCCGGCGCCGAGGAGAACCCGGAGGTGGTCCCGGTGCAGGCGGCAGAAGCCCACCGCGACGTCGAGGCGCCCGAGGGGCCCATCCCGCTCGCGCCGCCCGACGGCAAGTGGCTGACCGACGAGTACGGCCGCAAATACTTCGTCACCCGCATCAAGAAGCTCCCGCAAGGCTGGGCCTGGGTGGAGGAGGGCAAGAAGGTGCAGTTGATGCACGGCCTGCAATTCGACGTCGTCAGCTACGACGACACCTCCTTCGACGTCAAGATCTACGGCACCGACGCGAAGATGGCGGCGGACATCGCGGCGGCCGGCGCGGCGCGGCGGGCGAACAGCCCGGAGGACCTGGCCAAGGTCGCCGCCACCTACCAGACGAGCACCGCCGACTCCGACCGGCTGCTCTTCACGCCCTTCAGCCAGGGGCTGCCGCAGACGGCGCAGTGGCGCAACGGGTTCGTGGTGGCGGACGTCAACGAGGACGGCCAGCTCGACATCGTCCACGGCCCGCCGCGCAAGGGCGGCAGCCGGCCGGCGATCTTTCTCGGCAACGGCAAGGGAGGATGGCGCCGCTGGAACGAGGCGACCTTTCCGCCCATTCCTTTCGACTACGGCGACGTCGCGGTCGCCGACTTCAACGGCGACGGCCATCCGGACCTCGCGATCGCCAGCCACCTGCGCGGCATGACGGTGCTGGTGGGAGACGGCAAGGGCAACTTCCGCGCCTGGAGCGAGGGCATCGAGTTCCAGGCCAACGACCAGGACACGCCCGTCTTCTCCTCCCGCGCCATCGCCGCCGTGGACTGGAACGGCGACGGGCGGCCCGACATCCTGGCCTGGGGCGAGGGCCCGCGCCTGGCGACCACCCGTCTCGAGGGCGGCGCCGGCGCCGAGTTCAGAGCCGGCTCCCGCGGCGCCATGGTCTATCTCAATCAGGGGAACGGCACCTGGCAGAGGAAGACGGCGCAGCCGGACCGCAGCTACGGCGACGCGCTGGTGGTGGCCGATTTCAATGCCGACGGCAAGCCCGACTTCGCCACCGCTTCGGCGCTCACCGGCAACCGCACGCTCCTCTACCTGAGCCAGGAGGACCGCTCCTGGAAGGGAGTCGGGAGCGCGCAGTTGCGGCCCGGGGCGACCTTCCGCGCGGTCGCCGCGGGGGACTTCAACCGCGACGGCCGCGTCGATCTGGTGGTCGGCTACTCCAGCGACGAGCTCGGCGTCGCCCGCACCGGCGTCGACCTCCTGCTGGCGCAGCCGGACGGCTCGTGGGAGCGCCGGCCGCTGGGCGTCGAAGAGACCCGCGGCGGCATCTGGGCGCTCGCCAGCGGCGACCTCGACGGCGACGGCGCTCTCGACCTGGTGGCGATTGACGGCGACGGGGCCAACTGGGTGTTCCTCGGCGACGGCAAGGGCTCCTTCACCCGCGAGAAGAGCCCGGAGCTGCAGGCGATGGCGCGTCTCGAATGCACGGGTTACCACGCCGCGCTGGTGGACCTCGACGGCGACGGTGCGGCCGAGCTTGTCGCCGGCTACGCGGGCGAAGGGTCGCGCTCGCCGCTCGGCGAGCAGAAATGCACCACCGGCGGCAGCCTGCAGGTGTGGAAGGCCTCCCGCCAGGGCTCGCATTGAGGCCGGGGGTACCATTTGCATGCCCGATGTGGTACCTTTTTCTATGCTGAACTCGCGGATGAAGGTTGTTTCGTGGGGGTCTTGACACCCGTGTCAGGACGTCCATATAGTGCCGAAGCATAAAGGCTGGAGAGAGCAAGACTTGACGTCACCGTCGCTCGCTCCGGAGTCGTTGCACGCAGCGTCGATTTCAGGAGTCGCGAGAGTATATGATTGTGTTTCGGGTCAAAAAACTTTGAATAGGAGGTGATGAATCTTTGTGAGGAGGTGGACGCAAGCTGGCGAGGTGGGTCAGCCGTCCTCCGCAGTCGGTTGAAGCTCAAAACGATTAGAGGAGGTTATCTTCATGAAGAGGATCACGCTTTGCCTTGCCCTTGTGGGTCTCGCGGCCCTGGGTGGTCAGGCAATTGCCGAGATCTGCACCATCGACGACGTGCCGGCGGCGACCCTGCTGCTGCCGTACTTCGAGGTGGATCTCGACAGCCAGAACGGCGTGCAGACGCTGTTCTCCATCAACAACGCGTCGGCCGCAGCGGCGATCGCGCACGTCACCCTGTGGACGGACCAGTCGATTCCGACCCTGGACTTCGACGTCTATCTGACGGGCTATGACGTGCAGACGGTCAACCTGTACGACATCTTCCACTTCGGCAACCTGCCGCGCACCGCGGACCGGGGTGTCGACGCTGGCCTCAGCGACACGGGCAGCCCGAGCCCGCCGGTCGGCCCGACTCAGGCTGCGAACGTCAACCCGTTCACGGGTCCGTTCACTCCGGGCTCGCCGACCGAATTCGACTTCGGCGGCTCGTCGGGACCCTGCGTGCAGGCGTACACCAACCCGGTGCTCGACAGCACGCGCATCACCAACCTCCAAGCGGCGCACACCGGCCATAACGCGCCGGCTTACGGCGGCTGCCTGGGGGCCAACTACGGCGACAACATCGCTCGCGGTTACGTGACCGTGGACTCGGTGACGCAGTGCAACCTGCTGTTCCCGAGCTCGGCCAC